>Ga0068862_100005438_pt1 | contig 10643 bp, 7 predicted proteins | sample KBSSwiS52_FD_66598 | JGI IMG/M metagenome (GOLD analysis project Ga0068862, IMG submission 66598) | Switchgrass rhizosphere microbial communities from Kellogg Biological Station, Michigan, USA - KBS Switchgrass S5-2 | ecosystem: Host-associated > Plants > Roots > Rhizosphere > Soil ... | reverse complement strand
GGGGAGGAGAATGGGGAGCACCGGCTCAAGCTGCTTCTCGTAGCGCCGCCAGCGCCCGCTCGCTCCCTGGCTCAGCGGCTCAACCACCTGGTCGTAGCTCGGCGTGCCGATCGCGCCCCGTCGGCGCGCCGTGGCGCGGTGGTCGAGCATTTGCGGCTGCCACTCGAGGCCGAGGAAATCGACCAGGGGCCGCAGTTCGTCGTTGGCCGCCGCGATCAGACGCTCGTAGACCAGAGTATGAACCTTGAGCGGAAGCAATTCGCGGCTCCGCAGCCACATCGACATGATCGCATCGTAGGCCGCGGCGGCGTCGCCAAGGTCGAGGAAACAGGCCGTCGCATCGTTGAGCGCAAATCCCTGCATAACGCAGCTGAGGACGGCGTCGCACGGGTGGCGTTGGACAAAGACAATGCCCGCGTCCGGAAACAGGCAATGTGCATAAGGCATGGCCAGCAGGTTGAGCGGCATCTTGTCGATCGCCAGGCCGCCGAACCCCGGAGGAAGGTGACGATCGAGTTCGGCGAAATAAGCGGCCCGCGCCTGCTCGAGCCGGGCGATGCTCGCGCTGCGCAGCAGGGCAAAATCGCCGAGCACGGTCTCGGCCTCGTGCATCAGCGGTACTTCCTCGAGCACCGCCGTATCCGAATGGCCCATGAGGAAGGTATCGAGCAACGTCGTCCCCGACCGGGGAAAACCCACGAGGAGAGCCGGCGCGCGACGCTCCGCCGCGGCCAGTTGCGTCAGGCCGGCGACCCATTCGGGCGTGAGCATTGCGGCCAATCCGCGGCTCCAGTCGAGATAGCCAGCAGCACGGCGACGCCACACATCATAATCGCGGGCCGAGCGGTTCATCGCCTCGGCCTCGGCGAACGCGGCCGCCGGATCGCCCTCGGCATCGGCGATCCGCGCCATCAGCCGGTGCCAGCGCATGGGATCGCGATCGGAGGGCTCGGTCAGGAGCAGGCGCTTCGCTTCGCTCGCGTCGCCGTCGCGCAGCGCGACCGCCGCTGCCGGATAAGCGACCTCTTCCCGGCGGACCCCGCTATGCTCGGCATCGCCCAGCAAGGTGCGGAGCGCGTCCGTACGGTTGGTTCGCTCGAGCAGATAAGCGAGTTCCCGGAGCGCGGGCTGGTCGACCCGGCGTTCGCCCGGCGCGCCCGCCGACACGATCTCGATCAGGCCCTCGCCGGTGGCGTCGAAGCTGGCGACGCCGGTCGCAAGTTCGGCGGCCTTGGCCAGCTGCGCGTCGGATTCGTCCTGACGGCCGAGATCGGCGAGGAGCCGGGCGAGCATGATGCGATACACTGGATCGTTCGGCTCCGATTCGATCCAGCGCAGCATCTGATCAGCGCTTTCCTGATGCTGGCCGGCCCGGGCCAGCGCTATCGCGAGCGCACGAACGAGCGCCGGCTCCGCCGGATTGAGCGCGGCTGCCTGGCGAAACGCGGCGACGGCTTCCGACCACCGGCCAAGCGCGCCGAGCGACTGGCCGTAGCTGCTCCACCCACGCCAGTCGATCACGCCCGACGCGCACAATTTGGACCAGGCTTCCGCTGCCTCGGGCCACGCTTCGATGGCCCTCGCGGCCTCGGCTCGCGCGTGCCACAAAGCTAGCTCGGGCGGACTGGTCCCAGCTGGCCGGTCGGCGACGCCGAACGCATCCTGGGGACGCCCGCTATCGTTTAACGCCCGGACGAGCATCACCCGGTAGGCGATATTGTCCGGTTCGGCTTGCGCTGCCTTGCCCAGCCATTCGACCCCGACTTGCACGCTGCCCTGGCGGCAATGGATTAGACCGAGCAGATGCTGCAGTTCGGGCAAGTGCGGCGCGCGCGCCAGCCGGGCCTCGGCAATCGCCCGGGCGCGATCCAGATCGCCGCGCCGGAAGGCGGATTGGACCTCGGCAAGATCGGCATCATGCTCCACCGCTCGCGCCTATCGGGGCATGCGGCTGACGGTCAACCATGCGCGGGTTTGCCGCTGCGGCCATGGCTCCCTACCTTGCAGGCCGATGGCAGATCCGGTTCCCCAGACAAAACCCAGCGGCGGCTTCCGCGCTTTGTGGCGGTTCCTGCCGATGTTGTGGCCGAAGGGCGAGACCGAATTGAAGGTCCGCGTCGTCGCGGCCGTCGTGCTGGTGCTGGCCGGCAAGGCGGCGGTGCTGCTGATGCCGTTTGCCTACAAGGCCGTGATCGACGGCATGTCGACCCATCGCGCTGCGTTCGGCATCGTCGCTGGCCTGGTCGCCGGTTACGCGACCGCGCGCTTCGCCGGCGTGTTGTCGGACAATCTGCGCAACGCATTGTTCGAGAAGGTCGGGCAGCATGCGGCACGGCGGCTGGCCGCCAACGTCTTCCGCCACGTCCACGATCTCAGCCTGCGCTTCCACCTCGAACGGCGCACCGGATCGCTGACCAAGATCGTCGAGCGCGGCACCAAGAGCATCGACATGATGCTCTATTTCCTGCTGTTCAACATCGGCCCGACGCTGATCGAACTGGCCGCGATCTGCATCATTTTCTTCGTCAAGTTCGGCGCCGGCCTGGTCGCGGCGACCTTGGCGATTGTCGCCATCTACATCGCCTTCACGCGCAAGGTCACCGACTGGCGCGCGCAGCTTCAGCGGCAGATGAACGACGTCGACAACAAGGCCATTGGCCGCGCGGTCGACTCGTTGCTCAATTACGAAACGGTCAAATATTTCGGGGCCGAAGAGCGCGAGGTGAAGCGCTACGACGAGGCGATCGGCGCGTTCACCCGCGCCGCGGTTCGCAACGAGGTCAGCCTCGCCTGGCTCAACATTGGCCAGTCGCTGATCACCAACGCGATGATGGCCGGGGCGATGATCTTCACCGTCTGGGGCTGGAGCCAGGGCCGCTTCACGCCGGGCGACGTAGTGCTGGTCAATTCGCTGTTGATGCAGCTGTTCCGCCCGCTCGACTTGCTCGGCTGGGTCTATCGCTCGATCCGCCAGGGGCTGATCGACATGGAAGCGATGTGGGACCTACTCGATACCCCGGCGGAGGTTGTCGACGTGCCCGGCGCGCCAGCACTCAAGGTCGAACGCGGTCATGTCCGCTTCGAGAATTTGCGCTTCGGCTACGAGCCGGCGCGGGAGATTTTGAAGGGCCTCGACCTCGACATTCCGCCGGGAACGAGTTGCGCGATCGTGGGTCCGTCGGGCGCGGGCAAATCGACCATCGCGAGGCTGCTTTACCGTTTCTACGACCCGACCGCGGGGCGGATCACCATCGACGGACAGGACATCGCCGCGGTCTCGCAAACCAGCCTGCGCGCGGCGATCGGGATCGTCCCGCAGGACACCGTGCTGTTCAACGACACGATCGGCTACAACATAGCCTACGGCCGCGACGGCGCGACGCAGCAGGACGTCGAAGCCGCGGCGCGCGGGGCGGCCATCGATAGCTTCATCGCGGCGCTGCCCGATGGCTATGAATCGATGGTCGGCGAGCGCGGGCTCAAGCTCTCGGGCGGCGAGAAGCAGCGCGTCGCTATCGCCCGGACCCTGGTCAAGAACCCGCCACTGCTGGTCCTCGACGAGGCTACGTCGGCGCTCGACAGCCGCACCGAACAGGCGATCCAGGAAACCCTCGACCGCGTCGCCCAAAGCCGCACCACGATCATGATCGCGCACCGTCTGTCGACCATCGTCAACGCCGACCAGATCGTCGTGCTCGACGGCGGCCAGGTCGCCGAACGCGGGACGCATGAGGAGCTGCTCGACAAGGCCGGGCTCTATGCCGACTTGTGGTACCGCCAGGCGGCCGAGCAAGTGCTCGAGGAAACCGCGGAAGCGGCGGAGTAGCTTCCCCTGCCGCCACGCCCGGTCTAGGCGTGGACGCCCTTGGCGGCGCGCTCGGTCCGCATTCGTTTGAAGAGTCCATGACCGACCCGCACAATATCCTCAAACAGACCTTCGGCTTCGACCATTTCCGCGGCGTGCAGGAGCAGGTGATCGGCCGCGTGCTCGGTGGCCAGCATACCCTCGCGGTGATGCCGACCGGCGCCGGGAAGTCGCTCTGCTACCAGCTGCCAGCACTGATCCGCGCCGGCACCGCGCTCGTGATTTCGCCGCTGATCGCGCTGATGCACGACCAGATCCGCAGCGCCGACGCGTTCGGCATGCGCGCGGCGTCGCTGACCTCCGCCGACGACGATCGCGGCCGCACCAACGAGCGGTTCAACGCCGGCGAGCTCGACTTGCTTTATGTTGCTCCCGAACGCGCGACGCTCGATAGTTTTCGCCAATTCGTCGACCACGCGAAACTGGCGCTGATCGCCATCGACGAAGCCCATTGCGTCAGTGAATGGGGCCACGACTTCCGCCCCGATTATCGCAAGCTCAAAGGGCTGCTCAACGACCATCCCGAAGTGCCGCGGCTGGGGCTCACCGCCACCGCCGACCGGCGGACGCGCGACGATGTCCTCGGCCAGCTCGGCATTCCGCACGACGGCCTGATCGTCGCCGGGTTCGACCGGCCCAACATCCGCTACCACATTCGTCCGCGCGAACAGACCGGCAAGCAGCTGCGCGAGCTGCTGGCGGTGCAGCCGGGACCGGCGATCATCTATGCGCCAAGCCGCGACAAGGCCGAGAAAATTGCGGAGCAGGTGGCGGCGAGCGGGCGGCCCGCCGCGCCCTATCACGCCGGGCTCGAGCCGCAGATCCGCAAGCGCAACCAGGCCGCGTTCGTCAATTCCGAAGAGATGGTGATCGCCGCCACCGTCGCGTTCGGCATGGGCATCGACAAGCCCGACGTGCGCGTCGTCGCTCACGCCGCCATCCCCAAGAGCATCGAGGCTTATTACCAGGAAACCGGCCGCGCCGGACGCGATGGCGAGCCGGCCGAGGCGTGGCTGTTCTGGGCGGCGCAGGATTTCGCGCGCGCCCGCCAGCGGATCGAGCAGGAGGTCGAGCCCGAGCGCCGCCCGGCCGAGCGCGAGCGGCTGAATGCGCTCGCCGCGCTGGTCGAAACCCCCGGCTGCCGCCGCGCCATCCTGCTGCGTTACTTCGGTGACGACCCGCCCGAGCATTGCGGCAATTGCGACAATTGCCTGGCGCCGCCGGCGACCATCGATGCGACCGAAATCTCGCGCAAATTGCTGTCGGCGGCGTTCCGCACCGAGATGCGGTTCGGCGTCGGCCATTTGGCGGATGTGCTCGCCGGGAACGACAGCGAAAAGGTGCGGAGTTTTGGGCATGACCGGCTGTCGGTGTTCGGGATCGCCACCCCGGATGAACTCGCGCTGGTCCGGCCGGCGTCGCGCGCGCTGATCGCTCGTGACGCGTTACGCGCCGATGCTTATGGCGGCCTGTCGTTCGGGCCCGGCGCGAAACCGATCCTCAAGGGCGAGGAGCAAGTCGTGATCGCAGTCCCGCCGCCGCGCTCGCGCAAATCGCGCGCGCCGCGCGACGGTGGCCCGGCCGACCCGTTGTTCGAGGCGCTGCGCGAGGCGCGCCGGGCGCTTGCGGCCAGCGCTGGGGTGCCGCCCTACGTAGTGTTCCACGATTCGACCCTGCGCGGGATTGCCGCGGCGCGTCCGCGCTCGCTGGGCGAATTGTCGGCGATTGACGGCGTCGGTGCGGCGAAGCTGGAACGCTATGGCGAGGCGATGCTCGCGACAGTGCGATCGCACGAAGCCGCGGCTTCCGCCTAACCGCCATTTGCAAAATTCAGGCTTGCGTCAGGTGGGACTCCGCTAAAGAGCGCCCGGACCGATTCCGAACCCCCCCTTTTTTGAGGACAAGCATGATCCGCAGCATTTTTCTCGCGACCGCAGCGATTGCGGTTGCCGGCCCCGTCGCCGCAGCGCCCGCCGCTCGATCCGCAACCTCGGCGACGTTGTCCGGCAGCAACCCGTTCGCCCAGCCGAGCACGCTGGCGCTCCAGGCGCCGGACTTTTCGAAGATCAAGGACAGCGATTATCTGCCCGCGATCCTCGCCGGCATGGCCGAGCAGAAGCGCGAGATGATGGCGATCGCCAACAACCCCGCGCCGCCGACGTTTAACAACACGCTGGTCGCGATGGAGCGGTCGGGCGCCTTGCTCGAGCGCGCCGGCCTCGCCTTCTCGGCGGTCAACGGCGCCAATACCAATGACACGCTGCAGGCGACCGATACCAAGACCTCGCCGCTGTATGCTGCGCACAATGACTTCATTTATTTGAACGCGAAACTGTTCGCCCGCGTGAAGTCGCTGCACGATCGCCAGGCGAGCCTCAATCTCAATCCCGAGCAAGCCAAGCTGCTCAAGGTCTATTACGACGGCTTCGTCCACGCCGGCGCCCAGCTCGATCCAGCCAAGCAGACCGAGCTCAAGCGGCTTAACCAGCGCCTGAGCACGATCCAGACCGACTTCACCCAAAAGCTGCTCGCCGCGGCCAAGGCCGGCGCGCTGCAGGTCACCGACAAGGCCGCGCTCGCCGGTCTTTCTGACGAGCAGATCGGTTCCGCGGCCGAAGCCGCCAAGGATCGCAAGGTCGCGGGCTATTTGGTGCCGCTGCAGAACACGACGCAGCAGCCGTCGCTGGAATCGCTGACCAACCGCGACACGCGGCAGAAGCTGTTCAACGCCGGCTGGACCCGCGCCGAACGCGGCGATGCGAATGACACGCGCAACCTGATCCGCGAGATCGCCAATTTGCGCGCCAAGAAAGCGGCATTGTTCGGTTACTCGAACTGGGCCGACTACACGCTCTACGACCAGATGGCGAAGAACCGCGCGACCGCGATCGGCTTCCTCGACCGGCTCGCGCCGGCGGTCTCGGCGAAGCAACACGAAGAGGCCGCCGACATCCAGAAACTGGTCGACGCCCAGGGCGGCGGCTTCAAGGCCGGACCGGCCGACTGGGACTTCTATTCCGAGCAGATCCGCAAGCAGCGCTTCGCCATCGATAGCGACGAGCTGAAGCAATATTTCGAGTTCAACAAGGTGCTCGAGGACGGCGTGTTTTACGCCGCCAACCAGCTTTACGGCCTGACCTTCAAGGAGCGGAAGGACATCCCGACGTGGAGCCCGGACATGCGCGTGTTCGACGTCACCGATGTCAATGGCAAGCAACTCGCGATCTTCATGATCGACCCGTGGAAGCGCGACAACAAGTCGGGCGGGGCGTGGATGTCGAACCTGGTCAACCAGTCGTACCTGCGCGGCACCAAGCCGGTAGTGTACAACGTCGAGAACTTCACCAAGCCGGCGCCGGGCCAACCGGCGCTGATCAGCTTCGACGACGTGACCACGATGTTCCACGAATTCGGCCACGCGCTGCACGGCATGTTCGCGGCGCAGACCTACCCGACCATCTCGGGCACCAGCGTGGCGCGCGACTTCGTCGAGTTCCCGTCGCAGTTCAACGAGAATTGGGCGCTCGATCCCAAGGTGCTCCCGCATTATGCGGTCAGCTACAAGACCGGCCAGACGATCCCGCCCGAACTGATCAAGAAAGTGCTCGCCGCACGCACCTTCAACCAGGGCTATGGCGTCGGCGAAGTGCTCGAAGCCGCGCACCTTGATCTCGACTGGCATTCGCTCGGCGCCGACGCCCCGTTGCAGGACGTCGACCGGTTCGAGGCCGATGCCCTGGCCAAGAGCGGCTACGACACTGCCGACGTGCCGCCGCGCTACCGCTCGAGCTATTTCCTTCACATTTGGAGCAACGGCTATTCGGCGGGTTACTACGCTTATCCGTGGACGCGGATGCTCGGGCAGGATGCGTTCGCCTGGTTCCAGGCCAATGGCGGCCTGACCCGCGCAAACGGCCAGCGCTTCCGCGACATGGTTTTGTCGCGCGGCAACACGCTCGATTATGCCGAAATGTACCGCGGGTTCGCCGGGCACGACGCCGACATCCAGCCGTATCTCGATTATTACGGTTTGTCGGGTGGAACCGCTCCTGCCGCCGCGCCGCCGCCCCCGCCGGTGGCGACCCCGTCACCGACCGAACGAGGGAACTAACGCCATGATCCGCCAGCTCGACGATCGCGTTCTCGTCAGCGGTCAGATCCGCCCCGAGGAGATCGCCGGGCTGGCGGAGCAGCATGGGCTGACTATGGTCATCAACAATCGCCCCGACGGCGAGGAACCGGACCAGCCGTCGGCGTCGGAAATCGAGGCCGCGGCGGAAGCGGCGGGCATATCGTACCGCCACGTGCCGATTATCCGCGGCATCGGACCGTCCGACGTTGAAGCGATGCAGGAAGCGCTGGCCGATGCCGGCGACGGCCAGGTGCTGGCGTATTGCCGTTCGGGCAGCCGCTCAGCGCTGACGTGGGCATTGGCGGCACGGGGTGCGGGCCAATCGCGCGACGAGGTTGAGCAGAAGGTCGAGGCGGCGGGCTATAATGTCGCCCCGATCGCGCACCTGCTTTAGGTTTTGTAGTCGGCGAGGAGCTTCAGTGCGTCCACCGAATCTTCGTCGAGAACCATCACACGGACCGGCAAAGCCAGCGCGTAGAACCAGCCGAAGATGTTGTTGATATCGGCATCAAAAAGGACGGCGTCGATCCCTTCGCTTTCCAGATAAAGCCGCGTGAGGTCCGCCTCGACGCGGTTGGGATAGCGAGCGATTTCGACCAGTCCGCTCACCAGGGAAACACGTCGCCGGCGGCGATTTCGTCGGGGCGCGGGGCGCGGCCGAGCAGCGCGTTGCGATGCGGGAACCGGCCGAACCGCGCGATTACGTCGCGGTGGAGCTTGGCATATTTGACCTGCTCGTCGTCACCCAATTGGGTGAACAGCAGCACGGCGCGATTCTGGTCGTCGAGATTCTCGCTGTGCTCGAACGGCATGTAGAGGAACTTGCGCTCGTCATGGGCGAGTTCGACATCCATCCCCGCGTCGACCGCCGCGGTGGCAATCGCCAGCGCCAGATGATCGGTCGAGAACTGGTCGGCGTGGCCGCGGAACATGTTGCGCGGGAATTGATCGAACAGGATCACCGCGGCGATCGCGGTCAGCGGGTCGCCGAGGAAACCGTCGGCCGGCAATTGCCGCTTGGCCATCCACAGCTGGAGGAACCGTTCCTTGATCCGGTGATCGAGCTCGGGTTCGCCGCTCCACCAGTCGTCGTAGCTCAGCCCGAACCAGAATTTGAGGACGTCGGCGCGCCAGTCGTCACTCAAGCGGCGGTGCCTCCGACGGTCAGGCCGTCGATCAGCAGCGTCGGCTGACCGACCCCCGCCGGGACGCTCTGCCCGCCCTTGCCGCACACCCCGATGCCTTCGTCGAGCGCGAAATCACTGCCGATCCCGCTGACCTTGGTCAGCACTGTCGGCCCGTCGCCGATCAGCGTCGCGCCCTTGACCGGCTCGGCGATTTTGCCGCCACGAATGCGGTAAGCCTCAGTCAGCGAGAAGACGAACTTGCCGCTGGTGATATCGACCTGCCCACCGCCAAAGCTCTTGGCGTAAATCCCGTCCTTGACGCGGCCGATCAGTTCCTCCGGATCGTCGTTGCCGGCGAGCATGAAGGTATTGGTCATGCGCGGCATCGGCGCATGGGCGAAGCTTTCGCGGCGACCGCTGCCGGTCGGCTCCATGCCCATCAGCCGGGCGTTGAGCCGGTCCTGCAGATAGCCTTTGAGGATGCCGTCCTCGATCAGCACATTGCGCCGGGTCGGCGTACCTTCGTCGTCGATCGTCAGCGAACCGCGGCGTCCGGCGATCGCGCCATCGTCGATCACCGTGACGCCGGGCGCGGCGACACGCTCGCCGATGCGCCCGGAGAAAGCCGACGTGCCCTTGCGGTTGAAATCGCCCTCAAGCCCGTGGCCGACGGCTTCGTGGAGCAGCACGCCAGCCCAGCCCGAACCCATGATCACCGGCATCTCGCCGGCCGGGGCGGCGACCGATTCCAAATTCACCAGAGCCTGGGCGAGCGCGATGTCGATGCCGCGGTTCCACGTCACTTCCTCGAACAGATCGTCGTAGAGATAGCGCCCGCCGAGGCCGTGATAACCGGTTTCGCGGCGACCATTGTGCTCGGCGACGATCTGCACGCCGAGCCGGACCAGCGGGCGGACGTCGGACGCAACGAAGCCATCGGCGCGGACGATGTCGATCACGCTCCAGCTCGCCGCGAGCGATACACTAACCTGGGCAACGCGCGGGTCGCGGGCCCGCGCCGCGGCGTCGATCCGTTCGCACAGCGCGACTTTGTCGGCGAACGGGATCAGGCTCAGCGGATCGTCGGCGCCGTACATCGCCTGGTTGGTGCGCGGCGGGGACGCGGCCGCTGGGCCTTTCGCCGGATCGAGCAGCGTGAGCGTCGCGGCAGCGCGCTCGATCGCGGCTTCGCTGATTTCATTGGCGTGGGCGAAAGCGGTGGTCTCGCCGGTGACGCCGCGCAGGCCGAAGCCCGAGGTGGTGTGGTAATCGGCGGTCTTCAGCCGCCCGTCATCGAACCCGAACGCCTCGCTCGCGGCATATTGGAGGTAGAGTTCGCCGTCGTCGCAGCGGGTCAGATGTTTCGCGGCAAGCCGGCGGGCCGCGTCGGGATCGAAGCCGCGGTAGAGGAACCGCCGGGGATCGAGCACGCTCATGCCGCGCGGTCGTCCGCTGGGCCCCCTTCGAGCACATAGCGGCGGTCGCAATAGCCGCATTCGACATAGCCCAGCTCGGCATC
>Ga0068862_100005434_pt1 | contig 10644 bp, 9 predicted proteins | sample KBSSwiS52_FD_66598 | JGI IMG/M metagenome (GOLD analysis project Ga0068862, IMG submission 66598) | Switchgrass rhizosphere microbial communities from Kellogg Biological Station, Michigan, USA - KBS Switchgrass S5-2 | ecosystem: Host-associated > Plants > Roots > Rhizosphere > Soil ... | reverse complement strand
ACCGCGAACAAGGAGGCCGCCTGCACCGTCGCCACGTCCTGCGCCAGCGCGGAATCCAGCAGCATGCGGCCGAAGCCGGGATAGGCGAACACCGCCTCCACCACGACGACGCCGGTGATCATGTAGTTGATCTGCAGCAGGATGACCGTGAAGGGCGCGATCATGGCGTTGCGCAGGGCGTGCTTCATGATCACGCCACGGAAGGTCAGGCCCTTCAGGATGGCGGTGCGGATGTACGGCCGCGTCATCACCTCCACCATCGAGGCGCGCACCATGCGCACGACATAGCCGAGGTCGTAGAGCACGATCACCGCGACCGGCAGGATCAGCTGGAGCGCGATTGGCCAGCCGGCGCCCGAGTCGAGCGACGCCGTCCCCGGCAGCCAGCCGAGACCGATGACGAAGATCGAGACCAGGAACACGCCGGAGGCGAATTCCGGGACCGACGTGGTGACGATGCTGGCGACCGAGATGGTGCGGTCGAGCTTGGAGCCCTCGCGCATGCCGGCGGTGATGCCGAACAGGATGGAGAGCGGCACCATGACCGCGAAGGCGATCATCGCCAGCAGCAGCGTGTTGCCGAGGCGGTTCCAGATGATGTCGTTGACCGGCTGCTTGTAGAGCGTGGAATAGCCGAGCTCGCCCTGCAGCACGCCACAGAAGGTGGGTGTTTCCTCCGGCGCGACGCCCGGCTTCACGCAGCGGCCGATCGGCTTGCCGTCCGCCGCTGAGGTGGCGGTCCAGCCCGGCAGCACGCCGAGCCACTCGAAATAGCGCTCATAGACCGGGCGGGTGAGGCCGAGCTCCTCCATCAGGCGATCGCGCTGGTCCTGGGTGGAGAACGGGCCCAGGATCTTGGTTGCGACCTGCCCGGGCGTGAACTCGAAGGCGGCGAATACCAGGGCTGACACGACCAGCATCGTGAAAACCAGCGACGCCAGCCGCTTCATGAAGAAAGCAAGCATCCGTCCCCTTCCGATTTGTGCGGCGGGGTCCGCGCTTCCCGAGCGCCGCCGCCTCCCTGATTTTTCTTATTGGTTAGTCAGAAGACCATATGAACGCGAGGGTGTAAATGGAACACCCACCGCGACGCTGAGTGTCGTGTCAGCGACCGGGCGCCCAGGTCAGGGCCACACCCAGAGGTCGATGGCCTCGTTCCGGCCGCGCACATGCTGGTCGACCAGGCGGCGCATGCCGGTCAGCATGTCGTCGCGGCCGGCCCTGTGCACGCTGGCGACGAACTCGGCCGAGGCGACGATGGTGACCTTGTGCTCCTTGCCCATTTCCTGGAGCCGGCTCGCCACGTTGACGGTGTCGCCGGCGACGGTGATCTGGCCCTGACGCTCGCCGCCCAGCAGGGCCGCGATCACCGGCCCATAGTGCAGCCCGATGCGCAGGCGTACCGGCTCATGCCCGGCTGCCTCGAGGTCGAGGTTCCAGTCGGCGAGGATCTCGAGCAGATGCTGCGAGGCGGACAGCGCACGGGCGGCGTCGTCGGTCTTGGGCTCCGGCAGGCCGAAGATGATCATGGCGCCGTCGCCCATGAACTGCTCGATGACGCCGCGGTTGGCAAGCGCCGAGCGCTCGATCCGCCCATGCAGCTCGCGCAGGAAGGTGACAGTCGCGGTCGGGCCCAGGCGCTCGGCGCGGCGGGTGAAGGCGGCGACGTCGACGAACATCACCGCCGCCTCCTGGGCGCGCTGGTCGAAGCTCGGATTCTCCTGCTCAGCGAGGAACTCGGCCAGCAGCGGCGATTGATAGCGCGCAAGGTTGTCGCGCTCGTGCTGCAGCTGGCCGGAGATGCTGCGTTGCTGCACGATGCGCGCGGCAAAGGTGAGGAAACCCACAATGAACAGCGTCAGAACGTAGGTGGTGGCGTCGAGCCAGAGATAGGCGGACGAGAACGCGAACTGCGCGCCGGCAAACGTGAAGCCCCAAAGTACGATTGTCACGATCGCCGCCAGAACCAGGGATCGCTGATTGGCTGCGACGAAAGCCGCCATGCCGAGCACTGCGGCGACTATGATGTCGATCACCCAGGTGGACGGAGCACGCCGCAGGTATTGATCGTGCGCGATGTTCCCGGCCGCGGTCGCCAGTATCTCGACACCCGGCAGTTCCGCGGCGTATGGCGAGATGAACATGTCGCCGCTCGCCAGCGCAGTGACTCCGATAAAGATCATGCGACCGGCAATCAGGTCTTTCGGCACCTGGCCTTCAATCACGTCGACGAGCGAATAGGTCGGGATCGCGCCGCGGCCGCCGTAGTGATTGAGTCCGAAAGCATTGTAGGCATCGAGCGCGATGGCCTGACGGCCGAGCGTGGCGCTCTCGCCAACAATCAATTGCATCTCCGCGCGCGGCAGATCGCGCAGCAACCGCACCGCTTCAAGCGGCATGGCTGGCAGGTAGTCTGACGTTCCGACCGGCATCGCCAGCACCATGCGCCGGACGGCGCGGTCGGCATCGCGCGTCAGATTGACATGCGCCAGCGACGTGTTCTGGGCGAGCTCTCTGATCGGCAGCAGGAAGCCGACAGCTCCCGCCGGTCGATCGGAGGCGGCGCCGGCACTCTGCACGACGCTAAACATGTTGCGCTTCACGAGAGCCGAATCCGGCGGCACGTCCGCCGCTTCCGTGGTCGCCAGGATCGTGCTGCCATGCCGGACCAGCGTCGCTGCCAGCACCGAATCGCCGGCTGACAGCGCATCGCCTTCGCCACCGGGCTCACGGTCCAGCAGCAGAAGATCGATCGCCAGGACCTTGGCGCCGGCTTCCGTCAAACGATCGATCGCGGCGGCCAGTGCGCCGCGCGGCACTGGGAAGCGCTGCAAGGCAGCGACGCTCTTGTCGTCGATCGCGACAATCGCGATCTCTTCCGGCGCCTTGATCGGGCCGCGCAAAACGTGGCGCAGATCGAGCAGGCGGCCTTCGAGCGCGGCCGTCAGTGCGCTGCGTTCGCCGGGGTGCCACCAGCCGATGGCGATCCCGGCGATCAGGCACAGGAAGACCCAGTGCCAGGGCAGCTTGCCGAGAGTCTTACGCAAGCGCGATCTCGCTTATTGCAGGCCGAGCCTCGTCAGCACGTCGGCGACCCGCTTGGCGCCCCATTTCTTGGGCGCGGCCATGGTGCCGTCCGCGGCCACGTCGACGCCATAGGTCGGCGACAGGCGCACGGTGTTGCCGCGCTTGCCCTGCACCTCGACCACGCCATCGAGCACGAAGACATTGGTGCCCCGTTTGGGCGTCTCCATGATCCATTCGGTGGAGCGCACCGAGGCGACCGCCACCGGGCCAAACACGTTGAAGGTGCCCCAGGTGCGGACCGGCGCCAGGAAGCGCGCGATGCCGCTATGCAGGCTCATGCCGATCGAGGCATTCGCGTCCTGCTCGCCGACCAGCGAGCCGAGGTTGATCTCGGTATCGGGACCAAGCGTCACGCGCGTGCCGTCGCTGCAGCCGACATCGATCCGGCCGGAGGAGCCGGTCCGCAGCAGGTCGCTGGGCGCGAGGTCCGCCCCGACCTGCGCCGCGGCGCGGCTGCCGTCGTGGGTCAGGGTGGCTTCGCCGGCGACCTCGGCCACCTCGCAGGTCCGCTCCTGCGCGGCCGCCGGCTGTGCTGCCAGGACAAGGGCACCAGCCAGGATCGGCAGCCAACGTCCTGCATTGGTCATGCAATATGCCTTATCCATCGCTTGACTCGATTCCATTCAAAGTCCCCTGGCTACGGTGATACAATAAATGCCCATCTGGCGTCTCGCTTTGTGCAGCAATGCCGGGTGGGGCCGTTCGCAGTCAATTAGATTGGCCGTGAAGGGGAGGGGGAAAGTGAAGGGGTTCACAGTCCCCGGTTAATCGAACACCATCTTTAACTTTCGTGGCGCTCCATGGCGGGGCTGCCGCCAGGGCGGATTTAGGACAAAAAATGGGGCGATTGGACCATAGCGAGCGGCAGGCGCTCATCCGGCGGAGCTTCCTGTTCAAGGATGTGCCGCAGCCGATTTTGGAGCGGTTGGCCACCCTTTCTGTCACCAAGCACCTGGACCGGCGCGAAACCCTGTTCAACCGCGGGGACGAAGGCGACGCGCTTTACGCTGTCGTGGAGGGACTGGTCCGTATCTGGGTCGGCAGCGACAGCGGCAAGGAGCTGACCTTTTCCATGATGGAGCCGGGCGACGTGTTCGGCGAGATTGCCCTGCTGGATGGGCTGCCGCGCACCGCCAATGCCACGGCGCAGGAAGCGACCGTGCTGCTGGTGATGCAGCGCTCCGCCTTCCTCTCGGTGCTCGAGAACGAGCCGACCCTGGCGCGGCATATCATCGAGCTATTGTGCGAGCGCATGCGGTTAAAGACAGACCTGCTGAGCGATTTTGCCTTTGCCGACCTGCCGGTGCGCCTGGCGCGCAAGCTGGGCGACCTGGTAATGGCCCATGGCGAGATCGACGGCAACGAGGCACGCTTGGGCAAGCGCTTTTCGCAGACCGAGCTCGCCCAGATGCTGGGCGTCTCGCGCGAGGCGATCAACAAGCAGCTGGCGGCGTGGAGCCACAAGGGCATCGTCAGCACCGAGGATGGCGGTCTGACCGTTCTCGATCTCGGCAAACTGCGGGCGCATGCCGCGATCGACCGGATCGATCCGGTGTGAAGCGCGTCACAGCGGCACCGGCGCCGTTGCGTTAGATCATTGATGGCTGGCTGCGCGATGCGCGCGGCCTGGGGATGGAGGGGGTACATGGTCGTGAAGGATCATCGCGGTGCGCCGCTCAGCGGCGCCGACACTCGAGCGATCGAGCTCTACGAAACCGCGATCTGTCAGTTCAATTGCTATGTCGGCGATCCGGTCGCCACGGTCGATAACGCGATCGCCGAGAGCCCCGATTTCGCGATGGCGATCGCCCTCAAGGCCTATCTGCTGCTGTCCGGCATGGAGCGCGGGTCGGTGCCGCAGGCCGCCGACCTGCTGGCGAAGCTGCGCGGCCTGAAGCTCAACGACCGCGAGCGGCGCCACGCCGCCGCCATCGCCTGCCTGATCGACGGCGCCTTCAACCGCGCCTCGGAGCGGCTGGACGATATCCTGCTCGACGATCCGCACGACATCGTCGCGCTGCAGATGGGCCATTTGCTCGATTTCTTTCGCGGCGACAGCCGCAACCTGCGCGACCGCGTGGCGCGGGTCATGGCCGAGTGGGACGAGCATATGCCCGGCTATCACACGCTGCTCGGCATGCATGCCTTCGGCCTCGAGGAGACCGGCGACTACGCCCGCGCGGAGGACAGCGCGCGCCGTGCCATCCATCTCAACAAGCGCGACGGCTGGGCCTATCACGCCGTCGCCCATGTGATGGAGATGATGGGGCGCTATGAGGACGGCGCCGCCTTCATGCGCGACAACGAAGCTGGCTGGGCGTCCGAGTCCTTTTTCCAGGTGCACAATTGGTGGCACCTGGCGCTGTTCCGCCTGGAAGCCGACCAGGCCGCCGAGGCTCTGAAGCTCTATGACGGGCCGATCCGCGGCGGGCAATCCTCGATGGTGCTCGACATGGTGGACGCGTCGGCCCTGCTGTGGCGCCTGAAGCTGCGCGGTGTCGATCTCGGTGATCGCTGGACGCCGATCGCCGACCGCTGGCAGCCGCTGATCGAGGACAAGCTCTATGCCTTCAACGATTGCCACGCGGTGATGGCGCTGCTGGGCGCCGGGCGCATCGGCGAAGCGGAGCGCACCGTCTCGATCCTGACCGAGACCGCGCGCAAGCAGTCGGACAACGCGCTGATGAGCCGCGACGTCGGCCTGCCGCTGGCGCGCGCGCTGCTCGCCTTCGAGCACGGCAAGTATGCGGCGACCATCGATCTGCTGCGCCCCTTGCGCAACATCGCCCAGCGCTTCGGCGGCAGCCACGCGCAGCGCGACCTCATCGATCTCACCTTGATCGAGGCGGCCCGTCGCGCCGGCGAAACCAGCTTGGTGCGGGCGTTGGCCAACGAACGGCTGGCGCTCAAGCCCAAGAGCCCGCTTGCCGGTCGCTACCGCGATCAGGGCGCCAAGCAGGCAGCGTAACGACCTCTCAGCCATCCTTGACCCGGGCGCCCCACAGCGCCCGGGTTTTTTGTTTGTGTGCCGGGCGCCGCATCATCCGGGCGCACGGATCGCGTTGACCGTCCAGGTCCGCTCCGCCACAGTCGGCATGCAGAACTTCGGGGGCGTGATGCGAATCCGGCTGGCCGGCGATCATTCGAGCTATCATTGCGGCTCCGCGGCGGTGGTGCAGACCATCGCGACGGAACTGCGACGCCATGGCGAGATCGTCACCGGCGACGCGTACGACGTGCTGGTGGTGAATGGCGAAGGCTCGATGCACCATGGCGGCGGCGCTTTCGTCGAAAAGATGCGGCTGATCGAAGCGGCGGTTGCGGCCGGTCGGCCGGCTCATCTCATCAACAGCGTCTGGCAGGATAATCCACACCAGTTCGACGCCGCGCTCGCCCAGTGCCGGCAGGTCGTGGTTCGCGAAGTGTTGTCGCGCGACGCGATTGCAGCGCATGGAGTCTCGGCCCAAGTCATGCCGGACCTGTCGTATTTCGCGCCGATCCCCAAGGGCGATGTCGTCGACTTCAAGGGCGGCGTCGTGATGACGGACTTCCTGTCGCGGGAGTTCGGCTGCTTCGTGCGCCTGCGCTCGCGCTGGGCGGAGCGCTACCCGTTCGTCGACATGCGCGCGATGGACTGGCCGACCCTGGTGCGCTCGCTGAAGACCGCGCGCCTGCTGATGACCGGACGCCACCACGCGATCTACGCCGCCTGCAAGGCGCGCGTGCCGTTCCTCGCGCTCGCCGGCAACACGCACAAGATCGAGGGTATCGTCGCGACCGCCGGCGTGGACATTCCGGTGTTCAAGGATTGGTCCAAGCTGCGGGCATCGATGGACGAAGCGGAAGGCTGGCAGAGTCGCTACGACCGCTTGTTCGACTGGTTCGAAACGCAAAAGCCGTGGCGGCTTGAAGCGTAGCTAGTTCCCGAACACATCCTTGAGGTTCGTCTTGCCGCTGCCGCGCCGGGCCGGTTGCTGTTGCGACGGGTCCGGCGCCCAGCCCGTGAGAAAGAGGATCTGGAACGTCGCCGGCAACCGTCCCTCGGCATCGGCGAAGCGCTCCTGGTAGATCGCGGCGGCGCGGGCGAAGACGGTGCGGCGCGTCGGGTGCTTCAGCCGGTCGAGCAGCAGGTTGGTTTCGCCCATGCCGCGCAGGTCGCGCAGCAGCGCGAAGAAATCGCCATAGGTCACCGTCACGGTATCGGCGTCCGCCACCGGCAGCGCGAAGCCGGCACGCTGCAACAGCCCGGCGGCGTCGCGCAGATCGGCGAATGGCGAGACGCGCGGGCTGGCGCCGCCGGTTTCCGCCAGCTCCGCTTCCATCAAGGCGGTGCGCAGTTCCTGCAGCGTGCCGGTACCGAACAGGCTGGCGAGGAAGAGGCCGTCGGGCTTCAGGCAGCTGCGAATCTGCGCCAGCGCACCCGGCAGGTCGTTGACCCAGTGCAAAGTGAGATTGCTGAGCACCGCATCGAAGCATTGCTCCTTGAAGGGCAGGAGCTCTTCGTCCGCCACCAAAGCCGCGCCGCCCTGCAAGTGTCGCGCATTGACGATCGCGGCATCGGACTGGATCAGCGTTTCGATCCCGCCGCGGCCCTGCAGGGTGCGCGCCACGATGCCGTCACGCGCCCCGAGATCGAGCACGAGAGGAAAGCGGCGCGCGATGTCGCTGAGCCGGTCGGCGAGTCGCTCGGCAATCTCGGTCAGCAGGAAATCGTGCGTATGCAGTTCGGGCGCGGCGCGGCCGCGGCGCTCGCGCAGCAAGCGGCGATCGAAAATGCGAGCCTGGGGTGGAACCGTGTCTTGAACCATTCACCATCCAATCGGTCGCCAATTGACAGGAACCGATGCCGCTCCGCAAGCTGCCGGCATGAGCCTCGCCCCTGCCTTGCGCAAATCGGCGTCCTGGGTGCTGGACGCCATCCTGCCGCCGCGCTGTCTGAAATGCGGCGAGATCGTTGCCGATTCCGGGTCGTTGTGCGGTCGCTGCTGGCCGGAGCTCAAGTTCCTGGGACCGCCGTGCTGCGCCTGCTGCGGCCTGCCGTTCGAGTTCGAGATGGGCGAGGGCAGCCTTTGCGGTGCCTGCACGGCAGACCGGCCGCTCTATGACCGGGCACGCGCGGCCCTGACCTATGACGATGCCAGCCGGGATTTGATCCTGCGCTTCAAACATGCCGACCGGATCGACGGCGCCGCCACCTTCGCCGGCTGGATGGCGCGGGCGGGCGCGGACCTGGTGGCGGGCGCCGACATCATCGCGCCGGTGCCGCTGCATCGCTGGCGGCTGGTGCGCCGGCGCTACAACCAGGCGGCCATCCTCGCCAACGCGATCGGCGGCTTGCGAGGAAAACTCGTCGTTCCCGACTTGCTGGTGCGGCGGCGCGCGACTCCGTCACAGGGCAACCTCGGCCGCAGCCAGCGCCACCGCAACGTCGCCGGTGCCTTCGCCCTGCATCCGCGCCGGGCGCAAGTGGCGGCGGGGGCTCGGATTTTGCTGGTCGATGACGTTTTGACGACCGGCGCCACGGCTGAAGCCTGCGCCAAGGCCCTGCGGAGTGGCGGGGCAAAGGCCGTCGATCTGCTGGTTTTGGCGCGAGTTGTCAGGGTACAGCCGACCTAGGAAATATAGGGCAGCTTGCCACTTGCAAATTGCCGGTACCCGGCCAAAAGTACTGACCTGACGGCAACTGCCCGAGAGATTCGACATGCACGGACCGGCTGATGGCCCGCGTTGAAATCTACACCACGATGCTGTGCCCTTTTTGCTGGCGTGCCAAAAAGTTGTTGGAGGAGCGGGGCGCCGCCTTCCAGGAGGTCGACGTGATGTGCGACGGCAGCCTGCGCAATGAAATGCGCCAGCGCGCCGGTGGCCGCACCTCCGTTCCGCAGATCTTCATCAACGGGCAGCATGTCGGCGGGTGCGATGAGCTGTATGCTCTGGATCGTGCGGGCAAGTTGGGGCCCCTGTTGGAACAGCCGGCATCGGAACAGCCGGCCACCTGATCGGAAGCGACATGAGCAAGAATTTCAAGGCAGCGTGCGTGCAGATGAATTCGGCCGCCGAGATCGCGCCGAACCTGGAGAGCGCCAGCGCCTCGATCCGCGCGGCCGCCGGCGCCGGCGCGCAGCTGGTCATGACGCCGGAAAACACCACCTTGATCGAGCCGAATCGCGCCCGGGCCCTCGCCAAGACGCCGCCCGAGAATGAGCATCCCGGCGTGCCGCATTTCGCGGCGCTCGCCAAGGAGCTCGGCCTCTGGCTGCTGATCGGCTCCATGCCGGTACGCGCCGATGACAAGCGCATCGCCAACCGCAGTTTCCTGTTCGACCCGAACGGCGCGGTGGCGGCGCGCTACGACAAGATTCACATGTTCGACGTCGATCTGCCGAACGGCGAGACCTATCGCGAATCGAACGGCGTGCGGCCGGGCGAGCAGGCGGTGGTGGCCTCGACACCGTGGGGCGGGCTCGGCCTCACCATCTGCTACGACGTGCGCTTCGGCTATCTGCATCGCGCGCTGGCCCATGCCGGCGCGGTGATGCTGACGGTGCCCGCCGCCTTCACCGTGCCGACCGGGCAGGCGCACTGGCACGTGCTGCTGCGCGCCCGCGCGATCGAGACCGGCTGCTATGTGTTCGCGCCGGCGCAGACCGGCGAGCACGCCGAAGGACGTCTGACCTACGGCCATTCGCTGATCGTTTCGCCCTGGGGCGAGGTGCTGGCGGATGCCGGTGAGAAGCCGGGCTTCGTGATCGCCGATGTCGATCTCGAGCAGGTGCAGAAGGCGCGTTCGATGGTGCCGGCGCTGCGCCACGACCGGGAGTTCCAACGGCCGCTGAGCCAGATGCGCGCCGCCAGCGAATAGCGGCTACAGCCGCACAGTTTCAGAGCAAGGGAGGAAGAGATGTCGCTACGCATCAACGATACCGCGCCGGATTTCGAGCAGGACTCGACCGCGGGCAAGATCAAGTTCCACGACTATCTGGGCGACAGCTGGGGCATCCTGTTCTCGCACCCCAAGGATTTCACGCCGGTCTGCACCACCGAGCTCGGCTACATGGCGCGCCTGAAGCCGGAGTTCGACAAGCGCAACACCAAGATCCTCGGCCTCAGCGTCGATCCGGTCGGCAACCACGAGAAGTGGGCCAAGGACATCGAGGAGACGCAGGGCGCGAAGGTCAACTATCCGCTGATCGGCGATTCCGACCTCAGGGTCGCGAAAGCCTATGACATGCTGCCCGCCGCGGCCGGCAGCACGTCGGAAGGCCGCACGCCGGCCGACAACGCCACCGTGCGCTCGGTCTTCGTCATCGGCCCGGACAAGAAGATCAAGGCGATGCTGACCTATCCCATGAGCACCGGCCGCAACTTCGACGAGGTGCTGCGTCTGCTGGATTCCTGCCAGCTCACTGCCAAGCACACGGTCGCGACCCCGGTGAACTGGAAGCTGGGCGAAGACGTGATCATCCCGCCGTCGGTCTCCGACGAGCAGGCCAAGACCAAGTTCCCCGGCGGCTGGAAGGCGCTGAAGCCCTACCTGCGCATCGTGCCGCAGCCGAA
>Ga0068862_100005433_pt1 | contig 10645 bp, 7 predicted proteins | sample KBSSwiS52_FD_66598 | JGI IMG/M metagenome (GOLD analysis project Ga0068862, IMG submission 66598) | Switchgrass rhizosphere microbial communities from Kellogg Biological Station, Michigan, USA - KBS Switchgrass S5-2 | ecosystem: Host-associated > Plants > Roots > Rhizosphere > Soil ... | reverse complement strand
TCGCCGCTCGCCTGGCCGGATACCAGGGGCCACGCGCCGTCCGCATGGGCTGTGTCGTCGAGTTGTTGCACACGGCGACGCTCATCCACGACGACGTCGTCGACCAGGCACCGCTTCGCCGCGGCCGCCCCTCCGCCAACGCGCGCTGGGGAGACGACGCGTCCATCCTCGTCGGCGATCATTTGTACTCGAAATCCTTTGCGCTCATGGTGGGTGACGGCGATCCGCGCGTGCTGGACACCCTGGCCCGCGCCACGGTCTCGATGACCGAGGCGGAGGTGTTCCAGCTCGAGCGCAAGCGCAGCGGCACGACCAGCGAAGCCGACTACCTGCGGATCATCACCCAGAAGACGGCGTCCTTCATGTCGGCCTGCTGCCGGATCGGAGGCATGCTCGGCGGGGCGGGTCCCGAGCAGGTCGACGGGCTCACGCGCTACGGACTCGACATCGGGATTGCGTTTCAGATCAGCGACGATTCGCTCGACTTCGTCGCTGATCAGGCGCGCCTCGGCAAGGCGGTGGGGGCAGACCTGAAGGAAGGCAAGCGCACGCTGCCCCTCATCGCCACCCTCGATCGCGCCGAGCCGGCCGAGCGCGAGCGAATCCAGGCCCTGCTCAAGAGCCACGCCCTCGATCCTGCGGAGATCGAGGAGATCCGCCGTCTCGTGGTCAAGTACGAGGGCATCGAATACGCGCTGGCGCGCGCTCACGCGTACGCCCAGACGGCGAAAGAGGCGCTCGCGCCCTTCCCCGACTCCGAGGACAGGGACACGCTCGTGCTCGTCGCCGATTTCGTCGTCGATCGCGATCGCTGAGCGGGTGCGCCGCCCGAGGGGTGAGCCCGCGGACCGGCCGGCACGCCCACCATCGGCCTCGACGTACCCCCGCTCCGAGAACGTGCTCGCCGGTGCGCTTGCGCGCTACCCGCGGTGGGTTCGGGCCGAGGGGCGGTCCTACTCGGTCCCGGAGGACTTCGCGGGCGTGCTCGGCTTGGGCGTGCTCTTCGCGGTTTCCCCCGAGGCGCCGGAGCTCCCCGAGGAGGGCGAGCTGGACGAGGAGCTCCCGTCGCCCGTGCTGGGCTTCGAGTCCGACGACGATGACGAATTTCCTCCGGACTCGCTGCTGAGCGCCTTCTTGCGGGACTCGGACGGGTAGTCGGTCACGTACCACCCTCCCCCCTTGAGGATGAACGGGGTGGCGTTCAGCAAACGATGGATGGGCCCGCCGCAGCGGTCACATGTGGTGAAAGCGGGCTCCGAGATCCGCTGCTTCACTTCAAAGACGCGCGGGCACTTGAGGCACTCGTATTCGTAGGTCGGCACGGGTCCCAGAGTTAACATGTGGCAAATGACCGTGTCAAGGCGATGGGGATGCCTGTGCCTCTTCGCGCTCGGCTCGGCGCTCACGCTCGCTGGCTGCGCCTCGACGCAGGATCAAGAGGTGCAGCGCCTGCGTGCTCGCGCCACCTACGAGCAGGGGCTGACCCATCTCAGCGACAAGCGCGTGTCGTTGGGCCTGGCCTCGTTTCAGGAGGCCGCGCGGCTGGATCCGAGCGCGCCGCTCTACCACAACACCCTGGGTGTGGTGTACCTGCACTACCTCTCCAAGCCGGTCGAGGCGCAGAAGGAGTTTCAGCGGGCGATCGACCTCGATCCCTCGTATGCCGAGGCCCTGACGAACCTGGGGGTGACCCTGGCCCAGCAGGGGCGGTGGGAGGACGCCATTGCCGCCTATCGCAAGGCCATCTCACTGCCCATCTACCCGAGCCCCGAGGTCGCCTATGCCAATTTGGGGTGGGCCTACCTCAACCTCAATAAGCCCAGGGAAGCCGAGGAGTCCTATCGGGCGGCCGTACAGCTCCAGCCCAGGTTTTCCCAGGCCCACTACTTCCTGGGGGTCGTTCTGGACCGTCAAGGCCGAAAAGACGAGGCCAAGGCGGCTTTTCGCACCGCCAGGGACCTCGATCCCGACTCCCCGTTCGGCCAAAAGGCCGGGGACCTCCTGAAGGCCATGGGGGAAGGGGGCTGACTCGCCGGAGGCCGAACGGAATGGCTGGGGCCCCGTTTTCCCTTGACGCCATTCGGGGTTCCGAGTTAAAACTGTGCAGCGTTTTGGGGTCCTGCTCCCCCTCTGTCCAGGGGGGGCACTTCGAAGGTGTCTATCTTGAGTCACAAGAGAGGAGGGTGTCGGAGTCAAGCGCGGATCACTCCCGCGTGCTGCACCGTCGTTGCGCGTACGGTTCACTCAAGCAGATAAGCCAGTCGTGAGGCAGTTCAACCGCACAGATGAGGAGGCGGTAATGAGAAGGATTTTCGTTCTCGCTCTCGCCGCATTAGCCCTCCTCGGGGTGGTCACGCCCGACGCGTTTGCTCAGGCGCCGACCCCGACCTTCAAGATCAACGGGCTAATCGACCAATTGGTGACGTACGCCCGCAATACGAGCAATTACGACGGCGACCTCGCCAGGAATGACAAGGTTACCTATGGCCGGACCCGCGGCCGCCTGGACTTCATCGGCGAGGTCGGCAAGGCGAAAGGCGTGGTCGGTATCGAGCTCGACTTGGCCTACGGCCAGACCGGCTCGGCCGACAACAACGTAACGACCCTCCCGACCGCAGTGCAGGTGTGTTCCGGTTGCTCCGGCAGCTTCGACATCAACACCGACGTCCGAACAATGTTTGAGCTCAAGTGGCTGTACACCGAGTTCGAGCTGCCTCTGATACCGGTTCCGACGGTGGTCCGGATCGGCGCGCAGCCGTTTGGCGGGGCCGCCAGCTACAAGCTCGCGGCGTACGCGAACGGTGACTACGCCGGCTTGAACATGGTCACCACGATCACGCCCAACGTGAAGCTCAATTTCACGTATGTGCAGGCCGAGGAAGCGCTGGTCGGGCGCGAGGGCGGATTCGGTATCCCGGCAAGCCAGCTCCGCGGCGATGACTTCGCCATCATCATTTCCCCCGAGATTACCCCGATCAAAGGGCTCGACCTCAAGCCTATGTACTCGTATTTCTACGCCAGCGGCACGACGAACATTGGCTCGCGACAGGGCCGCGGTGGCGTGAACACGAGCACGGCGTTCACGAACGCGGACGGCACCTGGAAGGGCGGGATCAACGAGGACCGCCACACGGTGGGTCTCGACGGCCGGCTGCGCATGGGGCCGTTCTCGCTCGATCCGACCATCATGTACCAGTTCGGTCATCGCGATGTCGTCGTGCCGACGGCCTTGGCCGGTCCTTCCGGCAAGGCGGCCGGCTCGATCGCAAGGGCCGATATCAGTGCCTGGCTGTTCGATGTCCGGGCAGGCTTCCAGATCGGCCCGCTGCTCATCGAGGGACTCTACATGTTCACCTCGGGTAACAAAGCCCGGGATACCACGTTGAACAACGTGTACTACTTCCAGCCGCTGGTCACCGACACTGGCTACCTCGCGGACTGGGGGACCCAGCTGTCATCTCTGGGTCTTGACTACTTCAGCGCGTTGAACGAGGGCGCTGTTGCTGGCGCCTATCCCGGCGTGTCGATTGGTTGGGACAAGTACGGCCGCCACCAGATCGGTGCCAAGGCCAGCTACTTCCTGACGCCGAACCTCAGCGCCAGCGCCGGTGTGTCCGTCCATCTCACCCACCGGGCGATCGATACCGACGCCCTCACCCAGAACACCGCCGGAGCCGTGGCGGGTGGCGGTCTCCTCCCGGCGTTTGCCACGGGCAAGCAGGACGGGGATACGAACTACATGGGCACCGAGGTTCACGGTGTCATATCGTGGCGGTTCGCGCCAGGCCTGTCCTGGGACAACGGCATGGGGTACATGATTGCCGGCGATGGAATGAATGCCTACACCGGGTCGAGCGGCTTGGGTAAGAACGCCAAGGACGCCTTCATCGGGACGTCTCGGGTGCGCTTCACGTTCTAGCATTCGGTTCGTCGGTATAACAACGGGTCCGGGGGTGACTCCGGGCCCGTTGTCTTTCCGGCCGCGAGCTCGGGTGTCTTGCCGTCGCCAATCCCCGAGGGTATAGTTGCGTATGCCCGCGCGTTGCTTGACCCTCGCATTGCTGGGCATCCTAGGCTGGTGTCTGTCCGTCGCCGGAGCGAGCGCGGAGGAGTATCGGCTCCAAGTGGCCAACCTCTACCGCGATAGCTTCGCTCATTTCATCGACGGGCCCATCAGAACCGGCTCCGGCGAGCTTGCAATGCCCAATCTCGAGCGGGCGCTCGACTCGGGCGATATCAACCTGGGAGCGCTCGTCACCGGCCGCGCCCCTCGATATGGCTGGGATGAGCTGGTCCGGGCCTTCGGGGCCGTCAAGGTGCGGGCATCCGTCAATCCCGGGGAAGGGCGTCAGCGGTGGGACGAAGCAGTCTGGGAAGGCAAGCCGGGAGAGCGAAGCGTCTGGGTCATCGCTCCCTCGGCCAGCAGCTACCAGGAGATCTACCAGGTTGCCCTCAAGGGCCAAGGGGACGGCTCGACCTTGCGGTACTACGTCCCCTATCAGGTGACGGGGAATCCGCGCCCGGCACCCGTGGTCGCCTACGCGCTCGTCTTCCTTCGCTTCTACTCTGATCGCAGTGATCTTTGGAGCCGGTATCTCTCTCGGTCCGTCTCCCTCAACGAGGGCCTCGCGGCCGTAGTCGGCATCAACGATAATGCGAGCTTCGCCGACTGGGTCTATCTCGTGGTCGAGCACCCCGTCAAGCCGACCACCTTCAAGGCTGTCGTCGGATGGGAGCGCAGGCGGTCGGGCGATCGGTCGAACTTCGACGGTCCGATGCTGCAACGATGAAGCTGACCAGGGCACCCTTGATCCTGGTGCTTGTCCTCTTCCTGGGCGAAGGGCTCGCTCGGGCGCAGGTGGGGCCGGTTCCGCCTTCCTCACCGGGAACCACGGCACCCGGCCAGGGTGCCGGCCCGCTCACGGCCATTGTCGATCAGCTTCTCGACCGTTTCCCGAAGGTCGCCGGCGAGGTCATCGAGGTGCTCGGCAACACGATGACCCTCGACGCGGGACAGAAGGACGGCGTTCATCCCGGGCTCGAGGTCGAGATCTACCGAGAGGGCCGCGAGATCAAGCACCCGCGGACAGGCGAGCTCCTCGGGCGCAGTGAGGAGCCTCTCGGACGAGTCCGGATCACGTCAGTGCAGGACGCGTTCTCGCAGGCGGCGACGACCGCAGCGGCCGTCAAGCCTGGGGATCGCTTTCGTGCCTCGTCGGGCAAGGTCAATATCGTCCTCGTTCCGCTCCTCGGCGGCGTCCGCGAAAGCGTGATCGAGGCCTCGGTACAGGAATTGGTCGAGCGCCTGGGCGCGACCGGGCGCTTCCGGGTATCCATGGGCGATCCCATCAACGTCTACCTGTCCCAGGAGGGGATCAAGGCCGAGGACTTCCTGCAGGGCAAGGGCGTGCAACAGGCCGCGCAGCGGTTCCAGGTCGAGAACCTTCTGGCCGTTCATTTCAAGCGTGTGCAAAACAAGCCCTACATGGAGGTCCGCTTCTACGCTCTTCCCCAGCCGGATCCCGCGATCAGCATGGCCTTCTTCGTGCCGCCGTCCATCCGGTCGGCCGCGGGACCGCCGGGCGGCCGATTCTCGGGTGGAGGCGGGCCGGCGAATCCGCCCGAGGCCAAGCCGCGATCGCTCCTGGCTCGGCTGCTCGGCGGCGATCTCGAGGCCGGGACGTACTCGAGCGGCGCGGGCACGATTCCGCTGCACCAGGTGGCCCGGCTGAGCTTCCCGGTTCTGGCCATGGACGTGGCGGTGGCGCCAGCCGATCGGATCCCTCGTATGGTGGTGAGCGATGGCGATCAGATCTACATGTACAAGATCATCGAGCAGCGCATGGAACCGGAGTGGACGAAATCCGTGCGCTTCCTCGGCCGCACCATCTCTGTCCAGCTGGCCGACGTCGACGGGGACGGAACCCTCGAGGTCGTGGGCAATCGCTACAATGAAAAGGTGGGTCTCAACTCCTTCGTGCTCGCCACCAAGAACGGCAAGCCCACTTTCCTCGTGGACAACGTCGGCGATTTTCTCTTCGCCGTCGATCTCAAGGGTGACGGCGTCAAGCAGACGCTGTGGACCCAGCGGTTCAGCAAGACCACGTTCTTCACGCCCGGTCAGGCGGAACAGGTGATCATCAAGAAGGGCAAGCTCGTCGTGGAAAAGGCCGTCCGCGTGCCACCGGCCTTCCGGCCCATGGGGGCGGCCTTCTGCAATATCACGGGGAAGGACACTCGCTCGCTCGCCTTCATCGACGAATACAACCGGCTCCAGGTCTCCACGGAGGGCGAGGAGCTGTGGCGGTCCTCCACGTCCGTGGGAGGCGGTTACCTGGAGATCGAGCAAGAGTACCTCTACAGCTCGCGGACGGCCCGCACGAAGTTCTACAAGATCGAGCCCACGCCCCTGGCCGTCGACCTGGACGGGGATGGCGTCGAGGAGCTCATCGTCCCCCAGAACCTGGTGAGAGAAGGCCTTTTCGCGGTGGTGTTCAAGGGGCCGGCGGGATTCCGCTTGCAATCCGTGAACAGCGGGTTCGAGGGCGGCATCACCGCGCTCGGTGCGTTCAAGACAGGCGACGGCGCCCAGCCGACGTTGGTCGCGTCTGTCGTCCGCTTCACCAGCTTCCTGAAGACCGCCGGCGAGACGCAGATCATCATGACCGTTCCGCAAGACTGATCGGTTCCCAACTCGTGGAGCCGTGACGATGATCAAGGCCGTCCGTGGTGTCCGTGACATCCTGCCTTCGGAGACACCGCGCTGGCAGCGCGTCGAGGCAGCGGCTCGCCGGGTCTTCGAGGCCTACGGCTATCGGGAGATCCGTGTGCCGCTGTTCGAGCGCACCGAGCTGTTTGCGCGGGGAATCGGCGACGAGACGGATATCGTCAAGAAGGAGATGTACACATTCGAGGACCGAGGCGGGGATTCACTCACGCTTCGTCCCGAGGCCACGGCGTGCGTGCTGCGCGCCTACATCGAGCATGGATTCCAAGTGGAGCCCAAGCCGGTCCGGCTCTACACGATGGGGCCGATGTTTCGATACGAGCGCCCGCAGGCCGGCCGCTACCGGCAGTTCCATCAGGCCAATGTCGAGGCTCTCGGCGAGACGCACCCCGCGCTCGATGCCGAGGTGATCGCCATGCTGATGGACTTCTTCGGCGCCCTCGGACTGGCCGGCCGTCTAGAGCTACGCGTCAACTCGATTGGGGATACGGGGACCCGTCCCGTCTATGTTTCCAGGCTCGTCGAGTACCTCGGCCCGCACCGGTCGGAGCTTTGCGGCGAATGCCAGGCGCGGATAGATCGAAACCCGCTCCGGATCCTCGACTGCAAGACACCTGGCTGTCAGCCCGTCATCGAGAAGGCCCCTTCGATCCTCGACTCGCTCTCGCCCGAGGCGACGGAGCACTTCGACAGCGTGCGGCGCAGCCTCGACGCCATGGGGGTCGAATACAAGGTCGCCCCGAGGCTCGTGCGGGGACTCGACTACTATGTGCGCACGACCTTCGAGGTGCTCACCACGGAGCTGGGCTCACAGAATGCCGTGGCGGGCGGAGGGCGCTACGACGGCCTCATCGCCCAGCTTGACGGCCCGGCTGACCCCGGAATCGGCTTCGCGATCGGTCTCGAGCGGGTCGTGCTACTCCTCGGCGACGAGGCTCACGCGGCAGGCCCAGTCGCCCTGCTCATCCCCCTCGGCGAGGCCGCGCTGCAACGCCTCCTGCCCGCGGCGCGCCGGGCGCGCCAAGGCGGCGTGCCGGTGGAGCTGGGTTACGGCATCCGGAAGCTGCCCAGAGAGCTCGAGCGGGCCAATCGTCTCGGCGCGGAGTGGGCAGTGATCGCGGGGGACAATGAGCTTGCCCGAGGCGAGGCGGTCATTCGGGAAATGAGCACTGGCGCGCAGCGGCACGTGCCGCTGGACACTCTCGCCGAGGAGCTTCTGCGGTTGGGGGGCGCGCGGACGGAGCCGAGGTACACTTGAGCGCCATGCATCCGTATCGGACGCATACGTGCGGGGAGTTGCGACCGAGTCACGTGGGTGAGATCGCCCGCATCTCGGGGTGGGTTCATCGCAAGCGCGACCACGGCAACCTCGTGTTCGTCGACCTGCGCGACCACCACGGGTTGACGCAGTGTGTGATCGACGCCGCCAGCCCGGTATTTCCCCAGGCAGACACTCTGCGGCCGGAGACCGTGATCACGGTGAAGGGCGAAGTCGTGCCCCGAGCGCCTGACGCCGTCAACCCCCGCCTCGCCACGGGCGCCGTCGAGCTTGCCGTGAGCGAGTTGACCGTGCTGTCGGGCGCCGAGCCACTCCCTCTTCAGGTTGCGAGCGACGCGGACTTCCCCGAAGAGACACGGCTGCGCTATCGCTTCCTCGATCTGAGGCGCGAGAAGCTCCACGCCAATATCGTCCTTCGCTCCCGGGTGATCTCCAGCATCCGCCGGCGCATGATCGAGATGGGGTTCACCGAGTTCCAGACGCCGATATTGACCTCGAGCTCGCCGGAGGGTGCGCGGGACTACCTCGTGCCGAGCCGCGTGCATCCGGGCATGTTCTACGCGCTCCCGCAGGCGCCACAGCAGTTCAAGCAGCTGCTGATGGTTGCGGGGTTCGACCGGTACTTCCAGATCGCGCCCTGTTTCCGGGACGAAGATGGCCGGGCCGACCGATCGCCAGGCGAGTTTTACCAGCTGGACTTCGAGATGTCGTTCGTCACACAGGAGGATGTCTGGCGGGCCATCGAGCCGGTGCTGCACGGCGTGTTCGAGGAATTCGCGGATGGCCGGGCCGTCTCACCCATACCGTTCCCGCGCATTCCCTTCGACGAGGCGATGGCAAAGTACGGGACGGACAAGCCCGACCTGAGGAATCCGCTCGAGATCGCCGACGTGGGCGAGGTCTTCGCGGGCTCGGGATTCGCGTTGTTCGCCAACGCGGCTTCTCGCGGCGCGGTCGTGCGCGCGGTCACCGGACCGGGAGCTGCGGGACGGCCGAGGAGCTTCTTCGATCGCCTGGATGGATGGGCGAAGGAACAGGGCGCTCCCGGGCTCGGCTGGCTCGCCCTCGGCGAAGGCGCCGCGCGCGGCCCGATCGCGAAGTTCCTCGACGCCGACCGCCTCGGCCGCCTCTCGCAGGTCACCGGGGCGAAACCGGGCGACTGCATCTTCTTCGTCTGCGACCGGCGCGACGTTGCCGACCCATTGGCGGGGAAGCTCCGGACCAGGCTCGGCGAGGAGCTCGCCCTCGTCGAGAAGAATGCCTTTCGCTTCTGCTGGATCATCGATTTTCCGATGTACGAGTGGGACGAGGACGCCAAGAAGATCGTCTTCAGCCACAATCCGTTTTCGATGCCGCAGGGTGAGCTCGAAGCGCTCGAGACTCAGGATCCGCTCACGATCAAGGCCTTTCAGTATGACATCGTGTGCAATGGTGTCGAGCTGTCGAGTGGGGCTATCCGGAACCACCGGCCGGACATCATGTACAAGGCCTTCGAGATCGCGGGCTACCGCCGGGACGAGGTCGAGGCGCGGTTCGGCGGCATGCTGAACGCCTTCCGCTACGGGGCGCCCCCTCATGGCGGGTCGGCCCCGGGAGTCGACCGCATCGTCATGCTTCTGGCCGACGAACGGAATATCCGCGAGGTGATCGCGTTTCCGATGAACCAGCAGGCGCAGGATCTGCTGATGCAGGCGCCCTCATCCGTCGATCCCCGCCGGCTGAAGGAGCTTCACCTCAAGCTCGATCTGCCGCCGGAGGCGGCTGGCCCTGGCGACCGGTGACCGTGGACGCGGGCGGTCCGCTCGAGCGCCCTTTCCCACGGGAGGCATGAGCCTTCGTTGACTGAAGCGACCCACGCGACGCGCCGGATCGTTCTTCCCCCTGATCTCAATCATCTCGCTCTCCTCGGCCGGAACGACGAGCATCTGCGATCCCTCGAAGCCCGATATGACGTGCGCATCACCGCGCGCGGACATGACGTGACCCTCCGGGGCGAGGAACCGCAGGTGATCGAGGCGGAGCGCGTGCTGCGCGACCTCGTCCAGATGCTGCGGGAGCGGCCCTCATTGGGAGCCTCGGAGATCCGGTCGGCGTTGAGGCTGACCGCCACGGAGCCGACGGCCGACGTGAAGGGGCTTCTCGCCGAGGCCATCGCCGTGCCGTCGCGGCGCAAGCAGATCACACCGAAGACATTGAATCAGAAGCGGTATCTCGACGCCGTCCGCGGTCACGATCTGGTGATCGCGATCGGTCCCGCGGGGACGGGCAAGTCCTATCTCGCGGTGGCGATGGCGGTGTCGGCCCTCGTCAAGCGTGAGGTCGCGCGCATCATCCTGACGCGCCCTGCCGTGGAGGCGGGTGAGCGTCTCGGCTTCCTGCCGGGCGATCTCATCGAGAAGGTGCATCCGTATCTGAGGCCGCTGTACGACGCCCTCTACGACATGCTCGAGCCCGAGAAGGTCGCGGCGCTGACCGAGAAGGGTGCCATCGAGATTGCTCCCCTCGCCTACATGCGAGGCCGCACGCTGAACGATGCCTTCATCATCCTCGATGAGGCGCAGAACACGACCTCCGAGCAGATGAAGATGTTCCTCACGAGGCTCGGCTTCAACGCCAAGATGGTGATCACCGGCGACATC
>Ga0068862_100005432_pt1 | contig 10645 bp, 8 predicted proteins | sample KBSSwiS52_FD_66598 | JGI IMG/M metagenome (GOLD analysis project Ga0068862, IMG submission 66598) | Switchgrass rhizosphere microbial communities from Kellogg Biological Station, Michigan, USA - KBS Switchgrass S5-2 | ecosystem: Host-associated > Plants > Roots > Rhizosphere > Soil ... | reverse complement strand
GCATCATCGCTGTCATTCAAAACCTTCCAAAAGGGCGCTGCCGGTGATATTTTGACATTTGATGCATCATTACGCAATAGCCCGTGGATGGCCGGTCGGCGGCGCAAGAATAAGCTAGGACGGGCACCGACTTCCCGCTATTTGATGCATCAATCTGAGTGGAGCAGGGATGGCCGAACCAATCCTCACAACTGTCGTCGAACCGATCGCGCGACAGTCATATCTCGGCGAAGTTGCCTATCAGCGGCTGAAGGACATCATCATCCGCGGCGCCTTCCCGCCAAACGAGAAAATGACCGTTCGATCGGTGGCAGCCGCTCTGGGCGTCAGCACCACACCAGCGCGCGATGCCGTCAACCGCCTCTTGTCCGAGGGCGCGCTCGTCAATGCCGGACCCAAGACGGTTGTGCTGCCCGTGCTGACGATGGATTCGCTCGAGGAAATCGCGGCAACGCGAAACGCACTGGAAGGGCTGGCCGCGGAGCGTGCGACGCAATTCATCGGGCGAGACGACATTGTCGAGCTTGAGCGGCTCCAGAAGGTCATCAACAAGGCGCTCGACGAGGCCAACTACCGAGAAGTCCTGCGCGCGAACTACGATTTCCATTTCCTGATTTATCGATGCTCCAACTGGCCGCGTCTGGTCTCGATGATCGAGACGCAGTGGCTTCGCATCGGGCCGTCTCTCAACGACCTCTACCCTGACTTCGCTCAGACGCGGAAAGGCGTCTCGAACCACATGGCGGCGATCGCCGCCTTCAAGAAGAAGAGTGCTGTCGCAGCGCGGAAGGCTATCGAGCAGGATATCAAGGACGGCTTTCAAAGGCTCAGCGCGCTGGTCCGAAGCCGCGCGAAGGCGATGCAGCCTACGCTCTGATCAAACATTTTTGTTGCATCAAACACCAACATCGGTCATCTGTAACGGCGCCGGTCTTGTCCGGCTGCATCGAGACAGAAATGGCCGGGGACACGACAGGACATAATTCCATTGGCCGCGCGTCTGTCGAGACGTTCGAGCGAGCGCGGCGCGTGTTCATTGACGGGACGACGCGCGTCACCGTGGAACGCGATCCTATCCCCCGCTACGCCGCGCGTGGTGAAGGAGCCTTTCTCATCGATGTCGATGGCCGCCGCTTCCTGGACCTGAACGGTAACTTCACCACGCTCATTCACGGTCACGCCTTCCCCCCAGTCGTGGAGGCTGTGACACGCCAACTCCGCTCGGGCACCAGCTTCTCGAACCCGACATTGGCGGAAGTCGATCTGGCCGAGTTGATTTGCAAACGCGTGCCTGGCAGCACGACGATCCGCTTCGTCAATACGGGGTCGGAGGCAGTCTTGTTCGCAATCAAGGCGGCGCGAGCCTGTACGGGCAAGCCGGCCATTGCGAAGATCGAGGGGGCCTATCACGGCTGTTACGATTGGGTGGAGGTAAGCCAGGCGAGCACCTCCGCCGACTGGGGGCCGACTGAGGAACCGGCATCGACGCCCTACTACCGTGGCATGCCACGGTCGGTTCTCGATGACGTGATTACGCTCCGCTTCAATGATGCCGAGGGCGCCAGGAGCGCTATCGCGAGGCATGCCCACCGACTTGCGGCTGTCCTGCTCGACCCGATGCCGTCGCGGGCCGGGCTTATCGAGCCGAGGAAGGAGTTCGTGACAGCGATCAACGAGGCCTGTCACGCAAACTCGGTCCTCCTGATTTGCGATGAGGTCTTGAATCTCCGGCAAGCCTATGGAGGCGCCAGTGCAAGGCACGGCTTCAAGCCGGATCTGTTCGCAATGGGGAAGATCATCGGTGGAGGCTTGCCGATCGGCGCCGTCGCAGGAAGCCGCGAGGTGATGAGCGTGTTCGACGCCGGCAGCACAAGGCCTCTGCTGCCGCAGGGCGGCACGTTTTCGGCCAATCCGCTGTCGATGGTCGCGGGCCTTGCGGCAATGCAGTACCTCGATCGCGCTGCGCTTGAGAGGCTCGAGGCCTTGGGTGACAGATTGCGCACGGCCTTGCGCCAGTCGATAGCGAACCACGACGCGCCATTTTCGATCACCGGCATCGCCTCGTTGTTCCGCATTCATCCCAAGCCGAACGCTCCGGTCGAGTTTCGCGATACCATCACCACGCCCGGTCAAGCGGCGGCGCAGCGCGAACTGGCGCGGGCCTTCACTGCCGCAGGCATCATTCTGCCAATGGCTGCGACGGGCTCTCTCTCGACGCCAATGACTACGGCGGACGTCGATCATGTCGCAGACACGTTCGACCGCTTTCTCGCCGAGCGGGGCGACGCCATAGAGAGGATGAAAACATGAGTGCGACCGGCCCGACCGTTGCGCAGGCCGTAGCTTCCGCGCTGGCACGGCATGGTGTCGAAGTCATCTTCGGCCAGAGCCTTCCCTCTGCTGTCATCCTCGCCGCCGAGGCCATCGGCATCCGCCAGATCGCCTATCGCCAGGAAAACATGGGCGGCGCCATGGCCGATGGGTACGCACGTATCTCCAGCAAGGTTGCCGTCGTCGCCGCCCAGAACGGCCCCGCCGCGACGTTGCTGGTGCCTCCGCTGGCCGAGGCCTTGAAGGCCAGTGTACCCGTCGTCGCGATTGTGCAGGAGGTGGAGCGGCACCAGGCTGACAAGAACGCGTTCCAGGAGATTGATCACAAGGCTCTCTTCTCCGCTTGCTCCAAGTGGACAAAGACACTAGCCACCGCTGATCGCGTCGACGACTATGTCGACGCGGCCTTTATCGCCGCTGCCAGTGGCCGGCCGGGTCCAGCAGTTCTGTTGCTGCCGGCCGACCTTCTCCGCGAGCCAGCGAAGCCAAGTTCGAACCCGCGCCGAGCGAACTATGGCCGATGGCCGCTCGATCGCATGAGCGCGGGCACGCTGCAGATCGACGAGGCGGCCAGGTTGATCGCCAACGCGAGCTACCCGGTCGTCATCGCCGGAGGTGGCGCATTGAGCGAGGGTGCGCCCGAGGCTCTCGCGCGAATTCAGGAAATGGCGTCGCTGCCCGTATTCACGACCAACATGGGCAAGGGCAGTGTCGACGAGCACCATCCCTTGTCGTGCGGTGTGCTGGGCGCGCTGACTGGCCCGAGGTCCCTTGGGCGACACACGCGCGACATTCTTCGCGGCGCCGACGTGGTGCTCGAGGTCGGAACCCGCAACAACCAGAACGGCACCGACAGCTGGCGTCTCATACCGGCCAGTGCCCGCATTCTGCAGATCGACATCGATCCCCAGGAGGTCGGCCGGAACTACGAGGCGATGCGACTGGTCGGCGACGCAGCGGAAACCCTGAACGCGCTCCGCGAGGCCCTCCGCGAGGCCAATCTGTCCAAGAGGGCCGAGGCCAGAGCGATGCTCGCCCGACGCATCGCCGCGGCGTGGGAGCAGTTCGAAGCTGATCGCAGGCCCACGGCGCACCGCAACAGCGGACCGATCCGGCCCGAGCGGGTGATGACCGACCTGCAGTCCCTGTTAACATCCGAGGCCATTGTGGTCGCGGACGCCAGCTACTCGTCCATGTGGATCGTCGGATACTTGCGCGCGCTCGCGGCCGGAATGCGCTTTCTGACGCCGCGCGGACTGGCCGGCCTCGGCTGGGGGCTGCCTCTCGCCATAGGTGCCAAGGTCGCCCGCCCGACCGCTCCGGTCGTCGCGCTCGTCGGCGATGGTGGATTTGCTCATGCATGGGCCGAGCTGGAGACGCTTGCTCGCATGCAGATCCCGCTCACGGTGATCGTTCTCAACAATGGTGTGCTCGGTTACCAGCGCGACGCCGAAATGGTGAAGTTCGGCGCCTACACGACAGCCTGCCACTTCGCTCCCGTCGATCACGCGGCCATTGCCCGTGCGTGCGGCTGCCAGGGCATTCGTGTCGAGGAAGCCAACGCAATCCTGCCTACACTCAAGGCTGCCCTTCACTCAGGAAAGCCCTCCCTGATCGAGGTCATGACCGACCCTGATGCGCACCCGCCGCTCTCGCTGTACGACGGGACGCTCGATCGCGCCGATAGCCCAGGAACCATGTCATGACGAGGGTGACGCAACCGGTTGCCGTGGTTTCGGGCGGAAGTTCGGGAATTGGCCTCGCGGTTGTTGAACGATTGTTGAGCGAAGGTTGGCGCGTTGCCTTCTTCAGCCAGCAGGCGACACGCGTGGAGGACGCGCAAAGCCAGTTCGCAAGAAAGCATGGTGCCGATCGCGTTATGGCCCGAACCGTCGACTTGCGGGAGCCCCCGGCCGTCGTCTCCTTTCTGCGCGATGTCGAGCAGAGCTGGGGACGCATCGACGCGCTCATCTGCAACGCCGGCTTCTCTCCCAAGGGGCCGAGCGGCCGCACGCCTCTAACTGAAGTTCCGCTCACGGAATGGAACGACGTGTTGGCCGTAAACCTGACCGGCGCCATGGTCTGTTGCCAGGCGGTACTCCCGGGCATGGCCTCGCGCCGGCATGGACGCATCGCATTAATCGGCTCCCTCGCCGGACGGACAACGCCGCGCATCGCCGGCGCCAGCTATTCCGCATCGAAGAGCGGTCTAGCAGGGCTCATGCGAGCGATCGTCAGCGAGCACTCTGCCGCCGGCGTCACCGCCAACACCATCTGCCCCGGGCGCATTCTAACGGAGATGGCAGGTGACCACAGCTCACCCGCAAACCAGGCAGCGCTCGCGCGCATTCCCTGCGGGCGATTTGGCCAACCCCAGGACGTCGCACGCCTGGTATCGTTTCTGATCGCCGATGAAGCCGATTTCATCAACGGCGCGACCATTGACCTCAACGGCGGCGAGTTCGTCGCCCCATGACGCGGGCCGCACAGTCGCGCATCCTGGTCGGGAGGCTGTTCCACGAGTCGCACGCCTTCAGCCCATTCGTAACGCGCGCTAGCGAATTTGCCGTCACGCGCGGCGCCGGCCTGCTCGAGGAGGCGCGCACCTCCGGCACAACGCTGGGAGGCATCGTGCGGCAGCTCGATCGCCTTGGCGCACGCGTTATGCCGTCCGTCTCGGTCTCGGCTCCACCGAGCGGCTTGGTCGATCATGCCTTCTACCAATCGATCAAGAACGAACTGATTGACGCCGCCATCGCGGCAACCCCGGATGCTCTTGCTCTCGAGCTGCACGGGGCCATGGGAACGACGGTCCTTCCCGATGTCGAAGGCGATCTGCTGACCGCCCTGCGCTCTGCCGTCGGCCCCGACGTCTTCATCGGTGTAGGTCTCGACCTGCACGCTCACCTGACGCCCGCGATGCTCGCCGCGGCCGATTTCTTCATCGCCTGCAAGGCCAACCCGCATTCCGACGTGGTCGAGTGCGGCGAAAAAGTCGCTGCCGGGGTGATGTCCGCCCTGGAGGGAACATTCGATCCCGTCTCGACGCTCCTCAAAGTCCTCATGACGCTGCCCGGGGCCATGGAGACAACTGGCGGTCCGCTCCAGACGCTGCATGAGGAGGCGCGCGCGTTCGCGGCATCAAATCCGCTGATCTGGGACATCTCGCTCTACAACGTCTATCGCGCGCTGGATGACGTCGACATGGGCCAGGCCGTCTGCATTGTCACGAATGGCGACGAGCCAAGCGCCGCACGGATTGCAGATCGTCTCGCGCGCGCATTCTGGGAGCGGCGCCACCAATTCAAGGACGACCTTTTGGAAGTAGAAGCTGCTCTCGATCGTGTTGCCCGGGAACGCGAGCGCGAGCGCTTCGTGCTGGCCGACATGGGCGATCGGGTGCTCGCCGGCGCACCGGGCGACTCGAACGCCATACTCCAGGCGACCCTGGCGCATCCGGCCCCCCTGAAGGCCGCCATTCCGTTGACAGATTCTGAAACGGTAGCAGCCGCCCAGAGCGCCGGCGTCGGAGCCGTGCTCGACCTCGCGGTTGGCGGAAAGCTAACGCCCGGCTTTGCACCGCTGGCGGTCAGCGCCCGCGTCGCTCGCCTTACCGACGGCAACTTCCGGATGCGCGGCCCCTATCGTGGCGGCGAGTGGACGGCGCTGGGCCCCTGCGCCGTGCTCGACATCGGCGGGCGCATCAGCCTGCTGGTCACCAGCAAACCGGGCTTCACCCATGATCCCGAGGCCTTCGAAAGCAACGGCATCCCGCTCGTCGCGCAGGACTTTATCGTCGTGAAGTCCGGTTATCACTTCGAGCTTAACTTCAAGGACCTCGCGACACCGCTTTTGGTCCGCTCGCCCGGCATTGGCTACTACACGAAGGGCTTGGCCACATGGAAGCGAGGGCGCTTCTGGCCTGAACACGACGTCGAGAACGCACCCTTCATCGGACCGCAAATCTTTGACCGGCAGGCTCGCGTTACATCAGGAGCGGGGCATGATCGCAAGTAGCGGACCGACAACTGTCGATCTCGTCATCCGCCACGGCCATGTTCTAACCGTGAACGCCGGCGACGACGAGATCCTCGACGGTGCCGTCGCGATCGACAAAGGGCGAATCGTTGCGGTTGGCGCAACAGCCGTCGTCGACGAAGGCTGCAGGGGCCGGGCATCGATCGATGCCCTGGGAGCGGTCGTCAGGCCGGGATCAATCGACGCGCACATTCACGTGTCTCAGTACACGTCGCGGAGCGTGCTGCCTCGAATGGGAAACGGTCCCATCAACATGGGGCATTGGAAGGCGGAACTCAGACCTGAGGACGAGCACGCCAGCGCCTCGCTCGCCTCCATCGACTACCTGCGCTGCGGCTTCACCGGATTTGTCGACCCCGGCACGATCTTCGAGCCCGATGCCGTCGCGCGGGTCGCGGTCGAGCTTGGGATTCGGATCTGGTTGACCGATCCGTACGTGGCCGACCTGGGCCGGAATCTCGGTGAAATGAACCCGGAACTAGTGGCGGCTCGGTTCCTGGCCCGCTGGCCCTCATCCACCGAGGGGGCCGCGCGCCGCGTCGGCTCGCAACTCTGGCGCAATGCCGATGCGCACAGCTTGGTGCGCGCCTTTGTCGGCATCTACGGAGAGTTCACCGAGAGTGATGCCCTACGCGCGCACGCTTTCAAGATCGCACACGCCAACGGGGTGCAGTTCCAGCAGCATCTTGGCTACACGCCGGCGGCCTATCGCGATCAGGCCGCCAGGCTCGGGCGCACGCCTCTGGCGGAAATCGATCGCCTGCACGGTCTCGCGCCGGATATCACCCTGGTTCACATGAATGATGTGGGGCCGGACGACGAAGCGCTGCTCTTGAAGGGGCAGGCACGTCTGGTCTGGTGTCCCTACGGGACGCTGCAGGCCATCGGCGTGGGCGACAGCCGCAACCGGATGTCGGCACTCTCGCAGAAGGGCGCCCGTGTCGCCGCTGCGACCGACATTCCTCGTGTGGTGAACTTCGACGCGCTTGCAAGCATGGCGATTGGCTGCGGAGCCGCAACAGGTAGTCCTCTTGGCCCGCACCAGGTGCTGAGGATGCTCACGTGCGATGCAGCTGCGTCGGTTGGAGCGGACAAGATGACCGGCAGCATCGAAGTCGGCAAGAGCGCCGACATCGTCGTGCATCGGCCCCTTGAACTTGGCGTAGATGCTTGCTGGGAGAGCGTCGTGCTCGGAGGCCGCCACGGCATCGACAAGGTCCTGGTGGCAGGCCGGGCCCTGGTCGACAATGGCCGCCTGACATGTGCTGATGAGGGTGCGATTGTCGAGACCGCAAGTCGCTCGATCACAGGGCTCCTTTCCCGAATAGCCTTAGCGATCCAGAAATAGTTCATGTGCTCGGGCCTTGCATCCACCTTCCTCGGTGCGAACAGCGAACGGGACGTTTACAACCGCGACTGGACGACGAGCTTGCCGCGTCACTAATTGCATGACAAACGATCGATGATCTCCTTGGTGGTCGATCTGGGTTGGCGCCAATGCGCGCACAGGTGTGTATGGCTGTTTCCAGCTCGCCGACGCCCACCCTGGCGTGGGTGAGCGTCTTCAATTGCCGTCTGTCTCGCCGTGTTGCTCCACGCCATGCAAGCGCGCCCTTTTTACGCTGAGGGGCGATCGGGTAGGTGCATGGGCTCGTGTGCGCAAATATTGACGGCAGGAATTGGCACGAAGCGGACGCGAGTCTGCAATCGCGGAATGTCCGTTCTTGGGGGTAAGGCAGACATTGGTCATTGCGGCCACCTTGGTTCCGCTTTTGACTCAATCCGGACTTCACGGGATAGCGCAGCTCTTCCTCATCTCGGGCCACTTTGCAGAGGAAGCGGACGTGACCGGCATCGGCTCTCGACGCCACTCCTTCCTTAAAGATTAGGTCGGAAGACACCTCGGAGAGGATGGCGTCGGCCTTGGGTCAGACTTCGACGGAGCAACGATTCCGGTCGGGATCGGGTCAGCTGCTGGCCTCCCGAATCTCATAGCTGCTATGCGCGAGCGACAGTTTACCGAGCCTCTGGTCGAGAAGATTTGCTTCGAGAACTGGCTGCGCGTGCTGCAGCGGACCTGGGGACAGTAGTCCGTGGCGCGTGGAGCTGGCGGGGAGCGCGACGCGGACGAAGTCGCAGTGCAGAGATTGTGGACCTGACGGGCGTCGCATCTCGACACCACATTGTCGTTGGTGAGCAGGTTCGGAAGACACTCAAAAGCTGACATTCGACCTTCGGCAGAAATGTGCCAGGAGCTGCCAAACTCGCGGCAACGGCAACTGATTATCCTACTTAACCGAAAGGGTGAGCGGCATAGGTGGTTTATCCGCGCAGCTCAAGAGCCCCTTGTAGGCATCCGATAGGGTTCCCGTGAACGTGCAGGCCACACCGGCAAGCACGAGAGCTGCGCGAAGCTCGGGCGCGAACGCTGATAGTTGAAGGCGGATCTCGCCCGTCTTCTGTTCCGGACCATCTTGGGTGCACATGCCGATATGCGTCATCGTCAGCGTTCCTGAGAATTCATTGTCGACGGCGGCGATGATCCCCCATTCACCCAGCACACCGGCATATCCGAATACCTCCCGAGACTGGGCCCGGGCTGAAACCACAAGAGCACACAGGCCCGCCAAACCAAGCAGCACTCGCAACCCATACTTCGTCACTAGAGTAGTCATCAGAGCTTCTTCAGGAAGGCACGCGCGTCACTGATCTCGCGGCGGGTGCTGCCAATGTCCCCAACCATCTCCGGGATCTTCTCATAGTACCCCTTGGCCTTGGCTTTATCGCCGGATAGTTCGGCTGCCTTCGCGGCCCCATCGAGGCCGCGCAACCGGTTTGGCTCCTTGGCTAGAGCAGCTTCGAACGCCACAAGGGCCTCTAGAGCCATGCCCCGCTCCATCAGCATCGCACCATAAAGCTCGCGTGCCGGAGCGAGCGGCCCCGGCGTGACGGTGGCCTTCTCGGTGTTGTCCTCTGCGTCTGCGGCCGCGCTGAGGGCGTTGAGCGCCTCACCGTGCTTGCCCTCGGCAAACAGCACGCAGCCGGAGGCGATCTGCGCTTGAATGTCGACCTGCTGCGACCAGTAGGCATCCTTCGCCTCGCGCAGTGTATCGCGCAACTCGGCGAGTTTCGCGACCTCGGCTTTGGCGACATCGAGACCGCCGGACCGAGCTGCACCAACGGCGCGTGCGAAATGCCCAATGGCGCCCACATAACCGAACTTCGAGGGGCGAATTTCCAGTCTGGCTGCTTGTGCCCAATCACCGCGCTCGACCGCGTAACGCGCCGGGCTTGCCGCCAAGGCGAAGGGGCCAGTATTGCGTTCGGCGTTGTAGCCGGTGACGGCATTCATGTCGTCGATCAGCACGCGGGCTTCGCCATCGCGACCTAGTTGCAAGTAGGCGTAGACCATGTAATCCGACGCGTGCAGCCGATCGTCAGGTTCCTTGCCGTCCTTTGCCAGGTTGGCTGCCTCCGCGTTGGACGCAAGGGACTCCCGCCAATAGCCAACGCGCGTGAAAATGTGCGAGGGCATGTGCTGCGCGTGCGGTGCTGCCTCGGCAATCTTGGCGTAGCGCAAGGCCGCATCGAGACCTTTCTGCGCGAGCGCCGGATAGTCGTACGTGTGAATCAGGTAATGCGCTACGCCTGGGTGTTGCGGGCGGCGCTCCGCGATCGGCTCCAAAATTGCCGCGGCCTTGAGTTGGCTGGCGTAGGTTTTATCGGATGGGAATGACCCTCTCGCGCATGCACGCGAAAGGTCAGCATCGAGCTGCGCCGTTCGAGCCGCGACCGCATCTTAACGCTGTCACATTCTCGGTCGACAGATGATGTCGTTGATCAAGGCAATTGCGGGAGGGAACTCGGTCATGGTGGGCCGAACGGCGCCGTGGTTGTTGGGGGCCCTGGCGGGGCTAATGTGCGCGATGGTGCTGGCGGGCGCTGGCCGTGCACAGGAATCGGACGACCTCACTAAGCTGCAGGACGAGGTGAACCAGCTGCGCCACGAGCGCAAATATGTGGAAGCGCTGGCCGCGCAGCGCACACTGGCGGCGGCTGTCGAAAAGGAGGAGGTGGCAAGCGCCGGCCGTCCGGGAAGGAAGACCGCCGAAGCGCTCGGCAGTCTTGCGTGGAACGCCCTCTTCGCACGCGACTACGTTGAGGCGCTTGCGGCTGCGGAGCGCGGGTTCGCTCTGGCCCCTCACGTTCTCTGGATCGAGACGAACCGGGCGCATGCGCTGCTGTTCCTGGGGCGCTCTGGTGAAGCGCGGGAGCT
>Ga0068862_100005422_pt1 | contig 10653 bp, 18 predicted proteins | sample KBSSwiS52_FD_66598 | JGI IMG/M metagenome (GOLD analysis project Ga0068862, IMG submission 66598) | Switchgrass rhizosphere microbial communities from Kellogg Biological Station, Michigan, USA - KBS Switchgrass S5-2 | ecosystem: Host-associated > Plants > Roots > Rhizosphere > Soil ... | reverse complement strand
AGTAGACCCAACAGTTCGGAGGCGAGCGGGAGGGCGGGCGCGGCGAGCAGGCCCGGTCGTGGAGGTGAAGCACAGGTGATCCTTTCACACATAAAAAATGCGCCTGAGGCGGGATGCCTGGACGCTGCGGTTCGATGGAAAATCTGGAATTGTGGCTCCGAGACGATGCCTCGGCGGAGCTGTTCAGGGCCTCTGTTCGTGCTTGGCTCTCGGCTGGCTGCGCACGATCGCCAGGAGCGCTGGGTCGATGCCGTCGCGGTCAGGTACGAGGAGGACAGCACCGCCGCCGTCCTGGCCAGTCACGAAGGCGAGTTCGTACCAGCCGTGGTCGCCCTCGCAGTATTCCCGACTGTCCAGGTCCGCCACGCCGGTGGCCGTTTCGATCGCCTCCAGCGTGTCGCCCGGTTCGACGACGACGATGGGGCCGAGCTCGCCCACCTCGCAGTCGGCCTCCTGCAGCCGGTCGCGGTAATCTGACAGCCGACGCTTGAGCCACGGGTTGTGATAGGTCGCCAGGGCACGAGCCATGACCGAGTTGCTATTGATGATCTCCATTTCGAGGTCCTTGAATCAAAAAGCCCCCGGAGCCGTTGCGGCCCCGAGGGCGTGGTGGGGATGGGTGGTAGGTGGAGAGGTTATTCTTGCTCGGGGCCGTCGATCGCCTTCTCCTTGGGCGCCTTCTTCACGGCCTTGACGATCGCTGCGACGACGAAGAGGACGAGCAGGCCCAACCCCACAAGGGGTGCGGCGCGCAGCCCGGCGAAGATCGCGAGGATGAGCAGCAGACCAACCGTTTCCTTGGTCCTGAAAATCAGGCCGGCCACGATCAGCAGGATCAGCGCGAGTTGGAATGCGTAAATGAACAGCCCGATAAGCAGGATTGCGCCGACGATCTGAGCCACGGCCTCAGCCTCTGGGGTCCGGGCCGAAGCGGTTGTCGCCGCGCGTGCCTTCCAAAAGCATGAAGACCAGCACGACCAGCGCGCCTAAATAGGGGATGAGGTTGATAAGGACGAACCAGCCGGACCTGTCCTGGTCGTGGAACCGCCTCGCCTGGACGGCCAGCAGCGGCACGCAGAGGCCGAGCATGGCGATGACGAACAGGCCAACCGCCAGCTTCGACAGCCCCGAGCCCTCGCCGTACTCGTCCACTCCGCCCACGCCGACTAAGATCAGGGTGATCAGGAACAAGGCCACGTAGAGGAGCTGGAACATCCAGAACTCCTTGCGGGTCGAGCGGCCGTGGAACTCGGCGTAGCGGCGCAGCGGCAGCGTCATCCAGCCGACGTGGTCGTTGGCGTCGGGTAGGACGGTGGGCGGCACCGTGGTGGAGGCGGCAGGCCGGCGCGGCGCCGTCCCGCTCAGCAGGTCGGCCTTGGCCTTCTCGAAGTCGGCCTCGGTGATCACGCCTTCGGTCTTCAGGCGATACAGGTCCTCGATGCGCTTGAGCGCGTCTTCGTTGATCATAGTGTGTTTCCTTCAACGCATGGTGAGAAACCGCGCCCGACGGGCACGGCTGAACAGGCAGCTACGGTTCTGGATTGTTCACACTCTCGCCCCCCTGCGCTGCAGGAGCGACGCTCGGCTGGACCTCGTGCCGCCCCTATGTACCTCTTGGAGCGACGGCCTCAGCCGGATGTTGGAAACCTACTTAGCATAGGCGCATGCGCCTTTACCGGCGAACCGGCTGGACATACGCGCATGCCACCCGGCCTTCGAAATGATCGGTGACCGAGGATGCTAAGAGGGGTTTCCACGCCCCACCTTCCGGCTTTCACGGAAGGCAGGACAGGGTTTGGCGCGAAGTCGGAGCAATCGCAACCTGTTCATATAAGATGGCTGGGTTTGCGCATTCCCACATACCAAAATTCTGGTTCTCTTTACGTTCTCAGATGGCGTAGGTAGCTTCTAAATTCAACAACCGCGCGAGGGTTCGCCTTCATTCACAGGTGGCCGAATTCGGCCCTGAGCGATTACGAAGTCAGGTTCGAGCAACGACGATTGAGGTTCCAATGAGCGATATCAGCCCACCAAATCCGGGTACTTCGACCCAGCCCAAAGCTCCGCCGCCACAACCGACGCCGCCCCCACCACCCCCACCGAGGCCCAGTAAATGACGAAGCCAACCACGTCTCGCCCTGGAAATTCAGTGCAGCATTCCGCGCGTCCTAAACCACCAGCGCCAACTTCCGTTCGACCGCCACCGCCGAAGCCGAGCAAATGAACACAGGGATCAATCCCATGGGCGATCAGGATATCGGAAGGCGGTCACAACAGCCTAAGGTACCACCTCCTCCACCGCCGGAAACTCCTCCACCCCCACCGCCACAGACTTAGTGTTTTTCAACATTCGCAGAGAAATCCGACGGATTTTGGCTGCCGGAACATACGTCAGTTTGTCTCCACGGTGAGGATCCCGAACGTCGGCGTCTTCGACGATATCTGCCCCAGGCTCGCATTTGTGAGTGGCGTAAACGGCAACATCGCCATTCGTTCCCAGCACGCACGGTCCGTAGGGTGCATCGACGAACTTCCGCGTGTCGTCACAAAATAGCCAACTATCATCATCCAGTTGGACAGCGATTTGGCTGACATAGGTCCGGCTGTTGTGCAGGGTGATCTTCGACCACGCGCTAGGCGTCTCATCTGACCAAGATAAATCAGCTTTTCGCACTAACTATTGTACACCATCTGCCCCCCAATACCGCCAGAGGGCTCCGCTAACTACTGACACAAGGACGGCTGCTGCGATCCGCCAAACTCCATAGGTTGTTGGGAGCAACGTTAGGACTGAGGTAGCACACAGGCCGAAAGCTATGGCGCGAAACGCAGTGTCGATCGGTTTGTGATGGTCTCTGATCCCGAGGTACGCGAGGGCGTAGGCCAGATAGCCGCTTCCAAGCGCGACCTGAATCTCCCACGGCATGCTCAGGAATTTCTCGTCCATGCAACTGGATCACCTGCAAAATTGTCCAAATGAGGTCATACCGACAAACCTCAAACGAAACAAAGAGCAGTCACCCCCATGTGCTCGCAGGATGCACCGAAAGATCATCTCGAAGGATCAATAGCTTTGATCAAACTCAGGTACGATACGTGTTCGACACAAACATTGGCACGGCATCGCGTCTTTAAAGCCGCGCCACACTGGCAAGCGTGAGCGAAAACCGTTATGAAGAAACATGGCCGCCGAGCATCAGCACTATGTCCCGCAACTGCTGCTGCGAGGATTTCTCAGCCAGATTGGTGATGAAGCCAAAAAAGAACAGGTCCGCGTATTCGACTTGGATCGGAAAGAGCAATTTCCAACCTCGGTTGCCAACATCATGGGCGAACGGCGTTTCAACGATTGGTGGGTGGACGACGACACCCTTTTGTCTATCGAGCAGTCCACCAGTCAGATTGAAAGCCAACTCGCTCCGCTAATCGACAAGATCAGGGCTGAAAAGCGGCTGGAGATCACGCCCGAGAACATTTCCAACCTCGCGCTCCTGATGGCTTTCCAGTTCATCCGCACGAAGAAAATGCGGCTGATGCCTGAGCGCCTGAACGAGCAGTTACTCGCTCACATCAAACAACTGGGTCTCGATCCTGCCAAGGTCGATGGACTGATGGAGACGGATAAGGAATCGCTGAAACTCAATCACGTTCGGCAGCAGGTCCGCAATCTTGACGAGTTCACCGATATAATGCTCAAGAAGGTGTTCTTCGTCATGACGGCGGAGGAAGGGAAAAGCTTTTACCTCGGCGACCACCCAGTTGCCCTACATTGCGACCAAGAGCAGCGTGGGCCTTTCCGGGGTGTGGGCATCGGCTCTCCCTACGTCCAAATTTACCTGCCGCTTTCCCACGACGTTATGCTTTGTGCCTACTGCCCTGCCGTCTTGGGCGACCTCCAACGTATTCGCGACAAGTCCATTAACCAGGGCAAAGGGGAATTTCTCAAGCTGTTGATGGACGGGAAGATCACCGCTGAGCAGATGAAGAAGGCTGTCGAGGGTGCGAGCGAGTTCGACATAATCACCCCATTTCTCGACGCCATTCGTGCTGGTGAGGCAGTTCCTGCGAACGCGCAACAGGTGGACAGCTACAACTCCCTACAGGTCTTCCACGCTCATCGCTTCGTCGTCGATCCTTCTGGCAAGTTCGATATGGTTGGAGAGATGCTGGAAGAACGTGGAGCGGTGGATGGCTAAGCGCGGCTGGCACACCTGGTAAGCGAAGGGTCAAATATGGGGTTTGGGCATTGGAAGGGGCTGACCCTAGCGGTCTTGGCGATGGGCGTAGGCGGTGCTGGCGCACCTGTCCCGAACCTCACCGCCTACGTCGACAAGTATCCATCCAACAAGGTCGGCGGCACATCACTTTACGATCATCCTACTTACCAGAGGCTCGTGAATGTAGCCTCGCCGAGTTCCGGCGTTCGGCATGTCGTGCAGACTGGTGACGTGGAATCGCCAGTCGAAAGACAAGGCCAATTGCTAGTTGCTAGAGGATGTGAAGCGCATACCTGCGACGACCACCAATGGCTCGTCGCGATCCGCCTGCCGAACGGACCTGCCGCAATCTGCTACCACGATAGCGCGCTGATGGATGAGGAAGCTCGTTGGTTTATCGCCGGCCGAGCGGTCGGCGTGACGAAGGGATGCTGGAACGGAGACTATACCGCCGTCCCGCAAGGCATCTACGAAAGGCTATCGAAAGTCGAGGAGTAACTGAGAAGGGGAATCTCAGCCCGCCACGACCACTGGATGCTAGGAATGATGGTCCCGCACGTATTGGCGGAGTGCCGGGCTATTGCCCTTCACAATCACGCCGGAGGTGGTCAAAGCATACGCCCTTCTAACATCGAGGCGGCCTAGACCATCAGCAATGAATGTTGCATTGAAGGAATGGTGACGCTCCAGCCGAACGGGAAATTGCGGCCCATCTACCATTTGATGCATTGCCGCCGTTCTCTTAGGAAGAGCGCCTCGCGATCGTCCAATGGTGAAGCCAATCTCGGATATCGTGACGGGGAAGGCGCTCAGATTGACAACCTCAATTGCCAAGCCCTGAAAGCCCGGCGCCAAACTCCATTTCGGTGTGACCTTCAATCGGACACGGCGATCATTGATGCCGTTCCAGGTGTTGAGAAGACCCAGTACCGCGCCCAAGATCGCGATCGCCAAAGTGATGGCGCTAGAAACTGACATCAAACGGTTTCAGCCGTAAATGCGTTCATACGTCAATCGCGCCCATTCAATCGCAGCCACGTCATTTTGACCAATGCTCTCCCGAATGTCGTCTGCCTCGATCTTCATCACTTTATCCAGCAAGCTTCGGACTTCGGGATTTTCCCAGTTCCATGTCGGTGTGTCGATGATGGTGACAAATGACCACAGCCGATCAACGTGCCATGTGAGCAGCGACACAGCATTTTGGCAGTGCGCGTAATTTCGAAATTTGAAAACCTGCCCTTTAGAAGCAAGTGATCTCAATCTGACCACTGATGGCTCAACGATCTTGAGCGAGGCGGCCAGTCGTTTTCCGTGTTCTGCACCATGCTTGCTTATGTAAGCAATTGCGCCCCTTGCTACTTTCTCGGCGCTGTCACCCTCCTCCCAGGTTGCGACATGACTTGCCATCCCAATCCTCGCCATCCGTAGCAATTCAATCGGCGAATGCATTTCGACAATGTATGAGTGCATGGCCTCGATCAAATGATCGAGAAACTCGGCTTCTCGCTTGGCTTTGTCCTGACGACGCCAGTTATGAAGCGCGCCCAGAGCAATCAAGGCAGTCGCCACCGGCGCTAGGCAGCGTGGACAAATTCGGCAGTCAGTCCCTGTTTGCAGCGTCGCGGCATCGCAACTCTTAAAGCAGAAAAATTGACGCGGGAGGAGCGATGGCAAGCGCAAACAAGGCGGCTATTGTCCAACGACTTCCGCGGGTTTGAAGGACAAGACATGCAAGGAATGTCGTCGCCATCGCCGCGAAATAGATGTGCTGGGTGCGCTCTACGTTCGCAAAGCAAGCGGCTATAGCTTCCTGCCTCTCGTTCAGTTGGCACTCGGCCATAAAAAGCACTGGCAATGGCCAACACGCGAACAGGGTTGCTGCTATTACGCCGAGCGTGAATTGAAAGCCCCTCATGCCGGGATCGTAAACCAACCATCCATCCGCCTGCAACCAGCTGACGGCTGCACCCTCTATTGATTCAAGGCTGCTTTTTGGAGGCAGGCTTGAGCAGGGGCGATCTCACCGAAGCGGAATGGCGGGTTCTCAAAGGGTTGCTGCCCATTGAACCCGAAAACCGTGGTCGCGGGAGGCGTCCCGAGCAGAACCGTTCGATCATCAACGGCATACTATGGCGGCTCCCGGTGTGGAGCGCCGTGGCGCGATGTGCCGCCCAAATATGGCAGCTGGAACACCATCTATCGGCGGTTCCGACGATGGAGTGAAGCCGGGGTCTGGGAGACCGTCGCCGTGACGCTGGCCGAGATCATGGCGGACAGCGGCCACTATAGCATCGACAGCACCACCGTTCGCGCCCATGTCTCGGCAGCGGGCGGAAAAGGGGGACTCATCGACGCGCTCTTGGCCGCTCGCGGGGCGGGTTCACCAGTAAGCTTCACTGCCTGGCCGATGCCCTCGGACGGCCTCTCGCCTTCCATCTGACGGTCGGCGAGGCGGCAGACTGCAAGGCATATGACGCCCTGATCAGCCTGCCTGAGCGCGCACCTGACGCTCTGCTCGCCGACAAGGGCTATGACGCTGACGCAATCCGCGCGGACCTTGCCGAACGAAACATCGAGGCCGTCATTCCTGGTCGGTCAAACCGCCGCGTAAAAATCGAGCATGATCGGACACTCTACAAGCAGCGTAATCGCATCGAGCGCATGTTTGGACAGCTCAAGATCAACCGCGCCATCGCCACCCGATACGACCAACTGGCCAACAGCTTCCTCGGAATGGTCCATCTCGCCACCGCTAGATACTGGCTCAAATTTGTCCACGCCGCCTAAGCCCGATGCCGCTCCGTGCCAACAGCCAGCGTCGGCTTATGAGTTCACGACCTAAAGGCCAAATGTTATTCGTAGCTAGTTAACGGGTACAGAATTAAGGCCAAATTTTATTGACCTCTCGCAAGAACTTCTAATTTTATCGAGATTTCTACTCACAGCATACGTCAATGACCAGGAAAATTTTGAATTCTCACCTGGGTATTGTTGGTAATAAAGCTCCTCCTCTTGTCTAAGGCGATTTATTTGATCAGCAGTTAGCATAGATACTGCATAATATCTAGAGCTAGTCTGTGAAGGTGTTGAAGCCTTTACAGTGCAAGAATGATACATAGAATTCCAAACCTCATTTTTTACCTCAAAGGCCTGAACGCTAATAATCCTAGCAATATCTGGCTTTGCCGTTGATACTTGCCGTGATACGGCTTCACTCTCCTGAGACCTGTTTTGTCTTGGAAGAGATGCTTCAGACGGCTTTGGGACTGGAGGCTTTTTAGGACAGGGTCCACGCTCGCAGACACCTTCAGAACCTTGAGCAAAAGCACTCTGTCCTAACGCAATTAGAGGTACTGAAAAAAGAACTAGGATTTGAGTAATTTTCATTGCTGATCCTTGCTAGTTAGCGTGGTTCCTCTGGCCATCCATTCACACATGGATTTCAGCATTGGCATGCTGCCCGACACGGTAAGATTTCACAACCGGTTTGTTCTGGTCGTGACGTGACCCCTGATTTTCCTCCAAGCATGATTAGGGTCCGGCCCTGATGGAGGGCGGCGAATGTTGCAACTGCGGAACTATTGTTCATTTGTCAGGAGTCGATGGGAATGGGTACTCTGGCCCATTAGACTGCTCTGACGGACGAAGCTTACGAGACTTCTCGCAGAGACTGTGGACTGTCTCAAAATTAGCTGCTGCGGCTTCAAGCATACTTTTCTCATCGGGAGTAGTTCTCATACCATTACTAACCCCCTCAAAATACGATTTTATAGATTCTTGGTAGCTAGCGCGCCGAGTAGCCTCATCCGTATTTGAATACGCCGAGAATGACATGCCCCAGTATACAAAATCCTTATCATCAACTACTCCAGGCGGATGATATATTAGATTACACATGAATTGTGAGGCGCGGACTGCAAATTTCGACTCCTTGGGTGCAGAAAATGCTACGTTAGCATAAAGCATCGACAACAACGGCAGAATTGCTAATAATCTCATGACAAAACTCCATAATATGAGAAGTGCTCAATTTGCAGTTTTAAGGTTATTAATAGATACTCTATGGTGGCACGCGCCTGCTAGCGTCGATCGAAGCGTTTGGGCGTGACGCCATAGGCGCGGGGCACCACACGCACCGGCTCGCTGTTCTCGAGCCTGGAACGGGCCTCTGCAACCTGTTGGCCGTTCACCTTCTGTTGCGCCCCAGATGGCGACCGGCGCGCTTGGCGGCATCGCTCCCGGCACGTGGGCGCTGCCGCATATCGCCCCGAACTATTTCCGCCAAAGCTGCAAAAGTGTGGGCAACATACCGACCGTGCGGCGTGGCATAGTCGAGCGACGGCAACGACAGAACGCGAAGAAGCGCCTGGCGGCGGAATAACTCGTCCATCAGAAGGATGGTCGGCCCTGCCCCGCGTCCGGGGCGATCAATCTGTTCGATAATCAGCTCGTAGCCGGCAACCAGGCGGGCTAGCAATGCCTCAAGGCTAACGCCGCTTTTCGTTTCTTCGACAATCTGGTCGCAGCCGTAAGCCTCTAGGGCATGCCGCTGCCGCTCAAGATGCTGATCGTCAGTCGAAACCCTCACATATCCGAACCGCATTTCTACCCATACCTTTCTTCCCTTACATCATGCTGATTTTTATCAGGAGATAAAGAGGGGAAGAAAGGTAGACCTTTCTACGCAACTTGGCAGAGATGAATAAAAATGTTCATTTTCAACGCATAAGAAGGCCCGCATAATTCGATGCCCATCATTGCGAAACATTCAACCTGACAATATCGAGACAAAATTCAAAAATTCGGCATGGACAACGATTACAACATTTGAGATATTCTCTGCATCCACTGTGAATGGAGATGAGATATGAGAATCTCTTTAACACTAGATAGTGCAAGCACATCATTTATCGATTTGACGGCAGATCAAGTTGCAGAAGAAATGAAAAGGCCTGATGGAATTTTCATCGATGGAGCACAAGAGGGCTATCTCTGCTATATGGGCCCATGTTCAAATGGATATAGAACAGTATGCTACCACACAGACGGTGGATGTAATGCCTGTCGGCGGGAACCTTGTTAAATAATCTATTTGTTTTTATTTTTATAAAATTTGGTCTTTATACAAAAATTTTTATACGTCGTTATGTCAAATTTTAATGCCGTTTATGGCTATTTCTATGCATTGTCTTGTCACGTTGGGTAAACGGTGCACGGCAATCTTAGATTAATGCCGTCTTGGGCTCAGACTCGTTCAAAGCCAGAACGCCAAGGCGGTGGCGAGTGCTACGCCTGAGAGGAAGATGGCGGCGAGCTTGTTGTATCGGGTTGCGACACGGCGGAAGTGCTTGAGTTTCGAGAAGAAGCGCTCGATCAGGTTCCGCTCGCGGTAGAGCCAAGTGCTGAAATATGGTTTTGACCGGCGGTTGGACTTTGGGGGGATGTTGACAAACGCTCCTTTCTCGCGGAGAGACGCCCGGATGCGATCGGCATCGTATGCCTTCCGCCAGCACGATTGTTCCAGTGCCGACATGATCGAGCAGGTCGTCGGCAGCTTGCCCGTCATGACTCTGCCCGGCGGTCAGGCTCAGTCGGATCGGGAGACCTTGCGCATCGACGACCGCGTGGATTTTGGTCGTGAGCCCGCCTCTGGAACGACCGAGGCAATGATCTCGATCCCCCTTTTTGCCGTCGCGGCCTGCTGATGGGCGCGAACGGAAGTGCTGTCGATCATCTGGATGTCGCCATCATGCGCAGCGGCGATGGCATCCATCATCCGATCCCAGACGCCCGCCTTCCGCCATCGCGCAAAGCGGTTGTAGCAGGTGGTGCGTGGCCCATAGCGTTCGGGCAAGTCGCGCCACGGTGCCCCCGAGCGCAGCACCCAGAAGATACCGTTCAACACGCGACGATCATCGACACGCGGAACGCCCCTCGGCTTGTTGGGCAGGAGCGGCTCGATCACGCGCCACTCGAAGTCGGTCGGCTCATCAAGAGCCTGAATCACATTTCCGGTTGGTCGAAAAGGCTATGTGTGGGTCGATTCACACCGACCGTTCTCGACTTTGAACTTAAAGCTCTGAACCGCTCCGGGCGTCACATAGCCAACCGTGCAGTTCACGGTCTGCTGGTTCGGAAAGCTGACCTTGATGACGCCGTCGCCTTCGCAGCGAATCGAAACCGAGCCAGCAAACTTCTCCCCCGTCTGCGTAAGCTCGGTAGATCGGCCGCAAAGGGTAAGCTCTGCTGATACCGCTCCGGCGGCTTGAACTTCAAAGGCGTTCGGGACGCGATCACAGCCCATGGCCACCAACGGGATCAGAAGGACAATCGCTCTCATGAGAACCACGATAGCGCCAACTGCGCTTGTGGACCACCACCGCCATTTATGAGTTCACGACCTAGGCAGCGTGGACAAATTAGTTGACGGTTA
>Ga0068862_100005414_pt1 | contig 10663 bp, 8 predicted proteins | sample KBSSwiS52_FD_66598 | JGI IMG/M metagenome (GOLD analysis project Ga0068862, IMG submission 66598) | Switchgrass rhizosphere microbial communities from Kellogg Biological Station, Michigan, USA - KBS Switchgrass S5-2 | ecosystem: Host-associated > Plants > Roots > Rhizosphere > Soil ... | reverse complement strand
TAGTCGTCATCGACGATTTCGGCAATGAGCTGCCCCTCGTGGACGCGTTCAAAATCCTGAACAGGCATGCTCCGTACGTAGCCGGAGACCTTCGCGGCAATGGGGGTCAGATCGGACTGCAGGTACGCATCGTCCGTCGTCTGCCGCCTGGAATTCGACGCCCAGCGGTTCCAGCGCAGGGTAATGACCAGCAGGACGACCACCGCCAGCAGTAAAACAACGACCCGCCAGACCCAGTCGGGCGGTGCATGCCAATGGAATGCGGACTTCTGATCCGTCATCGAGTTCTCCGTCAAGCCCCTATGTCCCCCCCTCCGCGGCGGCACAGTTTAGCCAAGCCGAAGGGAACCCGCCGGGATTGTGTGCCGAACGGGCGCTGCCGGTATTGGAGGCTTTTGCGCCAATGAGAACGGAACCACTCCGTCCCTGCGGCGCACAACATAACGTTCAACATTTGAGCGGTACGATGCGTGCATGAAAAAGATTGCACTGGCCTGCGCCTGCATTGTGTTGACTGCGCAGGCGGCCGCGCCTCTGGACATCTCAAAGGAGGCGCTGTTTCGCAGTCTCCTGGCGAAAGGGGACACAGCGCTTCGTGAAGGCAAGCCTGGGCTGGCACACGATCTCTACGTGCAGGCAGAGGGGCAGTCGGAGGAATCGCCCGAGGCGGATATCGGCCAGGTGCGGGCCGACCTGCTGGGCGGGGAGTTCCGGCGCGCGTCTGCGTTTGCGCTGCTGGTGTCGGGTGAGCATGCCGATTCGGCCGAGGCGCTTGCAATCGGCGCCTTTCTGGAAGAGCGCGCGGGACAGACCGACCGTGCGATCGATTTTCTCAGGAAGGCGTTGTTGAAGGACCCGGACGCGGTGCCGCTGGTCGGCGCTTTGTCGGAGATTCTTCTCGACCGGGGGCGGTATCAGGAGGCTGTGGAGTTGCTGGATGGTTGGACCCGTCGCCATGCACCTCAGCAGGACATTGAAGCGCTGCGGTTAAGAGCCGAGCGCGTGTCCACGCGGACGTCCAACATCGTGGCTGGCCGGCAGCATGGCGTGGGACGCTGGCCGGCGCCATATTTCGAGCCCTTCCCGGAGAGCGGAAAAGCGACTAACGGGTTTGTGATTGACGACGGCAAGCGTGTTATGACGCTGGCGGACGCGGTCGCGCATGCCGGCGGACCGATTTATGTGCGTAACGGGCTCGGTCGGTTGCGCAAAGCTGCCTTCGAGAAGGTGGACAACAACGGTCTGGCAACACTGCTCCTGGAAAAACCGTACGACGCGCGCTCGAGCCTGTTTGCTGCAGCCGTGCCCGGACGTCCTGCGTCCGTTGTGGGGTTTGGGGTGGTCGATTCACGGGAAGCGAGTTGGCCGGCGTTGACTTCCGGACTGTTGATTCGTCCTCGTGGCACGGGCCCGCTGCGGATCAGCGCGGATTTACCGGAGTCGATCTCGGGAAGCCCGGTGTTTGACCCACAGGGGCATCTGGTGGGGGTCGTCTCGAAACAGAAAACGATTGTGATTCCGGTGACGACTTCAACAGAAACCCCTGCCTCACTTCCACCCGTTCCCGCGAAGGAACTGATGGAGCGAGTGCAGGGGTCAGTGGTCGTCGTGTTGATTCCTGATCAGGGAATCGCGGTGCCCGAGTCGATACGGGTGATCCGCGGCGGGAACGCTGCTGGATCGTAGGCCGGGAAGTCAGGCAGCTTGAAGCCTGCCATGTAGTTCACCAGCGCATCGATATCCTGCGCGCCGCCGACCAGGTCGGTTCCTGACTTGAACACGGTGAAGTTGTCTCCGCCGGTTGACAGGAAGTTGTTCACGGTCACGCGATACGTCTGCGACAGGTTGGCACCGTTTCCATAAATCGGGCTGCCGTTCAGCGAAATGCTCACGATCCGGTCGCACAGCACCCGGGTGGCCTCCCAACTGTAGTTGAAGCCGTTCGAGACCAGCAGGATCTTGGTGCCCCCGGCTTGCGGAGGCAGGCCTTCGATGCTGCAACCGTTGAACTGCTGTTCCAGCGCGTCCTTGATCTGCTGACCGGTGAGAGTCAGGGTCACGAGGCTGTTGCCGAACGGCGGCGCTCGACGCGATATTCGATTTCCTTGACGGTCACGGTTGAAATGCACGTCGCGGCCGTTCCGACAAGCGAGTATCTGAGCTGGACTCGCGCATGATCGTAAACGAGGTTGCTGAACGTATCCGTGTCCAGCAGGTATGTCATGGCAGTCTGTCTCCCAGGATCTCTCGCTGAGTGTCCGGGTGGTATTCCTTGAAATAGGGCGACCCTTCCGGGCCGTCCCGGTAGATCTGGAAATCACCGAAGTCAATAGTTCTGGGGTGCGCGTACCATGCTTGCAGGGCCGCGACTACGGACATTTCCCTCGAGGTGTTCTGGATGCGGGCGATGGTGTCGATCCGTTCAACCAGCGCCTCACTAATTTCCAAATTCATCTTCATTTGCCATCAACCTCCATGCTATCTCTACTCGAGCAAGATAGCGTGGCTGCGAGGTCATTGCGACGGACAACTGTCCGTGCTGATGCTACTGACCGGTGTAAGGCAGTGAGATGTACAGCTTTCCGAGGTCCGTGAGTTGGCCCGGTGTGCTCAACAGGCTGTCGAAGTGAACGTCATTGTTTACACGGCCCGTGAACCAGGCGTAGCGGACCACGTCGGCGCGCGATTCGCAGGTCGCGACCATGTCCTTCATCTGCGCTTCCTGCTTGGCGAGTGTGTCGATCTGTGCGCCGTCGTTCTGCGAATGCCAGTTTGCAAACTCGGTGACCCAGTACTGCTTGCCGTACTTGTTCAGCCGGTCGAGCTGGGCGGACAGGCCGTAGTCGTACCAGTGGAACGCGAGGTAGTCGATCTGTGGGCTGCGCCCGCCATTGGCGGATTGATAGGCCGCGATGAACGCGTCCATCCACACAACGGGATCGGTGAAGCCGGTCATCGTGCCCCAAGTGATCTGAGGGCCGACGATCTTGACGCCCGTGTGGGCTGCGATCGCTTCGTAGCCGGGCCAGATGGCCGCCGCCTGCGTGGGTGTCAGGTTTGATTGGGAAGTCAGGTTGGGCTCGTTCATGACGAGCAGGTACTTGATGTTGGGATTGGCGTGCAGGAATGATTCAACAGCCGTGGCATCGTACGTGCCGTTCCACAACATCGGGTAGTAATCCATCCCGTACTGGGCGACATAATCCGCCGGTACGGCCTTGTTGGGTTGTGAGCCCCAGTTGTACCACCAGCTCACTCCGGGGGCGAGCGCCTGGAAGTCCAGAGGATCGGACAGGTCGTAGGCGATGCCGCGCTTGGCGCTTTTGGCTGTGGGTGTTACAGGAGGCGTGACAGGCGTGCTGGGTGCACTGCCGTTCTGAGTGTTTGTCGGCGTGCCGCCGGTGGTGCTGCCGGTAGTGCTACCGGACCCGGTGGTGTTGCCCGATCCAGTTGTGCTCGTCGAGCCGGTGGTGCCGCCCGAGCCGGAAGTCGTAGACGTTGAGCCCCCACTCGAAGCCGCGGGCGTACCCGACGAGCTCGCGCCCGATCCACCACAGGCACTCAACATTAATGTCAAAGCGACAGCGGCCGCGGCCGCACGAAAGTGACTTGCGTTCATGCGGCGAAACATAGTCGAACGAATCACGATTGGCGTGTCAGCAGCCGGCGACAGCAACGAACGGATGTCACAGATGTGAACAGTCTGGGTTCCCGGCCCGCTGGTCGCGTCGCCAATTTGAGGCAGATTGACTGAGGCGGTATTGTCCGCTCATGAATCAACCGCTTACTCAAATCGCTGACGTCCGTTTTCTCGGTAAAATTCTCGGTGACGTCATCCGTGCCTACGGTGGTGATGCACTGTTTCAGCGCATCGAAGCCATCCGGGCCGGCTCCGTGGACCGCTATCGTGGCATATCCAATCCCCGCGGCCTGGACGCGGGTCTAGATACCCTCACGCTCGACGAAACCGTCGCGTTTGCCCGCAGTTTCATGCTGTTTTCCATGCTGGCCAACCTCGCTGAGGATCGCCAGGGCGTCACCGCGGAAAAGAGCGGTACGCTGGCAGCCACCCTGGATTATTTGAAATCGCAGGGCGTGCAGGCGGAGCAGGCGAATGATCTGCTCGACCATGCGCTGATTGTCCCCGTGCTGACCGCACATCCGACCGAAGTCATGCGCAAAAGCATGATCGACCACCGTAACCGCATATTCGAGCTGATGCGATTGCGCGATGCGGGTCGGACCGAAACACCGGATGGCGAGCTGATAGAGCAGGGCATTGCCAGGCAGATTGCGCTGCTTTGGCAAACGCGAGCGCTGCGGCGCGAGCGTCTTTATGTATCGGACGAAGTGGATATCGCGCTCGCGTATCTGCGCGAGGTTTTCCTGCCGGTGATACCGGCGCTTTATTCTCGTTGGGAGCGTTCGCTGGGTCGGCGTCCGGCGAGCTTCCTGCGGCCGGGAAGCTGGATTGGTGGTGATCGTGACGGTAATCCCCACGTCACTGCTGATTCTTTGAAGCTGACCTTAGGGCGATCGTCGCAAGCACTTATGGCGGACTACCTGGCGCAATTGCATGCGTTGGGCGCCGAGCTTTCCATATCTAATGAACAGGCCGCGGTTTCCGATGAGCTGAACGCACTAGCTGAGCGAAGCGGTGACAATCATCCGGCGCGTGCGGACGAGCCTTACCGGCGGGCAATCACCGGAATCTACGCGCGGCTCGCAGCGACGTACAAAAAGCTCACGGGCCACCTACCTGCAAGGCCCGCGTCCGTACACGGCGAGCCGTATGGAGACGCGAAGAGTCTCATGGCAGATCTTCAGGTCATTGAGAGCTCGCTGCGGGCGCAGAACAGTGATTCCGGGGCGTTGACTCGCCTCATTCGAGCGGTTGAGACTTTTGGGTTCCACCTGGCTACGTTGGATCTGCGACAAAACTCGGATGTCCATGCGCGGGTGGTCGGTGAGTTGCTCCAGGTCGCCGGCGTTACTTCGGGTTATGACAAGTTGGACGAAGCGCAGCGCGTGCAGCTGCTCCGGTCGGAGCTGTCGAGTGAACGACTCCTGGCGAGTCCGTTTGCCACTTACAGCGCGGAAACCAACTCGGAGCTGGCGATCGTCCGGGCGGCGGCGGAAGCCCACCGGATGTACGGCCCCGAATGCATTACGACCTACATTATTTCCAAATGCGACAGTGTTTCGGATCTGTTGGAAGTCAACATCCTGCTCAAGGAAGCGGGGCTATACCGCGCCGGAAAGGCGGCCATCATGGCCGTCCCCCTGTTTGAAACCATCGGTGACCTGCAGAACTCCGCCACGGTGATGACTGCCTGGTTGGGACTGCCGGAGGTCGCGGCCATTACGAAGGCCAGAGGCTTCCAGGAAGTCATGGTCGGGTATTCTGATTCGAACAAGGATGGCGGGTATTTGACGTCGGTGTGGAGCTTGCAACAGGCGACCACAGCCCTGGCGGAAGTGTTCGAGAAGGCAGAGACGGTCATGCAAGTGTTCCACGGTCGTGGCGGTGCCGTGGGCCGCGGTGGCGGATCGTCGTTCGACGCTATCAGGGCGCAACCGCACGGCACGGTGAAAGGCCGGATCAGAATTACCGAGCAAGGCGAGATTATCGCTGCCAAATACGGTACGAGAGATAGCGCCGCCGTCAATTTGGAGTCAATCACCTCCGCGACGCTGTTGACTTCCCTCGAGAGCGCGCAACTCTCGGCAGAGGATCGGGTGCGTTTTGCGGACGCAATGGATGATCTCTCCGCCGAAGCGTTCAAGTCGTACCGCAAGCTCGTGTATGGAACGGAAGGGTTCTCGCGCTTCTTCCGCCAGATGACCCCGCTCATCGAAATCGCGGAGCTGAAAATCGGATCGCGCCCAGCGTCCCGAACCAATTCGGAGCGCATCGAGGATCTGCGCGCAATTCCCTGGGTCTTCAGTTGGGCGCAGGCCCGTGTCATGTTGCCGGGATGGTATGGAGTAGGGCAGGCACTCCAATCCTTCCGGGATCCTCATCTTCTCGAGGAGATGCTGGAGGCGTGGCCTTTCTTCCGCGCCACCGTGGACAACCTGGAGATGGTGCTCTCGAAGTCGGACATGGGCATCGCGGCTCTGTACGCGACCCTGGTGGAGGATAAAACACTCGCCGGTGCCATCTTCGGGCACATCCGCGACACCTGGACCCAGACTCAGGACAGCTTGTTGACCATCACGGGGCAAACGCGACTGTTGGAAAGACACCCGGCCCTGGATGCGTCCATCCGCCTGCGGTTGCCTTATATAGAGCCCTTGAATCTCCTGCAGGTGGAGATGCTCAAACGCCATCGAGCCGGCGAGAAGGACCCACGGGTACGCGAGGGCATCCAGTTGTCCATCAACGCGATCGCAACCGCTCTGAGAAATAGTGGATAGCACCTCCCGGCAGGTAGAGAAGGCCTACAGCCATCTGGTCTCTTCTGCGCGGGAGGACGCGCGTATCGCCGCCACGGCGCGACTGATACTCGCGATTTTCGATGATTTCTACGCTCAGTTGTGCGAGTACCCGTTCAAGGCAAAGCGGGCGTTTGAGAGCATGGACCCGCATGCGTCCATTCAGATCAGCCACGAGCGCTTAGGGCTCTACAGCCGATATATCTGCGAGCATGGGCCCCGGATACTCGAGGCCTTTCCGGCGCTCGCCAACAATGCGGCGCTCTGGGACACACTCGACCGGCTTTTTACGGCAATGATTGTCGATCGTTACGAAGCGGATATTGCCTTCAGCTTTGCGCACTCGCTGCGGCGGAATATCGATCATGGGTTGTGGAAGCCGGTGGCCTATTCATTTCCGCCGCCGAGCAAGCGGCGCGCCAACTCCATGGCCTCGGTGTACCACCGCCTGCCCATTGGCGATCACATTGATGTTGATCTCATCCTGAAGGCGTTACAATTCGCGCACATCGCGAGACCCTTCAGGGATCTGCAAGGCGATGCCTGCCGGATTGTAGAAAAACTGCATCACAATCAGACGCCAACTGCGTTGGATGTCATTGAGGCGGGCTTCTTCCGGGACCGGAGCTTGATCCTCGTTGCCCGATGGGTCATGCCTGACGGCACCTTCACGCCCTTCGTAGTCGCGATGCTCAACAGCCGGGAGGGGGTGTATGTCGATGCGGTGCTACAACAGGTCTCTGATATCCATGACCTGTTCAGCTCCGCGTTGGCCAACTTCCATGTAACGACTCCGCTGTATTACCAGACGTGCGTTTTCCTGTTCAGCATCATGCCGCGACGGCCGCTGGGTCATCACTACTCAACCATCGGCTACAACCACGTCGGTAAGGTCGCCATTCTCAACGAGATCATCGAGGCCGGGCAGAAGCTCAAAAAATCGCCGGGTGCTGCCGGCACAGTTGCGCTGGGATTCACCTTCGATACCTGCTCGTATCACCTGAAGATCATCCGCGACAAACCGACAGCCGCGTACAAATGGGGTGCCTTCCCGGGCGTCAATGCGGTGATCGAAAAGTACCGGGCGGTGCACGAGATCAATCGTGCCGGCAGCATGTTGGACAACGTCATGTATTTCAATCTCCGACTCAACCGCGGGCTGTTCGAGCCGGAGCTGCTGGAAGAGCTGCTGAGGGAGGCTCCGGGGAGTGTGCGGGTGGAAGAAGACAGCGTCTTCATTCGCTCGCTCATCGTGCAATTGAAGATTGTTCCACTACCGGTGTATCTGGAAACCGCGGATGAGGAGGCTATGCAGGCGGTGATCCGAAGCCTCGGGCACTGCATCCGCAACAATGCGGCGACCAACATCTTCAACAAGGACCTCGACTCGCGAAACTATGGAGTAGGGCGCTACGGTCGGGTGTTTCTCTTTGACTATGATGCGGTGGAGAAGCTGACGGAGGTGAAGATCCGCACCAATGGCGATCGGGAGCCCGGCGAGGAGAGTGTGCCGGATTGGTATTTCGAGGACGGCGTGGTCTTCCTGCCGGAAGAGATCGAGTACGGCCTGCAGTTGAAAAGCGACTTGGCACGGCGCTGTTTCCGCAATCAGAATGCGGACCTGTTGACCGTCGCGTATTGGGAAGGGGTGCAGCAGAAGTTGCAACGTGGAGAAGTGCCGGAGCTGCGGATCTATCCGCGAGCCGCTAAGCTGTCGGCATGAGCTATGGTCCGTGGAATCCCGGTCTGCAGTCCCAGGTGCCGCGGGAGCTGCGCCACATGTGTACGATTTTCCGTTCGGAACATTCGTTCACACGGGTTTCCTCCGCCATGGAGTTGCGCCAGCTGACGGGCCTCCCCTTGTGCGACCTGGCGATTTTCCGGCCACAGCGCCTGGTGTTGCACGAGCTGATGATCCGGGTCATGGCGGACCTGAGCGTACCGACCGGTGAGAAGATCGGCGACCTGGGAATCAATTTCCGCATCATCACGAACCGGTTGCTCCATCGGTATATCGAGCCCGAGATGGAGGCAATTACCGCCGAATATGACAACGTCCGCCGCGAGCTGTCGACGGTGATTCAGACTACATTCACGGAGTTGACGGCGCCGCCGCCAGCACCGAAGGCAGGGTGGTGGCGAAGGGCGCTCAAGCAGCCGCCCCAGACCAACGGCGCGCCCTGGGGTCCCGAGCAGATAGCAGCGTGCGAGCGCCATGCAACCAACACCGATGAGCCGCTGAAGCGCGCAGCCTATCGAGCCCTGGTGCGCGTGATGTCCGCGCTTTTCACGACCAACGGCCGGGCCTGGGGCACACCGGATTTGATCTGCTCGCTGGCTACAGACCTGGCGTGCAATGACCACGGCAGCGATGTCGTCGGTCGCACGATCGAGCCGCTCATGCACCAGGGGATTGATGGGGAAAAATACGAACTGCTGCCGCGCCAGAGCCACCCGATCATCATCAACACCAAAGGGCCGTCCGCTTCCGGCAAGAGCAGCCTGCGGCCGCTGCATCGGAAGTTGGCCGGGGCCCTCGGCGTCCGGTGGGCCGATTTCGCGCTCATCAGCCCGGATATCTTTCGCAAGCAACTGCTCGACTACAGCGCCCTGGGGTCGGCCTACAAGTACGCCGGCGCATTCACTTCCGAGGAGTTGCAGATCGTCGACCAGAAACTCGATCGCTACATGGCGCGCAAACATGCCCAGGGGAGCATGGCGCACCTGTTGATTGACCGGTTTCGGTTCGACAGCTTTGCGCCGGATTCAGATGAGGCCGGCAGCAACCTGCTGACCCGTTTCGGCGATTATGTGTACCTGTTTTTTGTGATCACGCCGCCCGAGCAACTGGTCGAGCGGGCGTGGATGCGGGGGCTCGAGTTTGGGCGCTACAAGGCTGTAGATGACACGCTGGCGCATTGTGTCGAAGCTTATGTCGGCGTGCCCAACGTGTTCTTTACCTGGGTGCATCGCACCGACAAGCAGATGCGCATCGAGTTTCTGGACAACAGCGTGCCCTATGGGGCTCTGCCGAAGACAGTGGCCTTTGGTGACAACTACACGCTCAATGTGTTGGACGTCGAGAGGCTGTTGGACATTGAGCGCTTCGGACGGGTGGATGTCGATGCTACCTCGCCGGACAAACTCTATCGAGACCGGTCACTGCTGGCCCCCGAGCACAATCTCGGGTTTTTGCGGCGCTGTATTCAGGCGTTTGAGGAAGTGAATTTCGCGGACCAGAGATCCGGGCGGATTTATCTGCGCATCCGCGGCGGTGTCGCGACGCTGATCGACAACACGATCGCACCGAGCCCGGTGTTGCAAAGCATTGTGGCCAAGGGCACACCCGAGGCCATCACCCAGCCGCTGTATCTGGAAGATACGGCAACCCTCGGCGACTGGGGCTAACCCAAAAAGTCGCCGTAGCGATCGACGTGAGTAGCCAGGTCGAGTGTGTGTTGACGAGTCAGCCGCTCGGCCAACTCCGTATCCCGCTTCTCCAACGCTTCAATGATCTTCAAGTGATCGATGATGGACTTCGCGGCACGATCGCTCTGCGAAATCGTCGCCCGGCGCACCGCGCGCACGTGCAACAACAGATTACGGGTCGTATCGATGATGGTCTGCGAGCCACCGAGCCGGATCACCTCGGTGTGGAACGCGATGTTGGCATCCGAATACTCATCCAGGTGCTCATTCGGCGGCGAGCTCTGGAATTCATCGAACAAGTGCCGCAGCTTGGCAATCTCCGAGTCGGGAGCGTGCAAAGTGGCGAGTCGCGCGGCCATGGACTCGAGAGCCGCCCACACCTGGATCATCTCGATGATCTGCTGCTTCGATTTACGGACGATGTAGATCCCGCGACGCGGGATCGTCCGCACGAAGCCTTCCTGCTCCAGAAGCGACAGTGCTTCGCGGATCGGAGTGCGGCTCACCCCAAGAGCTGTAATCAACTGCCTCTCGTCGAGGCGCAGCTCCTGGTTCGGGTTGTAGATGTCCGTGTCCGCAATGGCCGCCTTGATCAGCGTATAGGCCTGATCCCGGAGACTGGTTGCGTTGAGCGGAGCGAGCGCCAGCGGCGTCGAGGCCGTGGCGCGCTGGATCAAGTTTTCGGTTGTGCTCATTCTGCCAGGGCCATTTGCCGTCCGACGGGCGGACGTCCCGCCTTTGTCCCATCCGCAAGTGTCTCCTGAACGCGTAGTCCTTGGAAACGCCCATGACGCTC
>Ga0068862_100005407_pt1 | contig 10671 bp, 9 predicted proteins | sample KBSSwiS52_FD_66598 | JGI IMG/M metagenome (GOLD analysis project Ga0068862, IMG submission 66598) | Switchgrass rhizosphere microbial communities from Kellogg Biological Station, Michigan, USA - KBS Switchgrass S5-2 | ecosystem: Host-associated > Plants > Roots > Rhizosphere > Soil ... | reverse complement strand
TCGCAGACACCCGCACCAACGCCTTCAGCGTCGGCGAACACAGCGGTGTCTTCGCCGGCCGCGGCGCCACCTGCAGCCGCGGCTGACTCCACGCCTGCGCCCGCGGCGGCGGAAGCCGCGACGCCGCCAGCCACCCCGGCGTTCGCGCCAACGCCGTCGACGCCGGCGGTCGACGCCGCAGCCCGCACCAGCAGCGCCACGCCAACGACGCTGCCACCAGCCGGAACACGACCGCCTCGCGCGGCACGCGGAACCGCTCCGCCAGCGCCGGAACCGCCACCCGCGCCGACACCGGCCCCGGCAGAACCGCCAGCGCCCGTCGTCGTCGCCACGACTCCACCGAAGCCGGTGGTCGCGCCGGTGCAATTCCGCGCGAAGATCCTGGTCAAAGAGGACGACAAGTCGCGCGAGCGGGACGCGACCGTGCGCCTCGCCGAGGGTCAGGTCACCGTCACCGGGCCCGACCGCGCGATCGTGGGCGCGCTGCCGTACGAGGCGGTACTGAGCGTGATCTACTCCAAGTCAAAGCAGCCGCTGTGGGACGGCCCCGCCGGCGCCACGCCCATCCAGCAGGTCGACGGCGGCGCGTTCGGCTTCCTCAAGGGCGGACGCCACTGGGTGTCGCTGCGCACGAAGGAACGGTTCATCATCCTGCGCGTCGAGGAAAACCAGGTCGCCAGCGTGCTCTCGTTGATCGAGGAGCGCACGGGCAAGACGACGGTGCGCGTCGCGGAGCCCAAAGGCAACCCCTAGCAGTGTTCGCGCTCGCGTACGTCGACGGCGGCATGCCTCACGTGCACGTGCTGCGAGTCGGCGAAACCCTCATCGGCCGCACGCCGGCCTGCGATCTGATCATCAACGCCCCGTCAGTCTCGCGCCGGCACGCGCGGCTACGCGTGGCCGGCGGGCGCGTGTTCGTGCGCGACGCCGACAGCACGCACGGCACCGCGGTGAATGGAGTACCGGTCATCGAGGAACAGGAAATCGCGTCCGGCGATACGCTGCTCGTCGGCGAGGTCGAGATCACGCTGATCCAGGACCTCCCCGAATCCGAGCTGCTTTCGGAGTCGCACCACGTGCTGGGCGAGACCGGCAGTCTCGTCCGGCGCGTCGACGACGACCATGCCGTGACGCGCGCGGCCCCAAAGGATCTGAATGCCGCCACCGACGCCGCCCCGCCCGCGGAGCCGCGGTCCGAGCGGCGCGGCGGCAGCGATCGTCGTAAAGTGGATCTCGGACGTCTCGCGGGCGAGCGGCGGACGGCGCGCGATCGCCGAGGGGGCCGCATCCTCCGACTCCTCACTGAGATCAGCAAGACGCTCGTCGCTGTCCAGCCGCTGGCGCAGATCCTCGGCCGGATCGTCGACCTCGTCTTCGACGCCGTCCCCTCCGACCGCACTTACCTGCTTCTGCGCGACTCGAACGATCAACCGCTCACCGCGCGGGTGATGCGCAACCGGGACGGATCGGTGCCGACAAACGTCACGCTGAGTCGTACCGTCATCAACATCGTGCTGCGCGATCGCGTGGCGATGCTGGCCAAGGACGCGCGGTACGATCCCCGGCTCGACATCGCCGGCAGCATCCAGGCGATGAACATCCGGTCGTTCATGTGCGCGCCGCTCTGGAATCGCAACGAGGTGATCGGCGTGCTGTACTGCGACAACGCGCGCAGCAAAAAGTTCACGGCTGACGATCTCGAGGTGTTCACCGCGCTTTCGAACTACGCGGCCGTCGCAATCGAGCAGGCCCGCGTGTCGCAGCAGCTGATCCAGGAGACGTGGCGGCGCGAGCGGCTGCAGCGGTACTACTCGCCCGGCGTCATCAAGCGCATCCTGCAGGATCCCGACGCCGAGCAGCGGTTCACGACACAGGAACGGGACGTCACGGTCATGCTCTGCGACATCGTCGGTTTCACGACGCTCTGCGAACAGGTGGAACCCGCCGTGATCGGGGAGCTGCTCAGCAGCTTCTTCGGCCGGATGGCCGACGTCATCTTCGACCACGAGGGGACGCTCGACAAGTTCATCGGCGACGCCATTCTTGCGGTCTTCGGCGCGCCGTTCGATCAGCCCGACCACGCCGCGCGGTGCGTGGCGGCGGCACTGGCGATGCGGAAGCAGCTGGCGCACTTCAACCTCGAGCAGCCGCGCCATATCGGGATGCGGATTGCGATCAATACCGGCCGCGCCCTGACCGGGGACATCGGATCGCCGAAACGGCGCGAGTTCACGGTGCTGGGTGACGTCGTCGATACCGCGGCCCGCCTCGAAGCGTCGGTGGCCCGGCCGGACCAGATCGTCATCTCGGACACGACCCGGGAGCGGCTCGGCGACGCCTTCCAGCTTCGCCCGCTCGGTGTCGTGCCACTCCCCGGCCGGGAGTCGAATCTGGCCGCATTCGAAGTGATCCAGTGAGCAACCCCGATCACCGCGATGCCCCCAAGACCTGCTAGGATCTGATGACATCCGACCCATGCGTCGCAGCCTGATCCTGATCACGACGGCCGTGTCGCTGTCGGCAACCGTGTTGGTGCACGCAGCCGACGACCTGGTCCTGTCGCGTTTCAGCGACTTTCTCGACGCGCTCCGCGAACAGTCGGGCATCCCGGGCCTCGCGGCCACGATTGTCTCGACGAACGACGTCATGTGGGAGCACGCGAACGGGTTGCGGGACGTCGAACGCAACCTGCCGGTACGGACCGACACCCCGTTTCACATCGACGCGTCGGTCCAGCTGCTGGTGGCCGCGCAGGTGCTCCGCTGCGCGGAGGAAGGGCGGCTGCTCCTTGACGCGCGTGCGAATTCGAATGGCGGCGACGGCGCGACCGTGCGTCAGCTCCTGACGCATACGACGCCGTCTGCCGACGGTTTGCGCTTCTCCTATCGCCCGGACCGTCTGGCGCCGCTCGCGCCCGCCATCGCGGCGTGCACCGGCGACACGTTCAGCGGCGCCATGATCTCGATGCTCGAGCGCTTCAACATGACGGACTCGGTGCCGGGCTCGGACGGCACGTCGTGGCTGCCCGCGTCGGCCGATCCGGGCGGCGGCGTCGCGCAGCGTTACTCGAGCGTGCTCGGACGGCTGGCGACGCCATACACCGTGGACGGCAAGAGCAAGCCGACGCCATCGCGTTACTCGGCAACGACACTCACGCCGGCGAGCGGCTTGATCTCGACCGTACGCGATCTCGCCAAGTTCGATCTCGCGATCCGAAAGGGCGTCCAGCTGCGTGCCGAAACGCTCGCGCTGGCGTGGTCCGCGCAGGTCGGCGCCGGCGGCCAGCGTCTACCGCATGGGATGGGCTGGTTCGTGCAGAGCTACAACGGGGAACCGATCGCCTGGCAGTTCGGCGTCTCGGATAACGGATCTTCGTCTATGATTCTGACCGCGCCGTTGCGCGGTCTGACGTTGATCCTGCTCGCGAACAGCTCCGGGCTGGCTCGGCCGTTTTCGCTCGAAGCAGGTGATGTGACGGTGTCACCGTTCGCGCGCTTGTTTCTGGGAATCTTCGTGCGTTGAACGGTAAGTGGGGGAAGACGCGGCGCGTCGTGCTGGCGGCCATGCTGCTGTCGGTGCCGTCGCAAGCGGTGGCCGGCGAACGGCAGATCCGGCCGTTCATCGGGACCACGTTCGAAGGCAGCACGACCTTCATCGATTCCGAGAACGCAGCCGGGAAGGCTCATGGGCTCATCGGGGTGAGCGCGGTGTGGCTCCGGGAGATCTTCGGGGTCGAAGTCGATCTGGCGCACGTGAACGGGTTCTTTCAGGCGGGCGATCGACGCCTGGTGCTCGACAGCCGCGTGACGACGCTGATGGGCAACGTCGTGGTCGCGGCGCCGGCGCGAAAAACTCAGTACGGGCTGCGGCCGTACGTGTCGGGCGGCGCGGGTCTGATGTGGACCCACATCGGTTACGCCTTCGGGGTGTTTCAGGTGGCCGAGACGATGGGCGCCTTCGACGTCGGCGGCGGGGCGCAGGGATACCTCACGAACCGGATCGGTGTCGGCTGGGACGTGCGGCGGTTCAACAGTCTGTCGAAAACGGGCGAGCCGGGCGCCACGACGACCGGGAAAGAGCAATTGTCGTTCTGGCGCGCGAGCATGGCCCTGGTGATTCGGTACTAAGATGAGGGCGACGATGACCTGTGCGCGAATAATCGCGCTGTTGATGCTGGTGACCGGCGCGGCCGTCCTGCAGGCCGCCGACGCGGAGCTGCGGATCACGCCGACCGTCAGCCACGATCGCCTCGTCGTCACCTGCGAGCTCGAGGGCGCCGACGTCACCGCCGTGCGCGAGGCGATCGCGAGCGGTCTTCGCACCACCTTCACCTACGAGCTGGAACTTCGCACCATCGTTCCGGGCTGGTTCGACCGCACCATCATGACCACCGTCGTGGCGATGAGCGATCAGTACGACAACCTGACGCGCCGCCACACGCTGTCGCGAACGATCGATGGCCGCATCGAAGACATGACGGTGACGGAAGACGAAGCGATCGTCCAGACCTGGCTGACGAAGCTGAATCGCGTCCCGGTCTACGACACCTCCCGCCTCGACGCGACCCGCGACTACTACGTGCGCATCACGAGCCGCGCGCGGCCGTTCGGCGGCTCGCTGCTCGGCCTGACCCGAACCGTCACCGCGAGCGCCAAGTTCACCATCGTCCGCTGACGCGTTCAACGCAGAGCACGCGGAGCTCGCAGAGATACGTTGGATCTTTGCTATAGTCGCGCGCCAGCATGTTCGGGCTCTTCTACCCCTACGGCATCGTCCTGCAGGCCATCGCGCTGCTGCATTTCGCCCGCCGCCGGCCGGACATGTACTGGCTCTGGATCATCCTGATCGGCGGCGGGCTCGGCGCGCTCATCTACATCGTCATCGAAGTCGCTCCCGACGTCGGGCTCGTCCGCGGCGCGTTCCAGGTGTTTCCGCGCCGCAAGCGCATCAGGGAGCTCGAGGGGCTGATCGTCGACAACCCGTCGGTGGGCAACTACGAAGAGCTCGGCGACCTGTGTCTCGACGACGAGCAGTTCGCGCGGGCGCGGGAATGCTTCGATCGCGTCATCGCGCGGAGCGACGAGATCGACCCGCGCTACCGCCGCGCGTTGTGCGAGCTGGCGCTCGACGATTTCACCGCCGCGGCCGGCGATCTGGAGCAGGTCGTGGCGCGCGATCCCAAGTACGATTACCAGCGCGCCGCCGGGCTGCACGCGCACGCCCTGGCCCGGCTGGGGCGGCACGACGACGCTGACGCGCTGTTCCGGGACGTGCTGGAAACCTCGACGCTCTCGGAAACGCAGTACAACTACGCATGCTTCCTCGCGGCGACCGGCCGCGCCGCCGAGGCGCGCGAATGGGCGGAGCGGATCCTGCGGAAGAAAGCGACGATGCCCGACTACATCCGCCGCCGCGAGCGGCCGTGGTTCCGGAAGACGGCCGCACTCCTCAAGCGGATTCGCTGACGGCGCGGCGCAGGACAGCTACTTCCGCTTCGCGAGCAGGCCCTCCATCTCGTCCATGATGCGGTTCATCTTCTTGATCGTCAGGTCGAGCGGCTCGTCGGTCGTCATGTCGACGCCGGCGTCCTTCAGCAGGTCGACCGGGTACTTCGATCCGCCAGCCGAGAGAAACGCCAGGTAACGCTTCTTGGCGTCCGGATCGCCGGCCTTCACCTTTTCGGCGAGGGCCGAAGACGCCGTGAATGACGTCGCGTACTGGAAGACGTAGAAGTCGCGGTAGAAATGGGGAATGTAGCTCCACTCGTGCGCGATGTAGTCGTCGACGATCGTCACGCCTTGATCGTGGCCGTAATACTTCTTCGTGATGTCCAGATACAGCTTCGCCATCCCGTCGCCGGTGACCGGCTCGCCCTTTTCAGCCTTCTCGTGCATGCGCCACTCGAACTCGGCGAACTGCGTCTGCCTGAACACCGTCCCCTTGATGTTCTCGAGGTAGTTCCCCAGCAGCGACAGCCGTGTGTCGTCGTCCTTGATCTGGCCGAGCATGTAGTCGATCAGCAGCGCTTCGTTGAACGTCGACGCCACTTCGGCGACGAAGATCGGGTAGCCGGCGAGCGGAAACGGCTGCGTCTTGTTCGACAAGTAACTTTGCATCGTGTGGCCGAGCTCGTGCGCGAGGGTGCTGACGTCGGCGTATTGTCCGTTGTAGTTGAGGAGCATGTACGGGTGCACGTCGTAGGCGCCGCCGTCCGAGTAGGCGCCCGACGCCTTGCCCTCGTTGGGGAACAGGTCGATCCACCGGCTGTCGAAGGCGCGGCCCACCGTCGCCTGGTAGTCGTCACCGAGCGGCGCCACCGCCGCCAGCACGAGCTTCTGCGCTTCGCCCGGCGTGTACTTCAAATCGACCGACGCGACCAGCGGCGCGTAGAGGTCGTAGTAGTGCAGCTCGTCGAGCTTCATCATGCGCTTGCGCAGCTTCAGGTAGCGGTGAAAGGTCGGCAGGTTCTTGTTCACCCCATCGACGAGCCGGGTATAAACCGACGTCGGAATGTTCGGGCCGTCGAGTTGCGCCGCGAGGCTCGAGGGATACTTTCGCGCCTTGGCGAAGAACTGGACCTTCAACACTTCGCCGCTCAACGACGTACCGAACGTGCGGCTGAACGAACCGAGCGCGGTGAAGAACGCCGACATCACTTTCTGGCGATCGGCGCGGTTCGGCAGAGCGCGCAGCTCGCCGAATGCGGCTTGATCGATCTTGACGCTCTTGCCCGTGCTGAGCGTCACCGTGGGAAACGGGAAATCCGCGTTGGAGAGGATGTTGTACAGGCTCGACGGATTGCCGGCGAGCGGGCCGGCGTCGGCGAGCAGTTTTTCCTCGGCGTCGCTCAGCGTGTGCGCGGCGCGGCGAAAGACGTCCGACAGGTAGAAGCTGTAGACCTTCAGGCGCGGCTCGGCGGCGACGAACGTCGTGATCGGCGCCTGACCGATTTTCAGGAGCTCCGGTTCGATGAACGACGACTCGGCGCTCACGGCGGCCGCCAGCTGATTCATCTCCTGACGCATCGCTTCGTGCGCTGAATCGCGCGTGTCCTGGTCGGCGAGCAGGCTGGCGTAGGTGTAGAGGCGTCCCAGGTCTTTGGCGAAAGACGCCTGCAGATCGAGCGTGTCCGCGAGCGTCGCGGCGGACTTGCCCAGCTGACCGTGGTACTGCCGCAGCTTCTGCGCGTCGGCGGCAAGCTTGTCCTTCGCGGCGCGCCAGGCGGCGTCGCTCGGATACAGGTCGACGAGATTCCATTTGTATTTGTCCGGCGTCTGCGACCGGTCGCGGCTTTGCGCGCCCCCGGCGATCGTCAGCGCGGTCAGAATGAGTGCGACACAGAGCGATCGGATCGTGGAGGTTTTCAGAGTGCGCATCGGGTGATTCTGGCACAGCCGTCAACGCCCGTCTCCGTGACCGGAAACGAACAGCGGTCGTCTGCGATCAGGAACCGTCGGGGTCAGGGGCTGGGGGCTATCGGCAGAGACTTCGATCGTTTTCTTGCGGTCTCTACTTTCAGGGTGTGCCGAGGCCGGAATGCGGGCGCGGTGCAGTTATCGCGAGCATTCCGGCCCCCCGACATCAATCGCGGCTAGACATTGCGCCATTCCAGTGCCAGATCGTGCCGTCGGCTTTGGTAACCGTCACGTCGGCTTTGAACCCCTGGAGTGAGCCGCTCCCTCCGGTGAACTGGCAGGCTCCCAGGGGTGCCGGCACACCCCTGACCAGGCAATGGCCAAACGCGGTACCGCCGCCGCCCTGTTCGGTCTCGATGACGACCCAACTATCGAGGTATGGATGGTCGGGCGTGGTGAACCCGGGTCCGAAATACCGGATCTTCGCGCCTCGTAGCGGGCGGAAGTTCGATTCGGTGACGGTACAATAGCGCAGCTCCCCTGGGACAAGCGTGGCGATGCCGCAGTCTTTCGTCACGGTCAGGGGCTTTGCTTCTTCGTTCCCCGCTCCAGGATGGTCAGCGACTACGCCCACGGACATCTGGAGCGCGATCGCGCCGGCGACCACAAACAAGGCGACTCGACTGGGTTTCATGAAGCCTCCTATCGTTTGACGATGGTTTCGGTTCTATGAGGAGATCGCGCAACCGGCGGGCGAAACGGGTCAAACGACAGCAGCACGCTGGTTGAAGGGGCTTCCAAGGTGTCGTCTCCTGACGTCACGGCGTTGCTCGGTGATTGGAGTCGCGGCAACAGCACTGCGCTCAGCCAGTTGCTGCCACTCGTCTACGCGGAGCTCCGCCGCGTGGCCGCGCGCCAGCTTCGGCGAGAGCGCGCCGACCACACCCTGCAGCCGACGGCTCTGGTTCATGAGGCCTACATCCGGCTCGTCGACCAACGCCAGGTCGATTGGCAGAATCGCGCGCATTTCTTTGGTGTCGCGGCGCAGGTCATGCGCCGGATCCTGGTCGATCACGCGCGTCGTCACGACGCCCACAAACGAGGCCACGGCCTGGCCTGCGTATCCATCGACGAGGCGAAAGACGTCGCCGCGCCAAACGAGATACCGATTCTCGCGTTGGATCACGCACTCGATCGCCTGGACAAGGTCGACGCCGAACTGACCAGGATCGTCGAGCTTCGAGCGTTTGGCGGACTCACGATCGAGGAGGCCGCACATGTGCTCGGCGTCTCGCCGTCGACCGCTAAACGGGAGTGGCGCACGGCAAAAGCGTGGCTCACTCGAGAACTGGGCGCGGGCGTGCGACCGTGACCGACGAGCGATGGGTGCACGTGAAGGCGCTCTTTCAAGCCGCGGTGGAACAGCCGGTCGAGGAGCGTGGTGCCTTTCTGGCCGCCGCGACTGGTGACGACTCGGCCCTGCGTCGTGAGGTGGAGTCGCTTTTAGCGGCAGACACGTCCGACGTCAGCTTTCTCAATCGGCTGCCGATCGCCAACCGGTCGATCGGCACTGAACTCGATGGCGTGGGCGTTTCATCGACACCCGTTTTCGAGGCGATGAAGGACATGGCCGACGACGAGTCCCGGTCCATGATCGGACGGCAGCTCGGCAGCTGCCGGGTCGACTCCTTACTCGGCGCTGGGGGAATGGGCGAGGTCTATCGCGCGCGCGACACGAAACTGAATCGTGATGTGGCGCTGAAGATCCTTCCCGCCGCCTTCGCAGCAGACACAAACCGTCTGGCGCGCTTCAGACGGGAGGCCCGGGCGGTCGCCGCGCTCAACCACCCGAACATCGTCACCATTTTCTCGATTGAAGAACACGATGGTGTTCCGTTCATGACGATGGAGCTCATTGAGGGTTGCACGCTCGACCAGGCGATTCCTCAGGACGGGCTCTCGCTGGCGCGCTTCTTCGACGTCGCGATGGCGCTGGCCGACGCGCTTTCGGCGGCGCATCGGAAACAGATCATCCATCGCGATCTGAAGCCCGCGAACGTGATGGTCACAGAGGATGGCTATGTGAAGGTCCTCGACTTCGGACTGGCGCGGGCGGTCGACGCTGACGGCGGGCTCGCCAAGGACGACGCCACCGACCTCGCGATCACCAGGGCCGGAGTCATCGTCGGTACGATGCCGTATATGTCGCCCGAACAAATCGCTGCTCAGCCGGTGGATCATCGAACTGACCTCTTCTCGCTCGGCATTATGTTGTACGAGCTGGCGACGGGCGAGCGGCCGTTTCGCGGGAATTCGGCGTCGTCACTCATGGCGTGTATCTTGAGAGATCGCCCCGCGCCGGTGCGAGATCGGCGCTCCGATGTCCCGGACGACGTGTCTCGCCTGATCGACACATGTCTCGAGAAGGAACCGGGCGACCGCATCCAGACCGCGCGAGAGATCCTCGACGAGTTGAAAGCGTGCCGGAGGGCCTGGGAAACCAAAGCCGAGAGGTCATCCAGGCTAGCGGCGCGCGAGAGCATCACGGGCCCGGCCGAGCGCGCCACGTCGATCGCGGTGCTGGCGTTCAGCGACATGAGCGCCGCGAAGGATCAGGACTGGTTCTGTGATGGCATTGCCGAAGAGATCCTCAACGCGCTGACGACACTCAAGGGCTTGCGGGTCGCCGCTCGAACGTCGGCGTTCTCCTTCAAGGGCAAAAGCGAGGACCTTCGAACCATCGGCGAGAAGCTGAATGTGACCACGGTGCTCGAGGGCAGCGTCCGGCGGGCCGGGGATCGCGTACGCATCACCGTTCAGCTGAGCGAGGTGGCCAATGGTTTTCAACTGTGGTCGGAGCGCTACGACCGTGAGGTGAAAGACATCTTTGATGTTCAGGACGAGATCGCGAAGGCGGTCGCCGAGCGATTGCGGGTGACCCTGGTGGCCGGCGATCGGCTGGTCGAACAGGCGACGACGAATATGGAGGCTTACGAGCTCTATCTGAAGGGCCGCGCGCTGATCGATCGGCGGGGAGCGAGCGTTCCCGCGGGACTGGAACTCCTCGAGAAGGCAGTCCGGCTCGACCCCCGCTATTCGCTGGCCTGGGCCGGCATCGCCGACGCGTTGACCGTCCTGGCGTACTCGGGGGCCGCGCGAGGTTCCGAGTCGAAGGCACAGGCGATGGCGGCGGCGCGACGGTCGATCGAGCTCGATCCCGAATCCGCAGCGGGCCATACCGCGCTGGCGTGCGCGACCCTGCTGTACGAGAACAACCGCGCGATGGCGAAGCAGGAATTCGAGCGCGCACTGGAGC
>Ga0068862_100005403_pt1 | contig 10676 bp, 6 predicted proteins | sample KBSSwiS52_FD_66598 | JGI IMG/M metagenome (GOLD analysis project Ga0068862, IMG submission 66598) | Switchgrass rhizosphere microbial communities from Kellogg Biological Station, Michigan, USA - KBS Switchgrass S5-2 | ecosystem: Host-associated > Plants > Roots > Rhizosphere > Soil ... | reverse complement strand
GCCGAGATCACCGGGATGTTCAAGGGAACCGCGTCGGTCAGGCGCGTGCGGAGGTCCACGTCGCGGGGATGGACCTTGGACCGGGCCGGGAGCAGCAGGACGTCGTCGAAGGTCAGCGCGAGCGGCAGGCCGTCGTCCGCGCCCGGGGAGCGTTTGGCGGGCATCAGGCTCCCGCCGCGGCCGCGCCGTGGCACTTCTTGAATTTCTTGCCGGACCCGCAGGGACACGGGTCGTTGCGCCCGACCTTCGGGCTGGCGCGGTGGATCGTCTCCACCTTGGCGTCGTGCCCTCCCTCCGCCGCGGCGCCGTAGGAGTAGTTGACGTTCGCCTGCCGGCGGGAGGGGAGACCGACCGGCGCGCGCCGCGGCTCGTCCTCGCCGACGATCTCGCCTTCCGCCTCGCGGATCATGGGCTGGAGCCGGAACAGGTACTGGACGATCTGGTCCTCGATCCGCTCCTTCATGAGCGTGAAGAGCTCGAAGGACTCCTTCTTGTACTCGACGAGCGGATCGCGCTGGCCGTAGCCGCGCAGGCCGATCCCCTCTTTCAGGTGGTCGATCGCGAGGAGGTGGTCCTTCCACTGCTGGTCGACGACCTGGAGCATCACGAACCGCTCGTGGAGCCGCATCGTCTCGGGGCCGAGCAGCTTCTCCTTCGCCTCGTAGATCTCGGTCAGCGCGGGAGCGAGGAGCTCCTGGATCTCCTCGCGGCTCTTGCCGGAGAAGTCGATCGAGCCCGGCGCGATCCCGAAGTACTCCTTGAGATCGAGCTCGAACGCCGGCATGTCCCACTCGTCCGGTGCCTTGTCCTCGGGCAGGTTCCGGCCGAGCGTGTACTCCAGGATCGTGGAGGCGAGCGCCAGGACCTCGTCCTTGCTCTGGTTGCCCCTCAGGATGTCCCGGCGGAGGCCGTAGATCTCCTCGCGCTGCCGGTTCATGACGTCGTCGTACTCGAGCAGGTGCTTGCGGGTCTCGAAGTTGCGGCCCTCGACCTGCTTCTGGGCCCGCTCGATCGCCCGTGACACCATGCCGTGCTCGATCGGAACGCCCTCCTCCATGCCCAGCTTCCGCATGACGTTCTGGAGGCGGTCCGATCCGAAGATCCGCATCAGGTCGTCTTCGAGGGACAGGAAGAATCGCGACGAGCCGGGGTCACCCTGGCGGCCGCTCCTTCCGCGGAGCTGGTTGTCGACGCGTCGGGACTCGTGCCGCTCGGTGCCCAGGATGTGCAGCCCGCCGGCGGCGAGCACCGTCTCGCGGTCCGTCGCGGCCTCGGCGCGGAGCTTCGCGAGAAGCGCCTCGAACTGCTCGGGATTCTCGGTCTCCTCCCGCCGGTGTTCCGCGAACGCCGTCGGGTTTCCGCCGAGCACGATGTCCGTCCCGCGACCCGCCATGTTCGTCGCGATCGTGACGGAGCCGGACTTTCCGGCCTGCGCGACGATCTCCGCCTCCTTCTCGTGGAACTTGGCGTTCAGGACGACGTGGGGAACCTGGCGGCTCTTCAGGATCGCCGAGAGCTGCTCGGATTTCTCGATCGAGACGGTTCCGACGAGGACCGGCTGCCCCTTCTCGCGGCAGGCGATGATCTCTTCGGCGACCGCGTCGAACTTCTCCCTTTCCGAGGCGTAGACGACGTCCTGGTTGTCGATCCGGATCATCGGCATGTTCGTGGGGATCACGACCACGTCGAGCTTGTAGATCTGGTGGAACTCGCCGGCCTCGGTGTCGGCGGTTCCGGTCATGCCCGCGAGCTTCTCGTAGAGCCGGAAGTAGTTCTGGAGCGTGATCGTGGCGAGCGTCTGATTCTCGCGCTCGATCTTCACTCCCTCCTTGGCCTCGACCGCCTGGTGAAGGCCGTCGGACCAGCGGCGGCCGGGCAGCACGCGGCCCGTGAACTCGTCGACGATCAGGACCTGGCCGTCCTTGATCATGTAGTCGACGTCCTTGCGGTAAAGCGCGTGCGCCCGGAGGGCCTGCTCGGTCCCGTGCAGGAGGTCGATGCTCGTGAGGTCGTAGAGGTTCTTGACGCCCAGCAGCCTCTCGACCTTGGCGACGCCCTCTTCCGTCAGGACCGCGGTCTTCGACTTCTCGTCGACCAGGTAGTCCCCGGTGGTCCCCTTGTTGCCGTACTTGTCCTTGGTCTCTTCGCCCTTCACGAGCCGCGGGATGACGCGGTTGCACTTGTAGTAGTTCTCGGTGTTCTCCTCGGACGGACCCGAGATGATGAGCGGCGTCCGCGCCTCGTCGATCAGGATCGAGTCCACCTCGTCCACGATCGCGAAGACGTGGCCGCGCTGGACCATCGACTCGAGCTCGAACTTCATGTTGTCGCGCAGGTAGTCGAATCCGAACTCGTTGTTCGTCCCGTAGGTAACGTCCGCCGCGTACTGGCGCTTGCGCTCCTCGTCGGTGAGCGAGTTCTGGATGCAGCCGACGGTCAGTCCCAGGAAGCGATAGATCTTGCCCATCCAGTCGGCGTCCCGGCGGGCGAGGTAGTCGTTGACCGTGACGACGTGGACGCCCCTTCCGGTCAAGGCGTTCAGGTAGACCGGCATGGTGGCGACGAGCGTTTTGCCTTCGCCCGTCTTCATCTCCGAGATCTTTCCCTGGTGGAGGACCATGCCGCCGATGAGCTGGACGTCGAACGGACGCATTCCCAGGGCCCGGATGGAAGCCTCGCGGACCACGGCGAACGCCTCTTCCAGGAGATCGTCCAGGGCGGCCGCGCGGGCGGCCTTCAACTCGTCTTCGGGCACCCCCTCCAGCTTCGCGGCGAGGCGCGCCTTCAGCTCCGCCGTCTTGCCGCGGAGGTCCTCGTCGGAGAGGGCCTTGATGGCGGGCTCGAGGGCGTTGATCGCCTGGACCCGCGGCAGGAGCTTCTTGATGTCCCGCTCGTGCTGGGTTCCAAAGACCTTGGCGAGGACTCGGTCGATCATTTGGACGCTAAACAGCTCAAGAGGGATGGATTATTCACGTTTTCCGGAGGGCAGCAAACGACGCCGCCGGCGGGCGCGAATCGGCGGCCGGGACTGCGATCGCATGACGTTTCTCGTCAGACGCCGCCGTCGAAATCACGTCAAAGCAAACGTTCCGAGTGGTTTGCCGAATCGGTACGCGGCTCGCAGTGCTTTGCCCGTCATGGCAGAGCCGCGCCTTCTCCGCATTCCGAAGAGTCCGCTGGAGGTCGAGCTGGCATTTGCCGGTCAGGCTCCGCGGCGGGTCGAGCTCTACCTGGCCGAGCACAGCTCCCACGACTACTCGCCGGAGCGCGTGCTCGACCTCCTGGAGCACGCCGGGAACTTCCTGCCGGCCTGTGATCTCGAGAGCGGAGAGTGGGAATCGTTCAACTCCCGGCAGGTCGCCTGGATCGGGATGCCCGTCGAGTCCCTCGACGGCGGCGGTGCGGCGACGGAGCTCTTCGAGCAACGCCGCTCCGTCCGCGTCGTCCTGGCGGGGGGAGATGTCCTCCGGGGCGAGCTTCTCTACACCTCACCGGACGAGAGCTCCCGGGTCGTCGACCTCATGAATCGGAACGAGCGTTTCTTCCGCCTGTGGACGGACGACCGGGTTCTTCTCGTCAACCGCGAAGCGGTCGTCCGAATCCTCGAAGAACACGGAGCCTAGAACCATGGCGCAGATCGACCAGCTCCTGGGGAGCATCGTCCGTTTCGGCGCCACCGGCGCCCTCCTCTCGAGCGACGAGAAGGTCATGCTCTCGTTTCCGGGAGGACCGCGGTACGCATCGCAGACCACCCCCCACGCCTCCCTCGTGAAGCTCGTGGAGGAAATCCTCCCCGCGGGCATCGAGGTCAACGCGAGCGGGCCGACGGTCTTCTCCTACAAGAACGGAGGGCCTCCGGTCCGGATCCGCGTGGAGGCCGGACCGGATTGCTGGAAGGTTGCCGTGGAAACGCTCCCGGCCCCATCCGCGGCGGCAGCCGCGCCGGTCTCGGCTGCCGTGGCGGCTGCTCCCGCGTCCTCGTCTCCACCCGCGGAGCCGGCGGCGCCCGCCGTGACGGGCAATGCCCGCCCGCGCTTTGCCGACATCCCGGTGACGGCCGCGATCGACCGGCTCCTGCTCCGCATGCTGGAGATGGGCGCTTCGGACCTTCACCTCGCGACCGACTGCCCGCCGCGGGTCCGCGTTCACGGAAAGATGACTGTCCTGCCGGGCGCGGAGCCGACCCCCGAGCACGTGCTGATGGAGCAGCTCCTCGAGATCACGCCCGAGCGCAACCGCGCCGAGTTCGAGGCCCGCAACGACACCGACTTCGGGCACACGATTCCGGGCGCCTCGCGGTTCCGCGCGAACCTGTTCCGTGACCGCCGGGGACCCGGCGGCGTCTTCCGCGCGATCCCCTTCGAGATCCTGAAGCCCGAGCGCCTCGGGCTTCCTCCGCAGGTCCTGGACCTGTGCCAGCTCACCAAGGGTCTCGTCCTGGTGACCGGACCGACCGGTTCCGGCAAGTCCACGACCCTGGCGTCGCTCATCGACCACATCAACGAAACGCGCACCGACCACATCATCACCATCGAGGACCCGATCGAGTTCGTGCACGAAAACAAGAAGTGTCTCGTCAACCAGCGCGAGGTCCACTCCCACACCGACTCCTTCAAGGACGCGCTGCGGGCGGCGCTGCGGGAAGACCCGGACATCGTCCTCGTCGGCGAGCTGCGAGACCTCGAGACGATCGCGATCGCGGTCGAGACCGCGGAGACCGGTCACCTCGTGTTCGGAACGCTGCACACGACCACCGCGCCGTCCACGATCGACCGGATCATCGATCAGTTCCCGGCGGACCGTCAGTCCCAGATCCGCCAGATGCTTTCGACGTCGCTCCGGGGCGTGATCGCGCAGACCCTCTGTCCCAGGATCGGCGGCGGACGCGTGGCCGCGTACGAGATCCTCTACGCAACGGCCGCGGTCGCGAACCTGATCCGCGAGGCGAAGACGTACCAGATCTACTCGGTCATCCAGACCAACCGGGGCGCCGGGATGATGACGCTGAACGACTCGCTTCTCGATCTCGTGAAGAAGGGGCTCGTCGACCCGAAGGACGCCTCCATGCTCTCGGTCAACCGCGCGGAGTTCGCCTCGATGCTCGCCAAGAACGACGGGACGCCGGCCCCGCCGACTCCCGAGCGCTGATCTACCGGGCGGGGACCTTCCCGCCGTCCGTCCGGAACGCGTAGAAAGTTCCGTCGAGTCCGCCGAAGAAGACCTGGCCGTCGGCAACCTCGGGCGAGGAGGCGACGCCCCAGGTCGGAGAATCGGGCGGCGGCGGCATCGGGTAGTGCCAGAGCGGCCGGCCCGTCGCGCGGTCCACCGCGAAGAAGCCGCCGTGGTGGTCGATCAGGTATTTCGCGACGCCGACGCTGCCGATGAAGACCGCCCGGTCGGTCACCGCCGGCGTGGACCAGTCGGAGCCGTCCGTGTTGAAGCTCCAGATCCCCCGGCCCGTGGCGGCGTCGATGGCGTGAAGCTTCTGCGAGTCGGAGGACCCGACGTAGAGGACGCCGTCCCGTTCGCGGGCCGAGGACTCCACCCACGACGACCAGTAGAAGAACTTCCACCGGAGGTCTCCGGTCGCGGCGTCGAGCGCGAAGAGATTCGACGAGCGGCTGCCGACGAAGACCCGGCCGCGGTACACGAGCGGGGACGACACCACTTCCTTCCGGGTGTCGTACCGCCATCGGACTGCACCGGTCGCGGCGTCGACCGCGTACACCCGATGGTCGCGGCTGCCGAAGAACAGGACTCCGTCCGCGATGGCCGGAGTCGATCGGACGATGCCCTCCGTTTCGACGCGCCATTTCTCGCGGCCCGTCCCGGCGTCGACGGCGTAGAGCCTCCGGTCGGCGCTGCCGACGTAGACCATTCCGCCGTCCGCGAGCGCTCCCGACGTCGAGGAGTCGTAGGCGTCCGTGCCCGAGCCCGGCAGCTCGCGGGCAACGGAGCCGCCGCCCGTGTCGAACTTCCAGACCAGGTCGCCGGTCGCCCGCTGCAGCTTGTACAGGAATCCGTCGTCCGAAAGGGCGTACAGGAACTCGCGGTCGACCGTGGGACGCGCGAGGACCGGCTTTCCGGTCGGGAATCGCCAGAGGAGGCCGCCCGAATCGGCCTTCAGCGCGTAGATGCCGCCGTCGTTGCTGCCGAAGTAGACCATTCCACCGGCCGCGGCCGGAGACGACCAGATCGGGCCCCGCGTCGGAAAAGTCCAGACGGGCTCGGCGACCGGCCCCTTCACCGGCGGCGGGGGATTCGCGGACGCGGGCAGCGCGCCGGGACGGAGCTCGAACGGCAGCTCGTTGCCGTCGAACGACCAGATTCCCGAAATCTTCTTGCCGCTCCGCGACAGCCGGAAGAGCGACTGGGGTCCGACGTACTCGTTGCCCTCCGGGCGCAGGGGTAGCGGCCCCAGGTCGTGAAACTTCAGGTCCGGGAGATCGAGGTAGAGGACGATCGATCCCTTCTCGTTCTGCGCGAATCGCAGACCGATCCGCTTGCGCTCCGTCCCGTGACTCACTTCGCCGGACCAGCTCCCGAGGAGGGGATTCGGAGCCGGCAGGGCGCTGCGGGTGCCGCAGGCGGACACCGTGAACTGCAGAACGATCAACAGACGGGGGACGAGCGAGCGGCGGGAGTCGGGCGTCAATGTCGTCTCCTCGAGGTTCGACTCTCTCTACGCGCCGCGCCGGTCGAGGTTCGCGGCTTTGCGATCGTCCGGAGAGACGGGTCGCCTTCGTCCCGGGGCCCGAGGCGTTCGTCCCTTCGCCGACTCTTTGCCCGAACCTAACGCCCGGCGATACCGGCCTCGCGGAGCCGGTACGAGATCGCCTCCGAGAGATGCGCCGCTCCGATCTTTTCGGCGCCGGCGAGGTCGGCGATGGTGCGCGCGACCTTGAGTGATCGGTGGAGAGCGCGCACCGAGAGGCCCAGAGAGTCGACGGCGCGGGCGAGCAGAGGCCGGGCGTCCGGATCCAGGATCTTCGCCGGGTCGAGGTCCGACGCCGAGAGGTCCGCGTTGCGGAATCCGGGCACTCCCGGGCGGCGGTGCTCGGCGCGTTTTCGCGCCGCCGCGACGCGCTCGCGGATCCCGTCGGAAGGCTCGGCCCCGCCGGCCTTCAGGTCGGCCCAGGGGACCGCGGGGACCGAGACGTGGAGGTCGATCCGGTCGAGGAGCGGTCCCGAGAGCTTCCGGCCGTAGCGCGCGCGCTCGGCGGCGTCGCACCGGCACGCACGCCGGGAATCTCCGAGGAACCCGCACGGGCAGGGGTTCATCGCCGCGACGAGAAGAAAGTCGCACGGATACGAGCACGCGCCGCCGACCCGGACGATCGATACCCGCTTCTCCTCGATCGGCTGCCGAATCCCCTCGAGCACGTCGCGCCGGAACTCCGGAAGCTCGTCCAAGAAGAGGACGCCCCGGTGCGCCAGCGAAATCTCGCCGGGGGATGGTCGAGCGCCGCCGCCCACCAGGCCCGGAGCGGAGGTGCCGTGGTGCGGCGCCCGGAACGGCGGCGTCTCGAGAAGGCCCTGGCCCGACGGCAGCGTCCCCGCCACGGAGTGGATGCGGGTGACGTCGATCGCCTCGGCGCGGGTCAGCCTCGGCAGGATGGACGGTATCCGCCTCGCGAGCATCGTCTTACCGGCGCCGGGAGGGCCGACGAGCAGGACGTGGTGGCCTCCGGCCGCCGCGATCTCGAGCGCCCTCCGCGCGACCGCCTGGCCCCGGACGTCGCTGAAATCGAGCGGCCTTGCGGCTGCCGGCGGCGGGGGAAGGGGAGGTCCGCCGGATGCCATCGGCTCGCCCCGGAGGTGCGCGACGGTGTCGGCGAGCGATCGGACGGGCACCACGGCGATCCCCTCGACCGCTCCGGCCTCCCGGGCGTTCGCGGCCGGCAGCACGACCTCGTCGAAGCCCTCCTCCCGGGCCGCGAGCGCGACGCAGAGCGCTCCCTTGATCGGTCGGACCTGGCCGTCGAGACCCAGCTCCCCGACGAAAACCCGTCGCCGGCGGTTCGCGAGGGGGAGTCCCGCGATCTCCAGGAAGGCCACCGCGACGGGAAGGTCGAGCGACGCACCGACCTTCCGGAACCCGGCGGGCGCGAGGTTGACGGTGACGACGCCCGACGGCAGGGAGAAACCGCTGTTGCGGAGAGCGGAACGGACGCGCTCGCGCGCCTCCCGGACGCTCGGGTCCGGAAGCCCGACGATCGTGAACGCCGGAAGGCCCGAAGAGACGTCGACCTCCACGTCGAGGACGCGGGCGTCGATCCCGATCGTGGCGGCGGAGTGAACCCGCGCGAGCATCTACCTCTATCTGTCGCAGGCCCTGTCGTCGCGGCGCGAGGAGTCTCCGCGAAGTAACCGAGCGGAGGAGCCTCGCGCCGCGGGAGCGGGAGCGAGCGAGGGGGCTGGCGAGCGGTCGAGCCGGGTCTGGCGAGCCGCTCGCCCGTCCGAGCCCCCGAGCGAGCGACCGCGACGGTCTTTACCGGCTCGACGGAATCTTCAGGCGGTCGCCGGGGCGGATCTTGGCCCGTGTCGGCAGGCTGTTCACGGCCAGGAGTGTCGCGACCGTGGTTCCGTGGCGGAGAGCGATCTGGTAGAGGGTGTCCCCCGTCCGCACCTTGTAGTGCGCGGCAACTGCTTTCCGCGAGCCGGTCCGGGAGCGCGAGGCGACCGCGTTGCGGACGCCGCGGCCGTGACGGCCCCGGGAAACCGACGCGTACCGGATCTCCTGGGGAGCCCGGCCGGGGATGACGAGCACGCGGCCCTTCGGGACGCGCGAGCGGCGGGAGAGCCCGTTCGTGGCGGCGAGCGTCGCCACCGATACGCGGTACCGGCGGGCGATGCGGGCGAGAGTTTCACCGCGCCGGACGACGTGGCGCCGCGCCACCGGGAAGACCGCGGTCGGAGCGGAGGCGAAGGCGAGCAGCACGTCCGAGCGCATCCCGACCGGCACCTTCAGCTCGTAACCCTCGGGCTGCCTCGGGGTGATCGACGTCCTCAGCTCGGGGTTCAGGCGCCGCAGCTCCTCCAGGGCGGACTCCGCGGCAGAGAGGTGCTTCAGGTGGACCGGGCGGTCGAGGCGCACCGTCTCGTATTCGAGGGGCGCCTCGTATTCGACCTCGAAGCCGTAGTGCGCCGGGTTGCGCGCGATGAGAGTCGCCGCGATCACGGCCGGCACGTAGTTCTGCGTCTGCGGGCGGATCGCTCCGGTCGCGGCGAGCTGCCAGAAATCGCGGGCTCCCGTCCGCTGCATCGCCCGGAGGATCTTTCCCTCGCCCGCGTTGTACGCGGCCATGGCGAGGTACCAGTCGTCGAAGAGCTCGTGCAGGTAGGAGAGATATCGCGCGGCCGCGCGCGTCGCCTTCTCCGGATCGCTCCGCTCGTCGACCACGGAGTTGGCCGTCAACCCGTAGTGGCGGCCGGTGCGGGGCATGAACTGCCAGATCCCGTGCGCCTTCATCGGCGAACGGGCATTGACCACGAACGAGGACTCGATCAAGGCGATCTGGGCGAGGTCCTTGGGCAGCCCTTCCTCCTCGAAGATCCGGTGGATCATCGGGATGTAGCGCCCCGAGCGGGTGAGGCCGCGGGCGATGACGCCGTGCAGGTCGTTCTGGAAGGCCGCGAGGATCTTCAGCACCGCGTCGTTCACGGTCATCGGGATGTCGTAGGTGACGCCGGTCGTGTCGGAGGCGATCGCTTCCTTCGCCTCGACGATGTCCTGCTCGGAGGCCTGGGGCTGCTCGATCTCGGTCAGGTCCGACGCGACCTGGCCGTCGGAGGTCCCGGCCTCCTCCGCGGGCCCGCTCAGGGCCTCGTAGCGCAGAGCGCTCTCGTAGAGCTGGGTGGAGAAGTAGATGAGCTCGGGATCGGTGGGAGCGGGTCCGGTCGCCGGGCGGAGGACCTCGACCGCTTCCCGGAAGTACTCCCGCGCGCACTCGAAGTCGCCGGAGAGAGCCGCCAGCCGTCCCTTCTCGAAGATGGCCCCCGCGCGGGTCATCGCGACGTACTCGGGCACCGGACGCTGCACCGCGGCGGGCCGCCGGCCGTTCGCCGAGCAGGCGACCAGACTGGCTACCAGACACAAGAGGACGCAGTTTTTCCCGGAGAAGACCGTGGGCTTTGAGGGCATCTGGAAAAAAGGGTACTGCCGGGGTGGAGCCAAAAGCAAAACCTTTTTTGAATGTGTCGGATCGAGGACATCAGCCGGGTCGAATGTCACCGGGTGCCGCCGGATCGCCGCCCCCGCGGGGAGCGCCGGCAGCGCGGCTATTTTCCGAAGATCTGGAACTTCAGGGCGAGGACGAGCTTCTCGAGGTCCTGCGCGGAATCGAGCGGAATCGAGAACGTCTTCTCGTTCCCGACGCGAGCGTTGTCCCGATCCGTGAACTGCAGCGTCACCGCGACGTGGTGACCCGAGGCGAGCTCGCGACGCGAGACGTCCACGTCGAAAACACGGCTCACTTCCTTCCGGTGATTCAGGCTGTTCGCGAGCAGGTCGTCGACCGAAACTCCGGAGCTGGCGCGTCGCGTCGGCCGGCTGGCGGGGGAGAGCGAGGTCGCGTTCTTCCGGAGCCGCTCGAGCTCCGCGAGGATGTCGACGTTGGAGCCGACGCGGACGTGCTTGACTCCCTCCTCCGGCGTCGGCGTCGCCTGAGCGCTCT
>Ga0068862_100005402_pt1 | contig 10676 bp, 6 predicted proteins | sample KBSSwiS52_FD_66598 | JGI IMG/M metagenome (GOLD analysis project Ga0068862, IMG submission 66598) | Switchgrass rhizosphere microbial communities from Kellogg Biological Station, Michigan, USA - KBS Switchgrass S5-2 | ecosystem: Host-associated > Plants > Roots > Rhizosphere > Soil ... | reverse complement strand
CTTCGTCATTCGAATAGTAGGTGGAGTGTTGCTCTTCAGTATTCAGTGGCGTTGTATCTGATGTCACTGCAGCTGGATCGACAGCCGATAGCTCGAGCGCTTGTTCAATCTCGAATCGGACCGTTGGTTGCGCGTCGAGCACGCTGCTATTAGGTTGATCTTCGACATGGTTCAGAAGGATCGCTGGCGCGGGTGCGGCGTCGGATGGTTCAGCTACGGCGGGCGAATACTCCAGAGACGATAGCTCGAGCGCCTGTTCAATCTCGAATCGGACCGTTGGTTGCGCGTCGAGCACGCTGTTATTTGGTTGATCTTGGACATCGTTCAGAAGGATCGCTGGCGTGGGTGCGGCGTCGGATGGTTCATTTACGGCGGGCGAAGGCTTTGGTTCGCGCTGAACCTTAAGGCCAAAGACTTCGGTCAGCACCAACCGCTCGCTGACATTTAAGTTTTGCACAGGAGGAGAAATTGACGGATCGAAGTTGAAGGTGCATTCCGGAATACTGGCGATCGCATTAATAGCTTGAAAGCCATTCAGCTTCCCTAGATTCGCATCGACGATCTGTCCCTTATCGAAGAAAATGGCACCTTGGGTCATTCCTATTGTGATTTGTAACTTACCGGTCGCTCGCTTTGAAGAGAAGTCGCGAATCTCATTGAGTATTTCACGATCACGAAGAGTTCTTTCCATCTTACAGATCCCCCCTTGTCGTTTTCTCAACATTTTGATGAACGGACTCAGCAGAATCGATGCCGTATTTTTTACTGAAGAAGCGTCACGCGCGTATCACCATTTAACCGGGAGGAGTATACGGTTTCACAACAACAGACCGGGGCGTTCGGTTCATAGTTTCCGGCCGCTGCGTCAAATATCTATCAAACGGGATTGCCATGCACACTGCCGACGGCTGCGCACCCACCCGCGACCGCGAGGTGGTACTGACTGTTCGCCACGTCGATCTCTGATCCGTTATGCATTGGAGACAAAAGATCCGTCTTTGGCTCCGGGCCGTACGGCGGGTCGAGGGAGGGCAAGTGACGATTGAGTGCTTGTACCGTGAGTGATCTGCGGGAGATGCCACGGGTTGCCCCGTGGTCACTCACGGTTCGAGCTACACAGGGGCTCAAAAATGTTTAGGGCGCAGTTAAGAGGAGCGGAACGAAACTCCAGCATTATCAGTCGAGTTGAATTCCGCTCCTCTTAACTGCGCCCTAACATCTTCGGGGGTCGTGTTGTAGCAGCAAACGTGAGGCACCACGGGACAAGCCCGTGGCATCGCATCAATGCATCTCGGTACGTTAACGACACCAACGATTGCCAACCTACGACTTCACTTGATTGGCAGTCGATTAGTAATGAAGCCCGCGACTCGAGTCGCCGCGGGCGGATCCAGGTTCGCCAATACGGCGACCACATAACCTGGACCCGGGCAGATCTTCAACTCGCCATTCATCCCGGGCGCGCCACCGCCATGGCCGAAGCATCGCGTGCCGTTAACCGAGGCTTCTTGAAATCCATAGGCATACTTCCCACCGAACGTTGTCTCGACTTTCCCCGTCGTGAGCATTTCGGTGTACTGCGGGTTGAGTAGTTTGTTTGTTTGAAGGGCCGTCGCAAACTTCAACAGGTCCTCAACCGTCGAATAACCGCCGCCCGCAGAAGTCCCGCGATAAGGAAGCGTGTCAGTGTTAGGTTGCCAACCGGTGCCTTCTGATCGCATGTAACCAATGCTGCGATCGGCAACCACTTGGTCTTCCGGCTCCGAAGCGGTAGCGATCATTCCCGCCGGCTTGAAAATGTGATCTCGAACATAGTCGTAGTAGCTCTGTCCACTAACTTTCTCAACTATCACACCCAACAGAAGAAAACCGTAGTTGCTGTACTTCCACTGACTGCCTGGTTGAAACTCCGGTCCGCGATTGCCGTACAGCTTCACATAGTCCTGTAGCGTCTTTAGCTCAAGACGATTCTTGTCGAACTCCGGACCAAAGATATCGCCCGTGCCTCCAGTGTGCGAAAGCATCTGTTCAATCGTTACTTTCGATGCAACGTCTTTGTTCGGGTAATCGGTGAGGTAATTGCCGAAAGGTGCTTTCAGATCGAGTTTTCCGTTTTGTACAAGTTGAAGTGTGGCGACTGCGGTGAACATTTTGTTCATCGATCCGAGTCGGAAGCGCGTCTTCAAGGTGTTCGGCGTTTTCTTTTCACGATCTGCCAGTCCGTACGCTTGTGCGAAAACAGTCTTGCCATCCTTTGCGACGAGGACGGCGCCGGAAAAAAGATCGCCCGTTACTAATTCATCCACGCGCTTTCGCAATGAGGTGACCAACTCACTCTCGCTCAAGTGAGGAATGGCAAACTCTCCCGTTCGCGGGAGAACTTGAAATTGGAATTGCTTAACAACGTGTGGCGGAGCGGGCTCCACTTCTACGGTAAATTGAGCGATCTGATCGCCCAGGCGTTCCTGGATCAGCAAGACAATTTTGTTAGGTGTCGACTCCACGACTTTTATGACATCGAAACCACCACTGCTGCGTCGCATTTCTGTTTCGCGATCAAAGCGTTCCAAACGACTCGGGTAATTCTTTTGCAGGAACGCCCTACGCTTCTCGACATCTCCCGCGTTGAAAACTTCCAACCACCCTTTCGCCTGGTCGCCGGCGGGTGTATCGGGCAACTGTGATTGGGCAAAGCAAGTACCGGTGATGAAAAGTACAAGTGCGGCAAGTGCTAGCGAATAGTTTTTGAGTTTCATGGTTACTTCCTGACTCCTTAGGAATCGCCTTTTAGTGATCGCTTTGGGGAATCGCTTCTTAATGATCGTTAGCCCGTTAGTTTACACACGGTTCGCGCACAGGTGGAGTCCTGTTTTGAATTGTACGAATCCGAGGATAACTTCCTGTTTTTTGGATGCCCATGGCCCAGGTGGTGCGGCGGGTGGAAGAAAGGATGAGGGATGAGGGATGAAGGATGAAAGAGTTGTAGACACCACCCGCTTTAGTCCCGACCGCTCGGGATGGAGTTTCAACTTTAGCCTTCCCCAACAAACGGGAGGCTGAATTTGAAACCTCACGCGACTAAAGTCGGTGGTGTCTTTGTTTTCTTGTGAGCGTCGTTGTAGGCCGAAGGTGAGACTCCACGCCGCTGAAGCGGGTGGTGTCTTTGTCATGCAAGCTCAGCAAGGACACTACACAAACGTGGACTGTTCCCGCTGGTGTTTCAACGTAATGGATCGTGCCAGCCTCAATTAAACGAAAGACGGTACGCACGCAAGTGCCCGCGATCGTCGCAGCATCTTCCGGCGTAATCATTTGCGCATCACATTCAGTGCATTTCACACGAACGTGATCGCGCGCTACTGACCAGACCTCGTGCGTTTCGACCGTTATCGTCGTTCGCCTCACGCATCTCATTTGTTTCAATGCTTTTCGTCACGGCCGGGCAAAGGTGACACCGTGCGGTCGTCCGGGATAGCCAAGAATGTCGAGCACGACATTATTCTCACCGTGTTCGATAACAGCCACGCCGGCACCTGGGCCTTCAAAGGATGCAAACGTGAAATGACCATTCGGCGACGTCCACTGATGACCCGCTACGGTTCCAGTAGAACCGATGGTTACGATATCGAAGGTTAGAGTTTCTGTATCCAGAACAGCAATCTGGGCCGGAGTACCGCGCAGACCCACTGTTAATAATTTCTCATTTGCCGAGAGTTGAAGCGTGTCGGGCAAAGGACGGAGCTCTATCTCCTGAACGATTTCGTGCTCCTCGAGATCTACAATTCTCAACTTGTTGTCTGCCCGACATGATACGTAAGCTATCTTTCCATTGTGAGTAACTACGAGTTCATGCGCGCTGGGTACGGTCATGGTCCAAAGAAGCTCGCCCGTCAAGGGATCAACGGCGGCTAATTCGTTTACCACGTCGTTTGCCACATAGACGATGTGGCCGTCAGGTGAGAATACGCCGGCGTGCGATCGGGCAGCGACATTGGTGCTGGCCTGCCACTCACCAAGCAAAGTATCCGTGTGGGTATCGATGATACCTACTTTATTTGTGCCGAATACTCCATACGCAATAAGATTGCCGCCGACGCTCGCATGAACGTGATGTGGCCGAGGACCCGTGAAGATTCGCTTGAAAATCACACCTGTGTCGGCGTCCACGATAGCTATGGCGGGCGGAACGCCGAATTCTTCCGCGACGTATAGCTTTCGCTTAGCGTAGGCAAGATCACCGGGTTGTGATAGCGCTGCCATGTTAATCGTCGCGACAGTCTCGCCGGTAGCCGCGTCAAAACCACGGATCGTGTGGGTACCGCGATTGGCGACCCAGACGGTTCCGTTCACCCCGAGGTGATCGGGATCTAAGAATTTTCCGACCGCGCCTGATGATTTCGCTGCGAAATGCAGTGCGGGGATCAGGCCGAGAGCAATCGCTAATAGAATTTTTCGTCGGTGTCTCATGAGAATCCTCCTCTTGATATTTGTTTCATTGCTGGTGGAAGCGCCGATTTAGAATTGCCGCCAGCAACGTGCTTATGAACATTGCCGCGACCAGTCGTTTCCTCTAGAATGCTCGCATCTCCTGTCTGCTCACTTTTTGCCCAAGCGCGACGTAGTATTCGCCGAGGAAACAAAAAAGTCTTTACAGACCCCTTACAGATGTTCTGACAAAATCCTTACAGCAGTTATGTCCGACACAATCAATTGTTTTTACGAATTCGGCCCGTTTCGGCTTGACCAGACCGAGCATCAACTACTGCGAAATGGTGAACGGGTGCCGCTGACACCCAAGGCTTTCAGCACCTTGCTCGTCTTAGTGAGTCGCAGAGGTCGCATTCTCGGAAAAGAAGAATTGATGCGTGAGGTGTGGCCGGACACGTTCGTCGAGGAAGGAGGCCTCGCCCGCAACATTTCGGCCCTCAGGAAAGCGTTGGACGATACGTCAGATGCGTCTCGTTACATCGAAACCGTTCCAAAAATTGGGTATCGCTTCGTCGCGGATGTAAAGGAGGTGGTGCCCGAAGCCAATGGTGAGTTCGTTCTCGAGCGGTATGCAAAGACTAGCGTCGTGAGGCTGGAGGAAATCGATACTGCAGCAGCTGCACAAACGAAATCGGGCCATCGCTTCTTCCCAGGAACGCGGATCCTGACGCTTGGACTCGTGTTGGTGTTCGTGGGGTTAACACTTGCATTTGCGTATGGATGGTCTTCACGTAGATCAAAAAAAGCCGCAGTGACACCTAAAACAACTGCGATCGCCGTGCTTCCCTTCAAGCAACTTGGGTCTGCCGCGGAAGACCAGTTTCAAGGATTGGCAATGGCAGATGCATTAATTACAAAACTTGAGAATCTCAATCAGGTATCGGTTCTACCCACAAGTGCAGTGCGTCGATACGTAGGCTCCACAGGCAGTGGTGCGGAACTGGGCCGCGAACTCGGGGTCGATGCCGTGCTTGAGGGAAATGTGCAACAAACGCCTGACCGAGTTCGAGTGACTGTACAGTTAGTAAAGGTGGCCGATGGTGCGTCACTATGGGCGGCAAAGTTTGACGAGAAATCGACAGATATTCTAGCCGTGCAAGACTCGATCTCGGAACAGGTTGCCCGGGCACTAACACCAAAGCTATCTGAAGAGGATAAGAGAAGGATTACAAAGCATTACACAGATAACGCTGATGCCTATAATGCCTACACGAAAGGTCGTGTCATTCTAGAAAAGAAAACAATCGACGAAGCGACCCTGGCTCTCCGCTATTTTCAAGAAGCTATTGATAAGGACCCTAATTATGCTCTCGCATACACCGGTTTGGCGGATGCGTACTACGTATTGGGTGAAAAATATCCTGCGCTTGCTTACAGTGAAACCATGGCTAAGTCCAGGATGGCAGCGGAGAAGGCGATAGAACTTGATGACTCGTTAGCGGAAGCACACCTCTCTTTAGCTCTTGTGAAGTTTAATTACGACTGGGATTGGCCAGCTGCCGAAAAGGAATTCAATCGAGCTATCGAGCTAAATCCTAAGTATACCCCGGCACATCATGAGTTTTCGCATTATTGGATGGCAATGGGACGCGTCGATAAGTCGCTTGAGGAAAGTCAGCGCGCGCTTGAGCTGGAGCCGCTATCAGTAAAGATGAACGTACACCTTGCCTGGCACTATCTGTTTGCCAGGCAATACGATGAGGCTATCAGTCAGTGTAAGAAGACGCTCGAGATGTCGCCGAATTATATCCGTGCTCACAATTTTATGGGAGTAGCCTACGTACAGAAATCGATGTATGCCGAAGGCATTCAGGAATTGCAAAAAGCGGTCGGCCTGAAAGGTGACGGTATGGAAGCCATGGAAAAGCTCGGCTACGCCTACGCGATCTCAGGACGGAAAAAAGATGCCTTTAGAATACTGCGTGAACTACAGGAGACATCACGTCACGGCTATGTTTCGCCATTCGATCGCGCAGTAATCTACGCTGGCCTGGGCGATAAAGACCAGGCCTTTTACTGGTTGAATCGAGCCTACGAAGAACGTAACAGCGGGTTGGCATTTCTAAAAACCTATGCTCAGTTGGACAGTCTACGCAGCGATCCTCGTTTCTCACACTTGATCAAGCGAGTTGGCCTTCCGGAATAGACAGCCGCAAGCTCTCGATTACTCATCACCAACAGTTCAATCCCACGATACTGAAGCGAGTGGTGTCTGAATACCACCGACGGCAGTCGGTGGATGGTTCAGATCCAGCATACCCAAGAGTTGCCGACGGGATCGCGGCTGTTTTCGTTCGCGCTTCGCGCTCAGGTGCGGACGAGACGTCCGCGCTCCCAATGAACAACTGACGAAGGTCGTATTAGTGATCTCGCTTGTCGTTAAGTTTTCTAAGTCGCTCTCGGAAATGCTCTCGCCAATTGTTAGGCAGCGACTCGCTCGCGATCGCGCGCCGCAACAGATCCAGGTCTCGTTTATCACTACTGTATAATCGGACCACATCGACTACCCTTACATCCGAGGTGTTTCTTTCGAGCAGTTCGAATTCATCTCCGGCGCCGACCTCACCTTCTTTCAAAACTGAAAGATAAAAACCCGTGCGCTCGCTGACCAAAAATCGCTTGATGATGTCGTTCCTTTCAAAGCGAATAGCGAGTTTGTAACAGGGCATACGCGGTTGCGTTACCTTCACTTCGGCAGATCCAACACGAAAGCGATCGCCAATGTGAGTCTCGGTTTCAAATAAGCCGGTCGTGGTTAAGTTCTCGCCGAACATGCCCCAGGGCAGTTCCATCTCCGGCAGTTCGTGCTTCCAGAAGAGATAATGCTCCGATGGATAAACATAGACGGCCTTATACGGACCTCCATGAACAGACAGATCCGCTTGTCGATCGCCATCGAGATTTAACGTTCGGAGCATTACGCGATCGGCGATTGGTTCTTTGAAGATACCCGTGGAAACTGGCTGGTCATTCACGATCACCAACTGCGGCTTCCCCACATTGAGTGAAATTATTCTCATGAGACTCAATTATCTAAGATGCCGCGCGGCTTGTCTCGTTGAGTCGGGGATTTGTCTCCATGCTGCCCATCGCCTTTAGCTGCGTGTCAAGAACTCGATTGCCCATTTGTCTTCGGTTTGTGTTAGTTCGTGTGATTTCGTGGATCGTGGTTTTTAGAGAGGAAAAGGCGATCCACGAAATCACACGAACTAACACAAACAAGAACCTGACGCCGATCCGAGTTGACCCAGTCTCTGCCGTCGGTGGTATTTTCAAAAAAACCTCTTGACGTGAATGACCTATGTCACAGTAATATGTGGCTATGACAGATACTCACGCCCGGGTGCTTGATCGGGAATTGAAGAAGGGAAGCGCGGAGTTGTTGATCCTTTCCTTAGTCGAAGCTCGCCCCAGGCATGGTTACGAAATCAGCAAGCTAATCGAATCTCGGTCGAACGGAACCCTCAAATTCAACGTCGCCTCGCTTTATCCTCTGCTTTACCGCCTCGAAAAACGCGGCTGGATCAAAGGTCGCTGGATTGAAAAAGCAGGTGAGCGCCGTTGTCGTTACTACCGGCTGACAGCTGAAGGAAAGAAGATCCTGAGAGCGCAGCGGAGTACGTGGCAAGCCTTCGTCGAGGCAATCAATCGTGTCACCAGTACTGAAAATGCCTGATTGGAAAGCAGAGCTAACCGAACGCCTAAGCACTTTACGAATTTCGCCAGAACGTGAGTCCGAAATAATCGACGAACTCGCGCAGCATCTGGAGAAACGTTACGAGGAATTGCTGCTAGGCGGCACGCCTCCTGACGAAGCTGAACGTCTGACGCGCGCCGAGTTAAGTGAGCACGACGCGCTCGCCCGCGAACTCCGACGAATTGAACGTCGACAAACGCCTCCACCAATCCCACCCGCCGGTAGCAAATTCCTATTCGTTCGAGACATATGGCAAGACGTCCGGCACAGCATGAGGAGTGTGCGCAAGAGTCCGGGATTTACTCTGATAACGGTAGTGACTCTGGCTTTAGGCATCGGCGCAAACGCGGCCATCTTCACATTCATTAATGCGCTGATGTTACGAGCCCTGCCAGTTAAAGACCCTCAGCAACTCGTGCTCTTCAGAGTTGGTGGTCCATTCGTGCCTGCCGCTGCCGGTTACAATTTTAGCTATCCACTCTACGGGATGTTTCGTGATCAGTCTCAGTCGTTCGCAGGCATCATCGCCGCGAACGCGGTCTGGCGTGGGCGACTTGTGGTGAATAGTCAAACAGGTGAAAGCGTCGCTGAATCAATCCAGCATCAAAGGGTCTCGGGCAACTTCTTTTCTGTGCTCGGAGTAAGCGCTGTAAAAGGACGCACGTTAACTGAAAGTGATGATAGTCCGTCGAATACTCAACCGGGTGCGGTGATTAGCTATGAATACTGGCAAAGCAGGTTCGGCCAGGACCCAAACATCGTCGGTCGTTCCGTCACTGTGGATAACACCCCGTTGACCATCGTCGGCGTAACTCCACCGGGGTTTTTTGGTTTCGATGTGGGGGCCAGGCCTCAATTGTGGTGGTCTCTCAGAGCTATTCCTGATCCGAATCTTGAATCAACACAAGCGTGGTGGTTACGTGTGATTGGTCGTTTGCGGCCCGGTGTGAATCCTGCGCAGGCTCAGGCTGAAGTCGAAACGATCTTTCGCAGACAAGTAGACGAGGAAGGGGCGCGTACGCAGTGGTCAACGTCAGAACAACGACGCAATCACTTTGAGCGGCACGCAATTCTGGAAGCCGGTGCGACTGGCTACACCGGCCTGCGGCGGCAATTCCGTCAACCTCTCCTCATTCTGATGGCCACTGTCGGATTAGTGCTGCTGATTGCCTGCGTCAACGTTGCTAACTTGATGCTGGCGCGGGCTGCAGCCCGTCGGAAAGAAATTGCCGTCCGGCTTGCTCTGGGTGCGAGCCGATCTCGACTTGTGCGCCAGTTGTTGACTGAGAGTATTTTGCTGTCAGTAATTGGAGGAATTGCAAGTTTAATAATTGCGCGCCTGTGCGTGCAGGTGCTCACCACCTATTTGCCGCAACAGTCACGATCAGCATTGGATCTGACCATTGATGCGCGCGTCCTTCTATTTACTTTGACTGTTTCAATTCTCACTGGACTATTGTTTGGTCTAACGCCAGCATGGCAAACAACGCGGCAGAGTCTGACTGCAGGTCTGAAAGATCAAACCGGGGCCAACGCTGGTCCATCGCGTTTGGCGGTCAATAAATTGCTCGTCGTAGCCCAGGTGTCACTCTCCCTCTTTCTTTTAGTCGGCGCTGGATTGTTTGTACGCACCTTGCGGAATTGGCGGAACCTGGATGTGGGGATGAACTACGAGAATATCGTGCAGTTTTCTCTCGACACCGGAGAGCGTTACAGTCCGCAACAACGTAGCGATCTTTCTAAGAAAGTGCTCGAGCGACTCGAAGCTTTGCCGGGTGCCCATTCAGCGACGCTTTTGTATTTCAGTTTGTTGAGCGGTAGTGGCATCTCATTTAACGTCAGGGTACCCGGATTCGTGGCGCCGCCTGATCTTGATACTGAGTGCGACTCCACGGCGGTCGGCCCACGGTTTTTTGAGACAATGAAGATGCCCATCATCTCCGGTCGCGACTTCGGGCCTCAAGATGAACGACCGCTGCCAACTCCGACGCCGCCTGGTGCACCGAAATCACGAAATGTCCCGGAGGTCCCACTGCGCTACGCAGTGATCAATCAAGCAATGGCGCGTTTCTTTTATGGGAACCAGGATCCAATTGGTAAACGGTTCGTCTCGGAGGGAAGGAACCAATTTGAAGTGATCGGTGTCACTCAGGATTCAAAGTATTTCGATATACGAGAACAGCCACCGCGCATCTACTACACTTATTACTTCCAACAGCCGCGAAGACAGAGCACCACATTTCAACTTCGTACTGATAGTCAAGCGCGTGATTACCAAGGAGCGATTCAACGACTCGTCCGCGAGTTAGATCCGCAGGTTCAAGTCATTGGGTTGCAAACTATGGCGGATGTAGTTGATGAGTCACTCGTGCAGGAGCGTTTCATAGCTCAGACCGCCAGTGCTTTTAGCCTGGTGGCTTTGATGCTGGCATGCATTGGCTTGTATGGAGTGATGTCGAACGCGGTAACACGCCGGACGAACGAAATCGGT
>Ga0068862_100005401_pt1 | contig 10679 bp, 10 predicted proteins | sample KBSSwiS52_FD_66598 | JGI IMG/M metagenome (GOLD analysis project Ga0068862, IMG submission 66598) | Switchgrass rhizosphere microbial communities from Kellogg Biological Station, Michigan, USA - KBS Switchgrass S5-2 | ecosystem: Host-associated > Plants > Roots > Rhizosphere > Soil ... | reverse complement strand
AGCTGGTCGAACGGGACCGCGGTGCCGCCCAATTCTCTCGCCAGCTCCTGGGCGCGGCTCCATGTCCGGTTGGTCACGTACACCGGGAGCGCGCCGTGGTCCACCAGGTGTCGCGCGGCCAGCTCGCTCATCTCGCCCGCGCCGACCAGCAGCACCGCGCGGCCCTCGAGCCCGTCGAAGATCTTCCGCGCCAGCTCGACCGCGGCATAGGAGACCGACACCGCCAGCCGGCCGATCTCGGTCTCGGTGCGCACTCGCTTCGCCGCGCCGAACGCCTGGCTCATCAGGGCGTGGAGCACCGGCCCCACGGTGCCCGCCGACTGGGCGAGCGCGAAGGCGTCCTTCACCTGGCCGAGGATCTGGGGCTCGCCCAGGATCATCGAGTCGAGGCTGGCCGCCACCCGGAACGCGTGGAGTGCCGCCTCGTCGCCGGTGACCGTGTAGACGAGCGGCTCGAGATCGCGCCAGTGGAGCCCGCGGTGGCTGCCCAGCCGCCCGAACGCGGCGGTGCGCGCCTCGCCGGGCACCGCGGCCACCCCGTAGACCTCGACCCGATTGCAGGTCGAGATGATCATGACCTCGTCGAGCAAGCCGCGGCCCGCGAGGTCTCCGAGGATCTCGCGGATCTTCTCCTCCTCGAGCGCGAGCTGCTCGCGCACCTCGACCGGCGCGGTCCGGTGATTCAGGCCCGCCACGAAGAGGATGCGTCCCGCGGTCATGGCGGCGTCTCAGGACCCGTGCCGGCCGTGAAGGAAGACGCCCGCGCTCAGGGTGGCCAGGAGCACGCAGAAGCCCGCGATGGCGTAGTAGGCGGCACGCCGGCCGCCCCACTGGCCCATGACCCGGCCGAGGAGGGTGGCCGCGTAGATCACCCACATCATGAGCGAGAAGAGCGCGAGCGGATCGAAGGTGAGCAGGCTCCCCCACGCGGCCGGGGCGGAGAGCACGCCCAGGGCCAGCCCCACCGTGAGGAAGGGGAAGCCGATGGTGAGCGTGCCGACCGCGAGCCGGTCGAGCGTCTCGAGCGGAGGCAGGCGGCGATGGAGCGCGCCGGTGCGCTTATGCCGGAGCTGCCGCTCGCGTACCAGGTACATCAACGCGATGCCGAAGTTCAACACGAGCGCGGCCAGCCCGACCAGCACGAGCGCCACGTGGACCATGATCCAGCCGCTCCTCACCGGCGTATCCAGCGCGATCGACCGCAGGCCGGTGGGCAGGCCGAGGCCCAGCGCCAGGACCACCGGGAGCACGAAGGCGCTGAGTGGCCGGACCCGGTGACGCCGCTCGATCCAGAAGTCGAGCAGGACCGCGGCCCAGATCACGAGCGAGATCACCTCCGGCATGGTCATGAACGGCAGCCGGCCCAGCTCGAGGCCGCGCGCGACCACCGCCGCGGTATGGCAGATCCAGCCCGCCTGGGTCAGCAGCAGAGCGACCCACGCGAGCTGGTCGCGGCGCCCGAAGAGCGAGCCGATCGCGGCCGCCGCGGCCAGGATGTAGGCGGTCAGCGCCACGTCGTAGAGAACCGCGTTCACGCGCGCACCTCCCCCGCCGGCCCCTCCGGCGGCAGCAGGTGCGCGAGGGACGGCGTGGAGCGCCAGTATCCCTCGCGCGAGGCGTGGAGATCGAGGTGCGGCGAGCCCCAGTCCTCCACGAGGGGCGCGCCTGCGTTCCAGCGCTGGCGGCGATCCACCCCCTTGAGATATCCGTGGCAGGCGCGACAGGCCTCGATGAAGTAGCCCTCGTCGAGATCCTCGGCCACGAGCCGGACGAGATCGCGCGAGTTCCAGCTCTCGCAGAACGGACACCGGAGGCGCGCCGCGATCCAGGCGCCTCCGCAAACGTGGCAGGAGAGCCGGCGGCGGCCGTCTTCCACGAGATCCCCGTACGCGGGCGCGCCGCCGCACCACGGGCAGCCCCCGCGCGTCCACACCCCGTCGGGCAGCTCGCGCACACCCTCGAAGTAGATCTCGAGCGCGGGGCGCAGCGCCGCCACCGGCAGGAACGCGCCCAGGTGCGACCCGAGGCCGAAGGGCTCCTGGAGCGCGGTCGCGGGATCGCGGTCGAGGCCGGGGAGCAGGGTCGTCGGATCCACCTGGCCGTCGTCCCACGCCTCCGCGAAGCGGCGCAGGGCGGCGGCCGCCTCCGGACTGTCGGCGGCCAGGCGCTCCATCACGGGCCCCAGCAGATCCTCGACCGAGGCGGCGGGAAGCTCCGGAGCCCCGTCGGCCAGCAGGCACCGGCCGGCCTGCCACCGCTCCCGGCATTCCTCCGCCGAGCAGACCAGCGGCGCGAGGGTGGCCGGCGGCTTCCAGGCGACCCATCCCTCGAGGATCGAGGTCCAGAAGCGAAGCGGCTCGGCCAGCGCGGCGCGCCGGACGAGCAGCGCCCGCCAGTCGGCCATCAGCCCGGAGTAGTCGGGCATGGCGTCAGTCGGCGACGAGCGCGTCGCCCGCGTAGAGGTTGAGGCCGTCCGGCCGCAGGTAGCCGATCACGGTGATGCCGAGCTGCTCGGCGAGCCCGACCGCCATCTCGGTCGGCGAGGTGCGCGAGGCGACCACCGGCACCCCCATGCGCGCGGCCTTCAGCAGCATCTCCGACGAGATCCGTCCCGTGGACAGGAGGATCCGGTCCACCGTCGAGATGCCCTTGAGCAGGGCCTCGCCCTTCACCTTGTCCACCGCGTTGTGGCGGCCCACGTCCTCCGCCATCACCAGGATCCGCTCGGCGTCGGCGAGCGCCGCGCCGTGGATGCCGCGGGACGCCTGATAGCGCTCGGCCTGGCCGTACAGCTCCTTGATCCGCGCGGCGAGCTGCCGCGGGGTCACCCGCAGCGCCGAGTGGAGCCGGGGGAAGAGGCGCGGGTCGATCCGGAAGGTCATCCCGCCGCCGCAGCCCGAGGTGAGAATCCGCTCGGTGGGCAGCGTTACCGGATGCGACAGGGTGACGTCGGCGCGCCCGTCCACCTCCGAGATGTGGAGCCGGGTGATCTCGGCGGGATCCTCCACGACCTTTTCCATCCAGAGATACCCGACCACCAGCCCCTCGAGCTGGAAGGGGGAGCAGAGCAGCGTGAGGAACCGCTCCTCGTTGACGTAGACCGTCAACGGCTGCTCCCGGACGACCTCGCCCTTGACCTCTTCGAGCCGGCCGCCTTTGACGTGGAAGTAGGTCCGCATGTCTGGTGGCTGCCGGCCTCAGTATAAGGGAAGGGGCCCCGCTCGGGGCCCCTTGTGCGGCCGGACCAGGAGCGCGGTCTCAGGCGTGCGTCATCACCACGACGTAGCGCAGGATGAAGCCGCCGACCAGGATGAGCACCGCCGGGATCACCGCGGGCACCCACCGCCCGCCCAGCAGGTCGAGCGCCAGGGGGACGACGAGCCCGGCCACCACCAGCCCGCCCCAGAAGAGCGGGGCCAGCGGCCCGGAGGTGAGCGGCGCGCCGGCCGACCCGAGCAGGATCAGGAACAGCGCCAGCACCGCCATCTCGAACACGATGGCGAAGCGGTCCGCCCGCTTGATCTTCTTGAAGCCCTCGCCCGCCGACTCGCCGCTCAGGTAGAGCAGCAGCGAGATCGCGGCCATGCCGGTCGACGCGCCGGAGGCCAGGAACAGCGCCCCCATGAGGCGGGCGTCGCTCCAGAAAGGCAGCGCGGTGGCGCTCAGCAGCACGCCGGTGTAGCTCGCGAGGAAGAAGCCGAAGACGGTGCCCACCAGACTGATCTTCCGCCGCAGGCCAGCGCGGCTCTCGTCGGCGGAGAGCGACAGCGCCGAGGACACGAACGCGAAGGCGCCGAAGACTCCCAGCATCCAGGCCCCGATGGACATCGGATCCCAGAACTTGAAGGCCTTCATCATGTTGAGGAAGCGGCTCGGGGTGCCCAGATCGAGGATCAGCAGCATGCCGCAGACCCCGATCATGAGTAGCGAGAGGATGTAGCCGGTGCGCACGACCCCGCGGTCGCGGGAGCTCCCGAAGTTGTCCGCGATGGCCGCGGTGAAGTAGGCACCGCCCGCGATGCCGCCCAGGAAGAAGTACCAGACGATCAGCAGGTGCCAGTCGGGACTCTTAAGCATGGTCGTCCCCCTTCCCGCCCCGCTCGCGGAAGGCCACCACCGCGCCCACCCCGACGAGCAGGGCCGAGCCCACCGCCAGGACCGAGTCCACCAGCACGTTGCGCTGCGGCAGCAGCGGCTTCTCCGGGAGGTTGTAGGTGGACGGCCGGTCCAAGAGCAGGAAGAAGGCGTTCAGCCCCCCGAGGGGCCCCTTGTCGTCCACCCCGTAGAGCTGGGCGCCCGAGTAGCCCATCTCCTTGAGCTTGGCCACCCGCTTCTCGGCCTTGGCCGCCAGCTCGTCGCGGAAGCCGAACTGGATGGACTCGGTGGGACAGGTCTTGGCGCAGGCCGGCCCGAGCCCGTTGTGGATGCGGTCGTTGCAGAAGGTGCACTTGTTGGCGCGGCCGGTATCGTGGTTGAACGACACCACCCCGAACGGGCACGAGCTGACGCAGTACCGGCAGCCGTTGCACACGTCCTGGTTGATGTTGACCGTGCCGAACTCGGTGCGGTAGATCGCGCCGGTGGGGCAGGCGTCGAGGCAGCCCGCCTGGGCGCAGTGCTTGCAGACGTCCGACATCAGGAGCCATTGCAGCTCCCCGTTCGCCTGTGGCTTCTCGATGAAGCGCACGAGGCGGTAGGTCTTGTCGGTGAAGTGAGCGTGGTTCTGGTAGGAGCCGGTCCACTCGGGCTCCTCCATCGGCAGCTCGTTCCACTGCTTGCACGCGACCTGGCAGGCCCGGCAGCCGATGCAGAGCGACGTGTCCGTGAACATCGCAAGGGTGCGCGCCATGGCTACACCTCCCCCTTCTTCACGTTGCAGAGGAAGGCCTTGGTCTCCTGGATGTAGACCGTGGGGTCTCCCACCGTGGAGGAGAGATCGTTGGTGATGTCGCCCTTGGAGATGCCGTTGTAGCCCCAGTGCCAGGGCACGCCGATCTGGTGGGTCTTCTTGCCGTCGATCATGAAGGGCTTGAGCCGGTTGGTGACCATCGCGGTCACGTGGATCTTGCCTCGAGGGGTCGTGACGGTCACGCGCTCCCCGTTGGCGATCCCGAGCTCGCCCGCCAGCTCGTGGCTGATCTCCGCGAAGTGGGAGTGGAACAGCTCGGCGAGCATCGGCAGATAGCGTGACATGACCCCCGAGAGATGGTGCTCGGTGAGGCGATACGTGGTGATGACGTAGGGATAGTCGGGAGAGCCCACCGGGGCCAGGTCGTTCTTCTGATCCGGCACCGTCCAGATCTTGGCCACCGGATTCATCTGCTGCTTGGACAGGAGGTTCTTGGTCGGCGACTCCACCGGCTCGTAGTGCTCCGGGAACGGGCCGTCGTTGAGCGGACCGAAGAACGCACCGACCAAGTCCGCCCGCATGATGAACGGCTTGTCGCCGTTCTTGGCGTCGGGGGCGAGGAACGCGTTGAAGTCGGGCACGTCGAGCCCGACCCACTTGCCCTTCTTCTCCGGCTCCTGCCCGGGCGCCTCCGGGTCCCACCAGATGAGCTTCTTCTTCTCGCTCCACGGCTTGCCGGCCAGGTCCGCGGAGGCGCGGTTGTAGAGAATGCGCCGGTTGGCCGGCCACGCGAAGCCCCAGCCGTGCGCCAGGTAGTCCTTGTCGTCGGCGGGCTTGCGCAGGTTGGCCTTGTTGATGAGCTTGCCGTCGGCGCCCTCGACGGTGACCCCGGTGTAGATCCAGCAGCCGCCCGCGGTCTTGCCGTCGTCGGTCATGTGGGCGAAGGTGTTCAGCGCCTGGCCCTTCTTGTAGACGACCTTGCCGTCCTTGTCGGTGATCTCCTGGGTCGCGTACCCGTTGACCTCCTTGAGGACCAGCTCCATGTTCGGCTCTTTGGGGTTGTCCCCGTACTCGAAGCTGGCCGCGAGGAAGCCCCGGTCACGCTCCTTCTTCGAGCCGGCGTACAGCTTCTGCAGCCGCTTGGCCAGGCTCACGAAGAACTCCGCATCCGACGTCACGTCGCCGGGCGGGTTCACCGCCTTCTCGTGCCACTGGATCAGGCGCATCGTGTTGGTCAGCGAGCCGTCCTTCTCGGCGGCCGGCGCGGCGGGCAGGAAGAACACCTCGGTCTTGACGTCCTTCCCCGCGACCCCGGGCGCCTTCCAGAACTCGGCGGTCTCGGTGAGGAAGATGTCCTTGACGACGAGCCACTCGAGCTTGCCGAGGGCCGCCCGCGCCAGCTTGGCGTTGGGTCCCCCCACCGCCGGGTTCTGCCCGTCGGCGAGAAACCCCTTGATCGAGCCCTTGTACATGTCCACGAAGATGTGCTGATGGCTGTAGGCGTCCGCGGAGGCCCGCTTGGGCAGCCACTGGTAGCCGTACTCGTTCTCGGCGGTCGCGGCGTCGCCGTAGAAGGCCTTCATCAGGCTGACCATGAACTTCGGCAGGTTGACCCAGAAACCGCCCTTGGGCGTGACCTTCTCGAGATACGTCTTGAGATCGGGGTGGAGGTCCCGCAGGGGCATCGGCAGATAACCGGGCAGCTCGTGATAGAGCAGCTCGAGGTCGGTGGCGCCCTGCACGTTGGCGTGACCGCGAAGGGCCACGACCCCGCCCCCCGGGCGCCCGATGTTGCCGAGCAGGATCTGCAGCATGCAGAGCGCCCGGATGTTCTGGACGCCGTTGGTGTGCTGGGTCAGGTTCAGCGCGTAGGTGATCGTCCCGGTCTTCTCGCGCCCACTATTCTCGCAGTAGAGCTTGGCGACCTGGACGAACTTCTCCTTGGGAATGCCGCACACCCGCTCCACCATCTCGGGGGTGTAGCGGCTGTAGTGCCGCTTCATCAGCTGGAACACGCAACTCGGATCCCGCAGCGTGAGGTCCCGCTTGGGATTGCCCTCGCCGTCGAGCTGGTACTTCCACGAATCGCGCTTGTAGGTCTCCGCGAGGTGGGGATCCACCCCGCCCTTGCCGGTCGACTCCAGCCCGGTGAAGAGGCCGCCCCCGTCGGTCGCGGTCTTGAAGGCGGGATCGATCAAGAAGGGGGCGTTGGTGTAGTGGACGACGTAGTCCTTGAAGTAGAGGTTGTTGACGATGGCGTAGGAGATGAGCCCACCGAAGAAGGCGATGTTGGTGCCCGACCGCAGGGGCACGTGGATGTCGGCCACCGCGCTGGTGCGGGTGAAGCGGGGGTCCACGTGGATGAACTTGGCCCCGCGCTCCTTGGCCTTCATGACCCACTGGAACCCGACCGGGTGATTCTCCGCGAAGTTGCTCGTCGCCATGATGACATCCGAGTTCTGGATGTCGATCAGGTTCGTCGTCATCGCGCCCCGCCCGAACGTGGTCCCCAGAGCTGGGACCGTGGCGGAGTGTCAGACTCGGGCTTGATGCTCGTGGTAGACGATGCCGAAGGTGCGGTTGAGCTTGCTGAGGAGGTAGCACTCCTCGTTGTCGATGCAGGCCGAGCCGAGGGAGGCGATCGCATCGAGGCGATTGACCACCACCTCCTGGCCGTCCTTGTTCTTCTCCTTCTCGATGAAGTACTTCTCGCGGGTGTCGTAGTACCGCTTGGCGATCTGCTCGTACATCCAGTCGAGCGGCTTCTCCTCCCACTTGTCCGAGCCGGGGGCGCGGTACATCGCCTTGGTCGGCCGCAGCGGGTTGTTGGAGAGCTGGATGGTCGCCGCGCCCTTCGGGCAGAGCCGGCCGAGCGTGTGGGGCGTGTCCGGGTGCCCCTCGATGTCGATGATCTTGTCGCCCTTGGAATACACGAGCTGTATGCAGCCGACCGCGCAGTACGGACAGACCCCGGGGTGGACCTTGGCTTCCTTGAGCTTGAGCGTGGTGGCGGCCGCCTGCACCGGCTTGAGGTCGAGAGTCGCGGTCCCGACGGCGACGCCCGCGCCAGTAGACCCCGCGTACTTGAGGAAATCACGCCGCGATAGGCTCATGGCGACACCTCGTTGTGTTGGGGATCGCGTCTCGTGGTGTGAACCGTTTCTCTAGAATCCGCCGCTAGTTGCGAGAATTCTAGGGCGCTGGTCAGACCAGTGTCAAGGGAATCCTGAGTCAGCCTTCCTCGCCGCGCCCCAGGTGCGCCCGATCCTTGATGTAGAGGGCGTAGCGGGTCTGCACGAGGGCCTCGGCATCCGCCAGCCGGCCGGCCTCGATCGCCTCCATGATCTCCCGCTGGTGGCGGACGTCCACGATGGCGCCCCCCAGGATCGGGTCATAGTACCGGCTGAGCTCGAGCAGGAGGCGCCTGGCCTGGGTCGGATTCCCCAGGCTGGCCAGGAGCTCCCGGATCAGCACGAGGGCATGGTCCTCGCGCTTCCGGGCCTTGAAGCCCTTGCCGCCCGGCGCCGGTCCCCCTTCTGGCTGTTCGTCCGGCGTCATGGCCGCTCCTCCATGGCCCGGGCCCTTGCCTCGGGTCGGTACAGGACGCGCACCAGCACCAGCCCCTGGGCCGGCGCGGTGGGCCCCGCCCGCTTCCGATCCCGACCGTCCACGACCTCGCCGATCCAGCCGGGCCGCCGCACCCCCCGCCCGACCTCGACCAGGCTGCCCACGATGTTGCGGACCATGTGATGCAGGAAGCTGTCCGCCGAGAGGCAGATCACCAGACGCTCGCGCCGAGCCACCACCCGCGCCGACGTGATCGTGCAGAAGGGCGTGCGATCGCGGCCCGCCGACGCGCAGAAGGCGCTGAAGTCGTGCTTGCCCCGCAGGGCGGCGAGCCCGGCCGCCATCGCGTCCGCGTCCAGCGCGAACGGGGCGTGCCAGGCATAGCGCCGCAGGAACGGATCGGCCTGTGGCCCACGATCGATCAGGTAGGCGTATCGCTTGCCGCGGGCCCAGCGGCGCGCGTCGAAGCCGGCGGGCGCCTCGCGCGCGTCGAGCACGCGCACCGCGGGCGGGAGCAGCGCGTTGAGCGCGCGCTGGATCGCCGCCGGCGCGACCGCGGAGGAAGTGGCCAGGCTCGCGACCTGCCGGAGCGCGTGCACGCCCGAGTCGGTGCGGCTCGCTCCGGTGATCTTCACCGGGCCGCCCAGCACCCGCGCCGCGGCCTCCATCAGGAGGCCCTGCACGGTGGCCAGCCCGGGCTGCACCTGCCAGCCATGCAGCTCCGTGCCCTCGTAGGCCAGCGTGAGCCAGACGGTGCGCCCGCCTTCTGGACTGACGGTGGTCAGCGGATCAACAGCTCCGCGATCTGGATGCCGTTCAGGGCGGCGCCCTTCCGGAGCTGATCGCCCACCACCCAGAAGTTGAGCCCGTTCGGCAGCGTCGCGTCCTCGCGGACGCGGCCCACGTAGCAATCGTCCTGGCCTTCCACGACCACCGGCATCGGGTAGCGATTCTCGGCGGGCTCGTCCCAGAGCTTGAGCCCGGGGAAGCCCGCGAACACCTCGCGCGCCCGCTCGCGCCCGATCTTCACCTCGGTCTCCGCGTTGACCGTCACCGAGTGGGCGGTGAAGACCGGCACGCGCACCGTGGTGGGGGAGATCAGCAGGTCGGGCAGCTCGAGGATCTTGCGAACCTCGTTGACCAGCTTCAGCTCCTCGCCGGTGTAGCCGTCGGGACCGAACTTGTCGATGTGGGGGATGACGTTGAATGCGATCTGGTGCTGGAAGAACTTCGGGACGATCGCCTCGCCGCGAGCCCACGCGAGGGTCTGGGTGCGCAGCTCGTCCACCCCATTGACGCCGGCCCCCGAGACCGCCTGGAAGCTGGTAGCGACCACCCGGCGGAGGCGGCCCGCGTCGTGCAGCGGCTTGAGGGGCATCACGGTGACGATGCTGGTGCAGTTCGGGCAGGCCACGATGCCGTGATGCCCGCGCACCGCGTCCGCGTTGATCTCCGGCACCACCAGCGGCACCTGCGGATCCATTCGGAACGCGCTCGACTTGTCGACCACGACCGCGCCGGCCTTGACCGCCTGGGGAGCGTACTCCTTGGACTGAGCGGAGCCCGCCGAGAAGAGCGCGATGTCCACGCCCTTGAAGACCTCGGGGCCGACGGCCTGGACCCGCACCGGCTCGCCCTTGAACGTGATGGTCTTCCCCGCCGAACGCGCGGACGCGAAGGCCCGCAGCTCCCGGACCGGGAATTTCCGCTCCTCGAGGATCTTGAGGGTGGTCTGCCCCACCGCGCCCGTCACCCCCACGACCGCCACCACCACACCTGAAGCCATGACTCAGAGTATCCTTTCTATCTATTTATTTCAGTAAGACTTCTCGATCTCGGACAGGATCAAATCCCCCATCTCGGATGTCCCCACCAGCTTGGTGCCGGCCGAGTGGATGTCTCGCGTCCGGTGCCCCCGCTCCAGCACGCGCAGCACCGCGGCGTCCACGCGATCCGCGTCGGCGCCCCGCTCGAGCGAGTAGCGCAGCAGCATGGACGCGGACAGGATCGCCGCGATCGGGTTGGCCACCCCCTGGCCCGCGATGTCGGGCGCGGTTCCGTGGACCGGCTCGAAGAGCCCCATGCGGCCGCCCTTGCCGCCGAGGCTGGCCGACGGGAGCATCCCCATGGAGCCGGCGAGGATAGCCGCCTCGTCCGAGAGGATGTCGCCGAAGGTGTTCTCGGTCACGATCGTGTCGAAATGGGTGGGCTTGTGGACCAGGGCCATCGCGCAGTTGTCCACCAGCACGTGCTCGAGCTGCAC
>Ga0068862_100005399_pt1 | contig 10687 bp, 8 predicted proteins | sample KBSSwiS52_FD_66598 | JGI IMG/M metagenome (GOLD analysis project Ga0068862, IMG submission 66598) | Switchgrass rhizosphere microbial communities from Kellogg Biological Station, Michigan, USA - KBS Switchgrass S5-2 | ecosystem: Host-associated > Plants > Roots > Rhizosphere > Soil ... | reverse complement strand
GCGCGCGCTCGCTGACGGCCTCGCTCGACCAGTCGATCGATACCGTGGCCTGGGCGGGCAACGCGCAACTCTACGTGTCGTATGATGATCACGCGAAAAAGCGCGTGGCGCGTGTCGGCCTGGACGGATCGGTGCGGATGGTGGCGGACGGGCTGGCCGCAGGATCGCACTACGACCGGCCCTACACTGGCGGCGACTTCAGCGTCTCCAACGGCGGCAAGGTCGCTTACACCGCCGGGGGCACGCAGGCTCCCGCGGACTTGTGGGTGGCGGGCAAGCGCCTGACCGACCTCAACGCCACCTGGCTACCCGCCAAGGCGATGGCGCCGGTGCGCAAGCTGCCCGTCACCGCGAAGGACGGCCGCCCGATCGACGCCTGGCTGGTAACGCCGCCGGGGCTGCAACCCGGCAACCGCGCGCCGCTCATCCTGGAGATTCACGGCGGGCCGAACACTGCTTACGGCCCGACGTTCTCGACCGACGACCAGCTCTACGCGGCCCACGGCTATGCGGTGCTCTACGTCAATCCCCGCGGCAGCACCTCCTACGGAGAGGCCTTCGCCAACCTGATCGACAGGGCCTACCCGGGGCAGGACTACGACGATCTGATGGCTGCGGTCGACGCCGCCATCGCCGACGGTACGGCCGATCCGAACAACCTGTTCGTCACCGGCGGCTCGGGCGGGGGTGTGCTGACCGCGTGGATCGTCGGGAAGACCGATCGCTTCAAGGCGGCGGCGAGCCAGAAGCCGGTGATCAACTGGATCAGCGAGGCGCTGACGATGGACGCCACCACCTTCACCTCGCGCTACTGGTTCGACAAGAAGCCGTGGGAGGACCCGATGTCCTATTGGAACCGCTCGCCGCTGAGCCTGGTCGGCAACGTCAAGACGCCAACGCTGGTGGTGGTCGGCTCGGAGGACTATCGCACGCCCGTCAGCGAGGCCGAGCAATACTATGCCGCACTGCAGATCAGGGGAGTGCCGACCGCGCTGGTGAAAGTGCCCGGCGCCAGCCACGGGGGTCTGACCTCACGCCCCTCGCAATCGGCCGCGAAGGCGAGCGCGATCCTGGCGTGGTTCGACAAGTATCGGGTGAAGTGAGGGGCGGGGGGCAAGGCGTCGACCCGGGGCTCGACCCGGGTCCGGTTCCGCGGTGTCGCGGCCTCCAGTCAAGGCGCCCTCACGCGAGGTTCGTCGCAGCCGAAACCGGACCCGGGTCGAGCCCGGGTCGACGTGTTACGTGCCGGTGTCGGAGCCGCCTTCGTTCGCGGACTTGGTGTTGAGCTGGACGTAGTTCTCCAGGCCCATCAGTTTGATGAGGTCGAACTGCTTTTCCAGGAAATCGACGTGCTCTTCCTCGTTCTCGAGGATGCGCTCGAAGATTTCGCGGCTGATGTAGTCGCGCACCGCCTCGCAGTGGGCGATGGCTTCGCGCAGGAGGGGGATCGCCTCATTCTCGAGCGCGAGGTCGGCTTCCAGGATTTCCTTTACGCCTTCCCCGATCTTCAGCTTGCCGAGCGCCTGGAAGTTGGGGAGGCCATCCAGGAACAGGATGCGCTCCGACAGCATGTCGGCGTGCTTCATCTCGTCGATGGATTCGTGCCGCTCGAACTCGGCCAGCTTCTGGATGCCCCAGTGGTCCAGCATGCGGTAGTGCAGCCAGTACTGGTTGATCGCGGTCAGCTCGTTGAGGAGCGCCTTGTTGAGAAAATCGATGACCTGGCGGTCGCCCTTCATGGCCGGTGCTCCTGCTGGCTGTTTCGGCGACTATGGCCCCGGGCTTCGGCCGAAGCAACCGGCCAGGGCGCAGATCCGACGCCTCGGCTGGGCCATTGCCCGATCAGAGCGGGCGCGGTTCAGGTGTGGGCGGGCTCTGGCTGGCGCGCACGATCATGCGGGACGACGACGGGGAACAGCTTCGCGAGCCGCTCCTCGGCAATGATCTCTTCGGCTTCTTCGAGGCACTGGCCGCACTGCGGAGCGCGTCCGATCCCGGCATAGAGCGCGTTCGCATCCCCGCTGCAAGTGCGCGCGGCCTGGCGCAGTTCGCTCTCACGAATGGCATTGCAGATGCAGACGTACATGCGGTGTCCTCTTCGAATCGCAATATAGCGAGGTGCGAATGGATCGCAATAGCATGTAATCGGTCCTCGCCGGCGTTGGCCCGATCCCGCGTGATGCCGACGCCGTCTAGCGACGGTTCGGCAGGCGCCGTCGTTCGGTAAGCGAGCGCCACAGCCACTCCAGTGGACCGCGGCGGAACCGGGAGAGCCACGGCGCACTCCAGCCGAGCATCAGGCTCCAGCCGAGCGCGACGAAGAGCCATTGCCGGGCCGGCCCGACCTGGCAGAACAGACCCAGCCCCCACCCGTAGAAGATGGCGGTCATGACGACGCTCATCCCAAGGTAGTTGGAGAAGGCCATCTGCCCGGCCGCGATCAGCCGCTGCCCGAGCCACGTCGGCGCCAGGCGCGGTGTCGCCAGGACGAGCAGCGCGGCATAGCCGAGCGCGGTCACGAGGTGGGGAAGGGCCATCGCGTGCCGCAGCGCCATGTCCATCGCGATGACCGGGAAGTGACGCGGCCAAAGCCAGGATAGCGCGAGGATCGTCGCCGCCAGACCCGCTGCGGTGCCGCCCGGGCCCAGCGCCAGCATCGTGCGGCGGTGCCATTGGCCGGTGAAGAAACCGCTGCGCTGGAGAGCCATGCCGATCGCCATCAGCGGCAGGAACTCTCCGAAGCCGTCACGCACCCCTTCCAGCAGCCAGAACGGATGGTCGCGCAGCTTTACCGCCAGGATGTGGGCGAAGCCGCCGGCATACTGGCGAAGCTCGCCCGCCGCCGCGCGTGCGACAAAGCCGTGGTACTCGGCAACGGCCTTGCCTTGTTGCGGATCGGCGGTTCCCAGGCGGACCGCTTCCTCGGCACTCGCCAGCGGGAGCGCCGCGAGTGTGCCGGCGAGGCTGAGCACGACGTAGAGTGCGACGGCGCCCGTTGCCAGCGACCCTGTCGGCGCGCGGTGGAACAGCAGCAACACCATGCCGCAAGCGGCATATGCGAACAGGATGTCACCCCACCACAGCAGCACATAGTGCAGGACGCCGAACATCAGCAGCCAGCCCAGACGGCGCAGTTGCAGCAAGTCGCCATCGTCGCCAGTAGCCCCCGCTCGCTCGAGGAAGAGCGCCATGCTCGCGCCGAACAGCATGGCGAAGAGCGCGCGCATCTTGCCCTCGAAGAACAGGAAGCCGAAGGCATGGGCGGCCTCGTCCCAGCGGTCGGCCGGGTAAGCCAGCTGGGGACTGAGGGTGGCGATGGAAGGTCCGACGAACCCGGCGACGTTGATCGCCAGGATGCCCAGCACGGCAACACCGCGGATCAAGTCGAGCGAGGCGACGCGCATGCCCCCCTCGATAGCGGGGCCATGCCCGCGGGGGAATATCACTCGCGCGTGGGAATACAGGCGAAGCCGCCCGCCTTCAGCCGTGCACACGCCGCGCCGGCGGCGCTCTCGCTGGGGAAGCCGCCGACCTGCAGCTTGGTCAGCGGGCCTGCGGTGACCAGTTGCTTGCCGTGGCCCGCGAGTTCGGGGCGGGCACGGACGCGCTGCCACAGCGCATCCGCATTGCCGCGCACCCCGAACGCCCCGAGCTGGACGCGCCAGCCGCCGGTTGCCGCCGGTGCGGCAGGAGGGGCAGGTCGGCGCGCGGGCGGTGGCGGGGCCGGTTGAGTCTGTGCGACTACAGCCGGTCTCGCCGCCGGCGGAGCCGGGCGCGCTCTTGGAGGAACAGGTGCGCGCGCTGCCTCTCCCGAGGCTCGCGCTGCATCGGCCACCGCCCGCTCGACGGTGGCGGAGGAGGGCTCGCGCTCCGGGAGGGGGGAAGGTGCCGTTGCAGGTCGGGCAGCAGGACGGCCGGGCGTCGGCCGTCCCGGCATCCCGCCCAGGTCGATCGCGGCAACCTGACGCTCGCGCGTCGCGTCCGCATCGGCCGCAAGCTGCGCTGCGACGGCGACGGCCTTCTGCCGGTCCGCCATGGGGATGTGCTGGTCCATTTGCGTGAGCGCGCCGGCCGCCTGCGGCAGCCCTCCCTGCTGGGCCAGGCTGACGTAGGCGTAGGCGCGGATCCAGTCGCGCTCCATGCCGTCGCCGTTGAACAGGGCAAGGCCGAGGATATACTCGGCGCGGGTGTCACCTCGGGCAGCGGCGGAGCGGATATAGGGCATCGCCCGCTCCTTCTCGCCGCGCTGGAACAGCAGCAGGCCGTAGTTGTCGGCCGCTTGCATGTGGCCCTGCGCGGCGGCGCGTGCGTAGAGGTCTTCGGCCCGCGTCAGGTCGCGCGGCACGCCACGCCCCAGCTTGTATGCCTGCGCCAGGTTGAACTGTGCGTCGGGATCGCCCGCATCCGCCGGCGGGCGCCATTCGCGAACGGCCGCGTCATAGTTGCCGGCGGCCCAGGCGTCGACTCCGGCCTTCACGTCGGCGAGAGCGGCGCTCCCGGCCAGCGCGCCGAGCATCGCAAAGCAGCGGATTCCAGTTCTAATTGCATTGATATGCAACGATAATCTCCAATCCACCAACCGCCGCAACGACCATTCGAGCCGGGGCGAGGCGCCTGGCGGCAGCTCGGAGCCCGGCCTCCGTTAATTGACATAGTGAACAAGTGCTTAGCAAAGCCTTTATATCCGTATTCCCACGTAACTGCGGCATAAGAACGCGCTTAACTGTAAATTAGGAGCGATCTGGCACTCCTTGGCGCGAGGAGTTCTCGCCCTGCGATCTCGTGTCGAACCATTCGGCCGCAACGATCGCGCGGGGACGCTGAGGGGGATCGTCGTTCCTATGACTGCCAGACCTGTAACCACCGCGACCGCTCGTGTCGCCTTCTGCACCGCGATGGCTGCGGCGCTGTTTGCCGGCGGAGCCGCTCATGCTGCGCCGGTCGTCCGGGCCGGCGCACCTGCCCCTCGCCAGCAGGCCGATCCAGGCGCCCAAATCGATCGCCAGGTGGCTCTGGCCGAGCAGGTCGTTGCCAAGTTCCCGGCCAAGCTGGACGCTCGTGCCCGGCTGGCCCAGGCTTACCTCGCCTCTGGCCGGTTCGACTCCGCTGCCGCCACGTTCGAAGATGCGGTCGCACTGGGCGACAAGACTCCCTCGACCGCGCTGGGCATGGCGCTCGCTTATGTTGCCACCGGACGCAACGCGGAGGCGATCAGCCTGCTCGGCCAATGGCGCGACTCGATGCCGTCGAGCGACTACGCGCTCGCTCTGGCGCTGGCCGGCCAGCCGGCGCAGGCGGTGAGCCTTCTTACCGATGCGATCGGCAACGGCGAGAAGTCGGCGCAAGCCCGCCAGAACCTCGCTTATGCCTACGCGCTGGATGGCCGGTGGCGCGAGGCGCGCGTGATCGCTTCTCAGGACGTGCCGGCGGACCAGCTCGACGCGCGGCTTGGCCAATGGGCGGTCATGGCACGAAGCGATGCCGGCAAGGCGCGCGTCGCCGAGCTGCTCGGCGCGCCGCTGCGCAGCGATCCGGGCCGACCCGCGAATCTGGCGCTTGCGCCTGCGCCGACGGCGCCCCAGGTCGCCGAGGTGGTGTCCGCGACGGATGCCGCGCCGCAAGTGGCCTCGGCCGTCGATGCGGACGCGGCCGGCGTTCAGGAATTGCCGGCGCTCGCGCAGCGTACCGAGAACGCGCCCCAATTCGCACAGGCAGCGGCGTTGCCGGAAAGCCCCGCCGCGCAGCCTGCCCCCCAGCCGACTGCGGGTGCCGCGCCGGTGGCGCAACTGGCCCAGGCCGATGCGCCGGTCCCGGCCTCCTCGCCGCGCCGCCAGTTCGTGTCGATGCCGGTGGTGCAGGACATCTCGCGCCAACTGGAGCAGCGTGCACCGGCGCAGGTCGCTGCGCGTCCGGTGCACGGGCAGGGGCACGCCGTTGCGCAGACCGCCCGCGGTGCCACCCACCTGGTGCAGCTTGGCGCGTTCTCCAGCGCGGCGCAGGCCCGCCGTGCCTGGGACATCTACACCAGCCGCGACCCGCGCCTGAAAGATCACGAGATGCACATCTCGGAGGCTGTGGTGAACGGCAAGCGCTATTGGCGCGTCGCTGCCGCCGGCTTCGACCGGGTCGCCGCCCGGTCGTTGTGCACCAGCCCGCGTGGCCGGGGGCAGGGCTGGTTCGCCTATGCCTCCGATCGCGTGTTGGCAGGGACGGTTCCTTCCGCCGATCGTAGCCGCTTCGCCCAAAGCTGAAGGACTCGTCGGCTGGGCGACCGAGGCCCGATTTCAAAGTTCACGTTCCCATGTGAAACCGACTGGCGCTCCCGTTTCGGCGGGGGCGCCATCTTTTTTGCCTTCAGGCAGCGCTGCGGGTGATGAAGAGCACGCTCTGGCCGTTCTCGTCCACGGTGGAGCGGCAAGGCGCCCTCAGGCGTTCCAGGCAGCCGTCGCAATCGCCTCCGCAGCGGTGGCTGCCGCCCGCAGGGTCCACGCCGACGGCAAGCGGTTCGGGTTCCGCGGCGGGGCGGCCGATCGCATAGCCCTGCACCTGGTCGCAGCCTTCCGCGCTCAGCACTTCGATCTGCGCGACCGTCTCCACGCCTTCGGCCAGCACCAACAACCCCAGCGTGTGCGACAAGCTGACCACCGCCTTGATGATCGCCAGGGACTGGCGATTGTGGAACAGATCCTGGACGAACGACTGGTCGATTTTCACCTTGTCGAACGGATACTGGCGGAAGTAGCTGAGCGAGGAAAAACCCGTGCCGAAGTCGTCGAGCGCGATGCTGACGCCCATTCCGCGCAGTTCGCGCATGATCGCAAGGGCGCTTTGCGCATCCTCGATCAGGACGCCTTCGGTCACCTCCAGCTCCAGCCGGGCAGCGGGCAGGCCGCTTTCGGTCAGCGCGGCGCGCACGCGGTCGACGAGACCGTCGTCGAACTGGACGGCGGAGACGTTGACCGAGACCTTGAGCGGCTGCGACCAGAGTGCAGCGGCGCGGCATGCCTCGCGCAGCGCCCAGTCACCGATCCCCGCCATCTGGCCGGATGTCTCGGCTACACGCACGAAGCGGGCGGGCGAGATTGCCCCGAGACGAGGATGGGTCCATCGCAGCAGGGCCTCGAACCCGATGATCCCTCCTGTGGCGACACAGGCGATCGGCTGGTAGTGCAGTGCCAGTTCTCCGCGATCGACGGCGCCGTGCAAGGCGGATTCCAGAACGCAGTTCTCGCGCTCGCGCCTTTCCATGCGCTGCTCATAGGAGCGCATCAGGCCCATGCGGGCGGATTTGGCCGAATGCAGCGCGAAACCGGCGCGGCGGCGCAGGTCGTCCCAGGTCTCCCCGTCTCGCGGATAATGCGACACGCCCATGCTGGCGGCGATCCGGACGCGTTCGTCGCCGATCACCACTTCGCCGTTCAGCGAACGGTGGAGGCTTTCAGCGACGGCATCGAGATCGACAGGCCCCTCTATCAGAACGGTGAATTCGTCTCCGGCACTGCGGCCGACCAGTCGTTCGCCGCAGCGGCCCTCCAGCCTGCGGGCCACTTCGTAGAGGAGGCGGTCGGCCACCAGGGGATCGAGCGACGCCCGCAATCCGGGCCACCCGTCAAGTTGGAGGCGGGCGGTGGCCAACGGCGTTCCGTTCTGCCGGGCAGCGGCCAGCCGTTCGCGGATCGCATCGTCGAAAGCGGATGTGTTGAGCACTCCGGTCAGCGGATCGCGCCGCGTCGAATACATCCTGTCGTCCAGCGCCGCTCTGCCGCGCCGGTAGAGTGCCACCGCGCATAAGGCACAAACCGCCAGGACGGCAGAGGTGCTCGCGATCGAGCCGAGTGTTTGGGCGTGCACGGTAGCGATGCCTGTCAGCATGATGTCCCCCGACGACCTGCTGGGGCAAGTATGGTTCATAATCGCCGCACGTGATACTCCGGTAATTGTCTTATATTCAGTTACTTAGGTATGTTCTCGTATGGTAACTGCGAAGAATTTCGGTTTGAATGCGGCAAACCCGGCGTCTCGTTGATCGGGCGACCAGGGCACAGGCCCGGACGGGCGGAAAGCGGGAGACCATGAGCGAAAGGCTCGAGCGCGAAATCCGGAACGCCGAGCGGCGTCTGGAGGGCATAGTCGACAGCGCGATGGATGCGATCATCACCATCGACGAAGGCCAGAATATTGTGCTGTTCAACCCGGCGGCCGAGCGCATGTTCGGCATGTCCCGCGCCGAAGCCCTGGGCCAACCGATATCGCTGCTTATCCCGCCGCGCTTCCGCGAGGGTCATGGGGATCATATCCGCCGCTTTCGCGAAATGGGCGTGACCGGGCGGCGCATGGGCGCGCTGGGAGCGATCAGCGGGCTTCGCAAAGATGGTCACGAATTTCCCATCGAAGCCTCTATTTCGCATGTCGATGTCGACGGTGAGCGCCTTGCGACCGTGATCCTGCGCGACATCACGGAGCGTATCGCCAACGAAGAGGCTCGCCTCCTGCTCGCCCGCGAAGTCGATCACCGCGCGAAGAATGCGCTGGCCGTGGTCCAGGCGCTCGTCTCGCAGACGACTGCGCCCACGACCGAGGCGTTCATCGCTGCGGTGCGCGGGAGGGTGGGCGCGCTCGGCCGCGCCCATGGGCTGCTGGCGCAAAGTCGCTGGCAGGGCGGCGATATGACCCAGCTTATCGCCGAGCAGATCGAGCCATACCATATGCCGGGCCGCATCCGCTCGGCCGGCGAACGCGTGGTCCTCAGCCCCAACGCGGTGCAGCCGTTCAGTCTGTTGATCCACGAACTGGCGACCAACGCCGTGAAGCACGGTGCGCTTTCGCTACCGGAGGGCAAGGTCCAGGTTTCCTGGCGCTTCGAGCCCGGTGGCGACTTGCTGTTCGACTGGACCGAGACCGGCGGACCGCCCCCCAACTTGGGGGACAAGGGCTTCGGAACGACGCTTATGAGCACGGTCCTGCGCCAGCTCGGCGGGCAGATCGCGATCGACTGGACGGGCAGCGGGATTGTCGCCCACGTGCGTCTGCCGCGCGTTCATTGCCGCGCCGGAGCGACCGATGAGCCGAAAGCCGCTCTCAGCGAGCCGCCGGTACGCTCGGCAACCAAATGTCGGGTCCTTGTCGTAGAGGACGAAGCGCTGGTGGGTATGGAGATCGGCAAGGCGTTGGAGGCCGAGGGGTTCGAAGTGTTGGGCCCCGCAGGCACATTGGAGGAGGCGTTCGAGCTGCTCTCGGGCGGCGCTCCGCCCACCGCGGCCGTGCTCGACATCAACCTCAACGGGCAGCTCGTGTACCCCGTCGCGGATCTTCTGCGCGCCCGCACAATCCCCTATCTGTTCTGCACGGGCTACGCGACCGTCGCCGACGAGCGGCACGGCGGGCGGCCCGTGGTGCACAAGCCCGCGAACATGCGCCTGCTCGTCGACGAGGTGCACAGGCTTTGCGGCACCGGCGGTGCAACGCCGACGGGCCGTCACGCCGCTTGAGGGCTGGCGTGTCAGTGCGAGAGGAACAGCGGAATATCGCTGTGCGCCAGCATCGACCGGGTGACGCCGCCGAAAATCGCCTCGATCGTCGGGGCATGGCTGAAGGCGCCCATGACGATGTAGGCGGCATCTTCGGCTCGTGCCTTCTCCAGGATGGCGGCAAAGATCGGCCCGCCCGCCGCCCTGCCTCCGGTCTCCGCCCGGGCATGAACGCCATGGCGAGACAGGTAGGTGGCGGCGGCTTCGAGGCTGAAATCTCCGGCCGGCTCATCGAGGTCGTAGAGCACCACCTCCGCAGCAAGGCGCAGCAGCGGCACCGCGTCGCGCAGCGCGTCGTCCGCCTCGCGTGAGCTGTCCCATGCCACCAGCACCTTGCCGCTGATATCCAGCCCCCGGGCGCTCGCGGGAACTGCCAGCACCGGGCGCCGTGCCGACTGCACCACACCGGCCGCGAGCCCGCGCAATTCCGGGACGTCGCTGGCGGGCAGGTCGAGCGAGAGGACCACAAGATCGCTCAAGCCCGCTGCGCCGATCACGGCGTCGACGGCGAGACCGCCTGCCTCCTGCCAGTCCCAGGCAACGTCCTCCCTGGTCAGGCGCGCCTCGGTGCGCGTACGCAGGGCGCTTTCACGGTCGCGCTCCATTTGCATCAGCTCGGCAGCGGCCGGGGCAGCGTACTCGTCGTACATCAGGCCGAGCGGTGGCAGGACGACGTCGAGGCAGGTCAGATGGCCACCCACCGCGCGGGTCACATCCAGCGCGGCTTGCAACCGTGCTTCATAGCCATCGTCATCGTGAGCAAGCAGCAGGATCGTCTTCATGCGAGCCTCCAGTCCGGGAACGATGCCCACGATAGAATTGCCTGAAAGTCGAGGGTACCTCGGTGATCTACTGAGGGCTGGGCACGTCCCGCCACTCTGGCGATTGGTAGGTGCGCCAGCGTCGCGGGCATGGCTGGCGATGAACATCCGACAGGCGCGGACAAGCCGGCAAACGAAGCGAAACGGAGTAACCGAAGAGATCGTGCTGATGACCGCGGCGCGGACTACACCATCGATGCCACGCCCCCCGGACGGCAGGACGTTATCGTGCTGCGACAGGGCGCTTTTCGCGCCTGCGGAATTGCTCCTCCTCCGACCCCAGATAATGCTGTCGGCATGGCGCTCACGCGCCTGCGCCAGGGATTATTTTTCCGCGCT
>Ga0068862_100005396_pt1 | contig 10689 bp, 8 predicted proteins | sample KBSSwiS52_FD_66598 | JGI IMG/M metagenome (GOLD analysis project Ga0068862, IMG submission 66598) | Switchgrass rhizosphere microbial communities from Kellogg Biological Station, Michigan, USA - KBS Switchgrass S5-2 | ecosystem: Host-associated > Plants > Roots > Rhizosphere > Soil ... | reverse complement strand
CTGGTTTTCCGGGGTTTCCTGGAAACCGCCACTCTTAAAGCCGCGCGACACCATCAAATAGATCATTTGATCGTCGCTGAAGTGATAGTCGGCGCCGAGACGCCACGTCGTCGCGTCCCAGCTTGCGCTGCTCGTGGCGTCGATGTCTTCGCTGGCGCGGAAGGTGGCGTCGCTGTCCAGATTGTCGACGCTGTAGGTTTTCTCATCCTCGGTATAGCGCACGCCGGCGGTGACATTGAGCCTCGCGCTCACCGGCACGGTGACATCGCCATAGATGGCGCGGCTCTCAATTTGCGCATCTTGGTGGTAGGTCTCAGTGAGCAGCAGACCTTCGGTGCCGCCGTCGCTGAAGTCGAACACGCCGTCGAAGTCGGGGATGGCGAGATCGAGGATGTCGTCGCGCTGGGTGTCGGCGTCATAGGCATAAAGGCCGAACACCCAGGTCAACGCGCTGTCGGCGGGCGACATAAAACGCAGTTCGTGGCTGGTGCTTTCGCTTATTTCGAGATTGCCGCCGCCGATGCTAAGGCGGCCGGCTTCATCGCGCGGGCCGCCGTCAAAATCGGCATCGACCTCGTAGTTCACCTCGCGATGCCCGACGAGATAGTTGAGCGTGACGGCCGGGAGGTCCCAGATCGCCTGCGCTCGCACACCCCAGGTGTCGCGATCCTGGCGGCCGTCATATTCCGACGCCGCCGCATCTCGATCGCGGTCGACGGACCAAAAGCCGGAGAGGGGATCGGTATCGTCGAGCGCGACGACGTACTTGGCGGGGCCGTTGGCGCGGTCGGCGGTGGCATCGGCGCCGATACTGAAGCGCAGCGTGGTCGTCGGCTGCAGGAGAAACTGAATCCGCGCGCTGCGGGTATCCTGATCATCGAGTTCGCCACCGGTTGTTTGATTGTCGGCGAGGCCGGCGTGCGTGCGAATACTTCCGCTGGCGCGAATGGCTGCAGTGCCCTCCGTCAACGGGATGTTGAGGAAGCCAGCGGCATCGCGGCGCTCGTAATCGCCGAGCGTTCCTTCCAGAGAGGCTGAGAAGTCGTCGAGATCTGGCGCAGCCGAGATGACATTGATGGCGCCTCCGACAACGTTGCGTCCGTAGAGCGTGCCTTGCGGGCCCTTGACGACCTCGATGCGCTCAACGTCGAACGCATCAAACGCGATCATGGTTGGCCGGCCGAGATAGATGTCATCCAGAAAGACACCGGCGCTTGGGTCTCCAGCCGCGCCGCGGTCGGACGAGCCGATGCCGCGGACCGTGAGGCGTGGCTGACCTGATGGGAAGGCGTCGAAGCCAAGGCCAGGCGTGCGCGCCACGATATCGGGCACTTCCTGAATGCGGGCGTCGAGAATCTCTTGAGCGCCGAACGTCGTCACCGTCATCGGAACGTCTTGGAGATCTTGATTGCGGCGCTGGGCGGTTACGACGATTTCCTCTTCGGCTGTCGCTTGCGGCGCGTCTTGCGCCGATGCGGACCCGGCCGCTCCGAGCAATGCCCCGAGCGAGACGCCCACGCACATAGTCCCCCGACCAAACTTGAACCGCATGATCTGTCCTCCCATCCCCGATGTCCCCGGGGTTGCACGGACGGGTAGCATGCCTAAGCAGCCTGTCTAGCAGATTATAATATAATCGAGACGTATGTCGACTGCGCATATTGCTATGTCTGTTGAACATAGCCGCAAATCGCGGAGTGAATGTCACAGGTATGCCTCGTTCATTATAATATAATCATGGGCGGGCCTCCGCGCGCTTGGGTGCGTGGCCCTGGCGGCGAGCGCGCCAGCGGTCGTTGAAAGGACGCACTGAGCGTATCGACGTCTAACTGACTGATGGTCGAAGGACGGGCCGCTGTCTTCGTCTGCTTTGTGGCAAAGCAGGGCGAACGTCTGGATGTGGGATGAAGCAGGCGTCGATAGGTTGCCGAATCTTACCTCTTGCCCAGTTGAGCGAGGGGTCACCATCCATGATCACAAGCTCGAAGCCGTCGCAAGCTGCCTGCCTGATGGCGGCCGCTCGGCGGTTTCAAATCCTTCAGTAAGCCTATCAAAGACAGCCCTGAGCAGCTCGCGCGTGCGATCGGTCTGGCCGTGGTCTGACCAAAGCGTGGCAAGGTCAATCGCGGCGCGCGATTCCCATGCTAACGCCGTTTGCTGTCGGCTAAGATCAAGCGCTTGTTCAAAATGGGTCTCAGCTTCGCGCTCCAATACGGACCACCAAGCTGCCGGGCTAGCGCCTTGATCCTCTGAGTGTGCGCTTCAACGTTAGGCGCCCACGGGATCGGGTCGCGGAGAGGCGCAGGCGGCGCGCTTGCCTCCGATTGCTCACGCCGCCTCCAATTCTTTGCAGCCGACTCTTGGCTGTTCATTGCTGAACGGCCAGAGTACGTTGCTGGTCGCGATTTCAACGCCCGCTTTGCGCGCTTCGTCCACGAACTCGCCTTCACGAAAGCCGTTGACGGCGAATTTTAGACCCTGGCCCCGCAGCGCCTTTGACCAGAACCGGATCTGTTCGAGTGTTCTAAGCGATCGAGCGCCCTTTTGAGCGCCGGAATAGATCGGTAGATGAAACCCCGCCGCCCAGGCGCCCGTGCTGCCAATGCTCGTGATAGCGTGATCAGCGTAATGAAAGTCGAGGCAGACCTTCGCCAGCATCGTGCGCAAGGTGCAGCACCATTCTGAGATCGAGAGGAGCGGGGTGCCGCGTTCAATTTCGGCGATCGTGATCATGGCGCGAGCGCGAAAGGCGGCGGGGCTGCTTGCCAAGGCACCGAAGTAGATTTCGCGCGCACGTCGGACCTGCAGGGTCGAAGCGTGCACGGTAAAGCCCATCGCCAAGTCGCCAGCGCTTGGATCAAGCGCGCGGCGTCCCGCGTATTCGAGAATGGCAAGATCGAGATCGAGAAAGTCCTGACGATGGTGCAGGCCATCGAGGATGTACTCGCAATCATAGGCGAGGCGGCGACCCACCAGTTCGTGGCGGACCGGACAAATCCAGCGCGCCACGACGCGCGCATCGCGGGTGGAAAAGACGCGCGCCTCTGTAATGTCGCTTCGCAACAGTGTTTCCTGGGTGGGAAGTTCATCAGCCTTCCCGGGCAGGCTGGTCGCAATGAGGTCGGCAAAACCGTCGGCGCTCAAGGAGCGCGCGGTGACTTCTGGGCGAAGCGACTTCAGGGACTCATCGCCCAAATAGAAGGAGAGCAGGGCCTCACGCATTTTGCGGCAGCGCTCCTGATTGGCGCCCGGCGCGCCTTCGGCGAGGATGACGAGAAAGCCATCCCCGGCGGGCACGACAACATCTTCCGCGGTCACAAAGCGTGAGAGGATCTGATGCGATCCGGTTCGTACGTGCTCACGCATGCGAGGCCACTTGTCGCCGGCCGCAACGCGAATTTCATCCAAGCCGATGACGCGCACTTGCGCGGCGTCGATTGAACCGTCGTCGCGTGAGATCGCGCGCAATTGCAACGCAAGCTGCATCAGATCTGTGACGGGCTGCATGAGGTTTTCCTCGGGCTTGTCTGGTCCCAAGGTGTCGCAGAGCGTGGTTGATATCCCTTCAAATTCGTTACGGCCAGAAGGCCTATTTGGCCGCCGATTTTGGTCTATGCCGCATGTCAGAAGCGAGCGTCGCGCGCCCGGCATCCGGTGCTACCGGCGTAAGACCCTACCGCCGAGGTTGCGCACGGAGTCCCCTCGTTTCGATGCGTTATCTTTAAAGCGGTGCTGAGGATGACTGAAGCAAACGGAGGCAGGGCGAATGGAATTCGCCCCAATCTAAAGGAAAAATCCTGGAATCGCGGCCGGCAAACAACTTGGCAACCTGCGGTTTACCTGAGGGGAGCGAAGTGTACGCTACGGGACGAGGTAGCGATGATTCGCCGGGCCGGACGCTGGAGCCTGTTGGCCGCAGGTGCGGCGCTGATCGCGGCGCCCGCCGCGGCGGATGAAGAGCTCGACCCATTTGAACTCTCACCGGAGCAATTGTTCGGTGCGGAAGTCATCTCTGCGTCCCGCACGAGCGAGAGTATCTGGGAGGCGCCGGCCGCCATCTACGTGGTCACCAGCGCCGATATCGAGAGATCAGGCGCGACCACGATCGCCGAAACGCTGCGTCTTGTACCCGGCGTCCAAGTCGCGCGCATCAACACATCCGGCTGGGCCGTCAGCGTTCGCGGTTTCAACTCAGCGCTCGCCAACAAGCTTCTTGTTCTGGTCGACGGGCGTGAAACCTACGACCCGTTGTTCTCCGGCGTCTATTGGGATGTGCAAGACACGGCGCTTGAAGACATCGACCGCATCGAAGTCATCCGTGGGCCTGGGGCTACGCTTTGGGGTGCGAACGCGGTCAACGGCGTCATCAACATCATCACGCGCCGCGCCGAGGAAACGCAAGGCGCGCTTCTAAGCGCAAGCGCCGGCGACGTCGAGCGTGCGGTGGTGACGGCGCGCTATGGCGGACGCCTAGGCGATAATGTGCACTGGCGCATCTATGGGCGTGCGTTTGACCGCGCGGCTCAAGAGAGCCTAGCAGGGGGCAGCGACCATAGCGCCTGGGAAGCTTGGCGCAGCGGCCTGCGCGCCGACATCGCGCTCGATGCTCGCAATGAACTGACGGTTCAAGGTGAGATCTATCATTCGGAAACGGGACAAATGCGGCTCGTGGGCGCGCTCGCGCCGCCTTACGCTTCGCTCCAAAACGAAGAGATTGTCGCTGAAGGCGGTCATCTGATGGGGCGATGGACGCACGAGACATCGGACGACGGCAGGCTAGTGGCCCAAGCTTATTTCGATTTGACGCGCCGCAATCAGGCTCTCCTGGAAGACCGCCGCACCACGTTTGATCTGGACGTCCAATATGAATTCCCAACGATCGGCGCCCGCCACGATCTCATCGCTGGGATCCGGTATCGCAACTCAGCCGATCGCGTGACGGAAACCGAACTCATAACATCGCCGCACCGCACCCATGAGACACAATTGCTGAGCGCATTCGCTCAGGATGAGATTAGGCTTTCTGAGGCGTGGCGGCTGACGGTCGGATCCAAGTTCGACGACAACGACTATTCCGGCTTTGAGATCCAGCCGAGCGCGAGGCTCCAATGGATGGGCGCCGATCAAACGGTCTGGGCGTCCGTGTCTCGCGCCGTGAGATCGCCGTCCGAGCTCGAACGCGAGTTCAATATCATCCTGGCGGCGGGCGAAATCTTCGGGACCCTAGCAACGATTGAGATCCTGCCCAGTCCAGGCTTCGATAGCGAAAGCCTCACCGCTTACGAATTGGGCTATCGGCGCCAATGGAATGAGGCGCTCGCGATGGATGTCGCGCTCTTCCGCAATGAATACGAAGACCTGGCGACGCTCAGCACGCTCGCTCCTTTTGTGGCGAGCGATCCCACGCGCATCGTGCTCGCGCCGATCCTCACCACCAATTCGAGTTCGGCCGAAACCCAAGGCGGTGAGATTGTCTTCGAATGGGCGGCGCGCGACAATCTTAACCTCTCGCTCGCTTGGAGCGTGCTCGACCTCGATGTGGACGGACCGCCCGCGCCGCTCGCTATCGACTCAGAAATCGCGGAGGGCCAATCGCCTAATAGCCAAGCGACGCTTCGCGCCGAATGGGATGCCAGCGAACGCTGGTCCCTTGACGGCGCTCTCTACTATGTCGATGAACTCCCAGCGTTTCAGGTCGAACGCTACATTCGCGCCGATGTGCGGGTGGGCTATCAACTGACGGCGAATGCAAGTGTTGAGCTGATCGGGCAGAATTTGTTCGACAACCAGCACCGCGAGTTCACCAATCCGAGCGAGGCCAACGCCGCCGAGATTACGCGCAGCGTGTTTGGCAGATTGACGTGGCGACACTAATCCGCGTCCTCCTCGCGCTAGCGCTGGTTCTTGGCGGCGCTGTAGTCGCGCCGGCGCGCGCACAAGAAGGCGTGAGGCTTGTTGAGCAGGATATCAAAGCGGGCCTCCTCTACAATTTCCTACGCTACACCGAGTGGCCGGAGAGAAGGGCGCCCACTCCAACCGTCGTGGTTTGCGTCTACGGCCGCGATCCCTTCAATGGGCGCTTGGCGCCGATGTCGGGGCGCACGGTCAACGGCCAAGCGATACGCGTCCGTTTCGTCGACGCCGAAGCGGAAATCGATGGCTGTTCAATGCTTATCGTCAATGCTGAGGAGCGCGCGCGCTGGCCGGCTCTGAGGGCGCATCTGGTGAGGCGCAATGTGTTGACGGTGAGCGACTATGAGGGCTTTGCGCGCGCGGGAGGGATGATCGAATTCACCCGCGTCGACAACCGGATCGGCGTCAGGCTCAATCTAGCGGCGGCGCAAGCGGCTGACCTCGTCGTCCAAGATCGGCTGATACGCCTTGCCAGCGTCGTTGAAAGCGAGCGGCCGTGAGTCCCGCTTTCGCAACCTTGCGCGCGCTGCGCACGCGTACGCCATCGATGCGCTACATCCTGCTTGCGATCACCGCGGGACTGACGCTCATGATCGCGCTCCTAGCCGGTCAAGCGCTGTGGGCAAACTTCACGAGGCTCAGGTCGAGTGAAAGCCTCCGCGGCGCCATCGTCATCAGCGATCAATTGTTCGACGCGACGGGCAAGATTTCGATTGAGCGCGATCTCGCCTTGTCGATGCTGCAATCGAGCGACGCCGAGACCGTGTCCGCGCTCCGCCGGGCGTTGGATGAGAGCAGGCGCGACGCGGACCGCTCTGTCGCCGCCGCCCTCGCCGCGCTTGACGAGAGCGCCAATCCGGAGCTTTCCGATCTTCGCCGTCGACTCGAGCGCCGCTATGGCGAAATCCGCGCCTTGCGCCCGCTTGTCGACCACGCCTTCACGATCTCGCCAAACACACGCAACCCGACTCTACCCGCGCGCTGGGAGGAGACGTCGACGGCGCTGATGTCTGACGTTGAACAGCTCTGGGTCGCCTATACGCGTCCCTTCACCAACGTCGATCCGGTCATCACGCAGCATTTGAGATATCGCCATCTCCTGCGCGCGATAACCGATTATACTGGCCGCGAGCGCTCCATCATTGGACAGGTGTTGTCGGAAGGCGTTTATCCATCACCTCAACAAACTGCAGAGCTCTTGCGCGCTCAAGGCATCCTTGAGCAGGATTGGGCGCTAACGCGCCTGATCGCCGAACAGAGCGGGCTCTTCCCTGCGATCGCAGCGGAATTCGTCGACGCTGAGAGCCACTACGCGACCGTGCACGACATGACGCGTGAAATGTTCTACGTGCCGGGACGCGGCCTTGGGCGCGCCCATTATCCGATCGCGGTGGACTTCTGGTTCGAATTGTCGAGCCAGGCTTCGGAGACACTTGCCGTGCTCCGTGACGCTTCGCGGCGAGCGACGCAAAGCTATCTCGACGCCAGCATCGCGTCGACCGAACGGGCAATTCTGATCCAGCTGCTAATTTCGCTCGCAGCACTCGCGCTCTGTGCGGCGAGCTTTTGGGTGATTGCAGCCCACGTGATTGGACCGATTGGGCGCATCGTCGATGCGTTGACGCGGGCGACCAAGGGCGAGAGCGTCGATTTCGCACTGGGACGCCAACGCAACGATGAAATTGGCAAGCTCGCCAACGTGCTCGACGCCTATCAAGGCACGTTGGACGCCATGCGGCGCACCTCGGTTGAACGAGACGAAGCCGCCCGCAGCCTCGAAGGCGAGGTGGCGGTTCGCCGCGCCGCGGAGGAAAAGGCCCAGCTGCAATTGGAGCGTTTGGCGCTTCTCCACCGGATCAGCCGCGCCATCGGTGAGCGGCAGGATATCACGTCGATCTTCGACGTTGTTGCCGCCAATGTCGAAGACCGGCTGCCCGCGGCTTTTGTCTGCGTGTGCTTGCGTAATGACGAAATGCTCGACGTGATGAAGGTGGCGCCGAAAGGCGCGCCAATCGCGCTTCTCATGGGCGTGAGCGAGGGCGGCCAAATCGAGATCGATGGCAATGGGCTTTCGCGATGCATGACGGGACGGCTGGTCTATGAGCCCGACTTGGCGAAACGCCCCTTTCCGTTTCCTCAGCGTCTGGCCTCCGGCGGCCTCACGTCCTTTGTCGCCGCGCCTCTGCAGGTTGAGAGCCGCGTCTTCGGCGCGCTCATTGTGGCGCGCAAAGGCGGCGAGGGTTTCTCGAGCGGTGAATGCGAATTCCTGCGCCAATTGAGCGAACACGTCGCGCTCGCTTCTCATCAAGCTCAGCTCAACGCCGCGCTGCAACAAGCCTACGAAGAACTGCGCCAAACCCAAGACGCGGTGATGCAGCAGGAGCGTTTGCGTGCGCTAGGGCAGATGGCGAGCGGCATGGCCCACGATATCAACAATGCGCTCTCGCCCGTGGCGCTCTACACGGAATCCCTGTTGGGTTCGGAACCGGGCCTCACCAAGGCCGGACGTGGTAAGCTCGAGATCATTCAGCGCGCCATTGACGACGCGGCGCGCACGATCGCGCGCATGAGCGAATTCTACAGAAAGCGCAACCGCGATTTGCCGCTGGGGGCGCTCGACGGCAACATCCTGCTCAAGCAGGTGCTTGACCTCACCCAGGCGCGCTGGCGCGACATGCCTCACGAGCGCGGTCAGGCCATCGAGGTCAGGACCGAATTCTCAAATGCGTTGCCGGCGATCATGGGCGTGGAGGGCGAGCTCCGCGACGCCCTGACCAATCTCGTCTTCAACGCTGTCGACGCGCTGCCCGAGGGCGGGACGATCACCGTACGGACGAGGCAAGGCGCTGGGGGCGCCGTCGAACTCGAAATCGAGGACAATGGCGTCGGCATGGACGAGGCGACGCGCCAGCGCTGTCTGGAGCCGTTCTATACGACGAAAGGCGAACGCGGCACGGGGCTGGGGCTCGCGATGGTCTATGGCGTGATGCAACGTCACGGCGGCGACATCGAAATTGAGAGCGAGCCGGGGCGGGGCACGCTGATGCGTTTGAGTTTTGCGCCTGCGGCTACGCCGGGCGCCAAGAGCGTGTCGGCCGATCTGCGGCCGCGGCCTCACCTCAAAATCCTTCTTATCGACGACGATCCCGTTCTCTTGCGCTCGCTTCGCGATGTTCTCGAACAAGACGGCCATGTTATCGCCATCGCTCACGACGGCGCCGCGGGCGTTTCGGCCTTCAATGCGGCTTTGGCGGAAAGCCAAGGCTTCGATGTCGTTATCTCCGATCTTGGCATGCCCGGCATGGACGGGCGGCGCGTCGCAAGCTTGGTCAAAGACGCATCATCCCAAACGCCTGTTCTCTTGCTGACGGGATGGGGTGAACGGCTGAAGGCGGAGGAAGATATCCCGGCTCACGTCGATCAGATTCTGAGCAAACCGCCAAAGCTCGGCGAGCTTAGGGCGGCGTTGGCGGCGGTGTGTGGCGAAGAGATAGCGGCTAACGCCGTGCGCGCATGAACATGAAAAGGTGTTGACCCCATGACCCATCGCATCTGCATCATCGACGACGACGTGGCGTTGCTCGAAGCCGCCGCCGCGGGGCTTCGCGAAGCGGGTTATGCGGTCATGGCGGCGCCCGGGGCTGCGGCGGGGCTCGATCTCATCATGCGAGCCGGCGCCGATGCGATCATCACCGACATGAATATGCCCGGCACAAGCGGCGCCCAGCTCATTGCCGAGGCCCGTGCGAGCTGGCCCGACATGCCGATCGTCGCGGTTTCTGGATCACAGACGGCGGAAGGCGAGAGCATGCTCGACATGGCGCGCGGTTTGGGCGCCGATGCGCTGGTGTCGAAGCCGTTCCGCCTCGCTGAGCTGAGAAGTGTGCTCGATGAAGTCGTGGAGCGAAAGCATGCGGCGCGAGGGGGAGCCAGCTAGTAACTTCCATCGCGAGCAGCTCGCGCAAACCTCAGTGACTACGCCGTCCCCCGACGACAAGATCAGACCAACCACGCTGGGGCGCTGATGAGCGAGAGTTTGAGCCTACTCGTACGGCCGCTTTGGGTGCGCAGGGCTGGGCGTCCGCTCTTGGGATCGAACAGTCATCCGCGTTTCTCGAATCCGCGACCTCTGAAGGTCGGCCCAAACTTCCTCCGCCGTTCGTATTGGCTCGACGTCGTTCCATTGAGCCGCTTCGTCTTCGCGATCGCCTTCACATCGCGCAGCGTCTTCACCTTGTGACACGCCTTGCACATCAGCTGATCCGGTTTGCCGGGTAAGATCGCATTCGGCGTTGAATGCTCCGCAATCAACCCTTCAGTTTGGCTGCAGCCTTTGACGCAGCAGCGTCCGCCTTGTGCTTCGAGCAGCGCATCGTATTCGCGCTGGGTGAGATAGAGTCTCGTCATCGGAAATATCCGCGATGCCGGCCACCGCCGGCGCGTATCGCGCGGTCATCCACGCGACGCGTTCGTGCCTGCACGCGCGAGGGAAGGGCGCGCGCAAGGGGATGCGGACCGCATCCGAAGGCTTGCCCCTTGCGCGCGGCCGCGCGCGTGCGACCCTCGATCCGTCGTCGGTCGCGGCCAATCCAAGTCACCGGATAAGCAACGCTGAACCCCGCAAGGAATTCAGTCCTCGCAGTTTGATTGTAGACAGTTTTCTGGGATGGCGAGGCGCCTTTGCCGCCGAATCCAGGTTCTGAACCCCGCATCCCTCCGAGGCGCCCTCATACTCGAATCAGAATTCGAGAAACGGGCGGCACGAGATGACGGCGT
>Ga0068862_100005395_pt1 | contig 10696 bp, 5 predicted proteins | sample KBSSwiS52_FD_66598 | JGI IMG/M metagenome (GOLD analysis project Ga0068862, IMG submission 66598) | Switchgrass rhizosphere microbial communities from Kellogg Biological Station, Michigan, USA - KBS Switchgrass S5-2 | ecosystem: Host-associated > Plants > Roots > Rhizosphere > Soil ... | reverse complement strand
GCCGTTGGCCGGCACGCCGGGAATCCGATCGGGCTTGCGCCAGTTCGCGCCCGCGTTGTCGGTGACCTGCACGAGCCCATCGTCGGTGCCGACGTAGATGAGCCCTTCCTTCCTGGGGCTTTCGGCGATTGCCGAGATATTGCCGTAGAGCGCGGTCGACGTGTTCTTCGCGACGGCATCCGGTCCCCAGACGCGGCCCATCATCGCCAGCGTGTTGCGATCGATCTGACGCGTCAGATCGGGCGACACCGTCCGCCAGCTGTTGCCGCGGTCGTCCGAACGGTAGAGCATCTGCGCGCCGAAATAGAGACGCGTGTGCGAATGCGGGGAGATGATGAACGGCGAGTCCCAGTTCCAGCGCGCGGGGGGCCCGCCCTTCTCTTCCTGCGGCTGAATGCCAACGCGTTCGCCGGTCCGCTTGTCGTAGCGCACGAGGACGCCGTGCTGCAACTCGGCATAGATGGTGTTGGGATCCTCGGGATCGACCCGCGAGACGAACCCGTCGCCGCCGTGGGTGACGAACCAGTCCTGGTTCAAGATGCCGTGCTGCGACCGGGTGCGCGACGGTCCGCCGAGCGAATTGTTGTCCTGCAGCCCGCCATACACGTTGTAGAACGGCACCGCGTTGTCCACGTCCACGTCGTAGTACTGAGCGAGCGGCAGGTTCTCGAAGAAGGTCCAGGTCGCGGCGCCATCGAACGAACGGTAGAGACCGCCGTCGTTGCCGACCATCATGTGGTTCGTATTCGACGGATCGACCCAGATGATGTGATTGTCGACGTGCATGTTTCGCTGTCCCAGCGAGTGCATCGTCTTGCCACCGTCGTCGGACACCTGAAAAATCACGTCGGGAATGTAGATACGGTCGACGTTCTTCGGATCGGCGTAGATGTCGCCGTAATACATCGCGCCGGCGTTGTACTCCGTGCGCTTCTCCCAGGTGACACCGTTGTCGGTGGAACGGAAGATGCCCCCCTTGCGATGGGCCGCTTCCACGTTCGCGTAGACGATGTCGGGCTGCACCGGCGAGATGGCGAGCCCGATTCGCCCGAGTTGTTCATCCGGCAGGCCGGCGGTGACCTTCTTCCAGGTCTTGCCGCCATCGGTGCTGCGATGGATGGCGCTCTCGGGTCCGCCGTCGATGAAGGCGGAAAACGAGCGCCGGCGCTGGTATGACGTGGCGATGATGACGTCCGGGTTGCGCCGATCGAGCACGACGTCGCTGACGCCGGTATTCTCCGAAATCTTGAGGATCTGATTCCAGGTCTTGCCGCCGTCGGTCGTCTTGTAGAGGCCACGGTCGCCGCCGGGCGCCCACAGCGGTCCCTGCGCGGCGACATACACCGTGTCGCCGTCTTTTGGATCGATGACCACGCGCCCGATGTGCTCGGAGGCTTTCAGGCCGACGTTGGTCCAGGACCGGCCGCCGTCTTCGCTTTTGTAGACGCCATCGCCGTAGGCCACCGACCGCTGCGAGTTCCGCTCGCCGGTGCCGACCCACACGATGCTCGGGCGCTTCGGATCGACGGCGACCCATCCGATCGAGAACGACCCCTGCGTATCGAACACCGGCTGAAACGACGCGCCGCCGTTGACCGTCTTCCACACGCCCCCTGACGCCGCGCCGACGTAGAACTCGGCGGGATTGGCCGGGTTCACCGCAATCGTCATCACGCGGCCGGAGGTCACCGCCGGTCCAATCGATCGCGCGCGCAGGCCGGCGAAGGTGTCGCCGGGAATCGACTGCGCAGGGACGGTGACGACCGCGAGCGCGGTCACGAACAACACAACGAACGCAGCTTTTTTCATGTCACAAGGTCAACGTGGTTTTGCGAAATGGATTCGCTCTTATTGGGCCGGCAGAGTGAAAGCGACGTACTCCCCCGAATAGCTGCCGCCGCCGATCGCGACGACGATGTACTGCTTGCCGTCGGCGAGATAGGTCATCGGCGATCCACTCTGCGGCGCGGCCATCCACACAGCGCCGACTTCCTTCCCCGCCGTCTTCTCATAGGCGCGGAACATCGCTCCGCGCGGGTGGTCGGGCGTCGTCGTGAGCTGCGGATCGCCCATCACCACCAGCGTCTTCGTGACCATCAGTCCAATGCCGCCGGTTGGCGCCTGGCCAGTCTTGGGAATCGTCAGACCCTTCAGCGCGGGGTGATTGCGCACGTTGTCCGGCGTGTCGCCGTGCGGCACCTGCCAGACGATCTCGCCGCGATCCATGTTGATCGCCGAGATCGTGCCGTAGGGCGGTTTCAGAATCGACATGCCCTCGACGAGCAATCCTCCCGCGAGGCCGCCGCCGACACCGGTAGCCGGCGGCGCGTTCGCGGCTGGCGCGGGTGGCGCGGCGCCGCGGGCGGCCTGCGCCTGCGCGCGCGGTGAATCGGCCGCGCAGCAGTCACCCGGCCCGAGCACTTCCTGGAACGGACGCCCGGCGATGCCCGACACGTAGCGGATGTCCGAAAAATTCGGCGGCGGCGGTACCACCGAGCCCGACGTGATGCCGACGTTGTTCGCGTTGGCGATGATCGTGTGCGTCTCCGGATCGTACGCGACACCCGGCCAGTTCGTGCCGCCGATGGCGTTCCCCATGTTGATCGCGCCGAGGACACCGTTGACGTCGCCGAGCACCGGCGGGTTGTACATCCACGGCGCCACTTTGTAGCGCGCGATGTTCTTCAGCGCCTGCGCGCGCAGCTCCGGCGTGAAGTCGATCAGGTCGTCGGGCACATTGAGCGTGTTGCGCGCGTACGGCGGCGGCTTGGTCGGGAACGGCTGCGTCGGGCTCGACTTCTCGCCGGGCACGTCCGACCGCGGAACCCACCGTTCTTCGATCGGCCACACCGGCTGACCGGTCAGGCGATCGAACACGAAGAGGAACGCTTGTTTGCCCGGCACGATGACCGCCTTGATCGGCCGGCCGTTCACCGTGAGGTCCGCGAGAATCGCCGCGGACGACATGTCGTAGTTCCAGAGCGGGTGGTGCACCAGCTGGAAGTGCCACTTGCGCTGACCGGTCCTGAGATCGACGCAGACGATGCTCTCCGCGAACAGGTTGCTCCCGGGGCGGTGTCCGCCATAGTAGTCCGACGTGGGTGTCTCTACCGGCAGATACACCAGACCGAGATCCTCGTCGACCGTGATTTGCGTCCATACGCCGGTGTTGCCGTTCACGGCCCACGAATCTCTTTCCCAGGTATCGTTGCCGAACTCGTCGGGCCGTGGAATCGTGTTGAACGTCCAGAGCAGCTTGCCGGTCCGCACGTCGAACGCGCGCACCAGACCCTTGGTGTTGTTGTGCGTGCTGACGGTGGCGCCTTCACGGAACGACGATCCGACGATGACCACATCCTTCGCGATCGCCGGCGTCGCGTGCCAGCCGATCTCGCCGGTTTCGAGATCGATCTGCTGACCGGCGCCGAACACCGCGCCCCGCTTCAAGTCCACGATCCCGTTCGTCCCGAACGAGCTGATCGGTGCCCCATTCCGTGCGTTGAGCGCGACGAGGCGGTACCCGGTCGTGACATAGAGGATGCGATCGTCGCCGCGGCCGTCGCTCCAGTACGAGAGTCCGCGGCCGGACAACTGCCGCGGCGACAGGCCGGCACGCCGTCCTTCGCGCAGGCTGTGGGCCCACATCAGCTCACCGGTTTTCCCGTCGAGCGCGACCACCGAGCGGCGGGTTCCACCCGTGGCGTACAGGACGCCGTTGATGGCGAGCGGTGTCCCTTCCAGCTTGTATTCAGGGCGCGGCCCGAGGATGTCCGTCTTGAAGCGCCACGCCACTTCGAGCTTGCCGAAGTTCGCGGCGGTGATCTGATCGAGCGGCGAGTACTTGGTTCCACGCATGTCCGCCGTGTAGTGCGGCCAGTCGCCGCCGGCCGTGGAGGGCGGGCGTGACGAGCCGCCCCGATCCTGGCCCGACATGCCCGTGCAGAGGCAGACCAGCCCCGCGGCCACCGCCAGCAGTCGTACGCTGCGCGTCATCATCCCCTCCCTCATGAACGCTTGTCTCGAGGCGTAAGCTAGCATTAGTCTGGCGGCGATGACTACCCGACGAACGTTCCTGCAGACGACGGCTCTCGGGATAGCCGGCAGCGCATTCGCGCAGACGCCTTCGCCGGCGGCGCCGATTGACTTCCACGCACACTGGATCGGCCCGCACGTCGTCGAGCTGCTCGGCAAACGAACGAGCCCTCGTCCGCCCCAAGGACCAGGCTGGTTCGACATCGACGCGAGGCTCCGGCAGATGGACGAGGCCGGCGTGCAGCGGCAAGTCCTCTCCTACGTCGGCGCATCGTATGACGGCGTCATGGCGCCGGACGAAGCGCGGCCCTTCTGGCGCGCGCAGAACGACGACGTCGCGGCGCTCGTCAAGAAGCATCCGGCACGATTCTCAGGACTCGCCACGCTGCCGACCGCGAACGTCGCGTGGGCGGCCGACGAGCTGCAGCGCGCGCATCAGGAGCTCGGTCTGATTGGCGCGACCTTGCCGCTCGACGCATTCGTCAGTCTCGCGGGCGCTCGCGCGCTGGCGCCGATCTTCGCGGTTGCCCAGAAGAATCGCAGCCACATGTTCGTGCACCGCGGCGCCGCGAGCGCGGAGATTCCCGGGCGTCAGCCGGAAACCGGCGTCTCGAATCCCTATTTCGGCCTGGCAAGCCCCGAGGGCGGCAACCCGGCATCGACCGCCGTGCCAGGCGACAACGCGTCCGCGCGCGCGCTGCTCATCACCGCCACGCACCTGGCCACCGGCGTCATCACGCTGGCGCTGACCGACTTTCTCGATGCCTATCCGGACGTGACCGTGCAGGTGGCGATGATGGGCGGGGCCATTTCGTACGTCGCGGAGCAGATTCAGATGGCCGCGGAGGAAGCCGGACGGCCCGTTCCGGCGAAACGATTCCGCAGCGTCTATCTCGACACCGGCCAGAGCGGCCGCGGACCGCGCGGCATCGCGCTGGCCGCCAAGGTGTTCGGCGCCGATCGCATCCTCTTCGGCACGGACAGCGGGCCGACGTCGCTCGTCGCCCAGACCATCGCGTTCGTGAAACAGGCGGCCTTGACGACGGAAGAAAAGCAGCAGATTCTGATTGGAAACGGCCGCCGACTGCTGGAGACCAAAGGCGTCAAGGTCGGCTAACACACCGGTCGAGAGGAGCAGCCGATGCGACTGTCACACCGTCGCTCACATCGCCTACAGGTCACGATCGTAGGTCTGCTCGTGGCTGCGGGCGTCTCGCTGGCCGGCCAGACGCGCAAGCAAGCCGCGCCCGTCCCGCGCACCGCGGACGGCCGTCCGGACTTGCAGGGCACCTGGGACTTCGCGCAGCTCACGCCTCTCGAACGGCCGGGCAACTTCGCCGGCAAGCAGACGCTGACGGACGACGAGGCCGAGGAGTTCGCGCAACAGAAAATCGAGACGGGCAACAAGGATCGCCGCGACGGCGGCGCGGCCGCAGACGTGGAACGGGCGTACAACGACTTCTGGTGGGACTTCGGCACCAGGATCGCGAAGCAGACCTCGCTCGTCGTCGATCCGCCCGACGGCCGCATTCCGCCGATGACCGCCGGCGCGCAGCAACGGATTGCGCAGGCGCGGGGCCGTTATGACAACCCGGAGGAGCGGCCGCTCGCCGAACGCTGTCTGGTGGGATTCAACTCGGGACCACCGATGGTGCCGAGCGCGTACAACAACAACGTGCAGGTCGTGCAGACGCGCGACCACGTCATCATCCTCAACGAGATGATCCACAACGCGCGAGTCGTCGACCTGAACCGGCGTGAACACCAGCCGAAGGCGATCCGCTTCCTGACCGGCGATTCCATCGGCCGCTGGGACGGCGACACGCTGGTCGTCGACACCACCAACTTTTCTTCCCACGGCGGATTCCGGGGCGCGAGCCCGGATCTGCATCTCGTGGAGAAGTTCACGCGCGTCGATCGCGACGCGCTCCGCTATGAGTTCACCATCGACGATCCCGCGACGTGGACGAGAAGCTGGACGGCGTCGATTCCGATGGTCCGTACCGACGAGCTGATGTTCGAATACGCCTGCCACGAAGCCAACTACGCACTCGAGGGCGTCCTGAAAGGCGCGCGCTATCAGGAGAAGCAGCCGAAGGCGTCCAAGTAGGCATGCTGCCTGCCGACGCCGCGTGGCGGCTCCTGCTCGCCGCCGGACTCGGCGCCGCGCTCGGCCTCGAGCGCGAGTACCGACAGAAACCGGCGGGACTTCGCACGAACATCCTGATCGCGCTCGGGTCGGCGTTGTTCACAATCGTGTCGTCGCTCATCGGACACGAGCCCGGCAATACCGACCGGATTTCCGCACAGATCGTGACGGGGATCGGCTTTCTTGGCGGCGGCGCCATTCTCCGCAGCGGCACCACGATCCACGGCATGACGACTGCCGCCACCATCTGGGTGAACGCCGCGATTGGCATGGCCGCCGGTGCCGGGCACTTCACCCTCGCCACCGTCGCCGCCGCGCTGACGCTCGTGGTCCTCGTCGTGCTGCCGCCGATCGAGGTGTATTTCGAGCGCCGTGCCGGGTGGCCCGATGCGCACCACGAAGGTCCGCCAGAACACTGAGCGGGCCGGCGCCTACTTTGCGGTCGCCGGCGGACGGCGGTGATTGGTCGCCTGCTCGTAGGCGTACGCGAGCGACAGCATCCTGGCATCGGTCCACGGCCGCCCGAGAAACGACACGCCGAACGGATAGCGGCCGCCGACGAATCCGCCGGGGACGGTCACCTGTGGCAGACCGGTCAGCGCGCTTTCCTCGCAGGTGCTGGGCTCGCCGCCGTACCGCTCGAGGCCGCCTTCGTGGGTATGCGGGCGGGCCAGATTCGCGGGATACAACAACGCGTCGAGCCGCTCGCGCTCCATCAGGTTGACGAAGAAGTCGCGGAAGCTCTCACGCGAGGCGTGGAACGCGCGGCTGGCGTCGCGCAGCGCGTCCCCAGTTGGCGTCGCCGCCAGCGCCGTCTCGAATCGCCGCGCGCTGACGGGCGCGAGCTTCCCCGAGGCCAGCAGCTCCTCGAGCGTGATGACAGGCTCACCGGCCTTCGCGCCCCGCGACAGATATGCGATCCAGGCGGCTTTGAGCGCGCCCGGTTCGATCCCTCGCGCCTGCCGGTACCGTTCTTCGATCCCGGGGACGTTCACCTCGACGATGGTCGCGCCGGCTTTCGCGATCTCCTGCGCGACCGTGTCCATCATCGTCGCGATTTCCCGCTCGCCGGTGAAGCCGACGAATCGCTGCCGCAGCAGGCCGATGCGCGCGCCGCTCAACGCGTCGGCGTTCAACGCCGCGGCGAACGAGCCGGTGATGTGGCGGGCGGCGTCCGCCGTCACCGGATCCTCCGGGTCCGGACCTGCGACTTGATCGAGCGTCAGCGCCACGTCGCGCACTGACTTCGCCAGCGGGCCGACCGCGTCGTTGTAAGGGTTGAGCGGCATGACGCCGGCGCGGCTCGTCAAACCGCGGGTCGTGCGGATGGTGGCGAGCGATGCGAACGCCGCCGGATTCGACAGCGAGTTGCACGTGTCGGTCCCGAACGCGACCGTCACGAGGCTGGTCGCCACGGCGACGGCGCTGCCGCCGCTCGATCCGGCGGTGCTGAGCGACGGGTCGTAGGCGTTGCCGACGGTGCCAGCGACGGAGCTGATGCCGAAGTCGCCGAATGGAAACTCGTCGAGGTTCGCCTTGCCGAGCATCACCGCGCCCGCACGGCGCATCGCCGCCGCCATTTTCGAATCGAGCCGCGGACGATGGTCGACGAGCGCCAGCGAGCCGCCAGTGGTCGGAAGACCGAGGACGTCGATGTTGTCCTTGAACGCGATTGGAATGCCGTGGAACGGACTGCGCAAACGGCCGGCGGCCCGTTCCACGTCCGACGCCCTCGCTTCGGCGATCGCCCGCGGATTGAGCGCCAGCATGGCGCGAAGTATCGGCCCGTTGCGGTCGTACAGCGTGAGCCGCTGCAGGTAGTCGCGCACGACATCCTCGGAAGTCGTGAGGCCGCGCGTCAAGGCATTCTGGATTTCATCGGTCGTCTTCTCGACGACCGAAAACGGTGGCACCAGCTGTGCGGGGATGTTCCAGTTGGCAATCTGCGAGCGCTGCAGCGCTGTGAGGCCGCGCAGATCCGGCTCCGCCACCAGCGTTCGCGCAATCGACGTCACCCGCGCGATCTCCGAGCCGGCGCGCGGAATCGTCGTCGCGCCGCGCGAGCCGTAGATTTCGCTCAGCCCTTTCACCACGAAGGTCACCAGCGCCGTCGTCTGCCTGGGCTTCAGCGTGAACCTGAACACGTAGCCGATGTGCGCCGGATCGAATCCTGGGTATGGGTCCAAAAACGGATCCCCGTACATGTCGCCGACGCCGGTCAGCACGCCGCGTCGCGATCCGAGCACATGCGATGACGGTCCATGACCGGATGGACCCTTCATCGGATCGTCGACGCGTTTCGCGTTCTGCATGACCGTCACGAAGGTGTCACTGGCGTCGATCAGCCGATCGCCGGTGGACGAAGTGGCGACCGCCACCAGCCCGCCGTCCTCGTACGCGCCGGTCGCGCCGCCCCACGCGACGTCGACGATGCGATCCTGATCGGCGACGTTGGTGAAGCTGTCGAAATAGCGCAGGTAATCGGCATTCGACGGCGCGAAGATGGCCCGCGAGACCATGATGTCGCCTCGCACCACCGGGGTGATCGAGTCGAACCGTCCCCCGCCGTCGGCGGCGAGGCCGAAGCCGGTGAGGTACTGATTGCGCACGACCAGCGTCCGATCGGGCCGCTGCACCTGCAGCTTGAGGTAACCGAATCCGTTGAACGGGTAGGCGCGGCCGCCCGTCGCAATGCCGCCGCTGTCCTGGGACCACGGCGAGGTGTCCTGGATGTCCCAGAACTGTCCGTCGGCCGAGCTGACGTGCGTCACGGCATGGAGTCGCAGCGTGAGCAGCGCAATCGAGACCGCGACGGCAATCGCACGCATCGGCGATGTTCGCATCAGCGGCATTGTAGGCCACAGCGAACTACAATTCCCCTATGCGAAGAATCGCGCTCGTCGTGGTCGCGGCCGGCCTTCTCCTTTCGGTCCCGTTGGCTGCCCGGCAGCCGCTGCGCGCGCGGCACGGGATGGTGGTGGCGATGGAAGGGACCGCCGCCGACGTCGGCGTGTCCGTGTTGCAGAAAGGCGGCAACGCGGTCGACGCGGCGGTCGCCGTCGGTTTCGCGCTGGCGGTCACGCATCCCTACGCCGGCAACATCGGCGGCGGCGGCTACATGCTGATCCGGATGGCGGACGGCCGGAGCACGTTCATCGATTTCCGCGAGCGTGCGCCGGAGAAGGCGACGCGCAACATGTATCTCGATGCCCAAGGCGAGCTGACGAAAGACAGCATCGAGGGCTGGCGATCGTCCGGCGTGCCAGGCACGGTCCGCGGCTTCGAGATCGCGGTCAACAAGTACGGGCGGAAGAAGTGGGCCGAGAACATGGCGCCGGCGGTGGAGCTGGCGTCGAAGGGCTTTCCGTTGTCGTGGGGCCTGACCGAGCTGTTCAAGGGGTCGAAGAGCCTGCCGACATCACCGGAATCCAAGCGGATCTTTCTGAACAACGGCACGCCGTTCGAGCCCGGCGACCGGCTCGTCCAGCCCGAGCTGGCGCAGACGCTCGCGCGCATCTCGGCCAGCGGCGCCAGCGAGTTCTACGAAGGTGAGACCGCGAAACGCTTTGCCGACGAAATGGCGAAGCACGGCGGGCTGATTTCGCTGTCGGATCTGAAAAACTACAAAGCCGTCGAGCGGACGCCGCTGACCGGCACCTACCACGGCTACACGATCATCACCGCTCCCCCGTCAAGCTCCGGCGGCATCGCCCTGCTCGAGATGCTCGGGATTCTCGACGGCACCGGTTACGAGAAGAACGGCCATGGCTCGGCGGCTGCCGTCCACTACCTCGCCGAGTCGATGCGCCGCGCCTACGCAGATCGCAACGAGTATGTCGGCGATCCGGATTTCGTGAAGGTGCCGATCGGCGGGCTGCTCGATCCCGCGTATCTCGGACGGCTGCGGGCGTCGATGGATCCGGAGCGCGCGACGCCGAGCGACCGCGTCCGTCCGGGCAAACCCGCGGGCACCGAACAGATGGAGACAACGCACTACTCCGTCGTCGACGCCGATGGCAACGCGGTGGCGGTCACGTACACGCTCAACGGCGGCTACGGCAACGGCATCACGGTGCCGGGTCTCGGGTTCCTGCTCAACAACGAGATGGACGACTTCGCCGCCAAGCCCGGTACGCCGAACATGTTCGGCCTGGTGCAGGGCGAGATCAACGCCATCCAGCCCGGCAAGCGGCCGCTCTCCTCGATGACGCCGACGATGGTCCTGAAGGATGGCAAGCTGTTCATGACCGCCGGCGCGCCTGGCGGTTCGCGCATTTCCACCGCGGTCCTGCAGGTCATCCTGAACGTGATTGACTTCGGCATGAACGTGCAGGACGCCGTCGATGCGCCGCGCGTGCACCATCAATGGCAGCCGGACAAGCTGTCGCTCGAGCGCGGCATCTCGCCGGACACGGTTGCGCTGTTGAAGGGTCGGGGCTACGACGTGGATTATTCGGCGGGCGTCGTGCTGGCGCAGGTGGCCGCGATCGTCAGCGACGGCGGATGGCTGCAAGG
>Ga0068862_100005392_pt1 | contig 10699 bp, 11 predicted proteins | sample KBSSwiS52_FD_66598 | JGI IMG/M metagenome (GOLD analysis project Ga0068862, IMG submission 66598) | Switchgrass rhizosphere microbial communities from Kellogg Biological Station, Michigan, USA - KBS Switchgrass S5-2 | ecosystem: Host-associated > Plants > Roots > Rhizosphere > Soil ... | reverse complement strand
GTCGACTCGTTGTCGAGTTCAGGAATCTGGCCGTCACGCTCCGGATAGTAGTTGTTGGTGTCGATGACGATCTTTCCCGCGAGCGGCGCCACCGGCACCTGCCGGTAGTTCTTGAGCGGCACGGTGACGACAACGAGGTCTCCGGCCCGGGCGGCTTCCTCGGGGGTCGCGGCGCGGGCATTCGGCCCGAGCTCGGCGACGAGCGGGGCAAGCGTCTCCGGCGCGCGCGAGTTGCTGATCACGACAGCGTATCCGCGTGAAATCGCCAGACGTGCGAGCTGGCTCCCGATGTGCCCCGCGCCAATCAGTCCGATCGTCTTGGTCTCCATATCAATCCTCTCTGACGGAACTATACGACTGTTTCGCGACGTGAAGGGCCGGTCGGGAGACGAGCGTCGGCGCTGCTTGTTACACTCGTGTGATGCCGATGAAGTCGATCCGCGCCTGGCTGGGGATTGATGCCGCCGAGAACCAGGAGATCGCGCCGCTTCGCGACACCCTCGAGGCGCTGGAGCACCTCGAGCCGGGGCGGGCGCGATATCTCGCCGCCTTCGCGTACTTGCTCGGCCGCGTCGCGCATGCCGACCAGCACGTGTCACCGGAGGAAACCGCGGCGATGGAAGCGCTGGTGCGGCGGCACGGACAGCTGTCGCCCGATCAGGCGATGGTCGTCGTGCAGCTGGCGAAGTCGAGCAACCTGCTGTTTGGAGGCACCGCCAACTTTCTTGTGGCGCGTGAGTTCTCGCAGCTGGCCACCTACGAGCAGAAGCTCGCGCTGATGGATTGCCTGTTCGCGCTGTCAGCGGCGGACGCGGCTATTTCGTCGGCCGAAGAAGGCGAGATTCACCGGATCGGCAACGAGCTTCGCATCGATCGGCCGGATCTCACCGCGCTGCGCGTGGCGCACCAACGGCACCTGCCCGGCATGTCGCGCGAGTGATCCGCGTTCGACGCCGCCGGGCGACTGCTGAGCTGGCGCGCCACGGCTCGTGGCTGCGGCGTTATTTTCCGTTCGTGCCGCGGCGGCATTTTCCATTCATTGCGGCGGCGGCATTTCCATTCCTCGCACACGAACTTCCGAGCGCCCGCCGAATATTGCGTTGATGGAGCGGCTACACGGCGCGGTTTACCGGAAGCTCAAGTGGCACCCGGCTTGCTCTGAGCAATACAATGCCTACGGCATCGGCGCCGCGCTCCATGGTTTTCCCGACCCTCCACTCTGAATCATCTTCGGGCGGCAACCCGCATCACGCATCGACGCTCGACATCGAATCGCCGGCGTTCGATCGGCCGCTACGCATTGGTGTGATGCTCGACTCGCTGACGGCGCCCCTCTGGGTCGCCAAGATCCTGCAGGACATCGCGGCGGCGCCGTTCCTGACGCTGTCACTCGTCGTGGTGGACGCCACCGAGCAGCAGTCCCCACCCGCCACATGGCGCGAGTGGTTCGGGCGGCAGCGCGCCGCGGCGCCCTACCGGCTGTGGGAGTGGTATCAGGCGGCCGACTACGAGCGTTTCCGCCGCGAGGGCGCCGACCCGTTCGAAGCAACCGACGTGACACCGCTCGTGCGAGAGGCCGACCTGCTCCGTGTCGAGCCGCTGCGCGTGCGATTCGTCGATCGCTTCCGCCCGGAGGACGTGCAACAGGTACGGGACGCGCACCTCGACGTCATGCTGCGCTTCGGCTTCCGCATCGTCAAAGGCGACATTCTCGAAGCCGCGCCTTACGGGATGTGGTCGCTGCACCATGACGACAACCGCTCGTATCGCGGCGGCCCGGCGCTCTTCTGGGAGGTGTTCGAACGCAACCCGGAGTCGGGGACCGTGCTCCAGATCCTGACCGACGCGCTCGACGGCGGCAAGGTGCTCTACCGATCGATTGGCCCCACCAACTTTGCGTCCGTCTACAAGAACCGGCGCGCGACCTACTGGAAGAGTGCTGAGTTCATGATGCGGCGCCTGGCGGACCTGCACCGTGAGGGGTGGGCCGCTCTGCAGGCGCTCGACACCTACAGCGAACCGAATACGTACGCGCGCGGGATCTACCGGCGGCCGACCAACCGCCAGATGTTGCGCTTCCTTGCCAGGACCTACGCCTATCGTTTCCGGCAGAAGCTGGTCGGCAGCCTCGAGGAGCAGTGGGTGCTCGCGTTCCGGCGCCGTGGCTCAGACGATCGATTCACCATCATCGACCCGCCGGCGGACCGGTTCTACGCCGACCCTTTTCTCGCCGAGCATGACGGCCGCACCTTCGTGTTCTTCGAGGACTACTCGTACGTCGAGGGCAAGGGCACGCTCGCCTGCGCGGAGCTCCGCGCGAACGGCATCGGCGAGCCGCAGACGGTGCTCGCCGGCCCGGATCACTTGTCGTATCCCTCGCTCTTCCAGTGGCGCGGCGAGTGGTTCATGCTGCCGGAAACAGGCGCGCGACGGCGAGTGGAGATCTGGCGCGCGCGCCGGTTCCCCGACCAATGGGAGCTCGAGACCGTCGCCTTGGACGGGGTCGATGCCTGCGACGCGACGGTGTGGGAGCACGACGGGCGCTGGTGGATGTGGGTCACGCTCTGCGTCGCCGGCGGCCCGCGCGCCGATGAAGTGTCCTTGTTCCACGCCCAGACACCTCTCGGGCCGTGGCGGCCGCATCGCGCCAATCCGATCATCTCCGACGCCGCACACGCGCGGCCGGCGGGTGCGCTCTATCGCGACGGCGATGCGCTCATCCGGCCGTCGCAGGACGCTCGCGGCGGGTACGGCCATGCGGTCACCTTGAGCCGGATCGATCGCCTCACCACGAGCGAGTACCACGAGACACCGATCGGCTCGATCAAGCCGACATGGCACCCGCGCGTACGCGGCACGCACACGATCGCCCGGTCATCGGCGTTCGAGGTTGTCGACGGCCGACTCTTGCGATTCCGCCGGCCTTACAAGAAATAGCGCCGGGCTGCGGCGTGGCAGGAATGCCCCTTGCAGCCACGGCGTTGGCTACAAGGAGGCGTGATGAAAACCGTCCTGCTCATCAGCATCGCGGCGTTCACCGTGGCGTGCAACGGATCGCGTCACGAAAACACCGACACATCGGCGAATGCGACTGGCGCCAAACCACTAGCCTCACCGGCGGCCGCAACCGCGAACCGCGCCGTCACGCTCGTCGGATGTCTTCAAGGCCCAAGTCGGTCTGGAGCGACTGGCACTGCCGGAGCGGCGGCAGCTCCTCGCGCCAGCGCACCGGCGGCGGGCAGCGATGCGGCAGGGCACGGCGCTACCGATGTCAGCCGGTTCGTCCTGACGAACGCAGCCGTGGAATCTGGCGACACCGGCGCGGTGAGCGCAGGCGCATCCGGCGGAACCGTGGCGAGTGCAGGCTCATCATTCGAGCTCGACGGCCTTCCCGCCGACGCGCAAGCGAGCGTGAACAAGCGCGTCCGCGTGACCGGCCGACTCCATCTGCGCGCCGCAGCCACGTCCGGTGCGACCAATGACAAGGCGGCAGCGCCCGATGCGTCCGCCGCCGCCACTGCGGCGCCCAGCACAACTGGTGAGTCCAGTACAAGGGACGACGTGAAGGCGAACAGCACAGGCGTGGCCGGCGACTCGACAAGCCATCGGCTGACGGTCGAGACCGTGCAGGTCGTCGCCGAGCAGTGCGGGCCGCAGTAAGTCTTGCGGCATCCCAACCGGAGTCTTCGATTCCTCGGCGGTGCAACCGCAGGACGTCGTCGATCAGGGCTCAGGACGCGGTAGCGTCTTGACCCGCGCAACTTCACGCCCTTCGAGACGCAGCATCACATACTCGCGCGTCCACGACACGGCGACGTGCAGCGCGCTTCCACAGGCCGGAATCTGCGCGCGGAGCTGGTACGTACGCTGGTCGACCCCCACAAGCGTGACCTCGGCAGTGCCGTCCGGCAACGTCTCGAGGTCCACGTCAAACCACGTCCCGCGCACGGTCGGGAACCGTGTCTGGTGGTGGATGAATGATGCCGGCGGTGTCACATGGAGGATGAACGCCATGATGCCGTTGGTTTGGTCGTTCATGAATCGCAGCGGGAGGCGTCTTGCGCCTGCCGTCGCTCGATCTGACGCCAGCTGCCGCACCGCGAATCACACGCGTGGCTGAATACTTCGCGGGCCAACGCATCGGCCGCGGCATGCGCCTCGGTCAACATCATGAACGACCGGTCATTGGACTCGCTGCGCTGGGGAACCGCGGTGTAGCGGGCACACACACGCCACGCACCCATGCCCTCGACCGGAAGCACTTCGGCGACGATGTCGTTCGCGTGCTGGCGCCGCCAGACGCGTCCGGTCAATGGGCTGCCGCGGCGGTCGTGCCTACTGCGTGACATGTCGGTCGAATCCTTGGGAGTTGCGCAAAGGAGCTGGCAGACGCGGTACCGCGTGGAAATCTGCGACCAGACGGATTCTCGAACGACCACGAGAGGATTCTTGAGCGAGCTGTGCGGCGCCGAACATGTAAGCAGGTTACCGAACGATGCGCCATTAGTCACTAGCAACAAACAGCCCGGCTGGCGCCTCCTCTGCCGTTTAGAAATCCGAGTCGGCAGTACATGCAGACGAACTGGGCCTCTGCTCGGGACCTGCTTCGCGGGGTCGTCGCACAAGTTCAAGATGACGGTTGAGATGACGAGGCTGGTAGTCACCGCGCTCCTCTGTTTTGCGCCCGTTGGCAGGTGTGCCGGATCGATTGATCCTGTGGACCGCAGCGGACAGTAAAGCCGCAGCTCATTTCCTGAAGGACCGCGGCGATGCCGCGGAGTCTTTAGGGGCCTTGCATCGCACGGGCACCATCGAAGTCGGAAAGGCGGCTGACCTCGTCCTCCTCGACGCCAATCCGCTGGTGGACATCGCGAACACGAAGAAAGATCGTTGGCGTGATGCGCAATGGTCGATTCCACGATCGCGGCGCACTGGACGCTCTCCTGGCCCAGGTGGCAGCCGATGCGCCAGCTCGATAGGTTTGTGAAAGTCGCACGAGACTCCGTCGTGGTCCTCGGCGCGCGCCTGACGCGACCGGAATCCGCGCGCCGTCCATTCCGCGCCTGGACGGAGCGTGTAGACTGGGCCATCAATGAATCCAGTCCTGGCAGAAATGCTCGCGACTGGAACCGTGGTCGCACCCGACGGTTCCACGGTGGCGTTGGACTACAACATTTCGCTCGATGAAGGCGCCGCGATTCAACGACTGATTCGCGAGATCAAGCCGCGCGTGACGCTCGAGGTCGGGTGCGCCTACGGCGTGTCGACGCTGTTCATTTGCGACGTGCTGGCCGAAGTCGGCGGCGAACGTCACATCATCATCGATCCCTTCCAGGAACGTGGATGGAACGGCCTTGGGCTGTTCAACGCCAAGAGAGCCGGCTTCGGCGAGCTGATCGAGTTTTACGGAGAGCCTTCGCATTCGGCCTTGCCGTCGCTAGTCAAGATGCAGCGACGGGTCGATTTCGCGCTCATCGACGGCTGGCACACCTTCGACTATGTGATGGTGGATTTTTTCTATGTCGATCTGCTCCTGAAGGCAGGTGGAATCGTGATGCTCGACGACACCGGCGCCTATCCGGCGATCAGGAAGGTGGCCCGATACATCGCGACGCACCGTCGGTACGCACCAATCGACAACGGCATCAGGCCCATCACGTCGACAAAGAGGCGGGTGCTCAACGCGGCGGCCGCTCTGCTGAGCGCTCCACCGCTCAGGGCGGTCACCAAGTACCTGCTGCGACCGGACATGCTTCATCCCGATGCAGCGCTGGGCCTGCCGGGCGGCAACTTCATCGCATTTCGAAAGCTCGCCGACGACTCGTTGGGGGATGGCTCGACGGAGACCCGGAAATGGGATCAGCACGTGGACTTCTGAGGGCCCGGAAGAAGGGCCTCTGTAGCTCGTCACTCAAGCGGATGAGGATGCCGGTGCGATTGAATGTGTCTGATCCCGTGCGTCGTGCGCAGCTGGCGCGCATGGAAGGACGACGGTGAAGGTCGCGCCGTGTCCGACTCCGGGACTGGCAGCTGACACCGTCCCGCCGTGCAATTCGACGAGCCGGCGAACGATCGACAAGCCGATCCCCAAGCCGCCATGAACGCGATTCGGCGACGAGTCTCCCTGTCGAAACATGTCGAACACGAACAGAACGAACGCCGCATCGATGCCCGCATCGCCGCACACCCCTGTCAAATCGCGACGACGATAATCGTGCAGAAAACATGAGCGTCTCGGATGTCACCCCTGCTGCTCGAAGCGAAGAAGGAAGAAGGTAGACGCCGCGCTCCGGTGGCGACGCTCCTCGACCATCCCGGCAGCAAATCGGATAGAGTTTCACAAAACCCGTTGACGCAGTTCGCGCCGCCAGGCGTCAGGAGGAGCATCTATGTGCGATCAGGACCATTTTGAGAACGATCGGCAGGAGTTCGACGCGCTCGGACAGGTGACGCGCCGGCAGTTCGGCGTGCTCGTCGGGGCGGGGATCGCGATGATGCTGCCGCAGGTCGCAAATGCGGTCGCGGTGACGGAGGCGGACGTGACGGTCACCACACCAGACGGCACCGCCGACTGCTATTTCGTGCACCCGGCGAGCGGCACGGCGCCCGGCGTGCTCTTCTGGCCCGACATCTTCGGGCTGCGGCCCTCGATGCGCCAGATGGGCAAGCGGCTGGCCGAATCGGGATATTCGGTGCTGGTGGTGAATCCGTTCTATCGCGTCAAGAAGGCGCCGACCGCCGACAACGGCGCCGCGACGCCGATTCCGAGTTTGATGCCGCTGGCGCGTGCGCTGAACGAGACGACGCACACGACCGATGCAAAGGCGTTCATCGGCTGGCTCGATCAGCAGCCGTCGGTCGCCAAGAACAAGCGCATCGGCACGCAGGGCTACTGCATGGGCGGACCGATCGCGTTCCGCACCGCCGCGGCGATGCCCGACCGCGTCGGCGCGGTCGCGTCGTTCCACGGCGGCGGTCTCGTAACCGATCAACCGAACAGCCCGCACGTGCAGACCGCGAAGACGAAGGTGCAGCTGCTGATCGCGATCGCCGCAAACGACGACCAGCGCGCGCCGACCGAGAAGGACGTGCTGAAGGAGACGTTCGCGAAGGCGAATCTGCCCGCCGAGATCGAGGTCTACACCGGGGCCGCGCACGGCTGGTGCCCGCCGGACTCCGGCGTCTACAACGAACCGCAGGCGGAGAAGGCCTGGAGCCGGCTGCTCGCGTTATACGGGAAAGCGCTGGCCTGAGGTCACGTCATCTGAGACGGCCGCGAGGGGGCCACGGGGTCCTCTCGCCGGCTAACCCTTCGCTGGCTCTGCGTTCTCCGTCTCGCCCGTTTCGATCTCCGTTTTCGGCGCCGGCCTGTCCTTCGACGGTTGCTCCCCGCTCTTTTCGGCAGGCTTGACCGTCGAGCGGACGACCATGAACTTGTTCAGGATGTCGAACCAGAACGGCGCGCCCTGGGAAATCGCGAAGCCTGTCACGAGAATCCCCACCAGCTTGAGAAAGAAGTCGCCGAACGTGTCCGGAACACGCCGCCGGTCGTTTCTGTTGTCCGCTGTCGCCCTGGTCCACCCAATCGGCAGTCCGAGCTCGTTCACCGCGTCCTGGGCACTTTGAAGGTTCCTGGTCGCCTGGGCGTCGAGTTCCTGCGGCGTGCCCGCTGCCGTTGTCGTGGGCAATGGGGTCCTGATGCGCTGTTCGGCCGCGGCCACCAGCGAGGACCGCAGCGCGCCATCGCGCGCCAGCGTGTTGGCAATGTTGAGGGTATCGGCGTTGACGACGGCAGCCACCACGCACCCGAGCAGCAGCATCAGCACGGTCGTGCGTCGCTTGTACCAGCCAGACACCCGATCCATCATCCCGTCGTACCACTCCTCGATATTTCTGCGCGCCTTCTCGACGTCCCCCTGGGCTTCGTCGATGAGCGTCAGCAGCGCCGTCCTCAACTCCCGATTCGGGAGATGCGCGGCCACGGCGGCACGAACCGCTTTCAAGTCGGCCGTGACGCCGGCGGCGCCACCGGACCCGTCTCCGGCCGCCGCCGTCGACGCCATGTTCCACAAGGCGAGCGCGAATGTGCGTGAGGGGATATAGGAGGGAAGCTTCGTGCCGTCTCGATAGAACGGCCTCACCAGTCCGTGCGCGTAGAGTTGCGCGGCCAGGTCGACCCCGCCACCTGCGGTGTCGTTGAGCAGCAGCGTGATGCCTTCCTTCAGATACTTCGCGCGGTTGTTGAACCTGGCTTCGATATATTCGCCCACCGCCGAGCACAACAGGCTCAAGAGCAGGTAGACGAACAGCAGTCCGATTGCCACCTCGAGCATGGTGGACCCGAACATCATGGCCGTACTCCTTCGGACAGGTGCGAGCGTTGGCTGAACACGTGGATGTGCGCACTCTACACGCGAATGGGCTCCGGCGGCCACGCCGATGCGCGGCCAACTGCGCATCGCGACGCACTTGCGCGTGTGCACTTGTGTCGGCGATTCGCACGACGGCTGCTCGCGACCGATCGACAAATGCCGCAACGAAAGGGGAATGAGTCACGTTGCTGCGCAAGTGAGGTCTGGCCCGGGCGTTGCTCAAGGAACCGTGTGAAGAGCCACTCCCGGTGACTGATTCTGAAGAACCGCGGTCGAGAGGGATCAACGCATGAACATCGAAACAATAGCGGCGGACGGCTCGCGCGTCCTCATCGTCGACGACCAGCCGCACATCGTGCGAATGCTGACCAGCGTCCTGGCGGATCAGGGCTACCTGGTGCAGTCGGCCGACGAAGGCAAATCGGCGCTTGCCAGCTTCACGGCGTGGCGTCCCGAGCTGGTGATCACCGACTTGTACCTGCGGCACATCGACGGCCTCGAGTTGTGCCGGCGCATCCGCGCCCAGTCGAAGGTGCCCATCATCGTGCTGTCCGACACGCATGAGGAGGAGAGCAAAGTCGAGGCGCTCGATTCAGGCGCCGACGACTACGTCACCAAGCCGTTTGCCAGCGGCGAACTGCTGGCGCGCGTGCGGGCGACGCTCCGCCGATCTGGCGGCGAATCCGGCGCCGGATCGTTCGACGCCGGTGATTTTCGCGTGGACGTGGATGCACGACGTGTGCACGTACGCGGCAGCGAAGTTCGGCTCACGCCGAAGGAGTTCGCGCTGTTCACCTACATGGCGCGGCACCCCAACCGCGTCCTCGGTCATCGCCAGCTGCTCGAGGCGGTGTGGGGCGACGCCTCGCGGGAGCAGCCGCAGTACTTGCGCGTCTACATGGGCCAGTTGCGCAAGAAGCTCGAACCCGAACCGTCGCGTCCACGCTATCTCGTGACCGAAGCCTGGGTGGGCTACACGTTCAGGCCGCAGGGAGCCCCACGGTGAAGAGCAGCACCGCCGCGCTCGGTCTTCAGATGCTCTTGATGACGCTGGCAGTCTCCGTGTCTGCGCAAAGCCGGGATCACGACCACACAGGCTGGTACCTCGCCTGCAACGTCAGGCTTGGGACCTACGTGCATATTCGTTATCTCGGGTTGTCAGGCGACTGATCTGAGGAACCACCGGGACGACAAGCGGGTCGTCCCGGTGGCTTGTCGACGGCAGGCACGCGGCCTGGCAGGACGACTATTACTCAACCGGCGACAGCGGCGCCCGCGGTGGCGTGCTCTCCTCCCCTGCGCCGAGCCGGTCCATCGTCCCGTTCACCTTCACCGTCGAGCCTGGCGACACGTAGACGCTCTGCGTGACGGTCCGATACCCTGGCAGAAACACGGTGACGTCGTGACCACCCGGCGTGGTGGTAATCGTGCCGGGCGTTCCCGCGAGGTAGCCATCGACGAACACCTCACTCTGCCTCGGTGCTCCTTCGACGCGCACCTTGGCCGTCAGGTTCTGGCCCACGTACGGATACGCCCCCGGATAGAACCCGTACGGATAGTACGGACCCCAGAATGGATCGAAGTATGGACGGCCAATGCCGATACCGATCGAGGCGTGCGGCCAGACCCTGACGCCGAACCCTCCATGACGGAACGGCTGTGCCTGGGCTGTGGCGCTGAGTGCGACGCTCAGCGCCGCGACGAGCAGCGCGAGTTTCGTGGTTCGCTTCGTGATGTTGGACATACTCACCTCCTGCGCGTTATCGCGTCTTCTATGTGATTAGACGAACGCCGAGTGAGGCAGGTGATTAAGTCAGGATTAAGTTCTGGGTGGTCGTGGCTCGGCGAACAGGCTTCTGAGGAGGGTCGGCGCGGCCGGCGCCGGGACCGCACAGTCGTTGCGGCCCGGCGCTCGCTCTCCGTCTTGCTTCATTCGCTCGCGGTCACTGGGAGACGGGCTGATCCGCAAAGCTGGCCAGGGCCTCCGCTTCGCCGTCGAAGCAGTCGAACACGGTCAGCAGCCGCGTGACCACGAGCAGATCAGTGAGCCGCCTGGTTAGGTTGAGGAGCTTGATTGCGCCGCCGCGGTTCCGCACCGCCGAGAACGCGTGGACGAGCTCCCCGAGGCCGGCGCTGTCCACATATCGGACGTGGCCCAGATCGAGCACCAGGCGGTCGTGCCCGTCCTGGAGAAGGCTTCGTACCCGATCCGCCAGCAGACTCGCTCCGGCTCCATTCATCGCGATATCGCCCACAATCGATAGCACCACCACCTCGTCTACCGTTCGCTGCTCCATTTTCATGACGCCTCGCCTCGTTTCCCTGTC
>Ga0068862_100005385_pt1 | contig 10707 bp, 10 predicted proteins | sample KBSSwiS52_FD_66598 | JGI IMG/M metagenome (GOLD analysis project Ga0068862, IMG submission 66598) | Switchgrass rhizosphere microbial communities from Kellogg Biological Station, Michigan, USA - KBS Switchgrass S5-2 | ecosystem: Host-associated > Plants > Roots > Rhizosphere > Soil ... | reverse complement strand
TCGCCAAGGCCAGGTTAGTTCGTGACTGCATGTAGTAAGTGAGATACGCGGTGAGTGCTCGATGCTACCCGGCGACGTTGCCCACGATGACATGGTCGAGGCACTCGCGTCGGAACGAACCGATGATGCGTTCCGCGCAGGCGTTCTGCCACGGCGATCGCGGCACGGTTCGAACCGTCTGTGTGTTCATTCCGGCGATGGTGGTTGCCACGTCTGCAAAGCCGAATCACGATCGTGGACAAGATATCGCGGCGCTCGGTCTCCGAAAGAGCATTGTGCGGCGGCTGCGCCGTCCAGGCCGCCGTCGGATGTTCGGTGACCGCCACGTGAACGGTGCTCATCATCCTCGCGCACGACCGTCGACGAATCGGACGGTGTGAGATTTTCAACTCGTCAGTCGGCAAAGGGTGAATCTGACAGTGCAGTGCTTTTATCAAGCTGGATAAGCGTGCAGCCTCGACGGCAGACGGCTGCGTGCGTGGAGTGTCGAGAAATCACCCTATCAATAGCGCACGGCATCCGTGACGCGTCGTCCCGTTGACACGAATCCCGTACCTCTCCGAAATGCGACCCGCGCAACGCTCGATACTCGAACGAGGTGAGACTCTGTGACCTGCGGTCGGACGATTCCATTAGCAAGCGTATTCGAATCGAACGCGCTAATCTGCGTCGCTCAGGCGCACGCCCGTCTCGTCGCAATGGGTCAGGTGCGGCAACCTAGAATGCCGGCGCGGTCGATCTGACCAGCCGGCAACCCGGCGACTCCGGAAGTATTTGGGCAGCGTCGGTGGCATTGATTGCAGGCGCAGGCACCAAAATCAGACGGGTTGAGCTCCAATCGGCAAACGCCTTGCTCCAAGCGAGGTATGGCGCGCACGTGTTTCTTACAGCAAGACGAGTCCGCGCTTATTGAACGGTGGGTCCCGTCGACGTGCGGCATTTGCTCGATCGGCTGTGGTGTCGACATTGCCGTCGACCACGGCCGCATTGTTGGCGTTCGGGGGCGCACCGGCCATCCGGTGAACGACGGTCGGCTCGGACCCAAGGGCCTCAATCAGTACTACGCGAACCGGCATCCCAGCCGAGCGCTATATCCGTTGATTCGGAACCGCTCTGGCAAATTGGTCCGTGCGTCCTGGGATGAAACGATGCAGCTCGTCGTCGATCGCTTCAACGAAACTCTCGCGACCGACGGTCCGGATGGCGTCGGTATCTACAATAGCGGTCAGCTGCTCCTCGAGGAGTACTACACGCTTGGCAAGATCGCGCGGGCCGGTTTAGGCATCGCGACGATCGACGCGAACACACGACTGTGTACGGCCACGACGGCCTCCGCGCTAATGGAATCGTTCGGCGCAGACGGGCCGCCAGGCGCATTCGAAGATTTCGAACGCACCGAGTGCATCATGCTCATCGGCCATAACGCAGCGGAACAGAGCACGGTGTTGTGGATGCGAATCCTGGCGGCGAAGGCTGGACCGCTCCATCCAAAGATTATCGTGGTCGATCCGCGGCGAACCGTAACGGTCTCATCGGGCGCAGACCTGCATCTGCAGTTGAAGCCCGGGACCAATGTCGCGCTCCTGAACGGGTTGTGTCATCTGCTGATTGAGAACGGCACGATCGATCGCGATTTCATCGCGAAGCACACTGTTAAGTTCGATCAGTTTCGCACCATCGTCAGCCAGTACACGCCGGAACGAGTCGAGGCCATCTGCGGCGTGCCCGCCGCGCAGCTGCGGACGGCCTCGGAATGGATCGGCCGCTCCGCGACAACGGTGACGACCTGCCTGCAGGGTGTCTACCAGAGCAATCAAGCGACGGCCGCCGCGTGCGTCGTAAACAGCATGCACCTCCTGATGGGGAAAATCGGACGGCCCGGCTGTGCGCCGATGCAGTTCGCCGGTCAGCCCAGCTCGATGAACACGCGTGAAACGGGTGCGGACGGTACCTATCCGGCCTATCGCAATTGGGAAGACGCGAATCACATGCGCGACCTGGCGAAGCGCTGGAACGTGCCGGTTGAACTACTCGGCAAGAAACCGGTCGGCGCACCGGAGATTTTCGAGCTGTGCGAGAAGGGTTACATCAAGGTGCTGTGGAACATCTGCACGAATCCAGCGGTCAGCATGATGCACCGAACGACGCATCTGCGGACGCTGAATGGCGTGTTCCTCGTCGTCCAGGACTGCTTCGCTGATACCGAGACGGCGCAGTTCGCGGACGTGGTGCTGCCGTCGGCGATGTGGGGAGAAAAGACGGGCTGCATGACGAACGCCGAGCGGCGCTGTACGCTTTTGGCGAAGGCAGTCGATCCGCCTGGTGAGGCCCGCACCGATTTGGACATCTTCATCGACTTCGCCCGCCGGATGAACCTGCGCGATGCCAGCGGAGAATGGCTCATTCCGTACAGCGACCCTGAGGGCGCCTTTAACGAGTGGCGCGAGAACTCGCGCGGCTGCATTCCGGACTATTCAGGAATGACGTATCAGAAGCTTTCCGGGGGTGGCGGGCTCCAATGGCCCTGCAACGACACGCATCCGGAGGGAACCGTTCGGCTCTATACCGACCTGCATTTCCCGACGGAGTGGCAGATCTCGGAATCGTACGAGCAGGATCTGGAAACGGGCCACGAGCATACGCTCAACGAGTATCGCGAAAAGCGTGATGCCAAAGGACGGGCAGTCTTGGTCGGAACGGAATACCAGCCTCCCTCGGAAACGACCGACGACCGCTTCCCGCTGATCGCGGTCAGTGGACGTCAGGCCTACCACTGGCACACGCGGACGAAAACAGGAAAGGCGCCCCAGCTTGACGACGCGGCGCGCGACGTCTTTGTGTCGCTGAATCAAGCGGACGCCGATTCGCTCGGAGTGGTCGACGGTGACCGGGTTCGCATCGTGTCTCGCAGAGGATCGGTCGTTGCGCCCGCAAAGGTGGGTGACATCGTACCGGCTGGCGTCGTGTTCGTGCCCTTCCATTACGGCGATCTTGGCGAGGAGCATGCCGCCAACAACCTGACGCCCTCCCTCTGGGATCCAGTTTCGCAGCAACCCGTGCAGAAGATCGCGGCAGTCCGGCTCGAACTAGTCGCGGATGCGACGACTAGAGCATGGTGGCACGTAGAGGCATCGCGATGACCGTACAGGAACGACGCGGCTCGTCCCTCGGGCAGCAACTGCAACCGCTGATCAAGCGCGAAGTGACGGCGATTGCGGCAATTGATACGGCAATCGCGCACGAAACGGCGCCTGACTACGTCGTAATGTTCCAGGATGCGAAGAACGGCAAGCAGGCGAATATCGAACAACTGGCGACGCTGCTGCGCATGCGCGGCGGCGCACCCGACGAGGGAGCCAGCCTTCGCAAAGCTCTGACGACGTCGAAAGCTGCGGTAGCCTCACGCATCAGCACCACGGCGGTTCTGCGGTCGATGCGACATGCCGAGATCGATCTTGTGACTCTATATACCGACGCGGTGGCGAGCGCCGAAGGGCTCGTCAAGCGAGCGCTGACGAAGGCACTGGGGCGTGCGCTGGTCCAAGCCCATGTGCTGACCGCGCATCTCGCTAAGCGCACGGCGAGTCAGTCCGATGCCAGACTATTACCGCTGCCGCTCGACGATTACTTCGTCGGCTCGGAGCCGCGTGCATGCATGAGATGTCATCTTGACCGGCCGGGCCGGACCGGCGCGCTCGAGCGGAATGATCCGTATCCTTACACGTACGTATGTGCCGCGTGCCATGACGAAGTCCTCGGCGAATTCAGTGTCGACATCGCCGAGCAGATGGAACGTTGGTCTCGAGAGATGCGAGAAGCCAAGGTGCTTCAGCGTGCGTTGGGACGAGTCTCGAAGTTGAACGCGATCGGTCGCGCCTTGCATCCGCTCTCAGGATTGGAACCCGACCTCCCGACGCCGGCTGCCGAACGTGCCGTGATAGTCCCACCCATGACACGGACGCCGGGACCCGCGGACGGTGAGCGGCCGGGCGTCCTCAAGGTGGAAACCACGAACGGTGCCGAATCCGCGTACGTCGACGAGCTCTTCTCCGTGCGTGGCATCTGGCGACACTGGTAGATGAGTCTCGATCAGCGATAGACCAGGTCACGCGTAGTTTCTCCGTCCTCTTGAGCGCTCCTGCAGAAACGACAGGCGAATCTTCAAGAGCGCTCGTCAGCATCGTCCGGAGCAGATGCGATGCCGAACGCTCTGCGCTGGTACGCAAAATGCTCCCTTCAACCGAAGTTATGGACGCCGAGACTCTGTACGACTCGTTTCTCTCCCTCGGCGATGTCGCGCTCGGAACTGGCGCGCGTTTGCTCTTCATTGGGGCGTATAGGCGGTCGGCGTCCGGCGCGTGTCTCGCACTCTCATCGGCACCCCTGCGATATCGCGGTATCACTGGTCGATGGCCGGTCGGCTTTAACGGCTACGGTCGGGTTGATGACGACGCGTGCATCAAGGTGGTCATGAAGCCGGGCACTTCAACGATGTATCACGCACTTTCCAACTCTTCTCACCACTAGGGGACCATGGCGAAGTCATCGCGTTCATCGAAAACGACGAAGAAACACAGCACCGTACGGAATAGCCGAACGACCGTCAGTGGACCAGCGGATCCCGACGCTTCAGGAGCCGGCGATCTCGCCGCGGAGAAAGCGGCTGCGGCGCAGGACGTGGCCTCAGCGTTTGCCTTCAATCCGAACAAGCGTGCCGAATACGATCCGAAGGCCGCACTCGCCCCGCCTGAGGGGGCATCGGTCAGGCCAGCGGACCCCATGGCCGGCGCCAGCACGGTGTCGGAAGTGCACGGGTCGGAGAAGGCCGGCAGCGGCGGCGCGACCATTAGCCAGAATCCGACCGTCGGCCCGCTCGACCGGGTGCGTGTGGATTCTACTAATCGTGCCCTGACCACGAATCAGGGCGTTCCGATTGCTGACAACCAGAGCTCGCTCAAGGCAGGACTCCGCGGTCCCACGTTGCTCGAGGACTTCATTCTTCGCGAGAAGATCACGCACTTCGATCACGAACGTATCCCCGAGCGTATCGTGCACGCGCGCGGATCCGCCGCGCATGGCTTCTTCGAGTGCACAAAAGCGCTGACCGACGTCACGCGCGCGTCATTGTTCGCGGAAGTCGGGAAGCAGACGCCGGTGTTCGTGCGGTTCTCGACGGTTCTTGGCGAACGGGGTTCCACAGACACGGCCCGCGACGTGCGCGGCTTCGCGGTCAAGTTCTACACCGACGAAGGCAACTGGGATCTCGTGGGCAACAACATCCCGGTCTTCTTCATCCAGGACGCGATGAAGTTCCCTGACCTCGTGCACGCGGCGAAACCCGAACCGCACTTCGCCATGCCGCAGGCCGCCTCCGCGCACGACACGTTCTGGGATTTCGCCTCACTCATGCCGGAGATCACCCACATGCTGATGTGGGCGATGTCCGACCGCGCGATCCCGCGCAGCTATCGGATGATGCAGGGCTTCGGGGTGCACACGTACCGGTTCGTCAACGCCCGTGGTGAATCGCAGTTTGTGAAATTTCACTGGAGCCCGACGGCCGGCACCCATTCATTGGTATGGGACGAGGCCGTCAAGATCTCCGGTGCTGACTCCGATTTTCACCGTCGCGACCTCTGGGAAGCGATCGAGGCCGGCGCCTATCCCGAGTGGGAACTCGGGCTTCAAATCTTCACGGAGGAGCAAGCGGAGGGGTTCACGTTCGACGTGCTGGACGCCACCAAGATCGTGCCCGAGGAGCTCGTGCCGGTGACCCCGGTTGGCCGGCTGGTGCTGAATCGGAACCCAGACAACTTCTTCGCGGAGACCGAGCAGGTCGCGTTCTGCGTCGCCCATGTCGTGCCCGGGATCGACTTCTCAAACGATCCGTTGCTCGCGGGCCGGATCCATTCCTATGTCGACACGCAGATCTCGCGCCTCGGTGGTCCCAATTTTCATGAGATCCCCATCAACGCTCCCATTGCGCAGGTGCACAACAACCAGCGCGACGGGATGCATCGGCAGGCGATTCACCGCGGCCGCGTGTCGTACGAACCGAATTCCCTCGGTGGCGGCTGTCCCTTTCAGGCGGGGAAGACGGGTTTCGTGTCGTTCCCCGAACGCCCTGAGGAAGGCGACCACAAAGTACGCGGGAAGGCCGAGCGCTTCGCCGATCACTATACGCAAGCGACGTTGTTCTGGAACAGCCAGACCGACGCCGAGAAGCAGCACATTATCAATGCCTTCCGCTTCGAGCTCTCAAAGGTACAAACGCCGGCGGTGCGCGAACGCATGGTGTCCGGCCTGATGAACGTGGCCCGTGAGCTGGCAGAACCCGTGGCCGCCGGTTTGGGCATTCGTGAGCTGCCGGCGCCGATGCCCAAGGTGCTAAAGCGCGATGTGACCCCGGAGGTCACAGTGTCGCCCGCGCTGTCGTTGATGTCCCGCCCTGGTGACGGCAGCATCCGCACGCGCCGGGTTGCCATCCTGGTGGCCGACGGCTGCGATGGCGAATCGCTGACCGCGCTCGCCGACCGACTGACCGATGAGGGCGCGGTTGCCCGCTTCGTATCGTCGACACTCGGTTCGGTACATACGCCCACAGGTGACGCCATCGAGGTCGACGTGAGTCTGGAAGCGGCCCCGGCCGTGCTGTACGACGCGCTGGTGCTCCCGGATGGTGCCGAGGCGGTTGATGCGCTTCGGGCTGATGGACACACGTTGGAGTTCATCAAGGACCAGTACCGCCACTGCAAGCCGATCCTCGCTTTGGGCGCCAGCGAGCAGTTGCTCCAGGCCTGCGATATCAACACGACGCTGCCGAACGGGCAGGCTGATGCAGGCGTACTCGTGGGCGCAGACCCGGGTGCAGTGGCTGATGCGTTCGTCGACGCAATTGCGAAGCACCGGCATTTTGCGAGAGAAACCGATCCCCCGCGCGTATGAGTCAGGCGCGGTGCCATTCCGAGAGGAGAACACGACCATGGCCGAAGCAGGAACGCTCCATGACGCATTCATCGACGAACTGCGCGACACCTACGACGCTGAGAAACAGTTGACGAAGGCGCTCCCGAAGCTGGCGAAGGCGGCCTCGAACCCCAAGCTACGCGCGGCCTTCGAGGCGCATCTCGAAGAAACGCAGGGCCACGTCGAGCGGCTGGAACAGGTCTTCGAGTCGCTCGAGGAAAAGGTTCGCGGCAAGCATTGCGAGGGCATTGCCGGGATCATTGACGAAGGCAAGTCGATCATGGAAGAGGACTTCGGCGACACCACGATGGATGCCTGCTTGATCGCCGCGGGTCAGCGTGCCGAGCACTACGAAATGGCCGCGTACGGCACGCTCGTCGCGTGGGCCCAGGCGCTGGGTCATTCGGACGCGGCGAAACTGCTGCAGCAGACGCTCGACGAAGAGAAGGCCGCCGACAAGAAGCTGTCAGGTTTGGCCGAGGGTGGTATCAACCAGAGCGCGGCCGAGTCGGCGCATCCCGACGACGAGAGCGAAGAGCCGGTGGGCGTAGGTGCCGCCGGGGGCCGCAAAAGATCGTCCGGCGCAAAAATTGGACGTCGTTGATCGTTACGTCGAGCGAGTCATGGTGTTGATCCAGCTGCTGTTGCCAACGCGGAAGCCAGATGGGAGCGATGCCATGACGTCCCTCGGCGAGACGCGTCGTGAGCTAGTGGCTCGGTTCAATGGCGTGACGGCATACGTGAGATCGCCGGCGAAGGGTTTGTGGGTATCGCCAGAGGGTCAGACGGAAGCCGACGACGTGGTGATGGTCGAAGTGGTCACAAGGACGTTTGAGCGATCGTGGTGGCGCACCTATGCCGCGACACTCGCCCGACGCTTCGAGCAGGACGCGATTCACGTGAGGGCGCTACCGATGGAAATGCCGGCCGAGGGGGATCTATGAGCAAACCATTCGCAATCGTGACCGGTGCCTCGTCGGGCATCGGGCTGGAACTCGCCATCATTTGCGCCCAGGAAGGCTTTGACCTCCTGATTGCCGCCGATCGGCCTGAGATTCATACGGCTGCTCAACGCATTCGAGAGTTCGCGGCGGAGGGTTGCTGTCGTCGAAACCGACCTCGCCACGACCGAGGGTGTCGCGCCATGATGCGAGGGGACGGAGACGTCGTCAGCGGCTGGAAGAACAAACTGCAATCGGCGATCGCGAACATTACGCCGGCGGGAATGCTCGCGGAACAACATCGGAAGATGGCCGAGCCCGGTTCCGGTCAGAAGACCAAAGGCTAAGGCGGTATGGACGATGGCGCGGCGCGCAGTGATAAAGGGAGCCTCTCTCTCTGACCGGGTTCATAGAACCGTCAGCGTCCCCGTGTCGGGCACTGCGCTGCTGTTGATTGACGTCATCAACGACCTCGCGTTCGACGGATCCGCGGCATTGGTCGCGCAGGCCGAGCCGATGGCCATGCGGCTGGCGACACTGAAGCGCCGCGCCACGACCGCAGGCGTTCCCGCGATCTATATCAACGACAACTTCGGTCAGTGGCGGTCTGATTTCAGGCAGACCGTCACTCACTGTACGTCGTCTCGTTCGCCGGGACGGCGCGTGTCCCAGCGATTGCGACCGACGTCGCGCGACTACTTCGTCCTCAAGCCAAAGCACTCAGGGTTCTTTGATACGACCCTCGACACGCTGCTGGAGACGCTGCGGATACGTCGAGTGATCGTCACCGGTATCGCCGGCAACATCTGCGTGCTGTTCACCGCAAACGATGCCTACATGCGCGATCTCAAGCTCTTCGCGCCCGCTGACTGCATCGTCTCGAATACGGCAGCGGATAACGACCATGCACTGCGACAGATCGAAATAGTCCTGAAAGGCAACGTGACCGAATCAACTCAGTTGCGGTTCAAGCGCACGGGTGGGGCGGCTCGAACCCATCACGCGCTCGACACAAGGGAATCCCGAACATGAAAACGGAATTGGACAAGTTCTACGGCTTGATTGATGACATCAACGTCGCGATGATGACGACCCGGCGGCCCGATGGACATCTGGAATCCCGCGCGATGGCGAACCAGAAACGCGCCGACGGAGCAGACTTGTGGTTCGTAACCGCCGAAGGCAGCGGGAAGCTGCGCGACATCGACCAGGACCCGCACATCAACCTTGCGTATTACAGGTCCGGGTCGTACGAATGGGTCTCGGCGTCAGGTCTGGCTCGCCTCTCGCGAGACCGCGCGAAAATCAAGGAACTGTACGAGCCCGACTGGAAGGTATGGTTCGGGCAGGAAGGCGATCCACGTCACGGTACCGCGGACGATCCCCGCATCGTGCTTATCGCCGTCGACGTGCATGCAGCGGTGTTCTTGGAGGTCAACAAACCAAAGCCCGTCGTTCTGTTCGAGCTGGCCAAAGGTTGGTTGACGGGAGAGCGCATCGAAGCTGGCGAAACGCACCGACTCAGCGAGCCGCATCGATAGGGACTGGCGTCCACATGCGGGCGGTTGTATGCGCGTGGAAAACATGGGCAGTTGGGTGCGCGACTGCGGCCTGACGTTGCTGTTGCTGTTCACGTTTGCCGTGGTCGCTCTGGCACCAGTGGCGACCGGCTTCGCCGAATACAACTCGGAGCATACGAATCACGGACAGCCAACGCTGACGTCACCGAAATCGAAACCGGTGCATGCACCGCGTGTCGAAATGGGACGGTGAGCGAGAGGACCACGATGGCCACAAAACAGATTTACACCACGCCCTACTGGACCACGACGGCAACGTTTTCCCAATTTGCCAAGCTCGACGAGGATCTCGTGACCGATGTGGTCGTCATCGGAGCCGGTATCACCGGCTTGACCACGGCGTATCTGCTGGCCAAAGCCGGGAAACGAGTCGCCGTTCTTGAGCGCGACCGCTGCGCTATGACCGACACCGGACATACGAGCGCGCACCTCACGATGGTGACCGACACGCGGATGAGCGAGCTGGTCAAAAAATTTGGGCGGAATCACGCGCAGGCGGTCTGGGATGCAGGCTTGGCGGCCATCGCCACGATCGACGAGACCGTTCGTGAGCACGAGATCGACGGGTTTGCCTGGGTCGACGGCTACCTCCATGCGCCACTGGACGATGAAACCAGGTCCGAAATCGACCGTCTGCAGGAGGATGCATCCCTCGCTCGTGACCTCGGATTCGATTGCGAGTTCGTGGAATCGGTCCCGTTGGTTGACCGGCCAGGGATTCATGTCGTGGATCAGGCGCGTCTGCAGCCCCGCGTGTACCTGGCGGGCGTCGCCAAGGCGATCGTCGCGTTGGGCGGCCACATCTACGAGCACTCGGCCGCTGACGAGTTCTGCGACGACCCGCGGTCAGTTAAGGTTGGGGCGTACACGGTGCGTTGCGAAGACATCGTGGTCGCGACGCACAATCCGCTCGTTGGCCTCGCGGGCGTGGCGGGCGCCACGCTCTTTCAGACGAAGCTTGCGCTGTATACCAGCTATGTCATCGCGGGACGTACAGCAAAGGGAGCCGTCGGCGACGCGCTCTGGTGGGACACGAGCGATCCGTACTACTACCTTCGCGTCGAGCCACACCGAGATAGTGACGTGCTGATTTTCGGAGGTGAGGATCACAAGACCGGGCAACAGGATGACACCGAAGCGTGCTACCGGCGTCTCGAAACGCGCCTGACGACGATCATTCCTCACGTTGAGCTCACGCATCGCTGGTCCGGACAAGTGAT
>Ga0068862_100005384_pt1 | contig 10708 bp, 7 predicted proteins | sample KBSSwiS52_FD_66598 | JGI IMG/M metagenome (GOLD analysis project Ga0068862, IMG submission 66598) | Switchgrass rhizosphere microbial communities from Kellogg Biological Station, Michigan, USA - KBS Switchgrass S5-2 | ecosystem: Host-associated > Plants > Roots > Rhizosphere > Soil ... | reverse complement strand
TCCGTCGCTGGCCAGCCGCAACTGGACGTTGACACGATTGGAGGTGCTGTCGAATTCCGGCACATCACACCAGGTGATGACGAGCGCATCACCGTCGGTGCGTCGAAAGACCCCGCCAGCCTTCGAGGGATCGAGATCGGCAAAGATCGGCGCGACCCGCGGCGGTCCGGTCAGGAACCGGGCGACGTTCCGATCGGTGCTGGCATGATCCTCGGCCGCGAACGTGACGTTGCCGTCGGAATTGAGAAAGGCCTCGCTGTATCTGCCGGCGTAGTACGGAAACGTGAACGGCAGCGCGATCCGCGCGCTCGCATCGTCGGCCAGAGGAACCTTGTCGCCGACGCTGCTCAGAAACGCGCGCGTGGAAGGCCGGACATCGTAGCCGCCCGATCCGTTGCGCGCAAAGAGAAACGCCGCCGACCGCAAGTCGAACGCGTTCGGCGGCAGAAAGAGATCGCCTTCGTCCCGCATGACCGCGATCTGCCCGATGTCCTCGGTGGTGGCAGTGGGACCGAATGTCGATGGCCGCGCCCGACCTTCGGCCGCCCGCCGCGCGGCCGCAGCCTGATGCTTCCAGAGCTCCTCGTAGACGCGGCCGCGCCGTGTCCTCCGGTCGTCGGCGATTTCAGACTTTGGCGCGGCGGCCGAGCCCTCGGTAAGGACGGCGGTCTCGACGGGAATGCTGCAGGCGGCGACTGCCGGCGATGGCGACGGCGAGGTGGCCGGCGGAGGGGTCGCGCTACCTCCGCCGCCACTACATGAAACAGTCAGCAGCGCCAGGGCAACCGCGAATCGCATCCCGGCGATTATACGGGGCGGCGATCGATCGTGAGAGGGCGGCTAATATTTCTTCCAGGTGAACGAGCTCATCATGGCGTTGCCGACGAAGTAGAACTTTCCTGACAGACGACGGTCGTAGTGTATTTTCGCGCCGCCGGTGTCGTCGATCGTGGCGCCGACGACCGATCCGTAGAAATCTCCATTGCCGCTGAAGCTCACCGCAGCGTTCGGCGAATAGACCATCGCCGTGGTGTGAGCGCCACCGTTCAACTTCACGTTACCGGTCCCGGCATACATGACCTGAAACGACGTCGGATCGAAGCTCGCGTTCGATACCGATCCGCCGGTGAAATCAATGGGGGTCGCCTGGCCCGAACCCACGACGTTCAGGATGACATTGCCGAGAATCACGAGATTCGCGTTGCCGTTGATCGTGATGCTGTTGATGTTGATGACGCTCGTCACGCCAACTTGACCCAGTGTCAGAGTCTTGTTCGCGTTGACGGTGACGTCGCCGACTGAGTCGCCATCGTGGAGAAACTGGTCGTTTCCGTTGTACCCGGTCGTCGGTACGCCCGCGGGAACCGCGGGCGGCGGCATCACGACCGCCTGAGGCAGCTGGAGAATGTCTCCGGCCTGTGGCGGGTTGTGGCCATTCACGGTCGCGCCGCCGCTGCTCGAGAGCGCATTCACGTTGCCGGCGCTGCAGGCGCCGACGCCAACGCGCGGACTGGACAACGTGCCGTAAATGTCGGCACCGCCGCCCTCGGTGAGGTTCCCGTTGGTGCCGACATTTCCGCCGCCATTCGTCGTAACGGGGTTGCCGCCGACCAGACCGGCGAGGGAATCGTAGCTGTCAGTCTGTGTGTTGTTGCCGTGGAAGTTCAGGGTGCCGCAGCCGCCACCGGTGCCGAACGCGGCGTACATGTTCGCCGGGAACTTCGGCGTTTCGAGCGTCGCGCTGACCTCGACCTGCGCGGTCTTTCCGGCGGTAATCGTGCCCGTCGACGTGAGCTGCCAGGTTTGAATCGTCTGGATGCCGCCGCCGTAAACCTCAATCTGCTGCATGGAAAGGAGCGTCGCGTACGGCGCAAACGCGACGGTCGTGTTGCCGGCCGGCAACGATCCCTGGACGGCGGCAAGGAACGCTGCCTGAACCGCCGCGTTGGGATAGTTCCATGGTTTCGTGGCGTTCGCGGACAGCACGACCGGCTGATTGAGGCTGGGGCAGCCAAGCGTGCAGGTGACCGGCGAGACGTTGGTGTTGTAGTTGACGATCGGATCGGCGCCGCCGGTGACAGGCGCGACATAGGTATACAGCAGGTGATTAGCGGCCCTTTGAATTCCTGACTCGGCCCCGTAACGCGCCTGCGACATCAGCCGGTAGTTCATGCTCGAGTATGTTTCGGTCTGTGACAGAAACATCAGCGACGCCGCGATGACGGACATCGCCGACAGCAGAAACAGGCTGAGGACGAGCGCGATTCCCTTTTGGTTCGCCATTTTCATATGAATACCGTTTGGTCAGGGCAGAAGAGCCGCCACGGTCGGCGGTATCGGCTGGACGCGCTCCGTGACGCCTGCGCTCGCCAGCTGCCAGACGTTGAACACGTTGCGCGGCGAGACGTTCAGCAGCGCCTTCGTCTCTGTCTGGAACTGCCGGGTGATCGGATCGATCACCTGCGTGTTGACGGTCAGCGTGATCGCGACGTCGAGCACGTAGGACTCGGCAACGCCGGCCGGATTGACAACGACCGGAAGAGGGTTTGGCATGTAGGTGAAGCATGCCGTCCCGCCTGGGTTCGTCTGAATGTTCGTGAGCAGTATCTGACCGGTCGTCGGCGCGGCCTTGGGAGGTGCCTGGTCGTACGGCATGACGTTGCGGTACAGGTTCCCGGTGCCGCCTGGCGCCGGGTCGCAGGTGTACTCGACGTACACCAGGGTTCCATCTCCGTTGATGTCGCCGTACAGCTTCAACACAGACGGCGTCGATCCATTCGGGTATCCACCAGCCAGAGGCGGCACGATACCCGTGCCGAAGCCGCCGAACGCGTTGACCGGCGTGTTGATGAGGTGTGGATAGGCGAACGTGGCCGTGATCTGTTTGGCGGCGGTATTGACACCGGTGACGGTCACCGTCTCCTGACATGGAGTGATGGGCACACACGGTACCGGCCCCCCCACATCAACCACCAGCTTCTCGCCGACGAAGAAACCGGACATCGTCGCCGGCACCGCGCCGTCGACCCGCACTCCCACGGTCGCCGCGCCAGCGCCGCCGACGGCGGCGGCGAGGGTGACGACTCCAGGCAGTGAGATCTTGCCGGCCTGTCCCACCTCCTGCTGCAGCAGCTCGGTCGCGCTCCGCACGCCGGCGTGGAGCTGGGTGCGGTTCCAGATGGTGCGCTGCGAATTGGTCATCTGGAGCAGCGCCGACGTCACCGCGCTCGAGATGATCAGGAGCACCGTCACGGAGATCAGCAATTCCGGAAGTGAGAACCCAGCCTGCGAACGTGGCGATGAATGAGGGGTCACGGCTTCAGCATCCAGTCGGGCAGTTGGTCTTGTAGGACGACACGGTCGATTGCGACAGCTGCGCGCCGGCGACGCTCGTCTTGACGATCGCCGTGACCGTCATCTGTTTGAGGTTCGCGACCGGCGACGAGATTTGCCACACGCGCTTGTAGTACCAGGTCGCGGGAGGAGCCGCGGTGCAGGGCGTGGCGACGGTGCAGAGAATGTTGCCGTTCTGATCCAGATAATCGGTATAGCCGACCACCGGCGCCGCCGGATTGGAGCTTCCGCCAATCGCGAGCCCGGTGCCGCCGTTGTTCAGCGAAGGAAACACCGTCGTGTTGCTTTGCGCGTCGCCGTAGGTGAGCTCCTGCAGCTGTTCCATCTTGTCCACGGCGTACTCCGTGGTCCGCGCCCCGAGGTGTCCCTGGTTTTCCGTGATCGACGTCGCCAGAGCCGCCATGCCCATCAATCCCGTCATGACGACGAGCAGGATGGCGCTGGCCACGGCCACCTCGATCAACGTGGTGCCGTTCTCTGATTTCAGTCGGTCGAAGGCGGCCCGGAGGCGCGTCATTGCTGCACCCACGCCGGGGCGGCCAACGGATTCGTCCGCCACAGCTTGATCAGGCCGGTGGCTGAAATCGTGACGCCAAAGACGGCCGTGTTGTCTGTGATGTAGATGGCGTCGTTGCCGGTCGGCGCGCCCACCGCCGGAGGAACTCCAGCTGAGTCAACCGGAATGCCTCGGGAGTTGAACAGGATGCAGGAAGTATTGGCGATGGCGGCCCCGAGTCTGGTCAGACACGGCGGAGCCTGGCCGAATACGCCCTGAGTGTTCGGCGGTGCGGCGCCAACGACACTGAAACCGAAGATATCGCTCGACGAAAGCGAGACGATGCCGCCTTCCGTCACCCAGTCCGGCGGCACGGCGGTCTTTGCCCACACTTCGACGTGGTACGACCGCGCGTCGCGATCGACGTACAAGCGCGATTGGCTGAAGTCCGACGCGGCGCGAAGCTTGGCCAGCGACACCGCATTCGTGAGTCCCCGCGCGTCGCCGCTCAACTTGAAGTCGCCGATCGTGTTCTTCATCATCGGCACGGCAATCGCCGCAACGACTGTGGAGATGCCCACGACCATGAGCACTTCGAGCAGCGAGAAGCCATTGCGCCTGTCGCCCGTCCCGCGAACTCTCTGGTGCTTCACCGTGTCACCCGCTACCGATAGCTTCACGACCCCCTCTGCAGCAAGACAGGGGCCGACGCGGATGAGGTTCGTTAAACAGCTGGTTTTGGAAGGACTTACCGAAAAAAATCGACGCGATGTGCGGGTGTGGGCAACTTACCGATTCGTGTTCGGAATGACCAAACTGATCACTAGACCGACACTAACGACCACAATGGCGCCTATCAAATTGTGCCACAAAAACTCGATCCACGGCAGCTGGAACGCGACGGTGAGCACCACCGCCATGCCCGCCAGCAATCCCCAGAAAGCGCCGGTCGCCGTTGCACGTTTTGTCAGGATGCCAAGGATGAAGACGCCGAGCAACGAGCCGTAAAAGAAGGACCCGTAGCGGTTGACCACCTCGATCAACGACCCCTGATTGGCGGCGCGCATCGCGACCACACAGGCGACGAGCCCCCACGCAATCGTGGCCAGCTTCGACACAAACAGGTAGTGGGCGTCCGAGGCCTCCCTGACGAAATGGCGGCGGTAGAAGTCGATGATCGTCGCCGTGGCGAGGGCATTCAGCTCGCCACCGCTGGCCGACATCGCCGCCGCAAAGATCGCCGCGATCATCAGCCCGACGAGGCCGATCGGGAGGCGCGTCGTGATGAACGTGGAGAAGACGTAGTTCACGTCGTTGTAGGACACGTCGCCGGTCGCCTCCTTGACCAGGCCGACGGCTTTCGCGCGGATCTCTTTGAGGCGCGCGTCGCTCGCCAAAAACAGGTCGCGATCGTTCCGCTCGGCGGCGGTGCGGCGGACGGCGACTTCGGCGTCGAACTCCTGCTGCAGGGCCGCATACGGGGCCGCCTGCGGTCCCGAGGCGACTTGCGCGTCGTAGGCGCGGTTGAACAGCATCGGCGGCGTGTAAAACACGTAGAACACGAAGACGAGTACGCCGCTCACGAGAATCAGCAGCTGCAGCGGAATCTTCACGTACGCGCTCATCATCAGCGACTGCCGCGCTTCGTCGATCGACTTCGCGGTGAGATACCGCTGCACCTGGCTCTGATCGCAGCCGAAGTACGACAGCATCAGGAACAGGCCGCCAATCATCCCTGACCAGAACGTGTACTTCTCGGTCAGGTTGAAGCTGAAGTCGATCGACTGCAGCCGCCCGGTCGCGCCGGCCAGCTGCAACGCGTGGCCGAGGCTCACGTGCTGCAGAATCCCATAGAGCAGGATCGCGACCGCCGCCAGCATGCCGAAGACGACGATGAACATCTGCTTGACGTCGGTCCAGGCCACGGCCTGCACGCCGCCGATCGTCGTGTAGAAAATCATCGGCAGGCAGATCACCAGAACTGTGACAGGTAGCGTCCAGCCGAGCACGGAGGACATCACGACCGCTGGCGCCGACAGTGTCACACCGAGCGCCAGCGCACGCCCGGCGAGGAAGAGAAAACTGGCGAGCGAGCGGACGCGCACGTCGAAGCGGCGCTCGAGGTATTCGTAGGCGGTATAGACGCGCGCGCGGGTGAAGAACGGCACCACCGTCAGCGACAGAATCACCATCGCGAGAGGGAGGCCGAAATACATCTGCACGAAGCGCAGGCCGGAAAGGTATCCCTGTCCCGTGGTGCAGCAGATCGTGACCGCGCTCATCTGGGTCGCCATTACCGACAGGCCGACCGCCCACCACGGCAGCGAACGGCTCGCGAGAAAGTAACCGTCCACCTTGTCGGTGTTTCGGGACCGGCGCAGGCCGTCGATGACGATCCAGCCGATGTAGGCGACGACGACGACCCAGTCAAACGCTCTCATCGGGGCTGGGGGCTAGCTGCGAATCGCATGGAACGCTGCTAGGAGAAGGCGCGGGCGAAGAGCCAGAGGACGACCAGGATCGCCGCTTCGAGAACCAACACGCGGATGTAGGTTGCCGTCATCGGCGTGTCGCGCTCACCGGGTTCGGTATTCACAATGCGGCACTACGTTCGGCGAGGCGATGTTCGGCGTCCGCCAGCGCGTTGGTCGCCTGTTCCCACCATGCGTCGTCTGCCCCGAGCAACTGACGGGAAACAGCGGCGGCGCGCGCGGTCTCTTCCGGCGCGGGGCCGCCGAGTGTGCGGCGCACGGTGACGAAGTACCGGGGGCTGAGAATTTTCGCGAGCGCCGCTTCCGAGTAGGCGATCGGAGCGCCCGTGACCTCCTTCGACACATCGGTAAGGACGTCCGCAAGCGGGCGGTCGGCGTCATGCTGCCTGGCGGTAATCAGGCGGCCGGCAATCGCATGGGCGGTGCGGAACGGCAAGCCGCGATCGCGGACCAGGGTGTCAGCCAACTCGGTCAGCGTGGTCCAACCGTCGCCGGCGCGCGCTTCGAGACGCACCGCGTCGAACTCGGCGGTCGTCATCGCGGCAGCCACCAGCTTGACCGCCCGCGTCGCGTCCCGGAACATCGAAAACACGAGCGGTTGCAGGTCGTCCTCCGTGTCGACGATGTCGCCGAACGGCGTGTTGTGGACGGCCGTCCCGATCGCCTGCGCCTGACCGAGCGCTTTGCTGCCGATCGACCGCGCGTGCTCGATCGCGACCGGATTGCGCTTCTGCGGCATGATGCTGCTGCACTGCACGAACCCGTCGCCGAATCGGACGTAGCCGAACTCCGAGGTGGACCAGAGGAGCAGGTCCTGCACGAAGCGGCCGTGGCCGGTGAGCAGCACCGAAGCGGCCGACGCGCTCTCCAGGAGATAGTCAACCGTGGCGATGCTGCCGTAGGTATTGCCGGTCGGCCCACAGAAGCCAAGGAGATCGGCGGTCAGCTGCCGATCGATGGGGAATCCCGTGCCGGTGATGGCGCAGGCGCCGAGCGGATTGCGATTCGTACGCTCGTAGGCGCCTTTGAGCCGCGTGGCATCGCGCTCGAGCTGTTCGACGACCGCCAGGAGGTAGTGGGCGACGGTCGTCGGCTGGGCCCGCTGCGTGTGCGTGTGGACCGCGAGAATCGTGTCGCGATGGCGGTCGACGAGGTCGAGCAGCGAACGGCGCAGCTCGAAGGTGGCGGCCAGCAGCCCCAGCACGAACTCGCGCTGACGCATCCGGTACATCGTCATGTCGATGTCGTTGCGGGAGCGGGCGGTGTGGAGCCGTCCGGCGACGTCCTCGCCGCACGCCTGGACAATGAGGCGTTCGACGTAGAAGAACAGATCCTCGTAGGTCCCGTCGTACTTGACGTCGCGAATCTCGTCCTGCGACACGCCGTCCAACGCCTCGCGCAGCGCGTGCGCGTCGGAGGGCGATACAATCCCCTGAGCGGCGAGCATCACGAGGTGCGCGTAATTGATCGCCATCATCGGCGACAAGAGCAGCGCCTTGGCGTCCTCGAAGTTTTCGTTCAGGACGAACGTGACGTACTCGGGCGCGAACTTCATCAATGCGAGTATATCGGGGAACCACAGAGGACACGAAGGTGAACAGAGGACACAAAGGATCGAGCCCCATGAGCATCGTCAAACGCGTGGTGTGGTGCCTGTGCCTGTCTTCGACGATTGCGCTCCAGGCGCAGACAGGTCCGAACGATTCGCGCGCCCGTGAGATCTACAAGGAGCTCGTCGAGATCAACACGACCGACACGCCGGCGGGCAACGTCACCAAGGCCGCCGAGGCAATGGCGGCACGGCTGAAGGCCGCGGGCTTCCCCGCCGCCGATATCCAGGTGCTCGGACCGGACCCGAAGAAGGGCAACCTCGTCCTGCGATGGCGCGCCGGTGCCGGCGCGGGCCGCAAGCCGATTCTCCTCCTGGCGCATCTCGACGTCGTCGATGCCAAGCGCGAAGACTGGTCGTTCGACCCGTTCACGTTCCTCGAGAAGGACGGCTTCTTCTATGGCCGCGGTACGAGCGACGACAAGGCGATGGCCGCCCAGTTCGTCGCGAATCTCATTCGCCTGAAGCAGGAAGGGTTCACGCTCGATCGCGATGTGATCCTGGCCCTCACCGCTGACGAGGAAGGCGGCACCTTCAACGGCGTCGACTGGCTGGTCAAGAACCACAAGAACCTGATCGACGCCGAGTTCGCGGTCAACGAGGGCGGCGGCGGCAACATGCGCAAGGGGAAGTACCTCACCAACGAGGTCCAGGCCAGCGAGAAGGTGTTCCAGGACTTCCACCTCGAGGTGACGAACCCTGGCGGGCACAGTTCGCTGCCGGTCAAGGACAACGCCATTTACCATCTCGCCGGCGGACTCGCGCGCCTCGCGGCTTTCGAGTTCCCCGTGCAGATGAACGAGGTGACGCGCGGCTACTTCGAGCGGTCGGCTTCGGTTCAGGACGATCCGAAGATGGCGGCCGACATGCGCGCGGTCGCGCGGCCGACACCCGACGCGGCCGCCGCGGCGCGGCTGTCGGCGGCGGTCCCCTTCTACAACTCGCTGATGCGCACGACCTGCGTCGCCACGCGCCTGCAGGGCGGCCACGCCAACAATGCATTGCCCCAGATGGCGGGCGCCAACGTGAACTGCCGCATCCTGCCAGGCGTCTCGCCGGCGTCGGTCAAGGACAAGCTCGTGGAGGTGCTGGCAGATCCGCAGATCAAGGTGACGTTCGTCGGCGACGCCAATCCGAGCAAGCCCTCTCCGCTCCGCTCCGATGTGATGAACGCTGTCGAATCGCTCACGAAGCAGATGTTCCCGGGCGTGGTCGTCGTTCCGGTCATGAGCACCGGCGCGACCGACGGCCTGTACCTTCGCAACGCCGAAATCCCGACCTACGGCATCGACGGCACCTTTGGCGATCTCGACGACGTGCGAGCGCACGGCAAGGACGAGCGTGTCGGCGTCAAGCAGTTCTATGAGGGCCTGGAGTTTCAGTACCGCTTGATCAAGATGCTGGCCGGCCGCCCGTAACAGCGCCGACGATGGCCGGCCATTCTCTTCGAGCCAGGCGGCCACGCAACGATGTCGCCGCCGCGGGCGAGATCCGCAGCGACCCGGATGTCGTCCGGAGATTCCTCGAAGATGCCGCGCACTTCCCAGGCGGCCACGCCGCGGGAATCGCGGCGCCGGGTAGTGAAGGCGAGGTCGCCGCCGTTCTGCGGTCCGCCGCCAGCGTGCTGCCGATAGGCGCGCAGTCGTCGCTGACCGGCGGCGCCACGCCGATGGGCGACCTGCTTCTGAGCACGTCGCGACTGAATCGCATCCTCGAGATCGGGACGGACACGGTCCGCGTGGAAGCCGGTGTGACGCTGCTCGATCTCGACGCCGCGCTGGCGCGCGCCGGGAAGTACTATCCGCCGTCTCCAACTTTCACCGGCGCGTACGTCGGCGGCGTCATCGCGACCAACGCCGCAGGCGCGGCGACCTTCAAATACGGGACGACGCGGGACTGGGTGCGTGGGATCACCGTCGTGCTGCCCAGCGGCGATGTCCTGGACGTCGAGCGCGGCGTGACCACCGCCGATCCCAACGGCACATTCGAGATCGTTCTGCCCGAACGGGCCGTCCGTCTCGACGTTCCCACGTATCGCCTGCCGCGGGTGCCGAAAGTGTCGGCCGGGTACTTCGCTGCGGCAGGGATGGACCTGATCGATCTGTTCATCGGATCCGAAGGCACGCTCGGCGTCATCACAAACGCCACGCTTCGTGTCGTCGCCAGCCGGCCGGCGGTGTGTCTCGCATTCGTGCCGTTCAGCGATCGGCCGACGGCACTCGGCGTCGTCGCACGGCTGCGCGATGCGGCCGCTGAGGCCTGGCGCACGGAGGACCCACACGGTCTCGATGTGTCGGCCATCGAGCACATGGACCGGCGTTCCCTCGCTTTGCTCAGAGAGGACGGCGCCGACCGCCGGTTTGGCGTTCGGATTCCTCCGGATGCGGCGATTGCGCTCATGATTACGCTGGAGCTGCTGCCCGGGACGACCGCTGCCGACGCCTTTGATGAGATCGGCAGGGCGCGCGAACCGGCGGCGCCCGACACACGGTTGACGCGCTTCTGCCGGGTGCTGGACGAGGCTGGCGTGCTGGACGCAGTCGAGATCGCCGTGCCCGGCGATCACGCCCGCGCGGCGCAACTCGTCGCGCTGCGGGAGGAAGTGCCGGCGGCGGTCAACGCGCGCGTCGGACGGGCGAAGCACGACATCGACCCGCGCATCGCCAAGACCGCAGCGGACATGATCGTGCCTTTCGAATCGCTCGAAACCTTGATGACCTTGTACGACAGGGAATTCGAACGCCGCGGTCTGGACGC
>Ga0068862_100005374_pt1 | contig 10719 bp, 7 predicted proteins | sample KBSSwiS52_FD_66598 | JGI IMG/M metagenome (GOLD analysis project Ga0068862, IMG submission 66598) | Switchgrass rhizosphere microbial communities from Kellogg Biological Station, Michigan, USA - KBS Switchgrass S5-2 | ecosystem: Host-associated > Plants > Roots > Rhizosphere > Soil ... | reverse complement strand
ACTTCGCCGAACGCGAGCGCCTCGATCGAGTCGCTGTCCTCCATGAGCTGCGCCGACGGATAAACCTCGACGCGCACGCGGCCCGGAAAGCGCTCTTCGGCGAGCTCCTTGAAGCGTTGCGCCATGATGCCCTTGGGCGTCGCCGGCGCCACGACGTGTGGGAATTTGATGACATATGGTTCTCCGCTCGCCGGCGCGGCGCCGGGTGCAGAGCTGCCGCAACCCGCGATGGCGGCCAGGGCGAGGCCCAGCAGAATCACGTCGTAGCGCGAGTGCACCGCCATCATTGAGTCCCCCCGTCGGCGCGCGTATTACGTGATGAACAGTCTGGCCGAGCCGAGAGCATCTTGCTAGGCTAAGCGGCCTTCAAGCCAAGGAAAACCGTCGGATTCCGGCCGGTTGCGGCACGAACCGCCAGGGCGGCCGCCGAAATCCGAATCGTCAGAACGCCCCTCTCATTCAAGAAGGCAAAAAAGCAGTGGAAGCACACCCCGTGGCGGGTTTCACCGCCCGTAACCCGCAACTCTCGATCAGTACCGAGACGCGCCTGAAGCTGTACCGCACGATGCTTCAGTGCCGCGTGCTCGAGAAGCGCGCTTACGACCTGTTCATGCAGAACCTCATCAAGGGCACGAGTCATCTGGCGCTCGGCCAGGAAGCGATCGCCGCCGGCTTCGGCCTCGCGATGCACTCCGACGATTACACGTTCTGCACCTATCGCGGCCACAACCACACGCTCGTGCGCGGCGTCGGCATGACGGAGATCCTGGGCGAGCTCATGGGCAACTCCTCGGGGCTCATGCGCGGCAAGGGCGGCTCGATGCATCTCACGAGCGTCAAGCATCACATGATGGGCTCGTACGCGATCATCGGCGCGCACATGACGATCGCGAACGGCGCGGCGTGGTCGGCGCAGTATCGCGGCACCGACCAGGTCGCCGTGTGTTTCTTCGGCGACGGCACGACGAACATCGGCGCGTTCCACGAGGCGCTGAACTTCGCCGTGATCTGGAAGCTCCCCGTCGTGTTCGTCTGCGAGAACAACCTGTACATGGAGTACACGAACATTCACGACGTCACGGCCGTCGAGCATCCGGCCGCGGACCGCGCGGCCTCGTACGGGCTCGAGCCCGTGCTCATCGACGGCAACGACGTCGACGTCGTGTACCGCACGGCGCAGCGCGCGCTCGACCTCGCGCGCAAGGGCGGCGGCCCGAGCTTGATCGAAGCCGAAACGTATCGTCACGGCGGCCACTCGCGCGCCGACCCCGGCAAGTACCGGCCCGACGATGAAGTCAAAGCGTGGCTCGCGAAAGATCCGCTGCCGCGCTATCGCGGCCGCCTGCTCGAGCTCGGAATCGCCGTCGGCGACATCGAGAAGATCGAGGCCGAGACGAACGCAGAGATCGATCGCGCCACGGAGACCGCGCGCAACGCGCCGCCGCCCCCGCTCGAGCTCGCAGACAAGGATGTTTGGGCTGACGGAGGCTCGTCATGGCGCAACTAACTTATCGTGACGCCGTCGCGGCCGGCATCGCGCAAGAGATGCGCCGCGATCCGAACGTCGTGTTGCTCGGCGAGGACGTCGCCGCGGCCGGCGGCGTGTTCAAGGCGACCGTCGGCCTGCTCGACGAGTTCGGCCCGAAGCGCGTCAAGGACACGCCGATCTCGGAGCAAGCGATCGTCGGCGCGGCGATGGGCGCCGCGATGACGGGCTTGCGTCCGATCGTCGACCTGATGTTCTCGGACTTCTTCGCGGTCGCTTGGGACATCGTCTCGAATCAGATCGCGAAGACGCGCTACATGACGGACGGCCAGGTCACTCTGCCGCTCGTCGTTCGCTCCGCGAACGGCGCGGGCTCGCGCTTCGGCGCGCAGCACTCTCAGAGCGTCGAGAACTGGTCAATGATGATCCCGGGCCTCAAGGTCGTCGCGCCGGCATTCCCCGGCGACGTCAAAGGCATGCTCGCCGCCGCGATCCGCAGCGACGACCCCGTGATGTTCTTCGAGCAGAAATCGCTGTACGCGACGAAGGGCGAAGTGCCCGAAGGCGAGCACGTCATCGAGCTCGGCAAGGCCAATGTCTTACGCGAGGGCAAGGACGTCACGATTGCCGCGCTGGCACTCATGGTGCCGCGCGCGCTGAAGGCGGCCGACATATTGAAGGAGCAGCACGGCATCGACGCTACGGTCGTCGACGTGCGCTCGCTCGTGCCGCTCGACACGCAGACGATCCTGCGCGAGGTCGCGAAGACCGGCCGGCTCGTCACCGTCGAGGAGAATCCGCGACTTTGCGGCTGGGGCGCCGAGATCGCCTCGATCGTCGCCGAGGAGCTGTTCTGGGATCTCGACGGGCCCGTCGTGCGCATCACGACGCCGCACATTCCACTCGCCGCCGCGAACAACCTCGAGGACGCGCAACTGCCGACGCCCGAGCGCATCGTCGAAGGCGTTCGCAAGCTCGTCGACTAGCCACGGAGAGGGCTCGATGAACGTATTGATGCCGCAGCTCGGCGAGACCGTCACCGAGGGCACCGTCGCCAACTGGAAGAAGAAGGTCGGCGACAAGGTCGCCGCCGACGAGATCATCCTCGACATCGAGACCGACAAAGTCTCGATGGAGATTCCGTCGCCGGGTGACGGATTCATCACACAGATCCTCGTACCCGAGGGCACGACGGTGGCCGTCGGCACCGTGCTCGCCGTCGTCGAGAGCAGCATGAGCGCTGCGGCCTCGGCGCCGGCGCCGGCGCCGGCCGCAAAGGCTGCCGCCCCTGCCCCGGCTCCGGCCGTTGCCGCCGCGGCGCCCGCCGCCGCCGTGGCCGCGCCGGCGCAGCTCGCGGCGACCGGCACTTCGACTGCCCACGTCGCGCGCGACGATCATCAACGCTTGTCGCCGGCCGTGCGCCGCCTCGCGGCGGAGTATCGACTCGACTTGAAGGTCGTGCCGGGCTCGGGCCGCAACGGCCGCATCACGCGGCGCAACGTGCTCGAGTTCATTCAGCACCAGAAGACCGCGCCGTCCCCGGCTCCGGCCTCGGCCGCCGCCGCGGCTCCGGCGGCCCGCGCGCCGGCGCCTGCACCCATGCCCGCGGGTCCGCCGCCGGCCGGCGCGAAGACCGTGCCGTTCACGCGCATTCGCAAGCTCACGGCCGAGCACATGGTGCGCTCGAAGGCCACGAGCCCGCACGTGCTGCAAGCCGTCGAGGTCGACTTCCAGCGCGTCGACATCGTGCGCAAGACCGTGCGCGACGCGTGGAAGGCGAAGCACGGCCACTCGCTGACGTACTTGCCGTTCATCGGCAACGCCGTGTGCCGCGCGCTCGAGGAGTTTCCGAACCTGAACTCGAGCGTGCACGGCGACTCGCTCGTGCTGCACCCGTCCGTCAATCTCGCGATCGCCGTCGACCTCGGCGCCGAAGGGCTCGTCGCGCCGGTCATCAAGAACGCGGATCGCTTGAGCGTCGCGCAGCTCGCCGACGCGATCGCGGAAACGGCACAGCGCTCGCGCGCCGGCAAGCTTAGACCCGAGGACTTCCAGGGCGGCACGTACACGCTGTCGAACTCCGGCACGTTCGGCACGCTGATCACGGCGCCGATCATCAATCAGCCGCAGGTCGCGATCTTGTCGACGGACGGCGTGCGCAAGAAGCCCGTCGTCGTCGAGACGAGCGAAGGCGACTCGATCGCGATCCGGCCCGTAGGCGTGCTCGCGCAGTCGTTCGACCATCGCGCCGTCGACGGCGCGTATTCCGCGGCGTTCCTCGATCGCGTCCGCAAGATCATCGAAACCAGCAACTGGATCGTCGAAGTCTGAGGTAGTCATGGCGAAGCACACGCTCGGCTGGGTCGGCGCAGGCGGGCGCATGGGCTTCGCGATGGCGAAGCGTTTGCTCGCGGCCGGACACACGGTCAGCGTCTACAACCGCACGCGCAGCAAGGTCGAGCCGCTTGCGGAGCTCGGCGCGAAGATCGTCGACAGCCCGCGCGCGCTGCGCAAGCACGACATCGTCTTCACCACGGTCTCGGCATCCGACGACCTGATCGCAGTGTGCTCGGGTCCCGACGGCCTGCTCGACAAGAGCGGCGGCCCGAAGCTCATCATCGATTGCTCGAGCGTGTCCGAGGAAGCGTCGGCGCAGGTGCGTGCGGCCGCGGCCAAGCTCGGCACCGAGATGCTCGCGGCGCCCGTCAGCGGCAACGCGAAGGTCGTCGAGGCGGGCAAGCTCACGATCGTCGCGTCAGGCCCGCGCAAGTCGTTCGACATCGCGGAGCCGTACCTTCAGGCGCTCGGCGTCGGCGTCACCTATGTCGGCGAGGGCGAGCTCGCGCGCATGGTCAAGATCTGCCACAACCTGCTGCTCGGCATCGTCGCGCAGTCGCTGGCCGAGATCACGGTGCTCGCCGAGAAAGGCGGCGTGAAGCGCAGCGCGTTCCTCGAGTTCATCAACAATAGCGTCATGGGCTCGCAGTTCTCGCGCTACAAGACGCCGGCGCTCGTGAATCTCGACTGGAAGCCGACGTTCACACCGGTGCTGCTGCGCAAGGACCTCGACTTAGGTGTAAAAGCCGCGAAAGAGCTCGGCGTCTCGCTGCCCGTCACGAAGGCCGCACGTGTCGAGGTCGACAAGCTCGTGCAAGCGGGCCACACCGACTGCGACTTCGCGATCCTGATCGAGCAGGCCGCGACCGCGGCCGGCATGAAGCTCAAGCCCGAGAACGTCGCCATCGACGACGGCCTCAAGAAGAAATCCGCTTAAGGGCTCTCGCGCGCCAGTCCTTGCGGCGCTTGCGCGCCGCTTCGTACTGCTGATTTGCTTCGTACCAATCGGGATCGCTTGCGCGAACTCGTCGTTCTCGCGCGCGAGGCGGAAACTCTCGTCCGTCATCTGCTCGCGCTTGCCCGGTAGCTGACCCTCGACTCCCTGCGCTCGGGAAATGACGCCGGCGCCGGCATTGCTGAACATGCAGTCTTGAGTGACACCCACGGCCTCCACGTCGCAAGCGGAGAACAATCCCGACAGATACTCCCCCGCCGCGGCGGCTGAGATTCGGTTCTCGAATTGCGCGCGGCAGACCACCTGCGGGACGTTCGTGCCGGACCGGCTTTCGTTGTGGATACGCATAGAGCGTGGGGCTGCGCTAACGAATCGCGCTCTTGTACCACACGACTCATCGCCTTGATAACGCACGCGTCCCGACGCGCATTTGGTGCCTTACTGCCCAGATTGCCGGCTCGCCGAGACCACGAGCGCCGGGGGAAGCTTGCCGCAACGCTTGGCCGTACAATCGCCGCATCGGTCGACCCTCATGAGCACCCTCATGCACGAGCTACCGCAGCGGCATCGGATCACGGTGGAGCACTTCTACCGCATGGCGGAGGTCGGCGTGTTCGCCGAAGACGATCGCGTGGAGCTCATCGACGGGGAGATCATCGACGTGCCTCCGATGGGACACCCCCACGCAGGAGTCCTCGACTACCTCGCCAAACTGCTGATACGCACGGTTGAGCCGCGGGCGATCGTTCGCCAGCAGCTACCACTGCGGCTCGGCAACTACTCGGAGCCGCTTCCCGATATCGTCGTCGCAAGACCCCGCGACGACCTGTACATCGACGGGCACCCCACGAGCGCCGATGCGCTGCTCGTGATAGAGATCAGCAGCACGACGCTCCGCTTCGATCGCAACGTCAAGGTGCCGATGTATGCTCGCCACGCCATTCCCGAGGTTTGGGTTTTGGACGTCAGCGGGCAGGAGATCCATCGCTATTCTTCGCTCGAAGACGGCCACTACGCTTCCACCACAACGACCCCGTTAGCCAGCCGAATCACACTCGACGTGTTGCAGTCGGAGCTCGACCTTGCTCCGCTCGCTGCACGCCTCACCGACGCCCAAGCGATCTAACCTCTTTCACACGTGCTGCGCGTTATATCGCCGATAACTCGGCGCGCGCTGCTGCGATGCCCACAGAGGCGCACAATTCCATCGTCGATTGCGCGAGGGGGTTGAGATGCACGCAGTCATCGTCGGTGCCGGGATGGGCGGCCTGTTCGCCGCGCTGGCGCTGCGCGAGTCGAAGCAATTCGATCGAGTCGACGTTTACGAGCAGACTCTACGCCCAAGCACTGCTGGAGCGGGCCTCAACATCGCGCCGAACGGCGCGCGCCTGTGCAAGTGGCTCGGCATCGACTTGGACGGCGGTGACCCGAAAGGGCCGGCCGGTGCCATCGACGGCGGCCGCGCGTCGATTCTCGAAGCGACCTGCCAGGTGCTGCCGGACGGCACACGCTCGCGGCGGCCGATCGACCACGACACGGCGGCGCACGACGGCGCGGGCTTCCACCACATGCACCGGCTCGATCTCTTGATGTGCCTGCACAAGAGAGTCGGCGAGCTCGGCGCGAGCGCGGGGGTCGAGTGCCCGATTCACCTCCACATGGGCAAGCGGCTCGAGACGCTCGAGCAAGATGCAACCTCGGTGACCGCGAGATTTGCGGACGGTAGCTCCGCGCGCGGCGACGTGTTGATTGGCGCGGACGGAATCAACTCGAAGGTGTTGCGGCTGCTCTGGCCGAACGCCCCGCCGAAGCGCTGGACGCAGGTCGTCGTCTACCGCGGGCTCGCGCCGCGCGCGGCGATCGCGAGCTTGCGCAAGGCGGACGGCAGCCCGCTCGACTATAACCCGATCGATTCGTACACCATGGACGTCATCAAGAACGACTACGCGTTCGCGATGACGTACTGGGTACGCGGCGGCGAGCTCCTGAACATCGCGCTGATGTACTACGAGCCGAACGCCGCGGAGTTCGAGCGCGAGGACTGGGGCGACTGGTTCCCGATCGACCACGCCGAGATGCAGCGCATGATGAGCCGGGCATTCGGCGACGATCCGCGCAAGCACGACGTGCTCGCGCTCGCGGGCGCGATGCAGAACCCGACGAAGTGGGGGCTCTACGATCGCGACGCGTTCGAGCACTGGCAAGACGGCCGCGTGTGCCTGCTCGGCGACGCGGCGCATCCGATGCTGCCGACGATGGGACAAGGCGCGTCGCAATCGTTCGAGGACGGCGCCGCCCTTTCGAGCTGCTTCAAGCTGCACGGCACGGACGTGTACAGCGCGTTGCTCCACTACGAGCGCGTGCGGCATTACCGCGCGACGCGTTTTCAAGTCGCGTCGAAGTTCTTGTTCAAGCACCTCGAGCCGCCCGATTCGCCTGAGCGCCGGATGCTGCTGAAGGCGCTGAACGAGCGCGATTTTCCGATCTTCGACCACGAGCAGCGCGCCGGTGACGATGACTCGTGGATCTACGCGTTCGACGCGCGCAAAGTCGGCGAAAAGCTTCCGCCGAAGAAACTCGGCCCATGGGACTTCCGCTCGCGCAGCGCAGCTCTCGACGCGCGCAAGGAGATCGCGACGAATCTCTGGAAGCCCGCCGTGTCTTTGAACGGCGATCGCAAAGTCACACGCGCAGAGGTCGCGCGCCACGCGACGTTCGAGGACTGCTGGATCATCATCCGCAACAAGGTTTACGATTTCACGGAATGGAAGGATCACCATCCCGGCGGCCCGTTCGTCGCGCGAATGTACGCGGGCAAGGACGCGACCGCGGAATTCGGCGACTTCCACAGCATGCTTGCCGAGAAGCACATGGCGCACTTCTGCGTCGGAGAGCTTACCGGCGACTAGCGCCGACGAGATGAAGCTCTCCTACGTTCACGGCATCGGCACTACGCCTCTGATCGCAGATACGATCGGCGGCGCCCTCAACCGCGCGGCCGAACGCTGGGGCGACCGCGACGCGCTCGTGGCGTGCCATCAGCAGTTGCGCTATTCGTACCGGCAGCTTCGCGACGAAGCCGATCGCGCCGCCCGCGCGCTGATCGCGCTCGGCGTTCAACGCGGCGATCGCGTCGGCATCTGGAGCGGTAATTGCGCGGAATGGATGATCACGCAATACGCGGCCGCAAAAGCAGGCGCCCTCCTGGTGAATGTCAATCCGGCGTATCGTTTACGAGAGCTGGAATATGCGCTGACTCACTCGGGCGTGAGCGTGCTCATCGCAGCTCGGGCGTTCCGCTCGAGCGACTATGTGCAACTGCTGCTGGAGCTGATGCCGGAACTGAGGACGACGGGGACGGGGCCTATCCAGGCCGAGCGGGTGCCGTCGCTCCGCCGCCTCATTTACGTCGGCATCGACGGGGAACCCGGCGGGATCGCGTGGGCAGACTTTCTGGATCACGGCAATCGTATCGCAGTACACGAGCTCGAGGCGCGCGAAGCGACGCTGCAGTTCGACGATCCGATCAGTATTCAGTACACCTCAGGAACGACGGGCTCACCAAAAGGCGCGACGCTCTCGCACCACAACATTCTGAACAACGGCTACTTCGTTGGCGAAGTGCTGCGCTACACCGAACACGACAGGATCTGCGTGCCGGTCCCGTTCTATCACTGCTTCGGCTGCGTGCTTGGCAATCTCGCCGCCGTCACGCACGGCAGCGCGGTCGTGATTCCTGGCGTGTCGTTCGATCCGGAGACCACGCTGCAGGCGATTCAGGCAAACGGCTGCACGTCCATCTATGGCGTACCGACGATGTTCATCGCGGAGCTCGACCATCCTCGTTTCAGCAGTGTTCGGCTCGAGACGCTGCGCACCGGAATCATGGCCGGCGCTCCGTGTCCCATCGACGTCATGCGCCAGGTCATCGGCCACATGCACGTGCCGCAGGTCACCATCTGCTACGGCATGACCGAAACGTCGCCGGTGTCGTTCCAATCCGAGCCCGACGATCCGCTCGAGCTTCGCGTGTCGACGGTCGGCCGCGTACTGCCACACCTCGAATGCAAAATTGTCGACCCGGACACGGGCGCAACCGTTCCGCGCGGCACGCCGGGAGAGTTGTGCACGCGCGGCTACGCCGTCATGCTCGGGTACTGGAACGATGACGCCGCAACCACCGACGCGATCGACTCGGCGCGCTGGATGCACACCGGCGACCTTGCCGTCATGAACGATCAGGGCTACGTCTCGATCACCGGACGCATCAAAGACATGATCATCCGCGGCGGCGAGAACATCTATCCGCGTGAAATCGAAGAGTTCCTGCACACCCACGAAAAGGTCAGCGACGCGCAAGTGATTGGCGTGCCCGATCACAAGTACGGCGAAGAGGTGTGCGCTTGGATCCGGCTAAACGAGGGAGTCACCGCGACCGCGGAGGAGTTTCGCGAGTTCTGTCGCGGCCAGATCGCTACCTACAAGATTCCGCGCTACATCCGCTTCACCACGGAATTCCCGATGACCGTGACCGGCAAAGTCCAGAAGTTCAAAATGCGGGAGGTGAGCGTGGCAGAGCTCTCCGTCGCCCGTGGGCCCGATGTGAAGCCGACCTGAGCTCGGCCAGAGGAGACAACGTGCTGACAAGACTTTCGGGGCTCGTGCCGGCGGCGGTCCTGTTCGGCAGCCACGCCGCGTATGCACAGCAGGCGTGCGAGAACCTGACGGACCTCAAGCTGCCCTACACGCTGATCACCTCGGCGACGAACGTGCCCGAAGGCGCCGCACCGGCGCCGGCCGCTCCGGGTGCGCCGCCGGCGGGTACGGGCACGGTGCCCGCGCGTTGCGAGGTTCGCGGCGTCATACGCCCGAGCCGCGATTCAGACATCAAGTTTGCGCTCTGGCTGCCGGCGGCATCCGCCTGGAACGCCAAGTACCGGCAAGAAGGCAACGGCGGCTGGGCAGGCGCCATCAACACCGCGTCATTTGCTGACCCGGTGCGCCGCGGCTACGCCGTCGCCGGCACCGACAATGGCCACGAAGGTGGCGCCGGCGCGGACTGGGCCGTCGGCCATCCGGAGAAACTGATCGACTTTGGGTATCGCGCCGTGCATGAGACCGCGCTGCAGTCCAAAGCGATCATCCGCGCGTTCTACGGCCGGGACCCGCAGCGGAGCTACTTCGCCGGGTGCTCCGACGGCGGCCGCGAAGCGCTGATGGAGGCGCAGCGTTTTCCAGAAGACTTCAACGGCATCCTAGCCGGCGCTCCCGCGAATAACTGGTCGCGCCTGTTCACTGCGTTCGTCTGGAACGAACGCGCGCTCCTCGCGACGCCGGACAGCGCGATCCCGCCGGCGAAGCTCACCGTCATCCAGCGCGCCGTCATGGCCGCCTGCGATCGCCACGACGGCTTGGCCGACGGCTTGATCGAGGATCCGGGCGCCTGCACGTTCGATCCGGCCGCGCTCGTCTGCGGAGCGGCGGACGCGGCCGATTGTCTGTCCAAAGCTCAGGTCGACGCGCTGCAGAAGATTTACGAAGGGCCGCGCAATCCGCGCACGCAGGAACGCCTGTTCGTCGGACAGCCGCCCGGGACGGAAGCCGTGCCCGGAGGCTGGGGCACGTGGATCACGCCGGCGAACCCGGCCGGTGCGATCCAATTCATGTTCGGCAACAGCTACTACGGCGCGGCGGTATTCGAAGACCCCAATTGGGATTTCAGGACGCTCGACTTCGATCGCGACGTACGCATCGGGGACATGAAGGCGGGACCGGTCCTCAACGCGACCAGCGCTGACCTGCGGTCGTTCCGTGCATCGGGCGGAAAGCTCATTCAGTACCACGGCTGGGGAGACGCCGCTATTCCGGCGCCGAGCTCGATCGAGTACTACGAGACGGTGCGCGCCTTTCTTTCGAGATACCCGGATGCGCGCACGCCCGG
>Ga0068862_100005373_pt1 | contig 10725 bp, 9 predicted proteins | sample KBSSwiS52_FD_66598 | JGI IMG/M metagenome (GOLD analysis project Ga0068862, IMG submission 66598) | Switchgrass rhizosphere microbial communities from Kellogg Biological Station, Michigan, USA - KBS Switchgrass S5-2 | ecosystem: Host-associated > Plants > Roots > Rhizosphere > Soil ... | reverse complement strand
TATTACGCCGCGTGTCAGGCACAGACGCAACACTGACTTCCCTGCGGCTGGCCACCACCTGGACGGATCGCGCCTACCAGGCGACGGCCTACCGCAGAGGCCGAGTGCTTCTAGCCGGCGACGCCGCACACATCCACTCCCCGCTCGGCGGCCAAGGACTCAATCTCGGGATCGCAGATGCGTTGAACCTGGGTTGGAAGTTGGCGGCGACCATCCGGGGCACTGCGCCTGCCGGCCTGCTCGACAGCTACTTCAACGAGCGCCATCCGGCCGGCGCGGAGGTCCTCGAGAGATCACGCGCTCAGGTCGCTCTCATGAGACCCAACCCCGGCACGCGCGCCCTCGAGACCATCATCCGCGATCTCATCGGGACCCGCGATGGAGCTACCTATTTCGCGGAGCGCATATGGGGCGTGAATCTCCGCTACGACTTGCCTGGCTATAGCCATCCGCTCGTGGGCCGCAGCGCCCCTGATTTCGAGCTGCTTGATGGAACGCGGTTGGGCGAACGCCTGCGTCCGGGTAAAGGCCTGCTCATGGATTTCTACGGGCAATCAACCCTCAAATCCGTCTGCTCTCGCTGGTCGCATCGCATTGAATATGTCGGAATCGATGCCCGGAATCGATTGCAACTCAGCGCTCTTCTCATCCGCCCCGATGGCTTCGTCGCGTGGGCGTGCAATGACAACTCAGCGGAGGGTGCAGCAGACGCCGCAGCTCGATGGTTCGGAGAACCACTAATCTGAACGCGAAGTACCGCGTCGTCGAACTACGCGCGATTCGGACGCTGCGCATTTTTTTCTTATGAATCATGCGCTTAACAACTTGCAGACGGTGCGATAGTATCGAGCGCAATGCTGACAGTATGGACGTCCGCCCATGGCAATACCCGCTTTGAAGACTGATCGGGAGAATCCCTTGGAAGAACGTGTTGCGAGACTCGAAAACAACGTTGAACACATCCAGAGGGACGTGTCCGACATGAAGGTCGACATCAGACGTCTCGGCGATAAGATCGATGCAGTCGATCAGAAGCTCGTTGCCAAAATCGACGCGGTCGATCAGCGGCTCACGGGCAAGGTCGACAGCCTGAAGGACGTGGTAACCGCATTGGCGATCAACATGGAAAAGCAATTCGGCGCGTTGCGCACGGCCCGGGCTTTGGATCGCGTATGGTGGTTGATCATGTCGGGAGGGATCTTCGGCATCATGGCGCGAGCCTTCAAATGGATTTGATGCACGCCATTGACTAGTCGCGGATTGATTCTCTGCTGCCTTTGGTTTGTGGCGCTCGGCCTCGCGCTGGATACAGCGTGCGCGAACGAACTGAGTCCAACGAGTGGGAGTCTTTCCACGCTGGAGACCTCCATCACCGTCGAAGCCCGCGATGACGAGCCGCGGCTCAGCCGACTTGCGCTCACAGGCGAAGTCCCCTGGTACAACCGCACGACCGCTGCACTCCCCGACCGGGTCGAAGTCCGTAACGAGATGCAACCCCTGCACTGGCAGCTGGACCGCGCCGCCAGCCGGTTTGGGCCGACGCAGATCCAGTTGGTGTACCGCAACGACGCGCCCCGCTTGAAGTTGGTTTGGTCGTGGACCGCCCGCGCGCGGCGGGGTCCGATCGAGCACGAGGTCACAATCGAAAACCTCAGCGCCGACACAATCTGGCTGACGGTACAACCGGGTTTTCAATTTGACTGGGCTGTCGAGCCGAGTGCTCCCCTGAAGCGCTTCTGGATGGAAAAAGGCGCCGACACGCCCTCCGCACAGGGCACGCATCTCGATCCATTGCACGACGGCGATACCTGGCAGGGCTTCTCCAGCACCTACGCACGGCCGAGACCAAACCAACCACGTGAAATGATTCCGTATGTGCTGGTGGAAGAATCGGCCGGCGCTCGGCGGGGTTGGTACCTCGGCATTGAATTCAGCGGCCGCACCCGTATAGCACTCGGTCGTGAAAAAGGTTCGCTCCGCGGTAATGCCGGTATCAATCCCGAGCCAGGCCCCGTGCGAACGCGCTTGCTCCCGGGCGCTACCTTCGCTGCTCCAACCATTTTTCTTGGAACCTTCAAGGGAGGTCCAGACGCCGCTGGGAATGGGCTGCGCCGTTGGGTCCGTGAAGTTCTCAACAATCCAAATACATTGCGCGATCTGTCCTACCCTTCAATCGTCGTCAACAGCTGGGGCAGCGGCATGGCGATCAGCGACGCCCTCGCACGCCGAATGATCGTGGACTCCGCAGAGCTCGGAGTGGAAATGTTCCACCTGGACGCCGGCTGGTTTCGCGATGTGGGCGATTGGCACGCGCACCCGGACAAATTTCCCCAGGGCATCGCCAGCGTGGCGGACTTCGCTCATCAACACGGTTTGAAATTCGGGCTTTGGGCCGACTGGGCGCAGGCGGGCACTTCGACGCAACCGGGCGCGCTCAACATCAACGACCCCGCCACGAGGGATTGGCTCATCACAGACCCACCGAGTGGCTGGCAGCACCGGGAGCCCTTCAAAGGCATCACGATCGATATTGGCCTACCTGCCGCCCGCGAGTGGGTCACCACCGAGCTCGAACGCCTGATCACCGAATACCACCTCGACATGTTGGAACATGACGGTTATCTGGTCGCGCAAGGCAGTTCCCGCACAGATCACCCCGCAGCGCCTCCGGATGCCGCCAATACACACGTTTACGAGGATTCCGGGTATCTCTGGGCTGACGGCTCCAATGCCACGGATGTGAGTTATCACGCCACCCGCGCCTACTACCAGATCTACGACGGGATTCGCGCGCGGCATCCACAACTGTTACTCGAAATATGTAACGACGGTGGCCGCATGGTTGACTTCGGCAGCGCCGCCCATGGAGATTATTTTTCCATTACAGACACCTACGACCCGTTGTCCAACCGGCGCGCCTTTTTCGACGCGAGCTACGTGTTACCGCCCGCGATGCTCGAGAGCTACGTGGAAGATTGGCCGGCCTCGAACATGGCCGGTTTCCGCTATCAGTTGCGTAGCGGAATGCTCGGCTGGTTTTCACTGATGCTCGATCCGAGTCGTTGGAACGCGCAGCAACGGGCTGAGGCGCGAACTCAAATCGCACTCTACAAGTCCGCTTTGCGGCCACTGATCCGCACGGCAGACCTCTATCATGTCTCGAGCCGCCCGGATGGGGTCCACTGGGACGGCATCGAATATTACTCAGCGCCCGGCGGACGGGGAGTGCTGTACGCGTTCCGAGGCTCCGCACGGGATGAGCCTACCCATCGATTCCGACTGCAGGGTCTCGTGCCAGAAGCTCGCTACGCGCTGACGTTTCAAGATCAGAAATCGAGTGCCGTGATGACCGGCCGGGAGTTGATGTCGCGAGGAGTGGCAGTACAGTTGGAGCCACTGTCCTCGGAGCTGATCTTCTTCGCAACCCAAAGCCACTAAGCGGCCGCTTTCTCCGCGTCAATGAGCTTGCCCAGGACGCGCCGGAAATGGGCCAAGGGTGCGTCGGCCAGAATCCCCAACGGCTGAAAGCCCGGATCCTCGTCCAGCGTCAGCTGTTGCCGCTCAATGATCGCCTTGTCCTCCATGAACCCCTCAATCAGGCTGTTGAGCAGCGAATGGGAGATCGAGCTGTCCTCGCCCTCGAAGTTGTTGAGATAGGACCAGAAGAAATGGGTGGTCCGCTCGGTCTCCGGCGTCATGAACTGACAGTTGCGGTATTCCCTGGCGCCCGTGACGTTTCCATTCTGCGCACCCTGCCCCGCGGGAGCGAACAGGGTTTCCATCGTGAATATGCCGGGCACCAACATGGTGGCGATGTTGCGACGATCGAGCCGCGTTGTTTTGTCCTGAATGACTTTACGGTGAAACGGCGGCGCCTCGCTGTTGAGATGCCAGCGTTCGACGCGAAACCCACGCTCCTGCCGTTCAATCGCCGTTGGCTTGGACACAAATGCGTACTCTTCGGAGCCGCCGAGCGTGCGCGTGTGCACGAACGCCAGATGTGAGAAGTCACTGAGGTTATCGACAATCAACAGATAGTTGGCATCGTAGTGCAGGTACGCCGGAATCCCCTTCCACTGCGGGTCCTGCAGATACGGCAAATCGACAATCAGGTCCGGGTCGGCCGCCGCCGCCGATCCCATCCAGACCCAGACGAAGGGGCCCCGTTCAATCACCGGGTAATGCGGTACCCGCAACTTCGGTGGAATCATGTCCTGGCCGGGGATCTGCACACACTTGCCCGAGCCGCCGAACTTGATGCCGTGATACATGCAGCGCACCGCATCGCCCTCCAGCCGCCCCTGCGAGAGCAGCGCGCCGCGGTGCGGGCAGCGGTCATTCAGTGCAAACACCTGACCACTTTCGCCGCGGAACATCAGGACATGCTCACCGAGCAGGCGCCGGCTCAACAGCCGGCCGTCAATCAGCTCGTTCTTCAGAGCTGCCACATACCAGCAATTTTTCAGGAACATGCGGCTACTATACGCCGATCCGACAGGAGTGTTCGCAATGGGCCCACTCGATATTTCCGACGCGGAATTCCGTAATCTGGCGGCCAGGGTGGCGACGCTCGCCGCAGATTATCTGCAGAAGTTGCCGGAGGTTCGGGCGTTCCCATCGGTATCGGGGCCGCAGGTCCAGCAAGCGTTCGCGGCGGATCTTCCGGAAGAAGGGCTGCATGCGGAGGCACTGGACGCACTGCCTGACGTACTGCGGCTGTCGCGTGCCCCGAGTGCACGCTTCTTCGGCTACGTGTTGGGATCGGGAGAGCCGGTTGCGGCGCTCGGGGATCTGCTCGCCAGTGTGTTGAATCAGAATGTCACCGCGTGGCGCTCAGCCCCGGCTGCAGTGACGATCGAGCTTCAGGTATTGCAGTGGATGGCACAGGCGTTGGGCTGCGAGGGACTGAGCGGCAGTCTGTGTGGCGGCGGGTCCGCTGCCAACCTGATGGCCCTGGCCATGGCACGCGAAGCAAAGCTGCCGGCCAATGATTCCGGGCGCAACCCGGGATTTTCTACGCCTCGACGGAAATACACATGTCGATTCCCAAGGCCATTGCGCTTCTGGGCCTGGGTCGCCGCAACCTCCGTCTCATTCCGGTGGATGAGCAGTGTCGTATGAATGTGCCGTTGCTGGAGGCGGCGATTGCGGAGGACCGTGCCGCGGGTCGGGCGCAGATCGGCGTCATTGCCTGTGCCGGTACCGTGAGTACGGGGGCCATCGACCCGCTCGAGGACATCGCCGCCCTTTGTAGCAAACACGGATTGTGGCTACACGTGGACGGCGCATATGGCGCCGCCGCCGCATTGGCCGCCCCGGAGAAATTCCGAGGTTTGAGGTCAGCCGACTCCATCTCGCTGGATCTGCACAAGTGGTTGTATCAGCCCGTCGATTGTGGAATGTTGTTGTTTGCGGACCCGAACCACGCGCGGGCGGCCTTCTCTCAGACAGGCGAATACGCTCGGGTCCTCGCGACAGACCCCCTCGAGAGCACTGCGTTTTTCGAGGAATCCCTGGAGCTGTCGCGACGCTTCCGAGCGCTCAAGATCTGGTTGTCGTTGCGCTATCACGGACTGCGAGCGTTCCGCGCGGCTATTCGCGATGACCTGGAGCATGCACAGCTGCTGGCTGCCAGCATTCGCAATACGCCTGAGCTCGAGCTGCTCGCCCCGGTGGAGTTGAGTGCGGTGTGCTTTCGGTACCGCAGGGGCCCCGCACCCCGCAGGGGCACGGGGCTCGATGAGCTGAATGCTGCAATCCTGCGCCGCGTGATCGAAAACGGGCGGGTGTACTTCTCCAATGCCGTGGTACGCGGACAGTTCGCTTTGCGCGCCTGCTTCGTCAACCACAGAACGCGAGCGGAAGACGTCGCGCTGATCGTTCCTGAAGTGTTGCGGGCGGCACGGGAGATCGTCTCAGAGGCTTAACTTCGGATTACACGTATTCTCCGGGCGCGTAATCTGCGCCACAGTGGGCCAGTTCCACCGGAGGGCCCCGCCATGACCGAAGCAACCATCCAACTGTTTGACGCCCAACTGGCTGCGCAGCATTCACCCGAACGACCCGATGGCAACTGCACTCATCCGGGTGTGGAGATCGCCTGGCGCGAGAAGCGAATTCGGGACGCCGCCTATTTCCGCTCGCTGCGTCGACCGCCCTGCCCCGGAAAGGAGCTGGAGGACTGGCTCGCCGCCGAGCAGGAAATCGACGCCGAGTGAGTGAATTGACGCCAGCGGAGATGTCCGCCCCCTACCCCGCAGATTGGGAGCGAACGGCCACGACCCGCGATGGGGTGTTATTTCGTATCCGTCCCATTCGCTCCGACGATGAGCACCGTGAGCAGCAATTCATCCGCCGGCTGAGCCCGCAGTCCCGCTACCGGCGCATGATGAATGCCGTGAAGGAATTGCCGCCCGCCTTGCTGCACCAGTTGGTGCATGTTGACTATCTTCACGACATGGCATTTGTTGCGTTGACCGGCACACCTCCCAACGAGGAGATCATCGGTGTTGCTCGATATGGGCAAGACCGTGGAGGACCCGACAGCGAATTTGCCGTGGTCGTTGCCGATGACTGGCAGACACGCGGCGTGGGTGCAACACTCATGGGCTTGTTGTGTGAGTACGCTCACTCACACGGCGTGCACAGGCTCCACGGTGAGATCCTGGCCGACAATGCGAAGATGATCGATCTCGCGCATTGGCTCGGCATGCAGACGAACCGGTGCCCCGGGGACCCGCACATCGTGCAGGCCTCCTGCAAAGTCTGACCCGTCAGCTCAGGCGGCGCTCATATCGGGTAGCGAGCTGAGCACTCACAGAAATTGGACAGCGGTAGGCGTCGGGTTTCAATACAATGAAATCGCAGTCCAGCGCATCCATGAGCTTCGACGTGAGTGTTCCAACCTGCGCGGTGTAGCCCGGACGATGTGTCAGCGCTCCGAGGAAGATCGCATCATAGTCTCGATGTGCCGTAAAACTGGGCAGGATCACTTCGGGAGTCCCCGCCAGCACATGCAAGTGTGCGGCAGGGTCAGCCACCTGTTTTGTCAATCCCTGGAATGCGGAGGCTCCTTTGACGCGATCGGAATCCGGCTCCGCATAGAGGATGTCGAGATCTCCACCGAAGGCCTGTGCGGTGCTGAGGACAGCCTGCGCCAGTCCCGCGCTTTCCGCTGCCGACACATCGACAGCCGCGGCAAATCGGGGTTTCTCCTGCCACGACCGTCCCCGAGTCAACATGAGAGCGGCAGGACAGGTCCGCATCAATTGCCAGTCGGTTGTGCCGAACTCAGCCGTGCGCTGTCCGATGGCGCGTGCCACATTCTTGATGACGAGGTCAGGATGATCGCGCAACACTTTGCGAACGACGCTTTCATAGAGCGGGCTTTCGCAGGCGCTGTCGACCGTAATCATCACGTCAGGCGCATTCACCAACTCCTTCAAGGACTCGAGATAGCGCCGGGACTGGATCAGGCAGGATTTGCGCGCCTCCTGGATTCCCGCCGGGACATAGGCGTGGGACAGCATGAATGCCCGCTCGGCATCGCACATGAACAGCTCGACGCGAGCACCCGACTGACGTGCCAGAGCCACGCCTTTGCCGACAGCATCCGCGGCAGTGGAACTGAGATCGACAACGACGAGAATTGAGTTGATCGGCTGCATGACCGCGCGCTCCAGTGATCCTTTTCGCAGTCACACTGACACGCATTCATCGACGGCTCAATCCGCACAAACCCCTATGGGTCGCCCGCTAGAGATCAATCACCAGATCGCTTGCCGGCTGCGAACAGCAGATCAGGATATTGCCCGCGGCGGGCGGCTCGAGGGGGGATGGTCCGTATACAACGCGCCCGTTCACCAATCCACTCTCGCAATTGTGGCAAACGCCAGCGCGGCATGACCAACGCACCGGAACGTCGCACGCCTCCGCCAACTCGAGGATGCTCGCGTAGGCGGCCGGATCCCAATGTGCGGTCAGGCCACTACGAGCGAACGTGACTGCCAGGCCCGTAGCAGGTTCCTTTGGCGGTAGATGTGGCTCTCGCTTCGGCGTGCCCGAGATCCCGGGGGTCAGCGTTTCACCCCCATTGAATAACTCCAGGTGAACTCGTGCCGGCGCAACGCCCAGCTGAGTCAGCAAGTCCTGCATCTGTGTCATGAAGACATTGGGGCCGCAGAGATACACATCCGCATCCCGTGGCACCTCGACCTCAGTCAGCCTGCCGAGCGATATCCGGCCCTCGAATTCGAAATCCCGACCAAGCACATCTACGCCACGAGGCCGGCTGAAACAGACGTAACTGCGGGCATGGGGAAGGGATTGCAGCAGGCAGCGCACTTCGGCTGCGAACGGATGGTGCTCACCATCTCGCGCGGAATGCAGCCACAGGACCGGCCTGTTGGAACGCGCCGACGCCAACGCATGCAACATTGCCAGAACCGGGGTGATGCCGATGCCGGCACTCAGCAGCAGCAGAGGTCGATCATTGTCTTCGAGAATGAAGCCGCCGCGCGGGGCACTGACATACAGGACATCGCCCACCCGTATCTGCTCGCTCAGGAAAGTACCTGCCCGCCCGTGGGGTTCTATTTTGACACTGATCCGGTAGTGCTCCGTCGAGACAACCCCGGAGAGCGAATAGCTGCGATAGGTCGTACGTCCGTCGGCCGGCGACTCGAGCCTCAACACCACATATTGGCCCGGCAGCGGCGGCACCAGGCCGTCGCCCCGCAAAGTCAGCGAGACAACATCCGCGGACTCGCGATCGATCTGGGCAACGCTGAGCGCATGAAATCCGGGAGCCGCCGGATGGGCTGCATCCCGCGGAACGAGCCCTGCATTCCCGCTCGTTGCGCTGCTTTGCAGCAGCGCCTCGAATGAAGCGCGCCATCCCGCAGAAAGTGCTTCGATGCGCAACGCTCGTTCCAGGCGCTCGGGCGTATGCGCCGGTGAATACAGCAACGCGTTGATTTCCGTCACGGTCATCCGGTCCGCGGCGGATCCCACCTGAATGATTTCGTCGCCCGCGCCGACCTCGCCTTCCTGTATGACCCGGAAATAGAACCCCGGACGTCCGCTGGATGTCAGAAGAGCCGGCATGCGCGGCTCACTCATGCGGATCCCGACGCGATAACAAGTCACACGCGGCTGTGTAACTTCAAACACGGCGCTGCCGATTCGAAATCGGTCACCGATACACACGACATCGTCCGGGAGACCCTCAATCGTGAAATTCTCACCGAATTGGCCGTATACAAAATCGGAGCGGTGAAGTTGCTCCTGCCAGAATCGGTAGGACTCGATCTGATAAACAAACACTGCGCGGTGCTCGCCACCGTGACCTGCCAGGTCGCCCTGTCCATCGCCATCCAGATTCAGGCGGCGGGCACGACAGCGGCCTGCAATAGCACTTTTCCAGATTCCGGTGTGTACCGTCTGCCCTCGCCATTCGATATCCCGGGGCTGGCCCACATTGACGGCAAGCAGACGCGGCACAAGCTTGGGTTGCGTGTTCACAGCGGTCGCATTAGAACAGCAATCGCAGGGGTCGTCGATTACCCAATGGTATTGCTCCGTGTAATTGGTGAGAATGACCTTTTCCAGCCCCAGCTTCGGCTTCCCATGAGCTACACGCCGGACATGAAAGACCATCAGATTCTAGGGCGTGCCTACGAGCATGCCTGCAACTTCCGCGACAATGTGTCTGAGCGTGCGCCGCGGCCTACCATCTCGCCAGGGGAACTGCTTGCGCTATTCGATGGGCCAACCCCCGAAGTCGGCGAAAACCCTGTGGCGGTCATCGATGCATTGAACGCCGCGGCCGATCCAGGACTGACGGCCTCAGTGGGACCCCGATTTTTCGGCTGGGTGATCGGCGCATCGGAGCCGGTCGGGGTCGCTGCCGATCTGTTGACGAGTGTTTGGGGACAGAACGCGGCACTCTATGCGTGCTCTCCCGCGGCCGCCATGGCGGAGAAAGTCGCCTCCCGCTGGCTGCTCGACATTCTCAGGCTACCCAAAGAATCATCAATTGGATTTGTCACGGGCGCAACAATGGCAGGCTTCGTGTGCCTCGCGGCCGCTCGGACGGCAGTGTTGTCTCGCGTCGGTTGGGATGTTGAAATCGATGGCCTGATGGGCGCACCCGCTGTGCGAGTGTTCATTGGCCAAGACGCGCATGTGACCATCTTCGCCGCCCTCCGCTACCTCGGCTTTGGTAACCGTGCGGTTCGCATACCAACCGATTCTCAAGGGCGCATGGACGCAGCCGCCTTGAACGCTCACCTCGCCGCGGACCATGGGCCTGCCATCGTCATGGCGCAAGCAGGTCAAATCAACACAGGTGCGTTTGATCCGATCAGGGAAATCGCGAGCGTCTGCCGTCAACACAACGCCTGGCTGCACGTGGACGGAGCGTTCGGACTGTGGGCGCAACTCGTCCCGGAGATGAACGAGTTGACCGCGGGTATGGAGAACGCCGACTCCTGGTCAACAGACGGGCACAAATGGTTGCAGCTACCGTATGACAGCGGCTTCGCAATCGTCCGTGACTCGGCTGCACACAGACGAGCCATGGCCATGAGCGCGAGCTACTTGCCGCCCGTCAACGAAGGTGAATATGACCCTGGACAGTTCGTACCCGAGCTGTCTAGGCGCGCACGCGGATTTCCGGTCTGGGCGCAATTGCGCGCGATGGGCCGGCAGGGCTTGACCGATATG
>Ga0068862_100005369_pt1 | contig 10729 bp, 7 predicted proteins | sample KBSSwiS52_FD_66598 | JGI IMG/M metagenome (GOLD analysis project Ga0068862, IMG submission 66598) | Switchgrass rhizosphere microbial communities from Kellogg Biological Station, Michigan, USA - KBS Switchgrass S5-2 | ecosystem: Host-associated > Plants > Roots > Rhizosphere > Soil ... | reverse complement strand
CGGGATGACGGCGCAGCATCCAGACGATGAAGGCCGATGCCGCGATGCCCAGCACGATGAAGAACCAGCGTTGCCAGCCGGCGGCGCCGGCCAGGAAAGAGAACGCCGCGCCCGGGTTGTGCGCGCGCACGATGTTGAAGAACGGTGCCACGACATAGGTGTCGTGCAACGCGAACTGGCCAACGATCAGTGTCTTGGTCAGCTGGTCGACGACGATCACCACCAACGCCAGGCCGAGCCACACCCACAGGCTGGTGCGCGGGCTGCTCATGCGATGGTCCGCACTTCGCCGCTGCCGAACAGGTTGCTGACGCAACGGCCGCAGATCGTCGGATGCTCGGGGTCGGCCCCGACGTCGTCGCGGTAGTGCCAGCAGCGTTCGCATTTCGGTGCGGTCGATGGCGTCACCTCGGCGCGCAGCGTGGCAGCCGGCTGCACGCGAGCGGCCGACGTGATCAGCACGAACTTCAGCGCATCGCCGAGCGAGGCCAGCAACGCGGCATCGTCCGGCGGCGCGTGCAGTGTCAAGGTGGCCTGCAGCGACGAGCCCACCTGGCCGGCGGCGCGCACGGTCTCGATCTCCTTGTTCGCGAGGTCGCGGATCGCGCGGATGCGTGCCCAGCGCTCGAGCAGCGCCGGATCGGGGGTGTCGAACCTCCAGTACATCTGCGTGAAGATCGAGCCGCCGGTGCCGTCGAACATCGCATAGGCTTCCTCGGCGGTGAAGCTGAGGAACGGCGCCATCCAGCGCAGCATCGCGTGCGTGATCTGCCACAGCGCGCTCTGCGCCGAGCGGCGCGCCAGCGACTTCGGGGCCGTGGTGTACAGGCGATCCTTCAGCACGTCGAGGTAGAACGCGCCCAGGTCCTCCGAGCAGAACAGCTGCAGCTTGGCCACCACGGGGTGGAACTCGTAGACCTTGTAGTGGCCGCCTTCGAACACCCCGCGCGCGGGGTCGAACGTGCCGACGAACTCGGCCTGCACCTCGGCGGCGCGCCCCAGCACCCAGCGGTCGATCTCGAGCATCTGCTCGCGCGGCACCGCATCCTTCTTGGGGTCGAAGTCGCTGGTGTTGGCCAGCAGAAAGCGCAGCGTGTTGCGGATGCGCCGGTAGGCATCGACGATGCGCGCCAGGATCTTGTCGTCCCCGGCGATGTCGCCCGAGTAGTCGCTGGCCGCCACCCACAGGCGCAGGATCTCGGCGCCGAGCTTGTCGCTCACCACCTGCGGCTCGATGCCGTTGCCCAGGCTCTTGCTCATCTTGCGGCCCTGCGCGTCGACCGTGAAGCCGTGCGTCAGCAGGCCGCGGTAGGGCGCGCGGTCGAAGATCGCGCAGGCCAGCAGCAGCGAGCTGTGGAACCAGCCGCGGTGCTGGTCGTGGCCTTCGAGGTACAGATCGGCCTCCGGGCCGTGCAGGTGGTGCGTCGGCTGGCCTTCGCTGGTGGTGGCGTGCGTGCCGCGCAGCACGTGCCAGAACGTGGTGCCCGAGTCGAACCAGACCTCGAGGATGTCGCTGCTCTTGGTGTAGTGCTTCGCATCCTCCTCGCCGAGGATCTGCTCGGCGGTGACGCGGCTCCACGCCTCGATGCCGCCCTTTTCGACGATGTCGGCCGCCTGGTCGAGGATCTCCATCGTGCGCGGATGCGGGTCGCCCGAGTCCTTGTGCAGGAAGAACGGCAACGGCACGCCCCAGCTGCGCTGGCGGCTGATGCACCAGTCGGGCCGGTTGGCGATCATGTCGTGCAGCCGCGCTCGGCCGTTGTCGGGGTAGAAGCCGGTGACGTCGATGGCTTCCAGGGCCAACTGGCGCAGCGTCTTGCTGGCCTTGTCCTTGGTGAACACGCCGTCGCCCTCGTCCATGCGCACGAACCACTGCGCTGCCGCTCGGTAGATCACCGGCGTCTTGTGGCGCCAGCAGTGCGGATAGCTGTGTACCAGCGTGTCGGTGGCGAACAGGCGGTTGGCCTTGCGCAGCGCCTCGGTGATCACCGGCTGCGCCTTCCAGATGTCGAGTCCACCGAACAGCGCCAAGTCCTTCGCGTACTGGCCGTTGCCCTGCACCGGGTTGAGGATGTCGTCGATCGCGAGGCCGTGCGCGATGCACGAGTTGAAGTCGTCCAGCCCGTAGGCCGGTGACGAGTGGACGATGCCGGTGCCGTCTTCCGCGGTGGCGTAGTCCGCCAGGTACACCGGACTCAGCCGGTCGTAGCCGCTGTCCACTTGAGCCAGCGGGTGATGGAACCGAATGCCCGCCAGCCGCTCGCCCTTCGTGGTCGCCAACACCGTGCCCTGCAGCTGGTAGCGCGCCAGGCACTTCTCCACCAGCGACGTGGCGAGCAGCAACACCCCGCGCTGGGTGTCGACCAGGCTGTAGTCGAGCGCCGGGTTCAGGTTGAGGGCCTGGTTGGCGGGGAGGGTCCACGCGGTGGTGGTCCAGATCACCGCGAACGCATCCTTGGCGAGCGACTGCAGGCCGAACGCCGCCGCCAGCTTCGCCGGCTCGGCGCACAGGAAGCCCACGTCCACCGTCTGGCTCTTCTTGTCGGCGTACTCGATCTCGAACTCGGCCAGCGAGCTGCCGCAATCGAAGCACCAGTACACGGGTTTGAGGCCGCGGTAGACGAAGCCGCGCTCGATCACGCGCTTGAAGGCGCGGATCTCGCCGGCCTCGTTGGGCGCATCCATCGTCGCGTAGCGGTGCGCCCAGTCGCCGATCACGCCCAGGCGCTGGAAGCCCGCCATCTGGATCGCGATCTGCTCGGTGGCGTAGGCACGGCTCTTGGCCTGCATCTCGTCGCGCGAGAGGTTGCGGCCGTACTGCTTTTCGATCGCGTTCTCGATCGGCAGGCCATGGCAGTCCCAGCCCGGGATGTACTGCGAATCGAAGCCGGCCAGCTGGCGGCACTTGACCACCATGTCCTTCAGCGTCTTGTTGACGGCGTGGCCGAGGTGGATCGCGTTGTTCGCGTATGGCGGCCCGTCGTGCAGCACGAACAGGGGCGCACCATGGCGCGCCAGCCTGAGCTTCTTGTACAGCCCCTGCTCGTTCCACGCCTTCACCCATGCCGGCTCGCGCTTGGGCAGGTCGCCACGCATCGGAAACGGCGTGTCGGGCAGGTTGAGCGTGCGTCGGTAGTCGGTGGTCTCGGCGGATGTCATGGGGACCTCAGGCGCGCGGCCAGGCGCGGCGGCGATCGTGGGTTTGCGCGCGCACCAGCGCGCACGGTTCAGGCAGGCCTGACGAGACCAGCGCAAATTCGATCGCGCGTGGTCTGTCGGCGCGTCGCTGCATGAACGCGCAAGAGATCGAGCCGGGCCATGCACAACCACATGGGGTGCATTCTACTGAAGGGGGTGCGCCGGCCACGCGGCAGGGCGCCGGCGTGCCTGGCTCAGGCGTGGGCAGCGAACCAGGCGCGCGCCTGCGTCACGTCGGCCGCGATGCCATCGCGCAGCGCCTGCATCGATGGATAGCGCAGTTCGTCGTGCAGCTTGGCGAGCAGGTCGACCCGCACCACGCGGCCATAACCCGTGTCGGGGCCGAGCGCGGCGGGCCAGTCGAGGCAGTGGACTTCGAGCAGCACGCGGCCCGCATCGTCGACCGTGGGCCGCGTGCCGAGGTTGGCCACGCCGACCAGCGACTGCGCTGCGAGGCCCTGCACGCGCACGACGAAGATCCCCATCGCCGCCGGGCGCGGATGGCCGAAGCGCAGGTTCAGTGTCGGAAAACCGAGCTCGCGCCCGAGCTTCTTGCCGTGCAGCACGTGGCCGCTGATGCTGTAGGGGCGGCCGAGCAGCGCGGCCGCGAGGTCCATGTCGCCGGCGGCCAGCGCCGCGCGCACTGCCGAGCTCGACACGCGCGTGCCGTGCACCTCGTAGCTCATCATGCGCGCAACGTCGAAGCCCTGCGCATCGCCCGCTGCGTCGAGCATCGCGTAGTCGCCGGCGCGCTTGGCGCCGAAGCGGAAGTCGTCGCCCACCAGCACGTAGCGCGCATGCACGCCGCGCACCAGCACATCGTCGATGAAGGCCTGCGGCGACAGGCTCGCCAGGCGCTGGTCGAAGCGCAGCACCACCGCCCGGTCGACGCCGCAGCGCTCGAGCTCGGACAGCTTGTCGCGCAAGGTGGCGATGCGCCGCGGCGCTGTCTCCGGCTTCCCGGCCAGCGCCGCGAAATGGTCGCGCGGGTGCGGCTCGAACGTCATCACGCAGCTGGCGAGCCCGCGGTGGCGCGCCTCGTTGATCAGCAGCGCCAGCATCGCCTGGTGGCCGCGATGCACGCCGTCGAAGTTGCCGATCGTCAGCGCACAGTGCGTCGCCAGGCCGGGATGCCGAAAGCCGCGGAAGACTTGCATGGCGATCGATGGCACCCGTCAGTAGTGCAGCTCGAGCGTCGCCAGGTGGTTCTCGCCCGCCGGCCAGCTGCGGCCGACCACGCGCTCGCTGATGATGCCGGAGCGGTAGTCACCGACCACCGTGCGGCCGGCCGCGCTCAGCGTGAGCTTGCTCGACGCGACACCGGCGACACCGCTCGGAATGCCCGGCGCCGGGTTCTGGCTGTCGAACACGATCTGATCGCGCGGCAGCCCGAAGTAGCCGCGCGGCCGCACGAACGTGACCACCGCGGCGGCGTTGCGATCGGCGTCGGCCAGGCGCTCGGGGCGCAAGTGCACGATGCGCGAGGAGCGTGCGAACGGCGAACGGTACACGTGATGGGTCGCATAGCCCGGCGCGCTGACCACGAACTCGAGCGGCGTCGTCGCGTCGGTGGACAGCGGCCCCCAGCGGCCATCGGCGCCGACCGTGGTCTTGGCCAGCGGCGCACCGCGCCGCTCGCCGCTCGCCGGATCGGTGGCGTAGACCTCGACGCTGGCGCCCACCAGCGGCAGGTTGGTCGGTCCACCCGGGCCGCTGGACGTGACCAGGCCGTCGAGCACCACGCGCGCCTCGGGCGTGATCGTGGGGGTGGCCGGTGCGCGGCCGGTGATGAAGCGATACGCCTGCGCGAACGCCTCGGCGTGGTACGACACCTCGCGGTGGTCGCGCCCGGGCAGCACGACGTTGTGGGCGCCCTTCAGCGCCGGACCCTCGAAGGTGACGTTTGTGGGCGTGCCCTTGGCGCCGATCCACACGCCGTCCGGCTGCGCGAACTTGTCGTTGTTGTCGGAGCGGATCGTCATCCATGCGACGCCGGGCGTCACCTCGTCGCCGTTGTCGCCCTTGGGCGCGTTGAGGCCGCTCAGGTACGGGCCGGCGCCATTGAACTCGTTGTTGGGGCGGAAGCCCGCGTTGGCCCATACGCCGTGGTTCGGCGTGCCGCCGAGGATCGCGTGCGACACGGTGGCCGCGCCGCCACCGCTCTGGATGTACGAGCGGATCGCGTTGCCGCCGCGTGAGTTGCCGAACAGCACGACCTTGGCGGCGCCGGTCTCCCTGAGCACGCGCGCCACCTCGGCGGCCAGCGTGCGCATCTGCTGGTCGGCCGAGCTGCGGCCTTCCTGCGGCTGCGTGTCGTCGTCGCGTGCCGTGGGATACGGCAGGTTCAGCGCCACCAGGCGGTCGCGCGGCCAGCCGTTGCTTTCGAAGCGCCACAGCGTGGTGGTCCACAACGCGGCCGAATCGCCATTGCCGTGCACGAACACGATCGGCGGGAGGTCCTGAGCTGGCGGTGCGGTCGTGCACGCAGCCAGCGCGAGCGCGGCAGCCAGCGTGACGAAGGCACGGCGCAACAAGGTCATGGGCGTCTCCAGCAATGGCATGAGGGTCAGGCCCAGCCGAGGTCGTGGGCGCTCGGCAGCGGCGGCTCGCGCACGCCGCTGGCGGCGCGCACGCCGTTGAGCACGGCGCGTTGCGTCACCTCGGCCGCCAGCGCGCCGAGCACGGTGAGCGGCAGCGCGTGGGCATGGGTGCCGGTGGCCAGCGCGAACAGCGTGTCGCCGTCGCTCGCGGTGTGCACGGGGTCGATGCAGCGCGCCAGCCCGTCGTGCGACATCGTCGCCAGGCGCGCGCACTGCGCCTTGTCGAGCGCGGCATCGGTGGCGATGACGCCGATCGTGGTGTTGGCGCCGGCCAGGATGTTGGGCGGCATCAGGCCGCGTGCCAGTGCCGCGGTGATGCGGCGCGGCGTGCGCCCATCGAGCTGACGACTGCCGGCCACCACGCGTGCGCTGGCGGGGTCGATCACGTCGCCGACCCCGTTGACGGCCACCAGCGCGGCAATGCGCACGCCGTTGACTTCGAGGCTCGCGGTGCCGATGCCGCCTTTCATCGCATGCGCAATGCCGAACAACTTGCCGACCGTCGCACCCGTGCCGGCGCCGATGCTGCCCTGCGCCGGTGCCTGCTCCGAGGCCGCCTCACAGGCCGCGAAGCCGGCCTCGGCGTCCGGGCGGATGCGCGCATCGCCGAGCCACAGGTCGAACAGCACGGCGGCCGGCACGATCGGCACCCGCACCGGTCCCACCGCGAGACCGTGGCCATGCTCGTCGAGCCAGCGCATCACGCCGCCCGCGGCATCGAGCCCGAATGCACTGCCGCCGGCCAGCAGCAGCGCGTGCACGCGATCGACCAGATTGCCCGGCGCCAGCAGATCGGTTTCGCGCGTGCCGGGCGCGGCACCGCGCACGTCGACACCGCACGTCACACCCGCCTCACACAGCACCACGGTGCAGCCGGTCGGCCGTCGCGCATCGGTGTGATGACCGACCTTCAGGCCTTGCACGTCGGTGATCGAGCCGGGGAACAGCGTCATGCGCGAAGCCTACCCGATGGCTGGCGAGGCGCCCGCGGGCCGGTCGCTCCCCGCGGGGGACGCGACAACCGCCGCCGGGCCGTTGCGGCGAGGCTCACTGCGCCCAGCGGACAGATGGCGCGAAGCGCCGGCCGGCGCCAACGAAGCGAACCTGCAGGCACCATCCTCAGCACGCCATCGGCACGCCGTGGCGGGTGTCGTCGCCGAGCAGCTCGAACGCGGCGCGGCCGCGGCTGACCAGCGTCTCGGTCGAGCCGTCGGCGTGTCGAAGCGTGACCTGTGCGCGCGCGATCTTGCTGTTCAGACACTGCTTGATGCCGCCCGGCGGGTTGGCGTAGCGCAGCCCGACGAAGTCGTTGTGCTCGGCGTGGATGCGTCCGTGCAGCCGCACGCCATCGCCGCCCGACTCGAAGCGCCAGTCGAAGTCGCGCAGCGAGACGCGTGCCCGCAGCGAGCGGCCAAGCGCGTTGAGTCGATGCTCGTGACCGCGATGGCGCAACACGATCGGCGTGATCCAGGGCGTCCACCAGGGGCCGACCTTCAGCTTGGCCGATGCCACCTCGAGAAAGCTCTCGCCGTGGCCGTCGTCGAAGCCTGCCACCTGGCCCCAGGCATAACGGTCGGTGTGCTGCCGACCCCAGTTGTGATTCTGGCTGCCGAGCCAGCCTTGCACGTCGATGCGCAGGCCGTCGACCGTGAGCGTGCCGTCGAAACGCGCCAGCGGGCGGCCGACCAGGCTCTTGGCCTTGGGAAACCCGCCGTCGTAGAAACCGTCGGGCAACAGCAGCAGCGGCGACTGGCCACCGGCGAAACGCAGGTCCCAGACGATGTGATGGCCGCCTGCTTCGCAACTGCCCGACGCATGGCCGCCGCCCAGTCGCGCGCCGGGCAACTCGACCGCCAGGTCGTCGGGGTCGAAGCGGCACGCGATCAGGGGCCAAGCCTGCTTGACCGCGACGTGGTGGTTGCGTTCGCCGTCGAACACGATGGCCCACAACTCGCCTTGAGCCTCCTTGGGCCGGCCGGTCGGGCTGAAGATCGTGTAGCGGACCCAGAACGCCAACGCGCGCTTGGCGTGGTTGGCGCGGATGAAGTAGCTCTCGTAGTGCCCGTCGGCAGAGCCGCTGCGCAGGCGCAGCCGGTTCGCCTGCTCGGGGCGCATCGCTCGGTGTCTTAGGCAAACACGCCGGTGGTGTCGGTCATGCGCGCGGACACTTCGCCGAGGTGGTGCAGCGTGTCGCCGAATGTCATCTCGAGCATCGTCAGGCGCTTGAAGTAGTGGCTCCCGATGTACTCGTCGGTGACGCCGATGCCGCCGTGCAGCTGGGTGCATTGCTGGCCGACGAAACGCATCGAGTGGCCGAGCTGCACCTTGGCCTGCGACAGCGCGCGTCGCCGTGCGGCGGCGCTCTCGCCGAGCTTCAGGCTCGCGAAGTAGCTCATCGAGCGGCCGAGCTCGAGCTGCATCTTGACGTCGGCCATGCGATGGCGCAGCGCCTGGAAGGTGGCCAGCGTGGTGCCGAACTGCTTGCGCGTGTTCATGTACTCCACCGTCAGCGACACCAGCTTGTCCATCACGCCGACGCCTTCGGCGCAGGCCGCGGCGATGCCGACGTCGCCCGCCTGCTCGAGGGTCGGGAGGGCGTCCTCCTCGATCAGCGTGGCCGGCGTGCCGGCGAGCTTCAGTTCCCCGGCGCGCGCGCCGTCCTGCGTGGCGTAGCCCTGGATATGCGTGCCAGCGGCGCCTTTCTCGACCAGGAACAGGCCGATGCCGTGCGCGTCGTCGCCGTGGCCCGACGTGCGCGCCGGCACGATGAACGCGTCGGCCTCGTCGGCCGCCGGCACCACGCTCTTGTGGCCGCTCAGTTGCCATTGGCCTGCGGCGCGCTGCGCGCTGGTGGCCACTTGATTCAGACGGTAGCGCGCCGCGCGCTCCTGATGCGCCAGCACGACCAGCGCCTCGCCCGACGCAATGCGCGGCAGCCATGCCGACTGCACCTCCGCGCTGGCCTTGGCGAGCACGCACGGCGCCACCAGGGCGGCCGACGCATACGGCGCGTTGACCAGGCCGCGGCCGAGCTCTTCCATCACCACCATGGCCTCGATGGCGCCGAATCCCATGCCGCCGTGAGCTTCCGACACCGCTAGGCCGGTCAGGCCGAGCTCGGCCAACTCGCGGTACACCTCGCGCGTGTGGCCGCCTTGCTTGGCGATGGCGTGGCGACGCTCGAAGCCGAAGCCCTTGTCGACCCAGCGCGCCACCGCGTCGCGCAGCGACAGTTGGTCGTCGTTGAATTCGAAATCCATGTCGTTTCCTTAGCCGAGGACCGTCTGCGCCACGATGTTTCTCTGCACTTCGTTGCTGCCGCCGTAGATCGTGGTCTTGCGGAAGTTGAAGTAGTTGCCGGCCAGCGGCGCACAGATGCCGAAGCGCGCGAACCAGTCGCCCTGCCAGCCGGCTTCCATGGCCTCGCGCACGTACGGCTGCGTGAAGGGACCGGCGGCCAGCATCATCAGCTCGGAGTAGCGCTGCTGGATCTCGCTGCCCTTGATCTTCAGCAGGCCCGCGATGTCGAGGCTCTGCTTGCCGCTCTTCTCGGCCGACAGCACGCGCAGCACCAGCATCTCGAGCGCGACGATGTCGACCTCGAGCAGCGCGATCTGGTCACGGAAGCGCGCGTCGTCGTACACGCCCTCGGCTTTGGCGATTCGCTTCAGCCGTTCGATCTCGCGCTTGGCTCGGTTGACGTCGGCGATGTTGGTGCGCTCGTGCGCGAGCAGGTGCTTGGCGTAGGTCCAGCCCTTGTTCTCCTCGCCGATGAGGTTTTCCGCGGGGACCTCGACGCTGTCGAAGAACACCTCGTTCACCTCGGGCTCGCCGTCGAGCATGGTGATCGGGCGCACCGTGATGCCGGGCGACTTCATGTCGATCAGCAGGAAGCTGATGCCGGTCTGCGGCTTGCCTTCGGTGCTGGTGCGCACCAGGCAGAAGATCCATTCGCCGAACTGCGCGAGCGTGGTCCAGGTCTTCTGTCCGTTGACGATGTACTTGTCGCCGCGTCGCTCGGCGCGCGTCTTCAACGACGCCAGGTCGGAGCCGGCGCCCGGCTCGCTGTAGCCCTGGCTCCACCAGACCTCGCCCGATGCGATGCCGGGCAGAAAACGCTGCTGCTGCTCCGGGGTGCCGAACGTCATGATGACTGGCGCCACCATCACCGGGCCGAACGGCACGATGCGCGGCGACCCGGCGCGCGCGCACTCCTCTTCGAACAGGTGCTTCTGCACGGCGCTCCAGCCCGGTCCGCCGAAGGCCTTGGGCCAGCCCGACGCCAGCCAGCCTTTCTTGCCGAGGATCTTGGCCCAGCGCTGCATGTCGTCGCGCGACAGGCGCAGCGCGTGGTGGACCTTGTGGCTGATGTCCTTCGGCAGGTTGTCGGCCACCCACTGCCGCACGTCGTGTCGGAACGCCAGTTCCTCGGCGGTGAAGTTCAGGTCCATGCAAGTGTCTCCTGGCGGTGTCGATGTCCGGAGCCGGCAGTTTTAGCATGCGCGTACGCGGCTTGTTTGTCCCTGCTGCGACAACGCGCCGGGTGACAATCTTCCCGATGAACGACGCGCCGCGCCACCCGAGCTTTGCCTGGGTGGTGGCGGCGCTGGCTGCCGGGCAGCTGCTGACCTGGGCCGCGCTGTACTACGGCTTCTCGTCCTTCGTGCTGCCGATGCGCGACGAGCTGCGCTGGAGCGAGGCCACGCTGATGGGCGCATTCAGCGTCGGGCTGGCAGCCTGGGGCGGCGCCTCGTACGCGGTGGGTGCGGCGATCGATCGTGGCCACGGGCGCGCCGTGCTGGGGGGCGGCGCCGTGCTGGCGGCGCTCGGACTGTGGGCCTGGGCCGGCGTGCGCGAACCGTGGATGTTCTACGCGGTGTGGGTGGTGCTCGGCGTGTCGATGGCGATGACGCTGTACGACCCGGCCTTCA
>Ga0068862_100005368_pt1 | contig 10730 bp, 9 predicted proteins | sample KBSSwiS52_FD_66598 | JGI IMG/M metagenome (GOLD analysis project Ga0068862, IMG submission 66598) | Switchgrass rhizosphere microbial communities from Kellogg Biological Station, Michigan, USA - KBS Switchgrass S5-2 | ecosystem: Host-associated > Plants > Roots > Rhizosphere > Soil ... | reverse complement strand
TGGCCGGGGCAAGCTGAGTATGGGTGGGATCGCGCTCGAACTCGATGGCGCCGCGCCCGACACGGCGCTGGCAGAATGCCTGAGCGATGTCGAAGTCCGTCAGGCGTTGAACGCGCCGTCGCTCGCGGTGCTGACCTTCCACGATCCACCGGCGGCGGCGACCGGCGGCATCGCGATGGGGGTCGCGCTGACGCTGCGCGCACCCGACGGAGCGCAATTGTTCAGCGGCGAGGTGACCGCGATCCGCCGCCGGATCCTCGGCACCCGCGAACGATCGCTGGAAGTGCGCGCGTACGATCGTCTCCACCGGCTGCGCAAACGCCAAAACCTCCGCCAGCTCGCCGACACCGGAGTCGCCGATTTTGCCGCGACGGTTGCCGGCGACCTCGGACTGAGCGTCGACACCATGACCGATGCGCCATCGGCCCGGCCAGTCGTTATCCAGCATCACCAAAGCGATTTCGACCTGCTGACCCAGATGGCCGATGCCGCCGGACTCTGCTTCTGGCTCGACGGCGACACGCTCAAGCTGGTTTCGCTTGGCGGTGACGGCGACGACGAGGTCGCGCTGACCGTCGGCGACACGATCCTCGAGGCGACGTCGGACGTCAGCGCCGAGCCAATGCGCAAGAGTAGCCAGGCAATTGGCTGGGACCTCGCCGCCAACGAAGTCAAAACCGAACGCGCCGGCATGGCCGCGCAGGATTCGCTCGAAATGCGCCTCGACGCCGTCGCCGCGTTCGATGGGCTGGGCGACCGCACGTTGGTCAACCGGCTGTCCGATGCCAGCGATTCCTTGCGGCGCCTCGCGCAAAGTGACATCGACCGGGCGACCGCGCGCGGCCTCATCCTCGATTTGTTGTGCGAAGGCGATGCCGCCCTGCGCCCGGCCCGCGTGATCCGCGTCGCAGGCATCGGCGCGGAAGCCGACGGCCCGTTCGTGGTGTCGCGGACGATCCACCGGTTCGACGGCGATTCCGGTTACACAACCCGCATCCACACCGACCCACCGACGCGGCGGTCCGGTGGCGACGGCATCGCCGCGACGCTCGGCGTGGTCATCGATACCGACGATCCCGACCAGCGCTACCGGGTGAAGGCACGCTTCCCCGTCCTCGGCGACACGCACAGCGCGTGGATGCCGGTGCTGAGCCTCGGCGCCGGCGCCTCCAAAGGATTTTCCGTCGTTCCCGAACCGGACGACGAAGTGCTGGTGCTGTTTCCCGACGGCGATCCGGCGCGCGGGATCGTGCTCGGCGGTTTGTACGGCGCCCGGACCGCCCCCGGCGAACGCGCGCCCGACGGCCCGCGCGCATTCGTAATCCAATCCCCGTCGGGACCGCGGGTCACGCTCGACGGCTGCAAGGCGCTGATCCGGCTCGAATCCGGCGCCGGCGATCTGATCGAGATGACGCCCGACGCGACGTTGTTCCGGGCCAAGCAGGACATGACCATCGAGGCCCCGGGGCGGACGATCAAGATCCGCGCCGCCCATGTGGAGTTTGAAAAGGCATGATGCCGTGGCTGACCATCGATGCCCGGCTCGCCTGCGATCACGGCGGCAACGTGAAGAACAAGAACAGCCAGGACTGGGTGACGATCGAGGATCGCGTGGTGCTGGTCAGCACCGATCCCGAAGGCCGCAGCATCAACGGCTGTCCCAACGCCGACGTGATGATGGGCATGCGGCCGTGCAAGACCTGCCTCAAGGTCACCGTCGGCTATTCCGATTTCATTCGCATCGGCGGGTGCAAGGTATGCCTGTCGACCGTCCAGGGGCTGACCGACGGCACGCCGCCCGGGCTGGTCACCTACAAAGTCCTGTCCCCGGGTCAGGCGCTGCTGGTGGCGGGGAGCTGACGATGCGCGCGAGCAGCTCGATCCTGTTTTCCGGCGCTGGTCTGGGCGCGCAGCTCGGTGGCCTCCAGACCGGCCCGATGCCGTCGGCCGCCGGCGGCCTCCAGCTGGTTCATGGCGACGCCGCCATTCGCCAGTCGATCATGCTCCTGCTGACGACGATCCCGGGTGAACGCGTGATGCGCCCCGATTATGGGTGCCCGCTCCATCGGCTGATCTTCTGGCCCAATGACGCGACCACCGCCGGTCTCGCGATCCACTACGTTCGCCAGGCGATTCGCCGCTTCGAACCGCGCGTCCAGATCACCCGGCTCGACGCCGGCGCCCATCGCGACGATCCATCGGTGTTGCTGATCACGCTCGAATATCGCGTGCGCGAAACCGGGACGCTCGACACCATCGACGCCTCGCTGACCCTCCAGGCGGGGTCCGCCTGATGCCGATCATTCTGCCCCGCCTCGACGACCGCCGCTTTGACGATCTGGTGCGCGACGGGATCGCCCATGCCAAAGAGACCTGCCCCGAGTGGACCGATTTCAATCCCGGCGACCCGGGCGTCACGCTGATCGAAGTCTTCGCCTTCCTCACCGACGCTTTGCTCTATCGCCTCAACCGGGTGCCGCCGAAGCTTCAACTCGCCTTGCTCAATCTCGTCGGAGTCGACCTCCAGCCGCCGTCCGCGGCCAGCGTCGACCTCGTCTTCACCCGCGCCGATGGCGGCGATCCCAAGCAAGCGATCACCATACCCGCCGGGACGACGGTGGCGACCGGCGACGGCAGCGTCGAATTCGTGCTGCCGCTCGCGGTCACGCTCGCGGCGGACGCGCCGCAAGCCACCGCGCGGGCGCTGCAATGTCAGCTGATCGAAGCCGAAGCTTTGGGCAAAAGCAGCGGCGTCCCGGGCCAGTCGTTCACCGTCCAGCGTCCGCCAGTTATCGCCCACTCGCCCGACGGTCTCGACTTCATGCTCGGCGTCGAAGCCGAGAAAGGCGGCGCCGGCCAGACCATTCGCGAGGTCGAGGGCAGCGCCTACGAGACCTGGACCGAAGTCGCGAATTTCGCCGACAGCCCGGCCGGCGCGAAGATTTACACGCTCGACCGCGCGACCGGCCGCTTGCAATTCTCCCCGTCCGCAAGCCTGGGCGGCGGTGGCGCAGTTCCCCCCGCCGACAAGGTCATTCGCGCCTGGTATAGCCGCGGTGGCGGCAAGGCCGGCAACGTCGCCGCCGGCAGCCTGACCCAGCTCAAGCCGAACATCCCGGGCATCGAGGTCACCAATCCGGAACGCGCTGCCGGCGGCAGCGACGCCGAGACGCTCGACGGCCTGATCCGCCGCGCCCCGTCGTGCCTCTATTCGCTCAGGATCGCGGTTACCGCGCGCGATTACGAGCAGGTCGTCTGGTCGGTCCGCGGCATCGCGCGCAGTTCGGCCGTCGCCGATGCGGAGCTGTGGATGCACGCTCGCCCGGGCGTCGTGGCGGTACGGATCATGCCTGAGATCGACCCCACCAACCTCGATCATGGCGCGGTCACTGAAGCGATCGTCCGCGACCACCGCGTCGTCGCGCTCAAGGAACGCGCCGAGGCCGCGCTCGAAGAAAAGCGCCCGCTCGGAATCCTCACCCGAGTCGACTGGATCAAGGTGCGCTCGGTGCTGGTCGACGCCCGCGTCGTCGCCGCGCCCGGGGCCGATCTGGTCGAAGTCGAGCACGGCATCTTGCGCCGCCTCAACGCCTTGCTGTCGCCGCTCAACGAACGTCCGCTCGGCCAGCAGGTGCGCGCCTCGGAAGTCTACGAGCAAATCCTCGCCGAGCCCGGCGTGCGCTATGCCGACGGCCTCAAATTCACCATCGACGGAACCCCCAACGAGAACGTCAACGACCTGCTCCGTGACCCGCATCAGGATCGCTGTTGGTTCGCGGTGACGAATGCCGCCCTGCACCGCAGCCTCGATGACGGCGACAGCTGGTCGATCGAGTTTCAACGCGACGGCTTCCGCCCGACTTTCGTCCGGCGCCATCCGTCGATCCCTGGCCTGATGGTGCTCGGCGCCGCCAAAACGCCCAAAGGCAGCGCGATTTTTGTTTCGCCCGACCTCGGCGAAACCTGGGGCGACCCGGTTGCGCAATTCGCCAGCGAATTGTCCGACGCCGCCTGGGTAGATCGCACCGGCAAGCCGACCCTGCTGCTGGCGACCGCCGAGGGCCTGCGCCAGTTCACCCCCGGCGGCGACAGCAGCCCGGCGCCGGTGGTCGTCGACAAGGCGGTGGACGCCAAGGGCTATTATTCGGTCGTCAGCAAAGTCTCGCAATCCGGCGTGATCGCGGTTGCGGTGGTCGCGCGCGGCGGCGGCGCCGGCGGAGGCGGCATCTATCTGTCGTCGCTCGGCGGTCTGTCCGACACGTTTCACGTCATCGGCCTCAAGGACAAGGACGTCCGCCACCTCGCGGTTCAGTCGACCGGCGCCCGCGATTTCCTCTGGGCGACGCTATCCGCCGAGGCCGAGGAACAGGGCGAAGGCGCGTTCCGGATCGAGCTGCGGGCGACCGGGCAGGACGATCCCGGCGGGTTCGTCCCGTTCAATGTCGGCTGGGCCGGCGGCTCGTGCGAAGCGCTGGCGTTCGCGGATTCGATCGCGTTCGGGGGGTCCAACCGGTCGGGCGTGCTGGCGCTCGATGTCAACGAGGCGAAACCGACCTGGCGCCCGGTCAAGCTCGATGCCGGCCTGCCGCTCCGCGGCGATGGCAAGCGGCTGCTCGAAACGGTCGATGCGCTCGCCGCCGTGCCGCGCGCCGGACAGCCACCGATCGTCCTCAGCGGAGGTCCGCGCGGTGTCCATCGCAGCACCGACAACGGCGTCACCTACGAGTGCGTCTCGGTCGAAACCTTTACCGATCGCGTGCCGCTGCCGCGCGGCTGGCTCTACGCGCCGGGCGAACACCATCTCGAGATCGTCCGCGAGACGGAAGTCAAAGGCTGATGAAGCAGCAGCGCATCCTTCGCTATTTGCCGGAGAATTATCAGCTGGCGGCGGCCGGCGAGCGCGGCGTGATGCACGCGACGCTCGCGGTGATGGAGGGCATGCTCGACCCGGTCGACGAGCTGATCCGCACCCTCGATACCTACTTCGATCCATACCGCGCGAAAGACCCGTTCGTCCTGCTCCAGGCGACCTGGCTCGGGCTCGATCGCTATTTCGACTGGTCGGGCGGAAGCCCGGGCGTCGGCGAGGCGCGCTATCCCGCCGGAATCGACCGGCTGCGCATGCTCATCGCCGAATTCCCCGCCCTGGTGCGCAGCCGCGGCACGCACCAGTCGCTGATCCGTTTTCTCGAGGTCGCGACCGGCCTTTCAGGTTTCACCGTCGAAGACGGCAATCAGACGGGTGGCGCCTTCCACATCGTCGTCCACGTTCCCGCCAATGCCGCCCAGCTCGACGATCTCATTGCCCGGATCGTCGCGGGGGAGCGGCCGGCCCATGCAACCTGGGAAATCCAGCCGATCGCGGACGACCCGGGCCCAAAGAAGGAGTGAGCGATGCCGACCTTTGAGATTCCTGACGGCCCGACGACCGTCGAGCTGAAGCGCGCCGCCGATGCGACCGCCGCCGGCTCGATCGTGTTCAACGTCACGAACAAGTCGAGCGACAGCTGTTCCGGAAGGCTGAGCGTAGTGCCGTCCGGCAGCTCCAAGGAAGCATGGTTCACGATCGACGGCGATCGCGAGCGCACCTTCGCCGCCGGCGAAACCCAGACGGTGACGATTAAGGTCAGCGCGCCCAAGGATGTCGCCGCGGGCGATTATCCGTTCCGCCTGCGGGCGGTCGCGGTCAACGATCCCGACAACGACCACATGGAAGGACCCGTCGCGACCGCCAAGGTCCCGGCGCCGCCAGTCGTTGGACAGAAGAAGTCGCTGTGGTGGCTGTGGCTGATCATCGCTTTGGTGGTCCTGATCGCGCTCGGCGTCGGCGGCTATTTCATCGTCAAGAGTATGGGCGGCGACAAAGACGAGACGCCGACCAACAACGTTGCCACCACCACGACCGGCGCGGTGCCCGACTTCACCACCGGCAAAACCGTCGAGCAGGCCAAGGCCGAAGCCGCCGGGTTCGACATCGTCGAGGTCGCGGGGGATCCCACCGGCAAGCCGCCACGCACGATTATCTCTCAAAATCCCGCGGCCGGGACCAAGCAGCCCAAGGGCTCATTGGTCAAAGTCACGTTCGACCCGGGGGTCGAGGTCCCGGCCCTGCCCGGAAATGCGACCTTCGCCAGTGCGCCCAACGTCCTCAGGAACGCCAAGCTCGAACCCGGCCAATTCCTCTGCGACCGCGCCAGGAGCGGCAGATCGCCCGAACAGGTCGGCCAGGTCACCGGGTTCAGTCCGGCCTCCGGCACCCGCGTCGCCGCCAATTCGACGGTCAACATGACCGCCGTTCAGGCCACTCCGTGCCTCAGGATCTTCATCCAGCCGCGGATCTTCATGCAATTGCCGCAGGCGCAGACCCTGTCGGTTCAGCAGAAGACCGCGATCATGAGGCTTCAGCCGCGGTGAAGGCGCTGATCATCATCCTGGCCTTGGTCGGAGTCAGCTTCCTTGGGTTGATCGTCTTTGGGGAAACCCGCAACGATCAGCCCAAGAAAGCGTGCGAGAAGCTGCCGACGTTCAAGTCGGGTGAAGAGCCGTCGGAAGGCGATCTCAAGAATTGGTGCCCGCCGGGGATCGCGTCGGCGACCGAGGGACTGCAAGCGCGCTTCGCGCCCGACCTTGATTTCAAGCACCCGGAAGAGTTGCGTAGCTCCCAGGGGCTGCCGTTCCCGATCCCCACTTCCGACAAGAAGGTGCGGGCGGCGCATATCGAGTTGACGGACGGCAATGCCGCGATCCTGTCCGACGGCGGCGATGGCAAATTGTGCCTGTGCCGCTTCGGTGTTCCGATCGACGATCGACTGTTCGACAACCAGTGCCCCGACCGCTGGAAGGACAGGCATCAGCAACGCGTGTGCAAGAAGGGCGACGACGCCGGCATCCTGCCGTTCGGCAAGGATGGCGGGCGCATTGTCCTGGCGGCCCAGCCCGCGGCAACGGTGACGATCCACTGATGCTGCGGTCAGGCGACCTTGCGCAGGCTGAGGATCGCCTTGATCGAGGCGATGATCGCCCCGATCAGCAGCAGCGCGAGCCAGATCGCCGCGATGATGCAGATCACCAGCGCCATCAGCTGATCGCCGATGCTGACCAGGAAAATCGGCAGCAAAGCGTGGACGAAGCCGATCAGCCAGGTGAGCCCGAGCGACAACCCGACCAGCACCAGCAGCCCCTTGTTCTGGAGGAAGCGCTGATGGGCAATGACCAGCAGGATCAGGAAGGCGATCTTGAGCAGCATCGCCAGCGCCAACGTCGTCGTCGCGGCGCCGCGCGCGAAATGGCCCCAGGCGACGAGGTAAGCGATAGTGCCGAACGGTACCGCGACCAGCAGCGCCAGCATCAGCATCAGCAAGGCAAACGCGGCGATGATCAGCGCGATCGTTCCGAGGCAGCCGAAAAACGACACGAACAAAGTCACGCAACCCTGGGCGCGGCCGCTCACAGAACGCGGAGCGACGACCGACAGCAGCATCCAGATCAGGCTGTAGAGCAGAATCCCGTCGATCAGCGCCAGCGCGTTGATCGCATGACCGGGCGTATCCTTGGCATCGAAGAACAGGCCGGTGAAGGCCTGCGCTGCCGCCGCCTCGACCAGCAAGGCGAGCAGCAGGCAGACGCCCGCGGCGATGAAAAACGGAAGGCGGAGCTCCATTCGATCAGATCAGGCGAAGGCGGATGGCGCTGCCGCCGCCGCGGCGGCCTCCGCCTTGGAGTCGGGATCCGAGGCGACGAAGAAGGCGCGAATGGCCGCGTAGACAACGATCACGATCAGCCCGATCCACCACGGAATGATGGTCAGGCCGAGCGCCGCCGGCAGCGCGCCGACACCCGGGATCGGCGCCAACAACACGGCGACTCCGAACGCATTTATCAGCGCCATCCCCAGCCACAGGATCGTCGGCCCGACGTCGACCGACGTCGGGTCTGCTTTGCCGTCCGGCGCCGAATTATAGGCCCAGTCTTCCATCACCACCCGGCCGTACGCCTGCCAGTGAATGCGGTGAAAACGGAAGGTGACCGCACGCGCGATCAGCGCCGTGAAATAGCTCATCAGATAGACTGGCCAGTACAGCGGCCCGAAAATCCGCGCCTGCTGCACATGCACCGCCTCGTGCAGCATCCAGCTGCCACCCATGACCGTCCCCAGGGTCGAGGCATCGGCCCCCGGCAGCGCCGCATCCTGGCCCAGGAACAGCACGACGCCGCGCTTCTTGGCTTCGGCGGTGGTGTTGTCGAACGTGCCGCGGATCGCGCACCAGATCATCCATACCAGCCCGACCGTGGTGTTGATCGCCGACCAGCTGACGTCGAGGATGAACGCCCAGATCGTCCGCGGGGCGAAATCATACGCTTCCTTCCAGCCGACGAAAAAGCCGTACAGGCCAAAGACGATTGCGCCGGCGATGCCGAGCCCAGCCGCCGCGCCCCACGACATGCCGATCAGCGGGCGAATCAAAAACAGCTCCATGACCAGCTGCAGGACGACGGCGATCCCTGCCAGGATCAACCCCTTCGCGATTGGCGGCATATAGTTTCCCCCTTGATGAGCGTGCCGAATTTCCCGCCACGCCGTGAATCGCGGACCAATATCACGAACAATAGTGGAGGTTAAGCCCGAATAGATATCACGAAACGGTAAGAACGAAGCGTTGAGAACTTAATCTCAACGCGCGATATTGCTTTGCCAACGGGGAGGATAGATCATGCTTATTATGCATGTGCTTGAAAGCAGGAGGGCGATTCTTGCGATCGCGGTGCCGCGATGACGAACCCCGTCTATCGATCGTGGATCATCTACGTCGTCGCCACCGTCCTGTTGCTCGGCGAGATCATCTTCATCGGCTACGGGACCGGCTGGCCGGCGACGGCTGACACCTGCCTCACAGTTCCCGGTGGCGATTGTTATTGCGAGGCGTTCAGCCACGCCGACGTTCTCGCCGGCGCCCGCGGCTTTCGTCAGCCGATCAACACCTGGTCCAACCTCTACGCATTGTTCACGGCCGCGGCGGTCGCCTGGCGGATGATGCTCGACCGCCAGCAGGGCAACCCCATCAACACTATGCGCTCGACCTCGCCAATCGCCGATGGCGCGGTGTTCGCCGTGCTCTTCCTCGGCCTCGGCAGCATGTGGTTTCACGCCTCGATGTCGAGCGCCGCTTCGTGGATGGACGGCTTCTCAATGTACGTCTTCGCTGGCTATCTGGTGTTCTACACCATCGATCGCCTGCTGGTGATGAAGGGCGTGTCGGAAGCGACCCGCAACCTCGTCTTCTGGATCGGTTGGCCGGTCAACGCCGTACTTTACACCGACATCGGCGCCCTGGGCGTCCCGTCGACCGCCCTGATCGGCATCCTGGTCGGCGTCTATATCGCACTGGAGCTGATCATCGGCTGGTGGGGTAAGGACGACTTCATGGTCGGCTGGATCGGTTGGCGGGATGTTCGCGCACGGGTTTACTGGCTGGTCGGTCTCGGCGCGTTCATCATTGCGATCATCTTCCGCGCGCTCGCCGGCGATGGCGGTCCGCTCTGCTTCGATAACGGGCACAGCTGGTTCCAGCCGCATGGCTTGATCTGGCACACCTTCTCGGGGGCGATGGCGATCCTGCTGTATTTCTACTGGCGGCGCGAAAACGCGACCGACTGACCGTGGCTTAGTGCTCGCCGCCGCTCTTGCGCAGCGTGCTCAGCAGCGGCTCGAACGCATATTGCAGCGCGGTGCGCTTGCGTACCGGGATGATCGCCTCGACCGGGGCGCCGGCGGGCAGCACGAAATTGGGTCCGCGCACATCCCTCAGCTTTTGCATCTCCGACGGTCCGACCTTGAGTTCGGCGGTATAGAAGCTGGCGCCGCTCTTCTGGTCGGTCATCGAGTCGGCCGAAATGCGGGTGATCTTGCCCATCAGGATCGGCATGTTGCGGTCGTGCATCCCGCTGAACCGGAGCTCGGCCTGATCGCCGACCGCGACATCATCAATGTCTTGGGGTGAGAGTTTCGCCGCGACCACCAGCTCGGCCTTTTCGGGTACGATATCCATCAGCCGCTGGCCGCCACCAATCACGCCGCCGACGGTGAAGATGCTGAGGCCGACCACGGTGCCGGTTGCCGGCGACCGAATCTGCAGCCGCTCGAGCTGATCGCGCGCCGCGCGATATTTCGGGGTCAGCGCGTCGAGCGTCGCTGAGACTTCCTTAAGTTCGGTCGTCGCCCGTTCGCGATACGCCCGATCGGCCTCGATCTGGCGCAGCCGGTTGGCGTTGGCGGCGAGATGCGCTTCGGCGACGCTGGCGCGATATTGGCCGCCCTGGCCGGCAAGATCGGCCTTGGCCCGCTCAAGCGCGCGAATCCGCGACTTCGAGACAAAACCCTTGTCGGCGACGGTGCGGAGGGCGTCCAGTTCCTCGGTGATGAGCCGTTCCTGCTCGACCGACGAGCGCATTTGCGCACCATAGCCGCCGGCGGTCTGCGCCGATTCCTGGGCCTGCTCGGTCAACACGTTTTGCTGGGCCAGCAGCAGCGAGCGCCGCGCCCGGAACTCGCCTTCCTGGACCTTGAGGGATTGCGCGACCAGATCGGCGGACGCGTTAACGTCGCCAAAGACCGTGGGCCACACGACGATCGCCGAGCCTTGCTGTTCCGCCTCAAGCCGGGCGCGTTGCAGCTGGAGATTGATCATCTGCGACGCCATCGCATTTTCCTGGGCGCGGACTTCACCCCCATC
>Ga0068862_100005363_pt1 | contig 10736 bp, 7 predicted proteins | sample KBSSwiS52_FD_66598 | JGI IMG/M metagenome (GOLD analysis project Ga0068862, IMG submission 66598) | Switchgrass rhizosphere microbial communities from Kellogg Biological Station, Michigan, USA - KBS Switchgrass S5-2 | ecosystem: Host-associated > Plants > Roots > Rhizosphere > Soil ... | reverse complement strand
GTTCTTCATCGAGAGATTCGCCCAGCCAATCACGCGGTCCCGCCAGAGCAGCGGCAGCGCGTAGTATCCGAGCTTGCGCTTGGCCGGCGGTGTGTACGCTTCGAAGCGGTACTGCCAGCCCCAGAGCAACTCGAAGCGCTGGCGATCCCACACAATCGGGTCGAAGGGCGCCAGCAAACGGACCGCGTCCTCACGGTCGTCCCCCCGCCGCGGGCGGGACGGACGCTCGCCAGCCGGCCAGTACCAGTCGATCCCATCGACCTGCGCGTGCGCGAGTCGATGCCGGGCGCGCTGCAGCGCGTTCCCCAGCTCGCCGTGCCACTGCGGCGCGGCGTAGCGCAGCCGCCGCACGAGGTACGAGAGGGTCGCGGCAGGCACAGGGGCGTACTTGCGGACGGCTACGTCGACGAGCGCGTCGATCCGCCCGCCTTCGCTCGATGGCATCGCGTCGAGCTTCCGGGCATCCAGCGAGTCGCCGCGCTCGTGCAGGGCGTAGATGCGGATGCCAGCCTCGCGGCGCACGACGCGCAGCAGCCCGCCGTAGTGCATCAGCTCCATCAGATGGGTCGTGGCGCTCGAAGAGCCGCCCCAGTAGTTCGTCACCCGGCCGTGGGAGAAATGACGATCCACCTCGCGCGGGTGCACCGAGCCCCGCTCGCGCACGAACTCGAGAAGCAGATGCGCGCGCTGCCGGCGCCGCGGCGGCCAGCGCGACACCAGCCCGCGCGGGTGCATCAGCGCTTCGACCGCGCTCGAGACGAAGCCGTAGTTGACGAAGAAGTCCTCGTGAATGCCCAGCGTCGTGAAGCGGCGTTCGAGGTCGCCGGCGCGGTAATCCTTGACGCGATGGCGCAGCGTCAGGTCTTGCGCGCGCGCCGGCGCGCGGATCGGGTCGGCCTGGACGAAGCCGAACGTGTCGATGGCGCGCTTCAGCGTGGTGGGACCGAACAGGCTGCGGCCGACGGCGAAACGGCGGAGATCGTCGAGGGTGATGGCTCTATTTTATGCCGGCGCGCTCTCGAAGATAGAGGAACAGCGGCAGACCCAGCGAGACGCCGACCGTCAGATTCGCCACCACCGGCGCCCAGAGATGCCTGATGCCGCCGCGCCGCCCGTCGATCGCGACGAACGCCCACAATGCCAGCGACGACACGATCACGTCGGCGCCAAAGAACGCGCTGACGGGCCCGGCAAACAGCTGCGCGACCATCAGCCGCACGTCCAGACCGTGCTCGCGGAGAAACGGCAGCAGCTGCCAATACGGCACGACGGTGCCGAGAATGCACAGGCATGCGTAGATCGCCTTCGGTGTCATCGCTGTTCCTCGTCCGTGATTGTCCTATACTCGCGACGTGAGACTGATGCTGATTGCCGGACTGATGCTGGCGGCCGGAAACCCGGTGATGGCGCAGCCGGCGGACAAGATTCGTCTGTTCGTCGAAGCGCGAAGCGAGGGCCAGGGTTCGCGCGACGAAGTGGCCACACGCCTGCTTGCGGCGGTCCGCGGCGGACTCGAAGCAGTACGCGATGTGGAAATGGTGCCCCGCGATCTGGCGCAGCGCATCATCTGGCTCATCGCTGGCCGCACGCCGGGCACCTACGCCGCGTCGGTGATGGTCACCGAACGCTACGATCGTGAGACGCTGATGGTGCTCGGCATCGAAGACGACGACATGGCGGGCCGCATGATGGCGCTGCAGATCGTCAACGATCACCAGATCTTCACCGGGCGGGATCTTCAGGCGCTGGCCAAACGGATCGTGACGTCGATCGACGACGGCGTGCTCGCCAAGCTGAGAACGACGATGCAGAAGCGTTGAGGAGGTGCGGGTTGAAGAAACACGGTCTCTTCGTCACGCTCGTGATGCTGAATGCCGTGCCCCTGCTGGCGCAGGGCGGCGCGATCGCAGCTCCGTCGAGTCAGCCGGCGGCAGGCGTCATCGGCTCGTCCTCACCCGCGCCTTCGCGCGGACGATCATCACGGCCGTCGCCGTCCACGACACGTCCTCCCTTCGCAGGCATGTTCCCGTTACGGGAAGCGAATCCGCGCGCACCGCGCGGCGTGCGGCCGCTCTGGTTCGGGCTCGTCACCTTCGATCGCACCTGGTCGTGGACACCGACGGTCGTCGGCGGCGCGTTCGACGATCCGCGGATTTCCACGCTGGAGCCGGGATTGTCTGGCGGATTGCAGCTGGATATCGAACCGCGCCGGGCGCTCGTATATGTGGACGGCTGGTACGTCGGCGTGGTGGACCAGTTCAGCGGCTACTACCGCCACCTCGCGATCGGCGCCGGTTCGCACACGATCGAAATCCTCGCGACCGAGTACGAGCCGCTGGCCTTCGACGTTGCGATCTCCCCCGGACGGACGACCACCTATCGCGGTTCATTGCAGCGGGCCGAGCGACGCGACTGAGGAGCTGGCGGTTCTACACCCTGGGGCGGCGCAGCCTTCGTGCCGTAATGGCAAGGGCGGACGCCAAGAGGATCAACGTCGCCGGTTCCGGCGCATGAGCGGGCGCGTCAGCCGCCGGAGCCAGTCCCTTCGCCGCAGCGTCTACGAGAGACATTCCCACATCGGGAGGCGAATAGACGAGTCCGGAAGAGACGTCGGCCAACACGCCGCCAATCATGTCATTCCCCCACGCGCCGTTCGACCCGAGCGGTAGCTTTCCGGCCGTGTCTTGCGGCCCCAGCCGTATGCCAGATCCCCCGTCGTCACCTCGGTCAGTGACTTCATTCGAGACGCTCCTCGTCGGCGCCTGAGACGGCAGAACCGGCGGAGCATGTCCGGATCCGTTGTGTCCATCTGCGAGCGAAGAGTCGGCAAGAACTCCTCTGGAGAGCGACTCCGCGACCTCGCTCGAGACTGCCAGGAACTCGCCGTCTCCGAGGTCGAGAAACGCACTTGGCCCGAAGACGTTGGCGGCCGCGAGGGCGCGTTTGATCGCCGGGATAAGACTCAGTGCGCCTCCAGGGAATCCGAAGGACGGCCACGTGGCTGTCGTTCTGCGGCCACGAACGTTCAGTCCCAGACGATCGGCGTCAGAAGCGCCGTAGTCACTCGAGCCAGCTGTGCCGTCGGCGCTCGCATAGCCATCGTCGCTGTGAGCGCCTGAAGATCCCGATCCCAAAAGCGTGATCTGGAAGGGGGACGCGTCTGCGTTCGACGCCGGCAGACCAAGTCCAACGAGGACGGCAAACAGGATCGCAAAGCGTCGAGGATTTGTGTACACGCGGCATGCGCGGTGCAAGTCGAGTACCCACGCGAGAGACGTTTACCCACTTATTGACTGCGTCGCCACGGGGGAATACCACGGCTGAGATAGCAACGAAGGGCCGCCGAGTTCACACATGTGGACTCTCGCTTCTCGTACGAGTCGCCGTCCTATCCACGTGTGCGCTCGCGGCCACGTTCTGTGCGCGCAATGACGACGCGCTGCGGGCGGAGCACCTGCGCAAAGGCGACCAGTACCTCGCGCAGCAGAAGCTGCTCGAAGCAATCGTCGAGTACCGGATCGCCGTGCAGCTCGGACCGTCGTCCGGCGAAGCCAGAAAGAAGCTGGGTCGCGCGTACCTGCTCCTGAAGGACACGACCCACGCCCTCCCCGAGTTCGTGCGAGCGGCGGACCTTCTGCCCGGCGACATCGAGGTTCAACTGACCGCGGGAAGGCTCCTGCAACGGGCAGGACAGTTCGACGATGCGAAGGCGCGCGCCAAGCGGGTGCTGGAGCTGGATACGCGCAACGTCGACGCGGCGCTCCTCCTCGGCTCGGCGCTCGTCGGGCTCCAGGACCTCGATGGCGCGGTCGCACAGATCGAGGACGCGATTACGATCGACCCGAAACAATCGCATGCGTACTCCGTTCTCGGTGGCGCAGAGCTCTCCAGCCGCCAGATCACGGAAGCCGAAGCGGCGTTTCGCAAAGCGGTGGCGCTCGATCCGGCGTCGGCTCGCGCGCACGTGGCGCTCGGGTACTACTTCTGGAGCTCGCACCGCCTTCCGGAAGCGGAAGCCACCTTCACGCAGGCGCTCCGACTCGATCCCCGGAGCGAGCTCGTCAACCGGATTCTGGCGACGCTGATGCTGTTGACGAATCGCGTGCCGGACGCCGAACCGTACCTGCAGACGCTGGCGCGCTTGCAGCCGGCGCACGGGCTGACACTCGCTGACTACTATCTGGCCCAGGGCCGCCAGGAGGATAGCGAGCGGGTGCTGCGCTCGCTCGCCGCGGAAGGCACGATGACGACCGAGGTCAGCCTGCGGTTTGCGGCGCTCCGGCTGGCCCAGGGCCGTGTGCAGGACGCGGACGAGACGATCGACGCGGTGCTGCTGCAGGAGCCGCGCAATCCCTCGGTGCTGCTCGCAAAGGCACAGGCGCTGCTCGCCAGACGCCAGGTGGCCGACGCGATGGCCAAGGCGCGCGCGGCCACCGAAGCGGACCCGCACGACGTACGCGCGCACTACCTGCTCGGCACGCTCTACACGCAGGCGAACGAGCCGAGGCCGGCCATCACCGCGTTCCGTGAAGTGCTGCAGATCAATCCGCGAGCGGTTTCTGCCCAGGTCGAACTGGCAAAACTGTATCTGGCGATCGACGACACGAAGAATTCGGCCCGGGCAGCAGTCGAAGCCTTGAAGGCCGACCCGGACAACCCCGAGCTCCGGATTCTGCTGGCGAAAGGCCTTCTCGGTTCGGGCGAGGTGGAGCGGGCGGCGTCCGAGATTCGCACGCTGCTGAAGCAGTATCCACGGTCATCTCCTGTTCAAACGCTCGCGGGCACGATGTACGTCAATGAGCGCGATCTGCCCGCCGCGAAACGCGCCTTCGAGCAGGCGCTGGAGCTCGACCGCGACAATCTCGACGCCCTCACCGGGCTGGTCACGCTCTATGCGAGCACCAACCGCGTCGCCGAGGCGCACCGGCTGATCGACAGCCGGCTGGCGGCCAGCCCCAACGCGATCGCCTTGCTCGAACTCGCCGCCCGCACCTACGCGACGGCCGGCGACTTCCCCCGGGCCGAGCAGATTCTGAAACAGCTCATCGCGGCTGACGCCACGAATCTGTCCGCGTATGGCATGCTCGGGCAGATCTACATCTCCGAGAATCGCCTTGACGCCGCCCTGCTCGAATACGAGAAGGCGGCCGCAAACGATCCCACCTCGGTCGCCGCTCATACCATCGTCGCCATGATTCTCGAGGCGCAGAACAAGGTCGACGAAGCCAGAAAGCGGTATCAGAAGGTCCTCGACATCAATCCCGACGCGGTGGTGGCCGCGAACAACCTGGCGTGGTCGCTCGCTCAGCAGGAACAGAACCTCGACGTTGCGCTCCAGCTCGCGCAACGCGCGAAGCAGCATCTCGCGTCCGACGGGCGGATCGACGACACGCTCGGGTGGATCTACTACAAGAAGAAGTTGCTCCCGCAGGCGATTGCCTCGCTCGAAGAGAGCGTCACGCGCGACGCGAGGAACCCGCTGCACCACTATCACCTGGGGATGGCGTATCTCCAGTCGGGCGACTGGCCGCGCGCGCGTCAAGCGCTCGAACGCGCGCTCAAGCACCCTGGTTTTGCGAGCGCGGCGGACGCCAGGAAAGCGCTGAAGATGATCGGCGGCTGACGCGTCGCGCCGTCACACCGCGGGTGCAATCGCGCCGCGTGTTTCGTCATCGCGCCATTACCTCTTCTCAGTAAGGATTACATCGTTCACGGTTCGTTCCTCAGCCGTAATAAACACGCACGCCGCAAACCTCACAAAACTCTCGCGATCTTTCGTGCACGCAATGTTTTCGATCGCGCTCGAAACAGGCACGACGATTGCGGCGCGACCGGACGTTTCCCCAGCACTGCGTTCCGACGACAAGACTGAAGCGGCCGATTGCGATTGACGCGATAGCCTCGCCAGTCCGTCCGTCTCGTCACGACGACTAAATCCTGCCAATCACGTCACGACGCCGGAGGTGTGTTCGCGAACGAACTCGACGACGTCGTCCCATGACAGAGCTGAGGAGAATTCCATGGAGAAGAACGCTCGAGGACTGAGAGACGTGGTAAGGCGTACGGCGCTCATGGGATCGCTGTCCTTCCTGCTGCCGCTCGCAACGATCGGGTTCGTCTACTTTGGAGGGGAGACGGTCTCTTCACAGACCGTTCGGATCCTGCGCGCGCAGGATCCGGGTGTGCGAGGCGGGACCGCGGCCGCCGGCGGGCCGCTCGCTGGCGTGACCGACCACGAGAGCGAATACTTCCTGCCCGGCAAGGAGGAGTTCGAGGAGGCAGAGGAGGTCTCCGAGGGACTTGGCCCGACTCTGAATCTCGATAGCTGCGGCAGCTGCCATTCGCAACCGGCCATCGGCGGCACCAGTCCCGCGGTCAATCCGCAGGTTGCGTTCGCGACGGCCAACGGCGGCCGGGATTTCGTCCCGCCCTTCCTATCAGCGAACGGCCCCGTCCGCGAGGCGCGATTCATCTGGAATCGCGATGGCACGCCGGATGGCGGTGTGCACGCCTTGTTCACGATCACCGGGCGCGACGGCGCCGGCGCCTGCCAAATCTCGCAGCCGGATTTCGCCAGGGAGCTCGCGAACAGAAATGTGATCTTCAGGATTCCCACGCCGACCTTCGGGCTGGGCCTGGTCGAGCAGATTCCGGACTCGGCCATTCTGGCGAATATGTCCGCGAACAGCAGCGCCAAAACCGTTCTAGGCATCGGCGGCCGGGCGAACTTCGTCGTCGACGGGCGAACCATCAGCGGACAGACGAACCGCAACGGCAACGACGGCACCATCGCCCGGTTTGGCTGGAAGGCGCAGAACAAGTCGCTGCTCCTCTTCTCGGGCGAGGCCTACAACGTCGAAATGGGCATCAGCAACGAGCTGTTTCAGAACGAGCGCGACGAGACGGCGAATTGCCTGGTCGCGAGTCACCCCAACAGCATCACGAATACCGATGCCGAGAGGACCGTCGACGCGCTGAGCGCCATCGAGAAGTTCGCCTTCTTCATGCGCCTGCTCGCGCCGCCCGCACCATCGCCCGACACGCCGGGCGGAGCGCCGTCGATCGCCAGCGGCAAGAACGTGTTCAATTCCGTCGGGTGCGTCTTCTGCCACACGCAGAGCTTCACGACCGGCAACTCGGCCGTCCCCGCCTTGCGCAATCAGACGGTGCGGCTGTATTCGGACCTGCTGGTGCACGACATGGGCCTGGGACTCGCCGACGGTGTCAGTCAGGGACAGGCGGGTCCGAGGGAATTCCGGACGGCGCCGCTCTGGGGGCTCGGTCAGCGGATCTTCTTCCTGCACGATGGCCGGACGTCGGATCTTTCGGCGGCGATCCGCGCGCATCAGAGCATCGGCTCGGAGGCCAACGGGGTCATCCAGAACTTCCTGGGGCTGACCGAGAACCAGAAGCAGGATCTCTACAACTTCCTGCGATCGCTGTAACTGTGATGGACTGATTCAGCTCCGCGTCACGAGGGGGAAACCGCGCCGCGCGCGGATCGGTTCGTCCACCGGGAACGGAGGCGTGGCTCTTCTGGCAGGTAGAGTCACGCCTTCGTGACCGGTCCGGCGGTCTTCGCGAACGCGGTCACGAAGAGGACGCCCAACAGAAAATCCGGTACCGCTGTCGATGCGTCGGTCTGCGAGATGCGGCCCTGGCTGTAGAGCACCGCGACGGTGACGACGTATCCGAGCTTTTCGACAATGGCCGGGATCATCAGCGGCCGGAACCGCGCCGGGTTCGACCCGATCACGAGAAACGCGATCTGCCACGCCATCGTCACCGACAGAAAGCCGTAGAAGAAATGTGGATACAGGGTCGGGGCCGCATAGGGCTGCCCCGTCACGTCGTGCAGGAAGTAGAGCGGCGTGACGACGACGATGCCCCACACGCCGGCGATCAGAAAGACGATCTTCGCAAATCTCAATCCCCACCTCTTGTACGGGCAACGCCGGCAGGCTGACGGCCGTCAAAGAAACCGATGCCTGTCGATACTCTCCGAGACGACCTTCGTGTCGCCACGCGGCGCCTCATCCAACGCCCCGGCTTCACTGTGGTCGCCGTCCTCACGATGGCCCTTGGGCTCGGCGCGAACATCGCGATCTTTACGCTGGTCCACGCCACGATGCTCCAGCGCCTGCCGGTCTCGAGACCGGAAGAACTGGCCCGATTAGGCGACAACGACAACTGCTGCGTCAACAGCGGTCTGCAGACCGACTACGCTCTATTCTCGTACGACGCGTACCTCCATTTGCGCGAACGTCTCCCTCAGCTCGGCTCGCTCACGGCATTCCAGGCGACAAAGGCACCGGTGAGCCTCCGCCGCGTGGGGGCGGCCGCCACCGAATCGGTCGGCGGCAAGTTCGTGTCGGCAGGCTATTTCACGACGCTTGGCGTTGCGCCGGCGATCGGTCGTCTGCTCGATCCGACCGACGATCGAGCTGGCGCACCGCCCGTCTTCGTCCTCAGCCATCGGGTGTGGGCCACTCGTTTCGGCGGCGATCCGTCGATCGTGGGCGGATCGTTCCTCGTGTCGGGCAAGCCGATGACGCTGGTCGGCGTCGCCTCGGAGACATTCTTCGGTGAGACGCTTGGCCCGGATCCCCCGGACGCGTGGCTGCCGCTTGCCCAAGAGCCGTACTTGCGCGGCGTCGCGTCACTGTTACAGCGATCGGATCAGGACTGGCTGTATCTGATCGGCCGGCTCGCGCCCGGTGCCACCATGATGTCCCTCGAAGCTCGTGCGACAACCGAGCTCCAGACGTGGCTCTCGGCGCAATCCTTTCTCAGCGCGGAGAATCGCAAGCGGATTGCCCAACAGCGGATTCCCGTCGTCTCTGCGGCAGGCGGCGTGACGCTGCTGCGCTACAACTACGAGCGCCCGTTGACGCTGTTGTTCGCGACGTCACTGCTGGTGCTGCTCATCGCCGCGGCGAATCTGGCCAACCTCTTGCTCGCGCGCACCGAGCCGGCGCAGGTGGCGATTCAGACGGCGCTCGGAGCGTCCTCATGGCGCTTGATACAGCAGGCGCTGACCGAGGGCCTGCTGTTGTCGGCCGCCGGCGCCGCGATCGGACTTCTCGTGGCCTCGATCGCGACGCGAGCGGCCGTGTCGCTGACTTTTGACGGCGCGCAATACCTTCCCATCGACGTCCACATGAGCGCCACGGTGATCGGTTTTGCGTTCGGCCTGGCCCTGGTAACTGGAGTGTTGTTCTCCGCCGCGCCCGCCTGGGCGATGGCGCGGACCAGTCCCGGCAGCGCCCTCGCCGGCGCCGGACGCAGCGTCGAGCAGCGTTCGTTTCTGCCGCGGCGGTCGCTGGTCATCGCGCAGGTGGCCATGTCATTGGTTCTGCTCGCCGGCGCGGGCTTGCTGACCCGGAGCCTCCAGCGCCTCGAGCAACAACCGCTCGGATTCAGCACCGATGGCCGCGTGGTCGCTCGAGTCAGTCCGTCAGTCACGGCCGACGATCTGAATCGCCTCGCTTCGTACCACGATCGCATGCTGGCTCGCCTGCGTCAGATTCCCGGTGTCGTGGACGCCACATACTCGCGGTACAGCCCGATGGAGGGGAACAACTGGCAATCGGCCATCAGCATTCTGGGCCGGGCCGCCTCCTCGTCAGAATCGCCGTCGTGGAACCGGATTGGCCCGCGCTACTTCGAGACACTCGGCACTCGACTGATCCGCGGCCGCACGATCGACGAGCGCGACACGGTGAATGCGCCGCGCGTCGCAGTCGTGAACGAGGCGTTCGTCCGCCGCTTCTTCCCTGACTCCGATCCGATCGGCGGCCGGTTCGGCATCGGCGGCGCTGAACACGCCGGAGACTTCGAGATCGTCGGCGTCACCGAAGACGTCAAGTACACGTCGGCGGCGCGCCCGACCCGGCCGATGATCTTCTTTCCGGCGCTGCAATCCGCCACCTATGACGATCCGACGTCGAGAAACGTGCAGCTGCGATCGATGGTGATGGGCGCCGTGGAGCTGCGTGTGGCGCCCGGCGCCGGGAACATCGAGCCGCTGCTCCGGCAGGCGTTCGCCGATGTCGATCCGGACCTCACGGTCATCAGAATCCTGCCGATGGCGACGCAAGTCCGTCTGAACTTCCGATTGAATCGCCTCATGTCGACGCTGACCGCCGCTTATGGGATTCTGGCGCTGCTGGTCGCGGCGATTGGACTCTACGGTGTCACGGCCTATGCGGTGGCGCGGCGCACTCGCGAAATTGGTGTGCGCATGGCGCTGGGGGCCGGTCGATCGCGGGTCCTCGGCGAGATCCTTCGCGGGGCGCTCGCGCAGACCGGCATCGGCGTACTCGTCGGCATTCCGGCGGCGCTGGCGGCGTCGAGCGCGTTGGCGAGCCTGTTGTTCGGGGTGACGGCGCGAGATCCGATTGTCTTCGCGCAGGCGGCGCTGGTTCTGCTGGTCAGCGCCGTGCTGGCCGCGGTCGTGCCCGCGCGTCGGGCGGCATCGATCGATCCCGCTCGCGCGCTGCGGTCTGATTGATCAGAAACGCGATAAGATCCGCCCACCTATGACGGCTCGAGCGTTCCTGGGCGGTGCCATTTTCGCGATCGCGACCGGCGGCCTCACCGCCCAAAACGTGGCGACGCCAGTCGCGTGGCCGCAATGGGGCGGTGCGCACCGAAACTTCATCAGCGACGGGACGGGGCTGGCGGAGAAGTGGCCGGAGACCGGCCCGCCGACGTTGTGGAGCCGCCCCCTCGGC
>Ga0068862_100005360_pt1 | contig 10742 bp, 9 predicted proteins | sample KBSSwiS52_FD_66598 | JGI IMG/M metagenome (GOLD analysis project Ga0068862, IMG submission 66598) | Switchgrass rhizosphere microbial communities from Kellogg Biological Station, Michigan, USA - KBS Switchgrass S5-2 | ecosystem: Host-associated > Plants > Roots > Rhizosphere > Soil ... | reverse complement strand
CGTCCGACGCCTGGCTCGTTACGCATGAGATTCAAGACGGACTCTAAGTAATCGCAGCGATATAAGTACAGACCCTTGCCGGAGACGTGCGAACGCCGTGGCCGAGCTGACCTGCTAAACGTCAGTTATCAGATAGAAAAAGTCGAAATCGGTGGACTTCCGCAGACCCCTGCGGAGGGGCGCCTGGCGGAGACGGAGGGATTCGAACCCTCGGTAGGAGTAATTCCCCTACGGCGGTTTAGCAAACCACCGTAACTACGGTACTTATTCACCATTTTTTCTGCGGTTGTCGCGCCGGTCGGTATGTCCAGTACGGGTTTGGCCAGCACATCTTTCGGCAACGAACGGCACCGTCCCCCATATCGTGAGTTCCAGGCTCCTTGAGTTCACCGCGCTCGTCCGCGCCGCCCGGCACTATCCCGCCGCCCGCACGGCGGTCCGCAGCCGGGGCCAGGCGAACGAAACTATCGGCGGGCGTCGATGATCCCCCGGAACAGCATTCGGGATATGCGCGCAGCCCGGTCCCGGCCCTCCATCGGAGAAACGGGGACACCGGTGATGATTCTGCGGTTGCCTTGAATGGCCAATATGAGGAGAAGCTCTGCGTGGAGTTCCGGGTCCGCCATGTCGAGCGCCCTTGCATGCACGCAAGCGCCAAGCCATTGCTGCAGCGCTTCCATCCAGGGCGACCGGGTAGTCCTGTAGATCCGCTGCGCCAGGTCCGGCAATCTGTTCGCTTCGGCGATCACCACTCGGTGAAGCGCAATGGAATCGGCGCTGGTCAGAATTGTTGCCACGGATTCCAGACAGGCTTCGAGGCCGCCAAGGGGCGAGCCGTCCGGAGGACAGCTCCATGTCGCCTGGTCGGCAATCCGGCAGGCGCGCTCGGTCATCACCGCGTCGAACAGGCCAGCCTTGTTCTGGAAATGGCGATATAATGTTCCGCGCCCCACCTGCGCTTCCTCGCCAATCTGATCGAGACTGGCCTGATGATAACCCCGCTGCAGAAAGTGCGTAGCCGCCACGCCGATCAGCTTCGCGATGTGGGCGGGCCGGACCGGTCGTTCGGGCGGGCGCACGGCATCCGGAAAGGGTGGCAGCCGTCGATGGCCGGTGGGATGGGCTGCCTCCAGTCCGTGCAGGAACAGCCGGATGACGCTGCGCCCATAGTTTCCGGGCGCAGGACGATCCGTTGCCTCGGATTCGATCGGCTCTCCCATGATGTGGCGACATCCCCGCACCATCAACGATCCGAAATCCTCGGCAAATTCGAGGGGAACCATCACCCCCTCCGGCAGAGCGTCTGCGATGGCAGAGCGCAGCGGTTCCAGACGCCGCGTGTACCGGCGCTGCAGGCTGACGGCGAAGTCCGGCCGATCGCGCGCATTGCTGGCTGCCAGCCACACGCCGGACAATATCCCGCCTTCGGCGCTGGCGTCGATAATCGCCCGGCCATGGGCGAGCAGCGCATCCTCCGGCGCCAAATGCCGCTGCGCTATCCCTGCGACATGGCGGGAATAGCTTTCGCCCAGCGCTTCGGTTGTCGCGTTCAGCAAAGCCTCCTTATTATCGAAATGCCGATAAATGGTGTCCTTGCTGACATTGGCTGCGCGGGACAGACCATCGATGCTGACGGCTTCGAACCCGTTCTTGACGAATGCCTGCCGTGCAACATCGATGAGCCGCCGGACACTCATCAAGGCGGCATCATGGCCGATTTCGGTATCGCTTTGACTGTGCACCGGCGCCATGCGTCCTTTTTCCTGTTGACCTATCAGACCGGTACGCTACCGTCCGCCCAAGTCAAGACTGAACGGTACGATACCGTTTTAGTGGATCGATAGAGGAGAGGCGGGTGACCAAGACGCTGCGATTGGCCGTAGCTGAGCTGATCCCATTCGGTGTGATGGTGGACTTTGATCTGACCCGCCCCATCGACGAGGCCGTCCGCGACGAACTGCGCACGCTGTACGCCAGGCACAAACTGTTGCTGTTTCGGGGCCAGGAAATGGACGAGGAGCACCATGCCGCGATAATATCCCTGTTTGACCGCGTCCTCGGCTCCCGAGGCGAGTATCGGGAAGTATCGTCGGACGGAAATCTGGGAGCCGGACCCCTCGCCTTCCACAGCGATCTGGCCTTCAGCGAAGCACCGTTCCGACTGATTTCTCTGTTCGCAAAAGATGTTAATGACGGCCAGAGCTGGACCGCCTTCGCCAACGGCGTGCAGTCCGCAGCCCGCCTGCCCGCGCGCCTGCGGGAGAGGCTGGCGGGCCGCGATGCAGTCACAGCCATTTCGATCGTTCAGTCGCACCGCGACATCGCTTTTTCGCCCCCGGACTATCTGCCGCAACAACGACGCCCGGTCATCATGCCGCACCCGCGCACGGGCGAACCGATACTCTATATCAGCGAAATGCAGACGGCACGCATCGACGGCATGGACCAGGCGGAAAGCGACGCCCTTCTCCAGGAGCTTTTCGCGGTCCTTTATGCGCCGGAACATGTCTATCGTCATTACTGGAACCGCGGCGATCTGCTGATTTGGGACAATTTCGCGCTCCAGCACGCCCGCTGCGACCTGGCGGGCATGACGCCCCGACGGCTCCAGCGCATCGTCGCCGCCGATCGCAGTTTTTTCGAACTTTTCCCGCAATTCGACCTGAAAGACCCGCGCATCGCCGCCTGGGCTTCGGGCGAAAAACTGACAATCGAGTGACAGAGGACTTCAAGGCATGGATATTCCCAAATTCCTGACCGGCATCGTTCCCGTTTCAACGCACAGCAGCGTGCTGGTGTCATCATCCAAATATCTGAATCACCCGCGACTTCGGGAATGGGTCGCCATGATCCTGCTGCGGAAAAATGGCCCGGATTATCCGCCGCCGGCGGAGATGGGGGAGTTGGTCAGGATATTGGAGGAGCTGCGCGATCACGACCATATCGAACATCTGTTTACACAGGAAAGGAAGGTCAATCCGCAGCTCGATCGCTGGATGAGCGAGGGCCATGTGTCCAGCTATGCCATCGAGGATTTCGCCGATTATGCGCCGGATTCGGTCGGTGGAACATTCTACCGCTGGATCACCGGCGGCGACTATGATGTCCGCCTGATGTCTTGGACCCCTCCCAAGACGCAGCTTGAGTACTTCAATCTGCGGTCCGGCCAGACGCATGATTTCGAGCATATTCTGTGCGGCGGTGGTTTCAATTTCATGGGCGAACTCGTGCCCTATTGGTTCCGGCTGACCAATGTGTTCAAGCATATCCGCGATCCCGAACTGGCCGGCGAACTGAACGTCATCCATATGCTCGGCTCATTGCGATACACCGTCCGCACCCTCCTCCACTATCCGCAGGTATGGGAAACCTGTGTCGCGTCCATTCAGCGTGGCATGAAGGTAGGGCAGCAATCCGACGCGCTGTTCATGGCGAAGTTGGAAGATGTATTCCATCTGCCGCTTGCCGAAGCGCGCGAGAAACTTGGCGTTCGCGGCACCGAGGATGTCGACACGTCGCGCGAGGGCGCGATCTGGGCGGGTCTGGAAGCTGCCTGAACAGCAAAGACGGGAAAAGCCATGACATTTGATCTGCTGATAAAGGGTGGCCTAATCATCGACGGCAGCGGCGGCGCCCCCTTTGTCGGGGATGTGGCGCTGGTCGGCGACAGCATTGCCGCGATAGGCACCTTGCTCGACGCAACGGCAATCGCCGTGATCGACGCGCACGGCTATGCCGTTACGCCCGGCTTCATCGACATCCATACCCATTATGACGGGCAGGCCATCTGGTCGGAACGTCTGTCGCCTTCTTCCTCCCACGGCGTCACCACGGCGGTTCTGGGCAATTGCGGCGTAGGGTTCGCGCCTTGTCGCCAGGAAGATCACGACCGGCTGATCCGCTTGATGGAAGGGGTGGAGGATATCCCCGGTGTGGTCATGGCCGAAGGGCTTTCCTGGCATTGGGAAAGTTTCCCCGATTATATTGCGGCCCTGGACGCCGGTCGGCGCGACATCGACGTGGCGGTGTTGCTGCCGCACAGCCCGCTGCGCGTCTATGTGATGGGGGACCGTGGTGCGCGGCGCGAACCGGCGACGCCCGACGATCTCGACCGCATGTATGCGCTGACGTGCGAGGCGCTGGATGCAGGCGCCATCGGTGTCGCGACATCCCGGATGCTGATCCATCGCACCCGGGCGGGCGAAAACATCCCCAGTTTCGAGGCGGCAACCGAGGAGCTGCAGGTCTTGGCATCCGCCATGAAGGACAAGGACAGGGGGATACTGCAGATGGTCCTCGATGTCCCCCATCGATCCTGGGATGATGAGATGAAGCATCTCCTAACCATTGTCCGCGCCAGCGGCCGCCCGGCGACCTTCACGATGGGAACATCCAATCGCGGCCCCCGCATCTGGGACGCCGCGATAGCGGCCGTCGAGCAGGCGAATGCGGAAGGACTGGAAGTCTATCCGCAAATCCTGCCAAGGCCGATCGGGCTCATCATGGGCCATGAACTGTCGACCAATCCCTTCGGCCTATGCCCGACCTATCGGGAACTGGAGAACCTGCCTATCGAGGAGAAGATCGCACAACTCGGGCGGCCGGACGTGCGGGCGGCGCTCATTGCCGAACAGCCCGAGGACGGCAACGCCTTTGCAGCGAGCGCGCGCAACTGGGATTGGATATTCCCGATCGGAACGCCGCTGAATTACGAACCATCAATGGACAGCAGCGTTGGCGCCTGCGCGCGCGCTGCGGGCGTCACTCCCGAAGAATATGTCTATGATTATCTGCTTGAGCAGGACGGCCGTGCCAAGCTGTACAATACGCTCGGCAATTTCCACGACGGACGACTGGACGCGATCCACGAGTTGATGAACCACAAGGATGTGGTCATCGGCCTGGGCGATGGAGGCGCGCATTATGCGGCGATCTGCGACGCCAGCTATCCGACCTTCATGCTGACCTATTGGATGCGGGACCGCGACGGGCCGCGACTGTCGCCGGAGAAGGTGATCCACATGCTCTCCGCAGAGCCGGCAAAGGTCGCAGGCCTCGCCGACCGTGGACGGATCGCCGTCGGCTACAAGGCGGATATCAATGTGATCGATCTTGCGAATATGCGCCTGCATGCGCCCTATGTACGTCATGACCTGCCCGCCGGCGGGCGCAGGCTGGACCAGGATGCAACCGGCTATATCGCGACGATCTGTTCGGGCCGGATCATCCGCAGCCATGACAAGGCAACCGACGAGCTGCCAGGGCGCGTCGTGCGTGGCAGATAACCCCCGGATAATGGGTGAACGTCGCAATCGCGAGGCGCGCTTTCGGCATCGGCGCGTAACGATCGAGCGCGAACGGGCTGTGGAGGTTGGCCGCTTTACGTTCGGGTGTGCGCGAACAGAGGGCCTGATGTCAGACGTGCTGGTGTATGGGCTTGTACCTTTTGCCGCCTCGCGTTGATCAGCGGACGTTGCACCGCACTGGCGGGTGGGCTCAGGACGGCCCTTGCCAACACAGCGCTCAACAACGATCGGCAATGTTCAGCGCGCTCCTGATTTCCAGGGCTTGTCGAGTTCGCCGCGGCCTTGCGATATGAAGGCATCGCTTCATCACGCGATCACACGTTTCGGACGGGATCCGACAGGTGAATCGCATTTCGGTCCGCGTCAACGACCCGCTCTGCGGTCGCAGCATTGAGCAGGCGCGCATGCCCAGTATGCGGTCTGTATATGGCGCCGATCTCGTTGGCCCCATCGAATGCGCTGCCCAGAAGCAGGCATGATCCATCCCCGCCGCCTTAAGGGCACCGCCACCAATGTCGCCCGCTATTACACGGTGGGCGATTATTACACCAAGGGGGCCGACGAGCATTCCGAGTGGGGTGGCAAGATCGCTGTCGAGCTGGGCCTGGAGGGGAGGTCGACCCGGCGGTCTTCAAGGATCTTTTGGCCGGTAAGGTCGGTGATCAGCAGCTTGGACGGCATCGCAAGGATGGGACGATCGAGCATCATCCGGGGTGGGATTTTGCTGTCAACGCCCCGAAGTCGGTGTCGATCATGGCGCTGGTCGCCGGCGACGACCGCATCCTGGCCGCCCATGAGAAAGCGGTCGGTGTTGCGCTCGGCGATCCGCCGGCTTTAGCGTCACCAGAGGGAGAGACGCATGAAACTGGGTATTTGCAGTCTGTGGGGTCCCGACCTCGCGGCGTTTCGCGCCGAGGTGCGGCTGGCATCGGACCTGGGATATGAGCTGATCACCGTCGGTGATTCACCTGCCGGCTGGCACGACCTCCATGTTTCGCTGACGATCGCGGCGCTGGAGGCACCGAACGCCATGCTGGCGCCGTGGTGACGTCGCCCTTCCTGCGTCACCCGCTGGCGGCCGCCAATGCGCTCTGTTCGATCGACGATCTCTCGGGCGGGCGGGTCGCCTTGGGTCTCGCGACCGGCGGCAGCACGGTGCTCGCGATCGGGCGGATGCCGGCGACGCAGCTGGAAATCCGCGCCGAATTCGCCGCGCTGAAAGCGCTGTTCGCGGGCGAGCCGATCGAATGGGAGGCTCGGCCGGTCAGGCCTTTGCGTTTCCCGAAACCGATCCCGATCTATTACTCGGCCTTCGGCCCGAAGGCGCTGGCGCTGGCCGGAGAGGCTGCCGTGGCGTGATCCTGTTCGCCGGCGAGCAGCATCTCGATGATCTCGCCCAGCGCATCGCGGCGGTGAGAGCGGCCGCGCAGGCGGCGGGGCGCGACCCTCGGGCGATCGATATCTGGGTGGTTTCCTACGCCTCGGTGCGGCCGACCCGGCAGGCGGCGCTCGACGATCTCGAGGCGTTCATCGCGGTCAACGCGATGGCGATGCGCACGCCCGATGCGATCGCGCGGATTCCCACCCAATTCCGCGCCAAGGTGCTGGACTTCCAGTCGCGCTACGACCCGACCGAGCATGTCGTGGTCGGCGGGCGCAATGTCGCGCTGATGAAGGAACTGGGGCTGACCGACTATCTGTCCGCGTTCGACACGCTGGCCGGGCCGGTCGAAGCCGCCGCCGACATGCTGCGCGCGCTGGAGGCGCTGGGCGTATCGACCTTCATCGCGGCGTTGCCCGGCCATGCCGATCCGCAAGCGACGATCCGCGGACTTGCGGCCGCACGCGATGCCATGTGACATGCGTGCCATGAAAGACATGCCCGCAAACGAACTCGCCGCGCTTCTCGTCGACATGAAGCTGCCGCGGATGATGGCCGAGGCCGAATCGCTGACCCTGGCCGCGCATGGGCCGCTGGTGACCTATTCGCGCAAGGTGTTCATCCCGCTGACAAAGCTCTGCCGCGATGTCTGCCATTACTGCACCTTCGCGACGACGCCGGCGCATGCCGGCCGCGCCTATCTGAGTCGCGACGAGGTCTTGGAGATCGCGCGGGCCGGCGAGCGGGCCGGGTGCCGCGAGGCGCTGTTCACGCTCGGCGACCGGCCCGAGGCGCGCTATGCGGCGGCGCGCGATGCGCTGGCCGCGAGCGGCCATGCGACGACCTTGTCCTATCTCGGCGCGATGGCGCGCGCGGTGATCGAGGAGACCGGGCTGCTGCCGCACCTCAATCCCGGGCTGATGGACGCCGCAGACTATGCGGCGCTGCGCCCCTGGTCGGCGTCGATGGGGATCATGCTCGAGAGTTCGTCCGAGCGGCTGTGCGCGCGCGGCGGACCGCATTTCGGATCGCCCGACAAGGCGCCGTCGGCGCGGCTCGCGACGATCGCCGCGGCCGGCGTGGCGCGGGTGCCGTTCACCACCGGGCTGCTGATCGGTATCGGCGAGACCCGTGCGGAGCGGATCGAGGCGCTGGTCGCGATCCGCGACCTGCACCGCGAACATGGTCATATCCAGGAAGTGATCATCCAGAATTTCCGCGCCAAGCCGGGCACGCGGATGGCCGACCATCCCGAGCCGCCGCTGGCCGAACATCTGTGGACGATCGCCGCCGCGCGGCTGGTGCTGGGCGGCGACATGACGATCCAGGCGCCGCCCAATCTGCACCGCGCCGACGAACTCGCTGCACTGTTGCGCGCCGGCGTCAACGATTGGGGCGGGGTCTCGCCGGTGACGCCCGACCATGTCAATCCCGAGGCGCCGTGGCCGCATGTCGAGGCGCTGGCCGAAGCCACCCGTGCGGCCGGCCGTGTGCTCAGGCAGCGGCTCGCGATCGGACCGCGCCACGCGCTCGACGTCGAGACCTGGGTCGATCCCGCGCTCGCGACGCGCATCCGCCGGGCGATCGACGGCCGCGGCCTGCCGCGCGAGGACGACTGGTTCGCCGGCCATGGCGATGCGGTGCCGTCGCTGGTGCGGGGATCGCAGGCGACGGCGGCTGGAGCGGTGGCAGTCCTGTTGTCCAGGGTCGACGCCGGCGAAACCCTTGACGAGCGCGACATCGTCACCTTGTTCCGCGCCGAGGGCGACGATCTCGCGGCGGTGATCGCGACGGCCGATCGTCTGCGCGCGCAGACGGTGGGCGAGACGGTGACTTATGCGGTCAATCGCAACATCAATTACACCAATATCTGCCTCTACAAATGCGGCTTCTGCGCCTTCTCGAAGGGCAGCACCCGGGACATGCGCGGACCGGCCTATCGGCTCGATTTCGCGGAGGTCGGCCGGCGCGCGGCCGAGGCGCAGGCGCGCGGCGCAACCGAGGTCTGCCTGCAGGGCGGCATCCATCCGGCATATGACGGCAATACCTATCTCGGCGTCCTCGCCGCGGTGCGCGAAGCGGCGCCGGGCATCCACATCCACGCCTTCTCGCCGCTGGAGGTGACGCATGGCGCGCGGACGCTGGGGCTGGAGCTGGAGGATTATCTGGTACGGCTGAAGGCGGCCGGCCTCTCGACCCTGCCCGGCACCGCGGCGGAGATCCTCGATCCCGAAGTGCGCGCGCTCATCTGCCCCGACAAGGTCAGTGCCGACGAATGGATCGATGTGATGCGCACCGCGCATGGCGTGGGGCTGCGCACGACCGCGACGATCATGTTCGGCCATGTCGACGAATATCGCCACTGGGCGCGCCATCTGCTGCGCATCCGCGCGCTGCAGGAGGAGACCGGCGGCTTCACCGAATTCGTGCCTTTGCCGTTCGTCCACATGGAGGCGCCGATCTGGCGCAAGGGCCGGTCGCGGTCGGGCCCGAGCTGGCGCGAGGCGGTGCTGATGCACGCTGTCGCACGGATCGTGCTGCATCCGCTGATCCCCAACATCCAGGTGTCGTGGGTCAAGATGGGACCCGACGGCGCGGCGGCGATCCTCGGTGCGGGCGCCAACGATCTCGGCGGCGTGCTGATGGACGAATCGATCACGCGCGCGGCCGGCGGCGTCAACGGCCAGTTGCTGGGGGTCGATCAGATGATCGCGCTGGCCAATCGCGCCGGCCGGCCGGCGCGGCAACGCAACACGGTCTATGGCGCAGTGCGAGACGCGTGCCGGGCGAGTGCGATGCAAGAATAGACGAGCGCGACTTTCCCACGCCCTTTCCTCGGGCAGGTCACGCTCCCGCCCCGACAGCGATGGTCGCGGCGAAGCCGGTGGGCGCGAGCGCCGCGTTCGGCACGCAGGAACGGGAAGGATAACCAGCGATGAAGCTCAATGTCGGCGTGCCCAACAGCATGCATGTGGCAGCGATGGTCCAGCCATGGGAATTCGCGCTGACCGGCACCGACATCGGCAAGGCGATGCAGGTCGCCGACGAACTTGGCTACAACAAGTGCATGCTCGGCGAGCATTTCATCATGCCGGCGCAGCATCTGGACCTGTCCGGCGATCATTATTTCCATACCACCGTCGCGCTCGGCTTCATCGCCGGCCAGACGCGCAATCTGCGGCTGTCGTCGTCGGTGTCGATCCTGCCGCTGCAGCATCCTTTGGTCCACGCCAAGGCTTGGTCGACGCTCGACTGGCTCAGCGGCGGGCGGGCCGAGGCGCTGTTCGGGGTCGGCTGGCTGAAGGAGGAATTCGACATGATGAATGACGCGTCCGACGATCGAGACCTATTGCGATAGCGGGCATCTTGTCGTGTCGCACAGCGGCGATCCGCACGGCTTCGTCGATACGCTTCTCACACACCAGGGCTTGGCTCGGCGCGTGGCGCTGACGGTCCCCAACTTCATGTTTTCCTGCGCCGTGGTCGGCGAGATCGACCTGATCTGCGCCGTGCCGAGGCGCTTCGCCGAACGGTTCGCGCCGGCCATGAGCATCGCTGTCGCGGAGCCGCCGCTGCCGCTCGGCGATTTTCCCGCTCACGGCCTTTGTGCCGCGCTCCGCGATGGCCGACGCAGGACTGATGTGGTTGCTTGACAAACTCACGGTGGCCGCCGCGGGGTCATAGGCAGCGATCGGCCAAAATTGTGGTCGTCCCTGTCGTCCAAGGAATGAGGCATAGCATCACGGACGCTCTGGTTCGGCAGGCTCCGGTGTCCGACGCCAATCGGCGCTTCTATAGTAGCGCAAACGGCGACTCATATTCGTCAGGTTTATCCGGCGCGGGGCGCAAAACACTGCCGTTTGCCGTCTTGTTCTGGCTAGGGGCCGCCACAAGCACACCAGTACGGTGCTCGTGCAGAACGGCATCTGTGGCTTCGAATTCAGGAGAAGAAGCGTCTCAATTCCTGGGTCGTTTCCTCTGGCTTTTCCTCCGGGAAAAAGTGCCCGCCATCCATTGGGCGACCACTGGCATCCGTGCTCCACATTCGCCAGAGC
>Ga0068862_100005359_pt1 | contig 10743 bp, 9 predicted proteins | sample KBSSwiS52_FD_66598 | JGI IMG/M metagenome (GOLD analysis project Ga0068862, IMG submission 66598) | Switchgrass rhizosphere microbial communities from Kellogg Biological Station, Michigan, USA - KBS Switchgrass S5-2 | ecosystem: Host-associated > Plants > Roots > Rhizosphere > Soil ... | reverse complement strand
GATCGTGCGGCCGGCGGCCGGCGCCAGCCCTGTAACATCCCGAGCGCCCATCCCCACCCGGCGCGTCCTCGTGATCGAGGACAACGAGGACTCGCGTCTGTCCCTCCGCGAGCTCATCCGGGGGCTCGGTCACGATGTGCACGAGGCGGCCGACGGAGTCGCCGGACTGGAGTCCGCCCTGGCGATCGCGCCCGACCTGGCGCTGGTGGACATCGGGCTCCCCGGCCTGGACGGCTACGAGGTGGCCCGGCGGTTACGCGAGCACCCCATTGGCCGGCGCCTTCGGCTGGTCGCCCTGACAGGCTATGGCCTACCGGAGGACCGGCAGCGGGCCATCGACGCCGGCTTCGACCGCCATTTGGTCAAGCCTGTGGATCCGGCCCAGCTCGCGGCGCTGCTCGGGGAATGACGCGCGCCCAGCCGTAGGACTCATAGATCGTCAGAATTTTTCTGGCACATGCCTTGCGTCCCCTTCTCTCCGCATCGCATAACGCAACGGAAGGGGCCTTTGCGTGTGTAAGAGTTTCAGCAGAAGGTCAGAAGGTACACATTGATGTCTCCAATTTCCCAGGATCCCGGGAGCCTGCCCTTTCCCGAGCGGAACATCGGACGGCTCACCCGTCGGTTGTGCATCGTCGCCCGCAATCACCCGCTTCTGTTCGGCTACCTCTCGACCTTGTTCCGGGACCGTCCTGTCGACGCCGAGCAGATCGAGCTGGTGATCGATCGCCGGCATCCTGAGGCCCCCAGGCCTCCCGAGGTGGAGCGGCGACGCCCCTCGCAGATCGACGAGGAGCTGCGGCGGCGCGGCTTTGCGTTCGTGGTCGAGCCGGGAGAGACATTCCGGCCGCGTGATGCCGCGCGGATCGAGCATACGGTCGAGTTGCTCGCGGGAATGGAAGACCGGAGTTGGCCGTTCCGGCGCCGCCGGCGGCGTCCGGTTCTCGAGCGCATGTGGGGGAACCGGGCTGGACGGACGCTCGCGATCCTGACCGGCGTGGCCCTGCTGGTCGCGCTGGCCTCTTCGGAGTTCCGGATGAACGACCTGCGGGACAGTGATCTGATCGGATGGCCGCTCCGCACGTTGAGCCGCGTGGCCTCGTCCACTTCGCCGGACGCGAAGCCCCAGGCGGATGCGCCGGTGCCCGTGGTCGCTCCGCCGGCGCCTCCGACCGCGGCGCCCGCGGTTCCGCCGGTGCCGATCACGACACCGCCCACGGCGCCGGCCCCAGTCGCCGTCCCTTCGGTTCCGCCGGCCCCAGTCGCCGTCCCTTCGGTTCCGCCGGCCCCAGTCGCCGTCCCTTCGGTTCCGCCGGCCCCCGTTCCAGCCCCGCCGGGGGTCCTGGCGCCGGTGACGCCCCACGGGCCGGCGTCCCCGACCAAAGCGCCCGCCAAAGCGGCGGCTCCGTCGGCGCCGGCCGCGCCCTCCAAGCCTCCGGCGCCGGCCCCGAAGGCGATGGCCGCCAGCGAGCCGCCCTCCGCCTCGAAGGGCACGGCCGGCTCGGCGCCGCACGCAAGCCCAGCGCCCGCCTTGCCCGATCGCCCCCGGTCGCTAACGTCCTCGTCGGCTCCCCCGCCGATGGCGAAGGCGGCCGCGCGCGAGCCGGCTGCCGTAGGGTCCGTGCGCCAGCCGGTGGCCCCGCTCCCCACGCCCGCGCCGGCCCCGTTGTCCGGCGACCTTCGCATCGAGCTCTCACGCAAGCCCACCTCGGCCACCGGCGGCGGCGTGGTGTTCATGGTCCGCGTCACGGACCTCAGCGGGCAGCCGCTGTCCGACGCCGAGGTCTCGATGATGGCGGGTCGGCGTCCGGGTGGCGCGCTCTTCGAGACGCGGCTCTATCCGGCGGAGAGCCCCGGCATGTTCCGCAGCGGGGTGATCCATCCGAGCACACTGCCGCCGGATCTCACCGTCACGGCCGTCGCTGGCAGTCGTCGCGTCGAGACACTCGTCGCGCGCTGAGCGCGCCGCCGGGCCCACCGCCCTCGCCTTTCCCCTGCGAACGCTGTAGGCTGGTCCGCCATGAAGGACCATCGCGGGCACATGCTCACCACGCACGCGGGCAGCCTGCCCCGCCCGGACGACCTCATCGAGCTGAACCGCGCGCGCCAGGCGGGAGAATCCTCGGACGAGGGCGCCTATCAGGCGCGTCTGGCCGCGGCGGTCACCGAGGTGGTGCGTCGCCAGCGCGCGGCGGGCATCGAGATCCCGGGAGACGGCGAGTTCGGCAAGGCAATGGGCCAGCGCGTGAACTACGGCGCATGGTGGAGCTATTCATTCCAGCGGCTGGGTGGGCTCGAGCTCGGCATGGAGCTCTACCGCATTCCCGCGCAGCGCTCCACGCATGGTCGCGTGCGCCTGACCAGCTTCAGCGACCGCCGCGATCGCGCCCTGTTCGCCGCCGCGTACGCGGATCCCGACTCGGGGGTCTCGACCAATCGCGGCGGGCCCGGCATGCGGCTGCCGGTGTGCCGCGGGCCGATCACCTACACCGGCGGCGAGGCAATCCGGGCGGACATCGCCCACATGAAGGCCGCGCTGGACGCGGCGGGCGTGGCCGAGGGCTTCATGACGTCCATCGCGCCAGGCAGCGCCTCCCGGATCGGCAACGAGTACTACCGGACCGAGGAGGAGCTGATCTACGCGTGCGCGGAGGCCATGCGCGAGGAATACCGGGCCATCCTCGAGGCCGGCCTCATCCTGCAGCTCGACGATCCGTCCATCGCCGAGAACTGGGACATGATCAATCCGGCGCCCACCGTGGAGGAGTACCGGGCGCTGTCGATGATCCGCGTGGAGGCGCTCAACCACGCGCTCCGGGGACTGCCCGAAGAGCGTATCCGCTTCCATCTCTGCTGGGGAAGCTGGCACGGCCCGCACGTGACGGACATTCCCCTGCGCGACATCGTCGACGTGATGCTCGCGGTGCGCTGTGGGGCCTATTCCTTCGAGGCCGGCAACGTCCGCCACGAGCACGAGTGGAAGGTCTGGCAGGAGGTGAAGCTCCCCGCGGGCAAGCTGCTGATCCCCGGCGTGGTCAGCCACGCCACCAACGTGGTGGAGCACCCCGAGCTCGTCGCCGACCGCCTCGCGCGCTTCGCCCGTCTCGTGGGGCCGGAGCGGGTCATCGCGGGGACCGACTGCGGACTCGGCGGACGTATCCACCCCGACATCGCCTGGGCCAAGCTCGAGACGCTGGCCCAGGGCGCCGGGCTGGCCTCGCGCCAGCTCTACGGAGGCTCCTGATGCCCTCGACCACGCAGAAGGACAAGGCCGTCCGCTTCCAGGCGCTGCACGAGGCGCCGGGATACTTCGTCATCCCCAACCCCTGGGACGGCGCGTCCGCGCGCATCCTGGGGGGACTAGGCTTTCTCGCCCTCGCGACGTCGAGCGGCGCCCAGGCCGGCACGCTGGGCCGGCGGGACGGCAAGGTGACCCGCGACGAAGCGCTCGCGCACGCGCGCGCGATCGTGAGCGCGACCGATCTGCCGGTGGCCGCCGACCTCGAGAAGGGTTTCGGCGACGCGCCCGCCGCGGCGGCCGAGACCATCCGCCTGGCCGCCGACGTGGGGCTGGTCGGCGGGTCCATCGAAGACGCCACCGGCGACAAGAACAAGCCCCTCTACGACGCCGGCCAAGCGGTGGAGCGGGTGGCCGCGGCGGTGGAGGCGGCGCGCAAGCTGCCGTTCCCGTTCACGCTCACCGCGCGCGCGGAGAACTTCCTCCGCGGCAACCCCAATCTGGACGACACCATCAAGCGCCTGCAGGCCTACGAGCGGGCGGGCGCGGACGTGCTGTTCGCGCCCGGCCTGCCCGACCTCGCGGCGGTGCGCACGGTCTGCCAGTCCCTCTCCAAGCCCTTCAACTTCATGGTGGGCATCAAGGGACGGTCGTTCACCGTGGCCGAGCTGGCCGATGCGGGCGTGAAGCGGATCAGCCTCGCCACGTCCCTCTACCGCGCGGCCATGACGGGGCTCCTCGACGCCGCGCGCGAGGTGAAGGAGCAGGGCACGTTCGGCTACGTCGACCGCTCGATCCCGACCCCCGAGCTCAACGCCTACCTGGAGGGCTGAGCGGGGGGCCGGCTACGCGCGGGGTCCGGCGCCCCGCGCGGGGGCGGCGGGCTGCACCGCCTCGTGCACCTCGGCGACGATGCGCGTCCACTGCGCGTCGGGCTGCTGCTCGCTGGCCCGATCGCGGCGCGCCTCGCACCAGTGCATGAGGAGCTGCCCCTCCTGGAGGGTCAGCTCGAACGTCGGCTGCGTCGCCGCGCGGCGCACGGCGTCGGCGACCCCCGGATCGAGGCGCGGGGTCGCGTCCGCGTCGAGCGCGGCGAGAACGGTCCCGAAATGCTCCGGAGTCCAGTGGATGTGTACGTTCATGGCGGCCATGTGACCACCAACCCCGTCGCCCCGCAATACCTATGATGCCCCACACCTTCCGGTGATCTCGATCTCGCCTTGACCCGCGCGCCGGCGCCGGGCACGATGCAGAGACCATGAGCCGGCGCGTGCACTTCTCGATGATCCGCGGGTTCCACCTTGCGGATCTCTTCACGATCGCCAATGGGTTCTGCGGGGTCGCCGCCCTGTTCGCGGCCATGACCTTCCTCACCAGCGGCGACCCCCGGTGGCTCTGGGGAGCGGCGCTCCTCGTGCCGGTGGCCCTCGTCTTCGACGTCCTGGATGGGCGCGTCGCGCGCTGGCGGCACGCCGCCTCGCCGATGGGGCGTGAGCTGGACTCGCTCGCCGACGTGATCTCCTTCGGGGTGGCGCCGGCGGGCATCGCGTTCGCGGCCGGCCTCGACAGTGTCCTCGATCAGCTCGTGCTCATGTACTTCGTGGGGTGCGGGCTGAGCCGGCTCGCCCGCTTCAATATCACCGCGGAGACCATGGCCGGCGAGGCTGGCAAGGTTCCGTACTTCGAGGGCACGCCCATTCCCACCAGCGTGGTGCCCCTCGCCCTTCTCATGGGCGCCTTCCAGGCGGGCGCGCTGGGGCCGGTGTCGATCCTGGGCGCGGAGCTTCACCTGGTGGTGCTGCTCTTCCTCCTGTCGGGGAGCCTGATGATCAGCAAGACCTTGCGCGTCCCGAAGCTCTAAGCGCGGGAACGCGCGGGATCAGACGAGGGCGCGCAGGGCTTCCAGGTGGGCGGCGTCGTGGCGCGTCGCCACGAGCACGAGATCGTCGAAGCCGAGCGCCTGCACGTGACGCAGGCGCTCTCGCACGATCTCGGAGGGCGCCACGAGATCGAAGGGATCGTCGGGGCCCGAGGGGCTCGGCGCCGGCGCGTCGACCCGCACGTTGACGTTGGTGAGGACGGCGCGGCGGCCGCCGAGCGTGCGGAAGCGGCGAATCCCCTCGCCGATGAGCCGCCACGAGGAGCGCGCGCCGGACCCGATCCAGCCGTCGAACTCTTTGGCCGCCCGCTCGATCCAGCGCGAGCCTGCCCACGAGCCGATGAGGATGGGCGGACCGCCCGCGGCGTCCGGCCACGGCGCCCCGAGCTCGGCGTCGCCCACGCGCTCGCCCGCCCACAGGCGTCGCATGGTGGTGAGCGACGAGTCGAGCGCGCGAAAGCGCGAAGCGAAATCCACCCCGACCGCCGCGAAGTCGGCCGCGGTCGAGCCCGCACCCACCCCGAGGCGCAGGCGCCCGCCCGTCACCAGATGCGTGGTCAAGACCCGGTGGGCCAGGTCCATCGGACGGCGCAGCGGGACCTGCAGCACGCCCGTGCCGAGCTCCAGTCGGCGCGTCACCGTGCCCGCGACGGAGAGGGTGGTGAGCGGATCGGGCAGGAGGAAGCCGCGGCCCAGCGAATCGAACACCCAGGCGCTGTCGAAGCCCGAGCCTTCGATGCGGCGTGCGACCTCGGCGAGGGTGTCCGCGCCGAGGGGCCGGCCGGCGTCCTGACGCGGCATCGCGAGCCCGAGGCGCACGGGCGGACCTAGGCTCGCGACGGGGCGTGCAGCGTGATCGCCGGCGGCGCCTGCCGGGCGATCCGGCTCGTCTCGAACGTGTAGAGGAAGTTGGTGAAGCCGAGATCGTAATCGGAAAGCCCGTTCTGGCCGGTCGCGCGCATGCGCGCCTCGTAGACGCGGCGCATCCCCGCGTCGAGCCCGCGCCCCACCGCATTCGACGGCGGACGCAGGCGCCGCAGCGTGGCCTCCAGCTCGGGCCGCAGCGCCGCGCGGCCGGCGAGACGGTCGAAGGCCGCCTCGTCACCATGGGCGAGGACACGGAGATTCCGGTACAGGCGCTCGAGGAGGGCGGATTGCACCAGGCGCGGCTCACCGGACTGGACGAGGGTCAGGTAGGCGAGCACCTGGGCATCCAGCTCCTTCCAGTAGCCCTTCCGGTGGCTGAACTCGTGGGCGATGATGTGCGGCTCGAAGAGGCCGGCATCCCGGAAGAGGGCCACGTCGCCGGTCAGGATGTCGCACGCGCCGAGCGCGGACGGAAACGCGAGGCTCACGAGCCCGAAGCTCCGCACCTCCGCGCTGCTGCGGACGCGCTGGCCGGTGATGCTGGCGATGTAGCCGGTCAGGCGCTCCTCCACCTCGATGGCGAGCTCGCGCCGCGAGGGGCGCTCGAGCACGAGTCCGTCGTTCAGCCGCTCGGCGAGCGCGGCGACCTCGGCCTCTCGCCGCTCGCGCGGCATCGGCGTAAGGGAGCGGCCGTCGGCGCCGAACTCCCGCAGGAACGCCACCCGCCGGATGCGGCGGCGATCGCGCCAGTCACGCAGCGCGCTGCCGACGTAGAGCCCGACCGCGGCGGCCTTGACCAGGCGGCCAAGAGGCGTGACGCCGAACAGGGCGCGCGCGACCATGGGGGTGGCGATCAGCAGGTCCATCGGCGCCACCGGCCAGTAGGTGGCGCGGTTCGCGATGCGGATCTCCTCGTCGGGCGGGCGGCGCACGAAGGACGAATACCGCCGTGGCGGGCGTCTGTCAAGCATTCCGCGGCGCTCGGGCGCTCACGAGATACGACGGGACCCAGCTCCCCCGCAGCACGGCGGACGAGATCGTGCTGTAGTCGAAGGCTCGCGCGTCGCGCACGAGGCGGTCGACGTCGAAGAGATGCGGCGTCTCGGGCAAATCCCGGCAGAAGGCGCGGAGCATTGGCGCGAGGAGGCTCCGGGCCGCCCGTACGCCGAGCGGCCCCAGGAAGTTTCGGCGCTGGCCCACGTGAGCCAGCTCGTCAGTCATGATCTCATGCAGCAGCTCTCGCACCCGCGCCCGCGCCTCCGGCTCGCGCGCGAGCATCTCGTCGAGCAGCCCGTCGATGTGCAGGTAGAAGGTGAGGCCCATCAGCTCGGTCACGAACGCGGCCGGCGCCATGACCGGGCCGGGGACGTGGGGGAACACGTGGTAGAGCCGCTGCATCCACGTGCCCAGCGGCACCCACTGCACGTGGTCGAGGTGGAAGGTCCGGAAGATCTCCTCGAAGAGCCGCATGTGGCAGAACTCCTCGCAGAGATGGTAGCGGCTGATGCGCTGCTTGGTCGTGCGCGACGCCGCTATGCCGCGCGTCTCCTCCCACGCCGCGGAGATCCCGACCCACTCGTGACGGGCGAACTTGTAGAGGAACGTGAGCAATCGCGTGGTGGGTTCGAGCGATGCGGGATCCTTGCGCAGTACCACACAGTTCTCGTAGAACATCGCGGGGTCCTTCAGCGGGGCGCGCGCCCGCACCGGCTGCGTCCGGAAACGGGCCACCAGCGCGCGTTTCGCCGCCAGATCTTTCTCATCCTCGAAGATGGCGCCGTCACGCGCGAGGAGGTAGGCCCAGTAGGCTTCGAAGTTCTCGCGCCGCTCCCGGCCGCGACTCGGCGCGAAGATCGAGCGATAGCCGCCCTGCTGCCGCATGGGCCCCTCACGAAAAGGTGATCGGCAGGCCGGGCGGGACAGGCGCCGCACCGACGCCCCCATCATCGCACCGCGCGCAAGCCTTTCACGCGGCGCGCCTTGACGTCGCGGGCACCGCCGCGTAGGAATCCTTGCATGAGACGCGTCATGGTCGCGGTCGTGATCGGGGGGCTGTTCCTCGGGCTCGCCGCGCCCGGTGCGGAAGCACACGGCTGGGGTCTTGGCGCGGCGATCGTGGGCCTCGCCACCTTTGCGGTGTTCGCCCCCATCGTGGTCGCGAGCACGGTCATCGCGCACACGGTGCCGCCCGTGTACGCACCGCCCGCGGCGTACGCGCCGCCGCCCGCCTATGCGCCGGCCCCAACGTATGCGCCCCCGCCCGCCTACGCGCCGCCGCCCGCAACCTATGCGCCGCCGCCCACTCACGTCGTCCCCGTCTCGGCGCGGACGACCTACCGGGCCGCATCCAGCGGGGGGAACGTCGTACAGTACGCAACCGGCCGCTACGTGCTGCGCGGGGACGGGGTGACGACCGCGTATCAGTGGGTGTGGATCCCGAACCCGCCTCCGCCGCCGGCTCATCCGCCCCAGTTGGCCAGCGGGACCCGCTAGGGCAGCTTCCCCAGCGCTTCTTCCGGAATGCGCGACAGCTCGCGCAGGAGCCGGCCCGCCCACCAGTAGATGTTCCGCTCACGCACCGTCTGGCGCATGCGCACCATCCGGATGCGCTGCTCCTCGGAGGGCATGCCGACGGCGGTGTGAATGCTCTCCGCCAGCTCGTCGAGATCGTAGGGATTCACCACGATCGCATCGGTGAGCTCGCGGGCGGCGCCGGTGAAGCGGCTCAGGATCAGGACGCCGCGCTCGTCCTCGCGCGTCGCCACGAACTCCTTGGCGACGAGATTCATGCCGTCGTGAAGCGAGGTCACCATGCAGAAGTCGGCATGCCGATAGAGCGGGATGATCTCCGAGTGATCGTGGTGCCGGTCGAGGTAGAGGATCGGGCGCCAGCTCTTGGTGGCCAGCCGGGCGTTGATCTCCATCACGGTGTCGCGCACTTCCCGCTGGAGGTCCTGATACCGCTTGATGAGGCTACGGCTCGGGGAGGCGACCTGGACGAACGTGACGCGCTCCCGGTACTCAGGATAGCGGTCGAAGAAGCGCTCGAGGGCGCGAAAGCGCTCCACCAGCCCCTTGGTGTAGTCCACGCGCTCGACGCCCACGCCGACCAGCTCGATCGACGAGAGTCCCAGCCCGGCGAGCACCTGGGCGCGGGTGGTCGGCGGCACGTCGGGTGGCTCGGTGGCGACGCTGATGGGGAACGGCTTCACCTGGGTGACGCGCTGGCCGCGCGTCACCGAGAAACGCTCCCAGTCCACCCGACACTCGATGGCACGCTCCACCGTCTCGAGGAAGTTGTTGCAGTGGTACTGGGTGTGAAACCCGATGAGATCGGCGCCGAGCATGCCCTGCAGGATCTCCGATTGCCAGGGGCAGATGCCGAACGCCTCGAAGTTCGGCCACGGGATGTGCCAGAAGATCGCCACCCGCGCGTCCGGCCGCGCCTCCTTCACGTAGGCGGGCAGCATCGCGAAGTGGTAGTCCTGGATCAGGACGAGCGGCGTGTCCACGCCCTCCATCTCGTCGAGCAGGGCGAGGGCGAACTTCCGGTTGACGTTCTTGTAGTGCTCCCAGTCCTCGGGACGGAAATGCGGGCGGGTGTGCACGATGTGGCACAAGGGCCAGAGGCCCTCGTTGGCGAAGCTGTAGTAGTACCCTTGCTCCTCCTCCGCGGTCAGCCAGACGCGCCGCAGCGTGTAGCGCGGATCGTCCACCGGCACGCCGAGGCGGCCGCGCTCGTCGGAGGTCTCGCGGTCGGCGGAGCCGCTGCCATGCGCCACCCACACACCGCCGCACGCGCGGAGGATCGGCTCCATGGCGGTGACGAGGCCGCTCGCCGGCGTCTGCGGGACCACCTTCCCGTCCTTGTACACGTGGGTGACCGGCTCTCGGTTCGACACCACGAAGAAGGGCCCGCCGACCTGGAGGTTCACGAACTGCTTCAGACGCTCCTCCGTCCACATCGTCTCGCCGCGCAGCCGGAGCGCCGCCTCCTGCTCGGCCGCCTCCTGCGCCCGGTGGAGGCGGCGGGCGAGGCCGGACACCTCGAGGGCGAGCGGCCCGAAGAGGCCGGCGTCGGCGATGTCGGGCGGCGGGCCACCCCGCCCGGCCTTGAGCGCCTTGGTCCACTCCGCCATGCGGGCCATCGGCTGCGTGACGGAGAGGCGGAGTAGCAGGAACGTGATACCCGACAGCACGAGCGACAGCACGATCACGCGGAGGGCGTTGTCGCGCCAGCGGGTCTTCTCCGCTTCGGCGAGGCTCGAGGCGTCGAGGACCACCGCGAGCGCGCCGATCGTTCGCTCGCTGCGATCGAGGGGGGTGGCGTAGACGAACACCGCCCGCCCGTTGAGCTCGCGGAAGCCCTGCCGTACTGCGCTGGTGGAGAGGGACTCGATGACCTCGGGGAGCGCGGCCACCCGCGGCCGCGCGTCCTCCGGCACCACCGCGATCGGATTCGCGATCTGGTCGTAGACGGCGACGAGCTGATTGGGGCGGCCGAAGCGCTTGAGGATGCGCTCGACGGGCGCGGTGGACCGTCCGCCGCCGCTCAGTACCGGCGCCACCGCTTCCTTGAGGCCTTCGGCGAGCAGCGCAGCGCGGCGCTGAAGATCGCGCTCGAGCCCGGCGCGCTCCTGGCGGATCTGTAGCGCGGTGAAGCCGCCCACCACCACGACCACCGCGAGGCAGAGGGCGAAGACGAGGCGCGCGGTGATCCTCACCGGCGGGGCCCTCGCCGGGTGGGGCCGAATTCGCA
>Ga0068862_100005358_pt1 | contig 10745 bp, 8 predicted proteins | sample KBSSwiS52_FD_66598 | JGI IMG/M metagenome (GOLD analysis project Ga0068862, IMG submission 66598) | Switchgrass rhizosphere microbial communities from Kellogg Biological Station, Michigan, USA - KBS Switchgrass S5-2 | ecosystem: Host-associated > Plants > Roots > Rhizosphere > Soil ... | reverse complement strand
GCGCGCCGAGTCGAGCGCGATGTAATGCACGAGCCCGGCGGCGCCCTTGGTGAGCTTGAAGCGGGGGTCGGCGCGCAGGCGCGGAAGGTCGGCCGTCGCGGGCAGGTCGATCGCGTCGAGCTCGCCCGCGATCAGCGCGGCCACGCGCGTCGGGTCCTTCGCGATCACCTTTTCCGTCGCCTTCGCCCACGGCTCCTTCGGTCCCCAGAACGCGTCGTTGCGCACCATCACCAGCCGGTCGCCGTTCACCCACTCCGAGACCTTGTACGCCCCCGTGCCGATCGCCGCCTTGCCCGAATTGAAGTCGGCGGTGGTCGCGGTCTTCGCCACCCTGGCCGGCACGATGAAGATGCGCGACATCTCGAACGCGAGCTTGGGGTTGGGCGCCTTGGTCTTGATGATCAGCGTGTCCTCACCCTGCTTGGTGACGCTCGCGATGCCGCGCACGAACTGCGCGAACGAGTTGGGCGAATTGGGCACGTTAGGCACGCGCTCGAACGTGGCGATGACGTCGTCGGCCGTGAAGTCGCTGCCGTCGTGGAACTTGACCCCGCGGCGGAGCTTGAATTCCCACGTCGTGTCGTCGACCACGCGCCAGCTCGTGGCGAGCGCCGGTTGCAGCTGCTGGTTCGGATCGACGTACACGAGCGGGTCGTAGATCATCATGTGCGACGACCCGGTCGGGAACGCGTTGAAGAAGTGCGGATCGAGCGTGTTGAGCTCGAGCTTGGTCCCGAGCACCAGCGATTGCGCGAACGCCGCCGGCGCGAGCAGCGCAGCCAGGAGCAAGACGAGGGGAAAGGTGACGACGTGGCGGCGGACGGCCATAATTCCAGCGCTCCTGGCGGGTTAGCCCGCACGATACCAATCGCCATGACCGTTGTCAGTCCCCGCATTGCCCTCGGCAGCTTCATGCTCGAGTCCAACGCCCACGCGCCCGTGGCCACGCGTGAGGAATTCGCGCAAAACGTCCTGATCGCGCCTCAGGACCTCCTGGCCGACCTTCGGGGCGCGCACCCGCGCTCGCCCGGCTGCCTCGCCGGCTTCTTCGATGAAATGCAGCGCATCGCGCCGGCGTGGCGGCCGGTGCCGATGATCGTCGCCGCCGTGGGCGCCAGCGGCCCGGTGGACCAGCCCTTCTTTTCCGAAGTCGTGGCATCCCTGGTGGACTCGCTCGAAGCCGCGCTCGCCGCGGGCCCGCTCGACGGCGTGTTCCTGTCGCTGCACGGTGCCGCGATCGCGACGGTCGAGGCGGATCCGGACGGCGCGCTGTTGGCGGCCGTCCGGCGTGCGGTCGCAGATCGCGTACCGGTGGTCGCCACACTCGACTTGCACGGCAACGTCTCGGCAGCGATGGTGGGGCACGCCGACTACCTCGCGGCGTATCTCACCAACCCGCACGTCGACACGCACGAGCGCGGCGCCGAATGCGCGCGGTCCCTGCTGCGCATGATCGGCAACGGCACGCGGCCGCATCGCGCGTTCGTCAAGCTGCCGTTCATCCCGCCCTCGGTCACCCAGAACACCAAGTCCGGTCCTTACGGCGACATCATCGCGTTCGGCCAGACGAGGGTCGGCGGCGACGTCGAAAATGTCAGCATCCTGTCCGGCTTCACCTTGGGCGACACCCCCAAGGCGGGGATGAGCATCGTGGTCAGCGCCGCCACGGCGGACGCCGCGCGGCGGACCGCGCACGAAGTCGCCATGCGGGCATGGGCCGATCGCGCCCGCTACGTTCCGCGTCTGACTTCGCTCGAAGACGCGACGCGTATGGCGGTTGCGGCCGGGCGCGATCCGGGGCTGCCCGCGCTGCTGTTCGCCGACGTCGCCGACAACGCCGGCGGCGGCGGCCGTGCCAACACGGTGTGGATCCTCGAGGCGTTCCACCGCGCCGGCGTGGCCGGATGCACGCTCGGCGTCTTCTACGATCCGTCCGTCGCGGCGCAGGCACATGCCGCGGGCGCCGGTGCTACGCTTTGCGTGCGCTTCAACGCGGAAGAGACGCATCCGCTGTCGGGTAAGTTCGACGCCGAGGGCAAGGTCATGCAACTGCACAACGGTGACTTCGTCGGCCGCCGCGGCATCGCGGCCGGGCACGCGATCGCGCTCGGGCCGTGCGCCCGGCTGCGCTTCGACGGAATCGACGTGATCGTGGTCAGCGTGCGCCAGCAAGCGAAGGATCCGGTGTTCTTCGAAGGCCTCGGCGTCGACATCGCCGCGCAGCGTTCGGTCGTCGTCAAGTCGCGCGGGCACTTTCGCGCCGCGTTCGACGAATTTTTCCCCGACGAGCGCATCGTCGAAGTCGATGCGCCGGGGCTGACGACCCCGGTGTTGAAGAACGTGCCCTACCGACACATTCCAAGGCCGCTCTATCCGCTCGACGACGACTGGGGCTACGTGGTCGGCGAGCCGCAAGTATTTCCGTCTCGGAGCGATCGTGGATAATGGCTCGCGGCAAGTCCCCGCAATCGCAACAGAAGGACGTCCGACCGTGCGTGCACTCCGTTTCCTGACCGCCGCGCTCGTCGCGCTTGCGCTGACGGCCGGCGTCCCGTCGCCTTCGTCCGCGCAGCAGCCGCGCGCAAAGGTGGTGCTGCAGGTCAGCGAGTCCGACCCCGCCAAGTGGAACCTCGCGCTCAACAACGCGAAGAACATCCAGACCGACCTCGGCGCGGCGAACGTCGACATCGAGGTCGTGGCGTACGGTCCCGGCATCGGAATGCTGAAGGCCGACTCCGTGGTCGGCAACCGCGTGGACGAGGCACTTGCGGCGGGCGTCAAGGTCCTCGCCTGCGAGAACACCATGCGCAACCAGAAGCTCGTGAAGGACGACATGCTCGGCAAGGTCGGTTACGTTGCTTCGGGTGTGGTCGAGATCATGCAGAAGCAGCAGCAGGGGTGGGCGTACATAAGGCCATAGGAGGATTCGATGCGCAGCACGCTCATCGTCGTCGGTGGATTGTTCCTGCTTCTCTTCTTCGTCGTGGTGAGCGGCTACGCCGGAGGCACGAGCAACGCCGCAATGGCGCGCGGCGCACTCTGGTATCTCCTCCTCTGGTTGATCGTTGCCGGGGTCAACATGTGGCTGGGCCTCGTGCGCGACCAGCGCCCCATGGACCAAGAGCTTACGACCTTCGCCATCGTGTTCTCGATTCCGGCGGTGGTCGCGCTGTTCGTCTGGTGGAGACTGTCGCGGGGTTGAGTCCACGACCTGATCGAGGAGAATGGCTTGCGTAGCGCCGTCATCATCGTCGCCGGTCTCGCGTTGCTCGCTGTGTTCGTGCTCGCGGGCCGTTACTTCGGCGCCGGGGCCGCGGGCGCGATGGCGCGCGCCGCACTCGTCTTCCTCCCCGTGTGGCTCGTCGTGGCCGCGATCAACATGTGGATGGGTGTGGCGAAAGGTTACTCGCTCGGCGAAGAGATGCCGATCTTCGCGCTGATCTTCGCGATCCCCGCGGCGGCCGCGGCCTTCGCGTGGTGGCGGTGGACGCAGCCCTAGCCGTCGCCGCGGTTGCCCTGTAGTTGACGGCGGCCAACGCGGCCCCGCCGTCGCACGACGCGCCCGTCGTCGTTCGCGATCTGGTTTTCACGGCCTATGCGCGCAGGAGTCATGGTGTTTGGCGACGACATCGCGCCGGAGAAGGACTTCATGAAGGCAAGGCTGACGACCTTCATCGACCTGCTGTGGCTAATGTAGGGTTCGAGTAGAATTGACGTCAGCGCGGGTGTAGCTCAATGGTAGAGCAGAAGCTTCCCAAGCTTACGACGAGGGTTCGATTCCCTTCACCCGCTCCACTCCTTGCGCGAGCGCCGCGTCCAGCAGCGCAAACGCATAGGGCAGGTGCATCGCCGCGGCGCGCTTCCGGCACTCGAGCAGCGTGGCGCGGTCCGCGTTTCCCCGGCCCACGTCGGCCAGCGCGCGAGCTCGCGCGATCTCGAACTCGGCGAAGGGAACCGGTTCTGCGCTCGTGAACTCGGCGAGCTTGTCGGCCTGCCAGCACGCGCTGTCCCACTCCCCGTGCTCGAGGAGCGCCGTGATCGCCTCGCGCCGGTACCAGAAGTGACAATGCGCCGGCGCGCCATGCAGCGATCGCTCGCCGTCGGCGAGGATGCCGTGCAGATCGCCGGCGCGCTCCGCCATGAGCGCCCGCGCCCCGTGCAGCAACGCACCGATGAAGCGATGGCCGAGCGCGTCGGCGTGTCCGAACGCTTCGCGCAGGCACTCCGCAGCTTCGCCACGCCGCCCGGTATGCCAATACGCGAACGCAAGCAAGGCGGTATCGAACATCACCCAGCGGCGCGAGCCGATCGTTCGCGCCAGTGCAAGGCTTCGCTCGGTCGGCGTGATGGAACGCTCGTAGTGGCCTTGCATGACGAGCACCCATCCTTCCGTCTCGTCGGCCATCACTTCCGCGGCACGCTGATGGAGCTGCCGCGCGACCGTGCGTACGCGCTCGGTTTGCTCGATCGCGCCATCCGCTGGCGAAAGGTACGCGTGCACGATCGCCAGCATGCAGCGGTTGGACAGCGAGTACCGCGTGAGCCCGTGGCTGTCGCACAGCGCGACGCACTGCTCGAACGCCTCGTAGGCCGACGTCATCCGGCCTTTGAGATACAGCACGTCGGCCAGGCCGGACAGCGCCTGCGCCTCGCACTCCGGGTCACCCGCCCGACGCGCAGCGGCAAGGGCCGACTCCTGCGCCGCCTGCGATGCGGCAACGTCGCCGCGGGCGAACTGAAGGCAGCCGCGCAGGTACGCCGCGCGCGAGGACGCGGCGGCCAATCCGGCAGCGCCCGCAATCGGCTCCACGCGATCGAGGACGGCAAGGCCGGCGTCCGTTGCACCCGTCGCGCGGTGAGCGGCGGCAATGCCGAGGTGCGCCGCGCAGCGCTGCGCGTCGTCGCCTGCGTGCACGAGCGCACGCTCGAAGGCAGCGACCGAGCCTGGCGCGTCACCGGTATCGCGGGCGAGATCGCCTTCGAACAGCGCGAGGTCGTGGAGCAGCGAAGGCGACGCCGGAAGCTCGCGTCCGCGCCGCGCCAATCGAAGTGCCGCGTCGAAGCGCATCGCCGCCGCCTCGCTGCGGGCTGCCGCGAGATAGGCCGCGGCGGCGCGCGGATCCTCGGCACGATCCAGGTGCTCGGCGTGCAGGGCCGCGTCGCGTTCCGCGTACCACGTCGCGGCGCGCGAATGCAACGTCCGGCGGTGGCTGTGCAAGAGTGACGCGTACGCGCCGTCGCGAATCAGCGCGTGCACGAAGCTGAAGCGGCGCGCGTCCGTGTCGTCCGTGCGCACCAGGTCGCGTCCGAGCAATGTGCCCGCGTCATAGGCGGGGTCGTCGAGTAGGTGGCGCAGCAATGCGAGGTCGAAGCGCTGGCCGACCACCGCGGCGGCCTGCACGGCCGCCTTGTCCGCAGGGGGCAAGCGATCGAGACGGCTCAGCACCACGCTCTGGATTGTTCCGGGAATGGCCGAGCCGTCGGCGCCGCTGCGCAGGAGCTGGGTGAGGAACAGCGGATTGCCCTGCGCGCGTTCCACACAGCCGCGCGCCACGTCGGGATGCGCGGTGAGGAACGAGCGCGCGAGGGCGAGCGCGTCGCGGGTGGCGAGCGGCGGCAGATCGTGGCGCTCGACCTCGATGTCGAGCGGAGGGACGCCGAACGGATCGCCTTCGCGCCGGGTCGTGCATACGACCATGAGCGGCACACGCCGCGCGACGTCGATCACCGCGCGCACGCCCGCGAGGACGACGGATGTGGCCCAGTGGAGGTCCTCGCCGACGATCAACGTCGGCCGCTGCGCAGCGGCACGCGACACTGCCTGGGAGAACGTCCAGATGCGCCCTTCGGCACGCGCGGCGTGATCCATGGCTTCGTACATCGCGGCATCGCGTTGGGCGATCCCCAGGATGTCCGCGGCAAAAGGCTCGTTGTCCGGGGCGACCGCGCCTGACGCGACCGCACGATCCAACGCCGCGCGCCTGTCAGCAGCATTGCCTTCCATGGGGACGCCGAGGATGCTCGCGAGCACGGAGTGAATCGCATCGCGCCCCTGCGCGACGCCGAAGTCGAGCACGGTAGACGTGTACGTTGCGAAGCCGCGCCGGCGCGCGTCTGCGACGAGCTCCTGCACGAGGCGCGTCTTGCCCAAGCCGGGGTCCGCGCGCACCAGCCACGTCGCCCCCTTGCCGTCCGCCTCCACACCCGCCATCAGCGCCCGGAATCGCGCGAGCTCGGCCTCGCGTCCGAGCAGCGGATGCTCGGCGGCGGCCTCGACGCGCAGCGACCGCAGCTTCCAGACCGGCATCTCGTGCGCGAACCCGCGAATCGACAGCGTGCCGACCGAATTGACCTCCACCGACGACACGCAGGCGCGATAGACGTCGTCGGAAATCACCGTCTCCCGCGCACGTGCGAGCTCGGTGAGCCGGGCCGCGAGATTGACCGCGTCTCCCGTGACCGTGTAGCTGCGGTGGACCGTGCTGCCGGTGTCGGCCGCGACCACCTCGCCGCTGGCAACCCCCACGTGCGCGGCGAGCGTGCGCCCGAACTCGGCCGACAGCGTCTCCATGGCCGCATGCACGCCCACCGCGGCGCGCAGCGCGCGCAGCGTGTCGTTGCCGTAGGCCACCGGCGCGCCGAACACGCCCATCACGGCGTCGCCGATGTGCTTGTCGATCGTGCCGCCGCACTCGCCGATGAGCGCGTCGACGAGATCGAAGTAGCGCGACAGGAGGCGATGCACCTCCTCCGCGTCGATCTGGCTGGAAAGGGTGGTGTATCCGGACAGGTCGGCGAACAGGATCGCGACCGGGCGCCGCTCCCCGACGGGGGGCGCCGGCGCGGGCGCCGGCGCGGCCGCGAGCGCGAGGCCGCATTGCGGGCAGAAACGCGCGCCGTCGGGTGTGGTCGCCCGGCAGCGCGGGCAGGCGGTCGATTCGGTGCTCATCGCTTTGCAAATTCTGCCACGCTTGCCGGGGCGGCGCGTTCAGCGTAAGGTCTCGTTAGCGCTAGGGGTCCTGGCGGCAGGTCGTTTTTGCCGCCGGGTGAGAGCAAACCCTTGGAACCTGATCCGGATAATGCCGGCGCAGGGAAGCGTGAAGTGCCTTCCTCTTCCGCTCCTCGCGCCGCCTCTTTTTCGAGGAGTAAGCCATGAATGCCAACGACCGCTTCTTCGCGCGCGACGCGAAGGTGGATTCGGCCGCCGTCGCGCCACTGCCGGCGTCGCGCAAGATCTACGTCGAGGGCACGCGCCCGGACATCCGCGTGCCGATGCGCGAAATCACGCAGACGGACACACCGGCGTCGTTCGGCACGGAAAAGAACCCGCCATTCACGGTCTACGACTGCTCGGGACCCTATACCGATCCGGCGGCATCGATCGACATTCGCAAGGGATTGCCGGCGTTGCGCGCGAAATGGATCGCGGAGCGCAACGACACGGTGGAGCTCGACGGCCCGACCTCCGATTACGGTCGCGCACGCCTCGCCGATCCTGAGCTCGCCGGCTTTCGCTTCGACCTGCATCGCAAGCCGCGCCGCGCGAAGCCGGGCGCCAATGTCACGCAGATGCACTACGCGCGCCTCGGCATCGTGACACCCGAGATGGAGTTCATCGCGATCCGCGAGAACCTCCTGCGCGAGGAGGTGCTCGCGCGGTTTCCGGAAAGTGTGCGCAAGCAGCACGCCGGCCAGAGCTTCGGCGCCGCGATTCCCGCTGCGATCACGCCAGAATTCGTGCGCGACGAAGTGGCGCGCGGCCGCGCGATCATCCCAAACAACATCAATCACCCGGAATCCGAGCCGATGATCATCGGCCGCAACTTCCTGGTGAAGATCAACGCCAACATCGGCAACTCGGCCGTGAGCTCGTCGATCGGCGAGGAAGTCGAGAAGATGACGTGGGCGATCCGCTGGGGCGGCGACACCGTGATGGACCTGTCCACGGGGAAGAACATCCACGAGACGCGCGAATGGATCGTGCGCAATTCGCCCGTGCCGATCGGAACCGTGCCGATCTACCAGGCGCTGGAGAAGGTCGACGGCAAGGCGGAAGAGCTCACGTGGGAAATCTACCGCGACACGCTGATCGAGCAGGCCGAGCAGGGTGTGGACTATTTCACCATCCACGCCGGCGTGCTCCTGCGCTACATCCCGCTCACCGCGAAGCGGATGACCGGCATCGTGTCGCGCGGCGGCTCGATCATGGCCAAGTGGTGCCTCGCGCATCACAAGGAGAGCTTCCTGTACACGCGCTTCGCCGAGATCTGCGAGATCATGAAAGCGTACGACGTCGCGTTCTCGCTCGGTGACGGCCTGCGTCCAGGCTCGATCCACGACGCCAACGACGAGGCGCAGATGGGCGAGCTTGCCACCCTCGGCGAGCTCACGCAGATCGCGTGGAAGAACGACGTGCAGGTGATGATCGAGGGCCCCGGCCACGTGCCGATGCACATGATCAAGCACAACATGGACGAGCAGCTCCGCCTGTGCGGCGAAGCGCCGTTCTACACGCTGGGCCCGCTCACCACCGACATCGCGCCGGGCTACGACCACATCACGAGCGCGATCGGCGCCGCGATGATCGGCTGGTACGGCACGGCGATGCTCTGCTACGTGACGCCGAAGGAGCACCTTGGCCTGCCCAACAAGGCCGACGTCAAGGACGGGATCATGGCGTACAAGCTCGCCGCGCACGCGGCCGACCTCGCCAAGGGCCACCCGGGCGCACAGCTGCGCGACAACGCGCTGTCCAAGGCGCGCTTCGAGTTCCGCTGGGAAGACCAGTTCAACCTGGGCCTCGATCCGGACAAGGCGCGCGAGTTCCACGACGAGACGCTGCCACAGCACGGCGCCAAGCTCGCCCACTTCTGCTCGATGTGCGGCCCGCACTTCTGCTCGATGAAGATCACGCAGGACGTGCGCGAGTACGCCGCGAAGCAAGGCATCGCGGAAGCCGACGCGCTGGCCAAGGGCATGGAGGCCAAGGCCGTGGAGTTCGTGAAGAAGGGCGCGGAGATCTACAGCAAGGCGTAGCGCCCGGCCAGCGCCCCCAGAATATGCCGATGCGCGACGTTCGCATCGGCATCTCCGGCTGGCGTTACGAGCCCTGGCGAGGCACCTTCTATCCGAAGGGTCTCGCACAGGCGCGCGAGCTCGCGTACGCGTCGCGGCAGTTCTCCAGCATCGAGATCAACGGGTCCTTCTACTCGCTGCAAACGCCCGCAAGCTACAAGCGCTGGCACGACGAGACCCCCGACGACTTCGTGTTCAGCGTCAAGGGCGGCCGCTACGTCACGCACATGCGCCGGTTGCGCGACATTGGTGCGCCGCTCGGCAATTTCTTCGCGTCGGGTGTAGCGGAGCTGCGCGGCAAGCTCGGGCCGTTCCTGTGGCAGTTGCCGCCCAACTTCCCGTTCGACCGGTCACTGATCGAGGAATTCCTGGCGATGCTGCCGCCGGACACCGATGCCGCCTCGGCGCTCGCGCGCCGGCACGATGGCAAGCTCCGCACGCGCGCACGCTACGCCTTTCGTCCGCCACGGGCGCTGCGGCACGCACTCGAGGTGCGCCATCCCTCGTTCGTCGACACGGCGTTCATCACGCTGCTGCGCAAGTACCGCGTCGCGTTCGTGGTCGCGGACACCGCGGGGAAATGGATCGAGTGCGAGGACGTTACGGCGGACTTCGTCTACGTTCGCCTGCATGGCGCCGTCGAACTCTATCGAAGCCGCTACACGGAAGCCGAGCTCGACGGGTTCGCCCGCCGCATCGCTTGCTGGGCGCAGGGCAAGGAGCCCGCCGGTGCCCGCAAGATCTCGCGGCGCAAGGCGGCCCGGGCCGACCGGCGCGACGTGTACTGCTACTTCGACAATACCGACAAGATCGAAGCGCCCGCCAATGCCATGCGCCTCGCCGCCAAGGTTGCGGATCTCTAGCGATCGAGCGACATGGACAACATCACCCACGCGCTATCCGGCATTCTGATCGCGCGCGCCACGGCGCCGTCGCCCCGGCCCGGATTCACGATTCCGCTCGGGCGAAGGCTCGTGCTCGGCGCGATCGCCGCATCGCTGCCCGATCTCGACTACGCCATCAGCTGGTTTTCGCCGCTCTACTACCTGCTCCACCACCGCGGCTTCACGCACTCCTTCCTGCTGTTGCCGCTGTGGTCCATTCTGTTCGGATGGATTTGCGCGAAGCTGTGGCGCGGCGGGCCGGGCTGGCGGGCGTACGCAGGTGTCTTCGCGTGGGGCATCGGCATCCACATCGTGGGCGACTGGATCACGTCGTACGGGACGATGTTCCTGTCCCCGCTGTCCGACCGCCGCTTCGCGATGTCGACCACGTTCATCATCGACCTGTGGCTGGGCGCCATCCTGCTCGTCGGGGTCGTCGCGAGCCTTGCGTGGCGCACGTCGCGCGTGCCCGCAACGGCCGCGCTCGCAGGCGTGGTCTGCTGCGTGGCCTTCCAGGGCTGGCAGCATCGCGAGGCGATCGAATTCGGGGAGCGCCACGCGAAGGCGCAGGGCATGCACGGCGCAAAAGTGAGCGCGATTCCGAGGCCCGTCTCCCCCTTCAACTGGATGGTGGTGGCCGAGGACGGTGAGCGCATCGACTATGCGCAAGTGCGCCTTACGACGCGCCCCGCGCTTCTTGGCCGGCTCGGAGTCCCGTTCGTCGATCGCCTGGCGGCCGCCTACGTGCCCGCCTCCGACGCGGCCTGGACGCGCGTCGAGCGCTTC
>Ga0068862_100005356_pt1 | contig 10748 bp, 7 predicted proteins | sample KBSSwiS52_FD_66598 | JGI IMG/M metagenome (GOLD analysis project Ga0068862, IMG submission 66598) | Switchgrass rhizosphere microbial communities from Kellogg Biological Station, Michigan, USA - KBS Switchgrass S5-2 | ecosystem: Host-associated > Plants > Roots > Rhizosphere > Soil ... | reverse complement strand
GCCGGGCCGCTGGTGTTGCCCCCGGTAGGGGGTAGGAGAAGCGACACGAAGTGCGCGAAGCCTGGGGGCGAGTCCGTCCTACTCCTGTTGATTGGGGGCCTGCCGGACCGGGCTCTTGGGCCGCAGTCCCGGCGTCACGTCCAGTTCCATCTTGTCGCTGCCCCGTTGCAGCGCAAAGCGCGAGGTGCTGCCGGGCTTGAGTCCGGCCACCGCGGTCAGCAGGGCCTGCACGTTGTCGGTCTTCTTCTCGCCCACCGAGGTGATCACGTCGCCCGGCCGGATGCCCGCCTTGGCGGCGGGGCCGTTCTGCAGTACGCCGGTGATGATCACGCCCGCGTCGGCCTTCACGCCGAAGGTCTCTGCCAATTCGGGCGACAGGTCGTTCGGCTCGACGCCGATCCAGCCGCGGCGCACCTGACCTTCCTTCACGATGCCTTCGAGCACGATCTTGGCCATCGACACGGGAATGGCGAAGCCGATGCCCATGCTGCCGCCCGAACGCGAGTAGATCGCGGTGTTGATGCCCTGCAGGTTGCCGCTGACGTCGATCAGCGCGCCGCCCGAGTTGCCGGGGTTGATGGCCGCATCGGTCTGGATGAAGTTCTCGAAGTTGTTGATGCCGAGTTGATTGCGCCCGAGCGCCGAGACGATGCCGCTGGTCACGGTCTGGCCTACGCCGAAGGGGTTGCCGATGGCCAGCACCTGGTCGCCCACCAGCAGTTCGTCGGAGTTGCCCAGAACGATGGCCGGCAGCTTGTCGAGCTCGATCTTGAGCACGGCGAGGTCGGTGTCGGGGTCGGTGCCGATCACCTTGCCGCGCGCGTGGCGGCTGTCGTTGAGGGTGACTTCGATCTCGTCGGCGCCCTCGACCACGTGGTTGTTGGTGAGGATGTAGCCGTCGGTGCTCACGATCACGCCGCTGCCCAGGCCCACCTGGGGCTGGTCGGCCTGGTCGCCGAAGAAGAAGCGGAACCATGGGTCGTTGCTGCGCGGATGGCGCTGGGCGGCCTTGCTGGTGTTGATGCTCACGACCGCCGGCGACGCCTTCTTGGCCGCCGCACTCAGGCTACCGGGGGCGGGCACGGCGGGAGCGCCTGCCGGCGCCTCGACGACCGACACCACGCCGCCCAGCGAGGTCGAGCGCTTGTTGACCCATTCGGGCTTGAGCGTCGCAACGACGAAATAGGCCGCCAGCAGGACGGTCACGGCTTGGGCAAAGAGCAGCCAGGTGCGTTTCATGAAAATTGGATGAAAAGACGTTTGAAGGCGCCGTCGGAGGCGGCGCTGGATGCAATTGTCCCTCAATGGGGTTGGCGATAAACCGCACCCCCTGGTCGAGATTGGCGCACACCGCTGCGTGAATACGGGATAACCCTTAGCATCGCGAGGCGGTCTCATCCGGTCCGCGTTTTCAGGCCTCCCGCGCTGCCCACCCGGCGGATGCGGCCAGGCGTTTCGTCGGCGCGCCATTTCCCGCTTTCCCACCCGGTCTCGTGGCCGGCGCGCGGTCACGATCTCCCTGCCAGCCATGACTTCAGAAGCAATTTTTCCGGACGGCGCGCAGCCGGCCCCGGCACGCACGCTCGACGCGCGCGACTACAAGACCCTTGCCCTCTCGGCCCTCGGTGGAACGCTCGAGTTCTACGATTTCGTCATCTACGTCTTCTTTGCCACCGTCCTGGGGGCGTTGTTCTTCCCCGCCGACATGCCCGACTGGCTGCGGCAGTTGCAGACCTTCGGCATCTTCGCGGCCGGCTACCTGGCCCGGCCGGTGGGCGGCATCGTCATTGCGCATTTCGGCGACCTGCTGGGCCGCAAGCGCATGTTCACGCTGTCGATCTTCCTGATGGCCGCGCCCACGCTGGTGATCGGCCTGCTGCCCACCTACGCGAGCATCGGCATCGCAGCGCCGTTGCTGCTGCTGGCGATGCGCGTGCTGCAGGGCGCGGCCATCGGCGGCGAGATGCCCGGCGCCTGGGTGTTCGTCGGCGAGCATGTGCCGGCCAAACGCTATGGCTTCGGCATCGGCACGCTGACTTCGGGCATCACCGGCGGCATCCTGCTGGGCTCGCTGGTCGCCGTGGCCATCAACCGCCACTATTCGCCGGAGCAAGTGAGCGGTTTCGCCTGGCGCATTCCCTTCATCCTGGGTGGCGTGTTCGGCCTCGTGTCGGTCTACCTGCGCCGCTTCCTGCACGAGACGCCGGTCTTCAAGGAACTGGCGGGCCGCAAGACGGTGGCGCGCGAACTGCCGCTGCGCACCGTGCTGCGCGAGCATCGCCTCCCGGGCGTCTACGTGGCGCTGCTGACCTGGGTGCTGTCGGCCGCGATCGTGGTGGTGGTGCTGTACACGCCCACCTACCTGCAGAAGGTGCACCACATCCCGGCCGCGCTGGCGCTCGAAGCCAACGCATTCGCGACGCTGACCCTGACCATCGGCTGCGTGCTGGTCGGCTGGCTCAGCGACCGCATCGGCACGCGCACGGTGATGCTCGTCGGCTGGGGCGGTCTCTTCGTCACGGCCTACCTGTTCTACACGGGGCTGCCCGGCACGCCGGCCACGCTGTTCTGGCACTACGGGCTGGTCGGCCTGTTCGTGGGCACCATCGCCACGGTGCCGATCGCGGGCGTGCGCGCCTTCCCGGCGCCGGTGCGCTTCACCGGCCTTTCCTTTGCCTACAACATGTCGTACGCGATCTTCGGCGGCCTGACGCCGGTGATCCTCACGCTCTGGCTGCAGCACGACACGATGGCGCCGGCGCACTATGTCGCCGCGCTGGCGGCGCTGGGCTTCCTGCTGGCCCTGTGGCCACTGGCGGCGCGCGGCCATGCCATGCGCGATGGCGCGGGAGCCGCAGGGAGCGCGACAATGTCGCGATGAGCACCACACGCCACGAACTGCTCCACGCATTCGACCTGTTGCTGGCCCCCGGGCGCTTCAAGGACTACGGACCCAACGGCCTGCAGGTCGAAGGCCGCACCGTGGTCCGGAAGATCGTCTCGGGCGTGACCGCCAGCCGCGCGCTGATAGAGGCCGCGATCCATGCCAAGGCCGATGCCATCTTCGTTCACCACGGCCTGTTCTGGCGCGGCCAGGACGGCTGCGTCACCGGCTGGATGAGGCAGCGCCTGGGCCTCCTGCTGGGCGACGACGTCAATCTGTTCGCCTACCACCTGCCGCTCGATGCGCATCCGGAGCTGGGAAACAACGCCCAGCTCGGCCTGCAGCTGGGGCTCGTGGCCCACGCGGGCTCGACCGGGCGATTCGGCGAGCAGGAGCTGGGTTTCCTCGGCGCACGCGAGAACGGCGAGAACTTCGCCAGCGCCAAGGCCTTGGCCGCGCACGTCGAGAAAGTGCTGAAGCATCCGGTCACGCTGATCGATACGGCCCATCGCGCTATTAAAAATGTAGCGTGGTGCACGGGCGGCGCCCAAGGCTACTTCGAGGCGGCCATCGCGGCCGGCGCCGACGCTTTCATCACCGGCGAGATCTCGGAGCCCCAGGCGCACTACGCGCGCGAAATGGGCGTGGCCTTCCTTGCCTGCGGGCACCACGCGACCGAGCGCTACGGCGCGCAGGCCGTGGCCGCGCATGTGGCGGCGCAGCTCGGCCTGAAGCACGAATTCATCGACATCGACAACCCGGCATGAGCGCAGCGCGGAGCGCGGAGGTCAACCAATGAGCGGCGCCATCGCCATCACCCTGGGCGACCCGGCGGGGATCGGCCCCGAGATCATCGTCAAGGCCTTTCGCGACGCACCCGGTGCGACCCGCGGCACCTTCGTGGCCGGCGACGTGGCGGCCGTGCGGCGGGCATCGCAGGCGCTGGCCGGGCCGGGACAGCCGGCATGGCCCGTGGCGGAGATCGGGAGCGTGGCCGAGGCGGCGACCGCGCCGCCCGGCTGCATCCCGGTGCTGCAGGTGATTGCGTCGCCGGTGAACATCGTCCTGGGCCAGATCAGCGCCGAGGCCGGCCGGGCGGCGGGCGATTGCGTGGTCTGGGCCGCGCGGGCGGCGTTGCGCGGCGAAATCGCCGCCATCGTGACCGCGCCGCTGCACAAGGAAGCGCTGGCCGCGGCCGGCTTTCCGTACCCCGGCCACACTGAACTCCTGCAGGCCGAGGCGGCGGCGCATCTGGGACGCAGCGTGGCCGAGGTGCCGGTGCGCATGATGCTGGCCAACGACGAGCTTCGCACCGTGCTCGTGAGCATCCACATGTCGCTGCGCGACGCCATCGAGGCGGTGCGCTTCGAGGGCGTGCTGGAGACGCTGCGCATCACGCACCGCGCGCTGTGCCATGCGCTCGGCCGCGCGCCGCGCATCGGCGTCGCGGGCCTCAATCCGCATGCGGGCGAGGGTGGGCTGTTCGGTTCGGAAGAGCGCGAGATCATCGCGCCGGCCATTGCCGCCGCGCGTGCCGAAGGCATCGACGCCAACGGGCCGCATGCGCCCGACACCGTGTTCATGCGCGCCCGTGCCAAGGCGGGCGTGCCATCCAGCGGCGAGTTCGACGTGGTGATCGCGATGTACCACGACCAGGGTCTGATTCCGGTCAAGTACCTGGGGGTGGAGAAGGGGGTGAATGTGACGCTGGGGCTGCCGCTGGTGCGAACCAGCCCCGATCACGGCACTGCGTTCGATATCGCGGGCACGGGCCTCGCCGATGCGTCGAGCCTCGTCGAGGCGCTCCGCATGGCCCGCAATTTGAGCTGAAGGGTTTTCACCGGAAACACCGCGGAACCGGCTTTGCAGGGCCGCTGGTGTTGCCCCCGGCAGGGGTGGCGTAGCGACACGAAGCGCGCGCAGCCCGGGGGCGGGCAACAGGCTCAGCGCTTCAGGCTGTCGCGGATCTCGCGCAGCAGCGCGATGTCTTCCGGCGTCGCGGCCGGTGCAGCTTCTTCGGTCTTCCGCAGCTTGTTGATCTGCTTGACCATCATGAAGATGATGAATGCCAGGATCACGAAGTTGACGGCCACGGTAATGAAGCTGCCATAGGCCAGCACCGGCACGCCGGCCTTCTTCAGGTCGGCCAGCGTGTTCGCCACGCCGGCGGGTGCCGTGCCCAGCACCACGTAGAGATTCGAGAAATCGAGCTTGCCGAACACCACGCCGACCAGCGGCATGATGATGTCGCCCACGAGCGAGTCGACGATCTTGCCGAACGCGGCGCCGATGATCACGCCGACCGCGAGATCGATGACATTGCCCTTGACGGCAAATTCCTTGAATTCACTGAGGATGCTCATGATTCAAAAGGCTTCTGGAGCTCTGCTGTTGAAGGAGTGCCGAGTATGCCCGCGATTGCTCACTTCTCCGGAGGGCGCGGCGCAACGCTGATGTGCTCCGCAGGCAGCCCCTCCCGGCTGCGCGCGGCGATCTGCCTGAAGCCGTCTTCCAGGTGCCGCACGAAGCGCGGCGTGTCGAAGTAGCCGCTGCGTGCTTGCTTCGCTGCGGCGAGCCGGCTGCGCAGCATGGCCAGCTCGTCCGGGTGCGTTGCGCAGTGCACGGCCTTCTCGACGTAGTCGTCATGGCTGGTGGCCACGAGTTCCGGCAGGCCGATGGCCCCGAGCAGGCTGCCCGCCATGCGCGACACCATCGTCGTGCCCGTGAGCGCCAGCAGCGGCACGCCGGCCCACAGCACGTCGTTCGCCGTGGCGCCACTGCTGTAGGGGAAGGTGTCGATGAACAGGTCGCCCAGGCCGATGCGGGCCAGGTGCTCGTCGATGGGCATGCGCGGCGACACGATCAGCCGCTGCGGCGGCAGGCCCGCTGCCACCCACTGCGCGCGCAGGTTGTCTTCGAAGCCGCTCGGCCCCTGGGCCAGCCAAAGCACCGCGTTCGGTATGCGCTGCACGATGCGCACCCATGCCGCGAACATCTCCGGCTGGATCTTGAAGGACTGCGAGAAGTTGCACAGCACGAAGGCATCGTCGGGCAGGCCGTGGTCGGCCCGCGTGGCCTTCCGGCTGCTGGTGGGGCGCTGCGAGTCGATCACCTGGAAGGTCTCGGGCAGGCGCAGCAGCTTTTCGGAATAGCAGGCTTCGGTGCCTGGCGGCGAGAGGAAATTGTCCGAGACCAGGTAGTCGTAGCTCGGCGTGCCGCTGGTACCCATGTAGCCCAGCCACATGAGTTGCGCCGGGGCCGCGTGGTAGGCCATGACCTGCGGCTTGGCGCCGCGCGTGTCGCCCGAGAGGTCGATCAGGATGTCGACCTCGTCCTCGCGGATGCGTTCGGCCATCTGCTGGATCGACTGCCCCTGCATGTCGACGAAATGTTCGACCGATGCGGCAATGCGTGCACGCGCCGGGTGGCCGTCGTCCGGGCCGTACGAGTACGCGAAGACCTCGAAGTCCTTGCGGTCGTGCCGGCCGAACAACTCGGCCGTCAGGTGCGCCACCGGGTGGTTGCGGAAGTTGAACGAGTAGTAGCCGACGCGGATGCGCGGCGACGTGCGGCGCGCCCCGGCATCGCTGAAGGGCCTGATCGCGGCGTTCCTGTCGGCCAGCGCGGCGGAGCGCTGCGTCCAGGCCATCAAGCGCCCTGCATCGTCGTAGTTCGACATCAGGATGAACGACGACACGGTCTGGTCGTTGCCCGGATGGTCCAGGTGGGCTGCGATCTTCTCGCGCAGTTCGGGCACGCCGTTCCAGTCGGCGATGTGGGCCTTCTCGCCCAGCATCCACACCATGGCCGGCATGAAGTTCGGGTCGTCGCGCAGGCACTGCTCGAACTCCGCGATGGCGGCCTCCGACTGGCCGGCCATCACGTAGGTCACACCCAGGTTGCATCGTGCGAGCACCTGGCACGGATGCACTTCCAGTGCCTTCCTGAGCACTTCGATGGCCGTGTCGAAGCGTCCCAGCCGGAAGTTGACCGTGCCCAGGTTGTTCAGCAGCAACTCGTGCTCGGGCAGGCTTTCCAGCGCCAGCTTGTAGAGCTCCGCGGACTCGGTGAATCGCATCGACACGCCCTCGAGCGCGCCGCAGACGCCATAGAGCGCTGCGATACCCTCGGGGTCCGACAGCGCCTTGTGGCGCTCTTCGGCAGGCCAGTTGCGCATGGCGTGCTGCATGGGCGTGATGGCATCCTCGGTGCGGCCGGCGCTGAGCAGCGCCCTGGCGAGCAGGTAGGACGCCTCGAAATCGCGCGGATCGGCCGTGGCCTGCTCCAGCGATGCGAGTGCGGCGGCCCAGTTCTTCTGGTGCGCGCGGATCTTGCCGATGTTCTTGTGCGCACTGGTGTAGCCCGGGTCGAGCTTCAACGCCTGGTCGAACTGTGCGATCGCTTCGTCGAAGCGGTCCTGCTCCATGTCGATCGCCCCGGCGTTGTTCCATGCCGCGGGGGCCTGCGGTGCGAGTCGCGTGGCGTCGGCCGCGGCCTCGCGGGCCTGCCTGAACTTCTTCTGCTGGCGGTAGACCGCCGACAGGTTGACATACGCCTCGGGGTAGTTCGGAAACGCCTTGATCGCGCGGCGAAGGTCCTGCTGGGCTTCGGCCAGCAGCCCCATGTGCATGAAGATCGTCGCGCGGGTATTGAAATAGAAATGGTGCGGCGACTGCGCAATCGCCCGGTTCACGTAGTTCAGCGCCAGCTTCGGGCGGCCTTGCCGGTACAGCGCCTCGCCCGTCAGGTGCAGCGCGTCGGCATGCTCGGGAAATCTGGAGAGCAGGTTCTCGTAGACCTGCAGGGCTTCCGCAAACCGGCCCTGTCGGTGCAGCACGAGGCCTTGCTCCAGCAGGCGAGGTGCGTTGTCCTCGGAGGCGGCAGGTGCTGGGGCAATGGAAGAAGTGGTCATGAAGCCGTGTGATGGACAGGGCCGGAGGGCCGCCGAGCACACTGGCCCCGACCCTCGCTGCAACGAAAAAGACCGGTCGCCCAGTATAGGTGGCCGGCCTTCGATTTCATCCTCTCGAATGCCCGCGGCACGAGGGCGGCGGGCATTCCGGGTGATTACCAGGACCAGGAGGCACCCACGCCGCCGCCGACCTTGCCGCTCTGGCCGGTGCCGACGTTCAGCTTGATCTGCGCCGCTTCGTTGATCCGGAAGCTGAGCGCCGCCGCGATGGCCGAGCGGCCGTCGTAGGAGCCGATGCCCACCCCGACGCCGAACTGCTTGCCCGCTTCGAGGGACGGCACCGAGGCCGCCGCCAGCGCGATGGCTGCACCGGTGCTGCTGGTCTTGCGCATGTCCTGCACCTCGCTGCGAACCTGGTTCAACTGCGACATGTTGGCTGCATCCGTCGGCAGGATGCCGGCCGACACGTTCTGCACGCGGCCGTTGGCGACCATGCCGTTGCCAGCCGTGATCGTGCCGCCTGCCGTCACGTTGCCGGTGACGTTCACCGTGCCTGCGTTCAAGGTCGTGACGTTGCCCGTCACGGCGTTGATCGTCGTGATGTTGCCGGTCTGGGTGTTCAGCACCGTGATGTTGCCGTTGGCCGCCGTGACGGTCTGGAAGTTGCCGGTGGAGGCATTCACGGTGCTGGCATTGACCGTGCTGGCGTTGACTGTGGTCGCGCTCACCGTGTTGGCGGTCAGCGCATTGATCGTTGCGCTGGCTGCCGACAGGTTGGTAGTGCTGACGTTGGTGGCACTCAGCGTGTTGATGGTGCCGGCGTTGGCTGTCAGATTGGTAGTGCTGATGTCGGTGGCACTCAGTGTGTTGATGGTGCCGGCATTGGCCGTCAGGTTGGTGGTGCTGACGTTGGTGGCGCTCAGCGTGTTGATGGTGCCGGCATTGGCTGTCAGGTTGGTGGTGCTGACGTTGGTGGCACTCAGTGTGTTGATGGTGCCGGCGTTGGCCGTCAGGTTGGTGGTGCTGACGTTGGTGGCGCTCAGCGTGTTGATGGTGCCGGCGTTGGCTGTCAGATTGGTGGTGCTGACGTTGGTGGCACTCAGCGTGTTGATGGTGCCGGCGTTGGCCGTCAGGTTGGCAGTGCTGATGTCGGTGGCACTCAGTGTGTTGATGGTGCCGGCATTGGCCGTCAGGTTGGTAGTGCTGACATTGGTTGCGCTCAGCGTATTGACCGTGCCGTTGGAGGCCGACAGGTTGGTGGTGCTGACGTCGGTTGCACTCAACGTGTTGATCGTTCCATTGGAGGCTGACAGGTTGGTCGTGCTGACGTTGGTGGCGCTCAGCGTGTTGACCGTGCCGTTCGATGCCGTCAAGTTGGTCGTGCTGACGTTGGTGGATGTGAGCGTCGAGATGCTGCCGGTGTTCGACGTCAGGTTGGTCGTCAGGATGCTGGTCGAGGTCAGAGCCGTTGCCTGTATGTTGGTCGACGTCAGGCCGGTCGCCAGAATGTTGGTCGAGGTCAGCGACTGGACCGTGCCGTTGCCCGACGACAGGTTGCCGGTGGTCACGTTGCCGGCGCTGATCGTGCCGGCCGTGATGCTGGTCGAGCTCAGCGTGTTGATCGTGCCGGTGTTGGCCGTGATGCTGGTCGTGGCCAGGTTGTTGATCGTGCCGTTGGTCGCTGTCAGGTTGGTGGTGCTGACGTTGGTGGCGCTGACGCTGGCCGCAGTGACGGTGCCCGCGCTCAGGCTGGTCGAGGTGAGGTTGGTGGCAGTGGCCGAGGTGGCGCTGAGGCTTGCAGCGGTGAGGCTGGTGGTGCCGAGGGTGCCGATCGTGCCGTCGGCGGCTGTCAGGTTGGTGGTGCTGACGACGGTGGCGCTGACGCTGGCCGCAGTGACGGTGCCCACGCTGAGGCTGGTCGAGGTGAGGTTGGTGGCAGTGGCCGAGGTGGCACTCAGGCTTGCAGCGGTGAGGCTGGTGGTGCCGAGAGTGCTGATCGTGCCGTTGGCGGCTGTCAGGTTCGTGGTGCTGACATCGGTGGCGCTGATGCTGGCCGCAGTGACGGTGCCTGTGCTGAGGCTTGTAGCGCTGAGGCTTGCAGCGGTGAGGCTGGTAGTGCCGAGGGTGCTGATCGTGCCGTTGGCGGCTGTCAGGTTGGTGGTGCTGACGTCGGTGGCGCTGACGCTGGCCGCAGTGACGGTGCCGGCGCTGAGGCTTGCAGCGGTGAGGCTGGTAGTGCCGAGGGTGCTGATCGTGCCGTTGGCGGCTGTCAGGTTGGTGGTGCTGACATCGGTGGCGCTGATGCTCGCGGCAGTGACCGTGCCTGCGCTGAGGCTGGTCGAGGTGAGATTGGTGGCAGTGGCCGAGGTGGCACTCAGGCTTGCAGCGGTGAGGCTGGTGGTGCCGAGGGTGCTGATCGTGCCGTTGGCGGCTGTCAGGTTCGTGGTGCTGACGTCGGTGGCGGTGGCCGAGGCCGCACTGAGGCTGGTCGTGGTCACGCCGCCGGCACTGATGGCACCCGAGGTGATGCTGGTCGCGCTCAGTGTGTTGATCGTTCCGCTCGATGCCGTCACATCGACGGTGCTGAGCGTGTTGGTGCTGATGCCGCCGTTCGTCGCGACCAGGGCGCCGTCGTTGTTGGATCCGAAGAGCGGAACACCGGCAGGGTCGACAAGAACGTCCTCGCCACCAATCGTCACCTGCGCGTAAGCCACGGGCAGCGTCATCACATATCCCGCCCCCACCAATACAGAGGCAAGGATGCGGCTGATGCCCGCATGGCGCATGCCGTGCGAACTGCGGGTGGAAGAGGAGCGCTTGGGCGTGGTCATTTGGGCTTTTTTCCTGGATGAATCAGTGACGACTTCTCGACCCCGATGCGTGCTCGCAGCCTGGAAGCAGGGTTGGGTTTCATTGCGTTACCCAATGCAACCGATGCTAGGAATCGAGGTG
>Ga0068862_100005354_pt1 | contig 10749 bp, 10 predicted proteins | sample KBSSwiS52_FD_66598 | JGI IMG/M metagenome (GOLD analysis project Ga0068862, IMG submission 66598) | Switchgrass rhizosphere microbial communities from Kellogg Biological Station, Michigan, USA - KBS Switchgrass S5-2 | ecosystem: Host-associated > Plants > Roots > Rhizosphere > Soil ... | reverse complement strand
GAGGCCTTGAGCTAACCCGTACTAATTGCCCGTGCGGCTTGACCCTATAACCGTGAGCACCGAGAGGTGCCTCTTACGGAAATGGGCGCTTGGTCAGAATCGTTGTCCAGAGCCGGATGAACTCCGGTCCTTCACTTCTTCATTCTCATTTGCACTGGGTGCGTGCAGTGTCGCACTCAGCGCTCCCGTCTATGTGGCGGCCACAGCAGCTTGGAACCACGCCTTCCCATCCCGAACAGGACTGTGAAACGAGTTTGCGCCGATGATAGTGTGCATTGCGCACGCGAAAGTAGGTTACCGCCACGCCATCTTCAAACAGAAAACCCCGGGCTCGAGAGAGCGCCGGGGTTTTTTGTTTGGGGCGGCGGGCTGACACTTCGCCGCTCCGTCAGGCGAAATAAGCGAGCAGCCATCCCACCAGCGCCAGCGTGCCGATCGCAGCCATGAGAACGAAGTTGGTCCTGCGGCGGACCATCTTCATCGTTAGATCCTCGCGCTGCAGGAGGTTGCGGAACGCGGCGGTCCTGCTGCCGGGCTCCTCGTTTCGCGCTCGCGCCATGGGTCCACTATGCAACCGAAGGTGGTCGGCGCACAGGCCAAATGCAACGGATGAATCCCAAGGAATCACTTTGCTCGCCAGCCGCCGTCCACCACAAGGCTGTGGCCGTTGATATACGAGGCTTCCGGCGATGCGAGGAAGCACACTGCAGCGGCGATGTCCTCCACCGTGCCGCGTACCCCGACCGGAACGAGCGAGCGCACCTGGTCGTCGTTCACCGCTACGCCGCGATTGCTCATGTCCGGCACTCCGGGACCAAGGATCGCCTGCGAGTGCGGACGCAGGCCCGTCGGAATCGCGCCCGGGCAGACGCAGTTCACCCTTATGCCGCGAGCGCCGTAGGCGACTGCCATCTGGCGTGTTAGCCCCACGACGCCATGCTTGGCGGCGATGTACGCCGCGCCGCCGCCGGTGCCGTTCAGGCCGGCGACCGAAGCCATGTTGACGATGCGGCCGCGGCCGCGCGGCAGCATGTCGCGCAGCGCGCGCTTGCTGACAAGAAAGACGCCGGTGAGATCGATATCGATCACCTTGCGCCAGACCGCCTCGTCCATCTCCTCGACGTTGAAGTACCCATCGAGGATGCCGGCGTTGTTCACCAGCACTTCAATGGGCCCAAGGTCTGCAACCGCGGCGCTCACGGCCGCATCGACCTGCGCGCTCAGGCTGACGTCGGCGCGATAGGCGCGCGCCCCCGGGATCTGCGCCGCAGTCTCGCGCGCGCTTTTGTCATCCAAATCGACCGCCGCGACCGCGAAGCCGCGCTTGCCCAAGGCGAGCGCACACGCTCGGCCGATGCCTGATCCGGCTCCGGTGACGATGGCGAGTTCCTTATCCACATTTCCTCCGTGCTATCTGCGGTGCTTGCGCACTGCTTCGATCACTGCGGTGTGGTACGCGTCGGCGAAGCCGAGCGAGGCGGCTTCTTCCAGCAGCCGCTTGACCGCGCCCGCGGACTGCAGCTCGAGACCGGCGTCGCGCGCGAGCTCGAGCGCGTAGGTCACGTCCTTCAGCATGTAGCTGACCGGGAAGGCAAGCTCGGGATGCGACTCAGGCAAAAGCGACTTCATTCCGTGGTTGCGCAGCGCGAAGCTGTCGGCCGAGCCCTTGGCGAGCGCGTCAAAAAGCAGCCTCGGCTCCACCGCGCCGCCCGCCTTCGCCACTGCTAGCGCCTCGGCGAGTGCGGTGACGGTGGCGGAGAGCACCATGTTGTTGAGAAGCTTTACAGCCTGGCCCGCGCCCGGCGGACCGCAGTGCAGTACGTCGGTGCCCATCGTGCGGAGCAACGGCTCGATGCGGTGGTACAGGAAGGCGTCGGCGCCGACCATGAAGGCGAGGGTACCGTCGATCGCCGCTTGGCGCGTGCGCGCCACCGGCGCGTCCGCGAAATGCGCGCCGCGCTCGGTGAGCGTGGCGGCGAGCTCGCGCGCAAGGGCGACTGGCGCAGTGCTGCAGTCGACGATCGCCTGGCCGGCGCGCGCCGTGAGCGAGAGTTCATGCCCGACGGCGCGCACCTGCGGCGCGCCTGGCAGGGAAAGGAAGACGACGTCCGCCTGCGAAGCGAGCTGCGCGATGGAGTGCGCCTCGGCGACGCCGTCGACCGCGAGGCGCTTCAGAGGCTCGGGCCGCAGATCGTATGCCAGGACCTTGCCGCGCTGCCGGCGGGCGAGGTTACGGCACATGGGCTCGCCCATCACGCCCAGGCCGATGAAACCGACCTTGTCCATCGCTCCTCCCGGAGGAGGAGCTTATTGCAAAAGAATCAGACCGCGGGCATCCGGCATGCGCGCTGCAGAAAATTGATCACGCGCACAAGCACTGCGGGAGGGGTCTCGGTGTCTCCGTCCAGCCAGCTTCCAAGCTGTTTCTTCGGAACGTGCAGGTGACGCGCGAGCGCCTGGAGGCCGCCCGCGATGTCTAGCGCTTGCAGCAACGGATCAGGGTACATAGAGGCGCCAGCGCGGCGCGATGCTGTTGACGCTTGCCGTAACGTGCGGCGGACGAAACTGCCCGGGCTGCGCGCAAAGCAGGCAACCGGGACACGCTTTGGGCGTTCTCACCCTTCGGCGAGGATTCAGGGCGCTGCGTTTCATGACGAGATCCTGAAGGCAAAGCCTTCCCCTGCATATCGCGCTTGCCAGCGCTCGCATGTCGCGGCCGCCTGATTTCGATGGAGCCCCACGGCGACGGGGCTTCCCTTTCACGGAGGAGAGGCGTCTCCTCTCACTACTTGGGACGCAGCTTGACGACGAGCGACGCGGCGGTGACGGTCGACGCCCCAGGATTGCCCTGCAAGCTCGTTGTGACGGTGACCGAAGCGGACGCCTCATCGACGCTTGAAGCCACGAGCGAGAGCGTAGGGGTTTGATAGACCGGGCCGACGGCTTCCCGTTGACTGTCAGCGTCGTAGACGAGGATGTCTTGTCCCCCTGAACGCAGATCGACTGCCTTCCTGGTTGTACGTGATGGTGTCGATGACGTAGCCCTCCGGTGCGGCGACGACGACGGTGAACGTATCGGAGACGTTCGTCTGATGGCACGCGTCGTCCGGGCGCGCCAGGCCCGCACATGGCTGGCGCGGGTCGAGCAGAAGCTCGCCCGTTGAGCGACCTGCCTAGGCTGCCGGTCGTATCGGAGTCGAGCCGACGCCCCGCCGATCTCCGGGCTGGACGATCTGGTTGCGGACGAAGTGCAGGTGCTGGCGCAGCACGTAGAGCTGGTCGGCGAATGACGGGGGCAGCTTGACGGTGACGATCCGCCTCTCGATGTCGTCCAGCCGCTTGAGGAGTTCGGTGCGCTCCTCGGGCGTCGTCTGGCCGAAGGCAGCGCGCTCCAGGGCCATCAATTCGCCGTAGCGGCGATAGATGCGCTGGTTGATGCGCCACTTGTAGATCCAAGGCACGATCCGGAGGCTGGGGATCAGCAGCACTGCGAGCGGCACCAGCACAATGACCAGCCGGTCGACCAGGGTCGCCAGCCAGAAGGGCAGGTGCCTGTAGGCGAACGTCTTGCCGGATTTGTAGTAGCGGATCGCGTCTTCGCTTACCGGGTACTCGTGCTCGAGCGGCGCCGGGAACTCGCCCGCCTTCTGCAGCAGCGTGGCGCGGCCGTGCACCTCCTGCGCGGCCTGGATCAGCAGGTCCGAGAGCGCGGGATGCAGCCCTGGACGCGCCAGCAGCTCGACCGTCGGCGCGACCATCGTCATCGTCTGTGCCGGCGTGTTCTTGCCGAGGTCGAGCGAGCCCGGCGGCAGCTCGAGCTTGGTCAGGTAGCGGAAGCGCCGCACGTATCCGTCGCCCTGGACGAAGTCGAAGAGCCGCACGTTGCTCGTGTGGATCAGCTCGCGCATCGTCGCGGGCGTGGCCGAGTCGCCCATCAGGAAGATCGCATCGGCCTGCCCGTTGAGCAGCGCGTCCTCCGCGGGCTTGCCCTCGAGGTCGAGCAGCTTCGAGCGCCCGCCCGCCTCGATGCCGTTCGCCTTGAGGAGCGCCTCGGCGAGGACGCGCGCACCGCTTCCTTCGCGCCCGATGGCGATGCGCTTGCCGTCGAAGTCGGAGAGGAGCTTGATCGGCTGCGGCGCCCTGTAGAACACGAGGACCGGCACGTAGAAAACGCTGCCGAGCGACATGAGGTTGCTCGCGTCGCCGAGGCCCGCGATCCCACCCTGCACGAACCCGACGTCGACCTTGAAGCCTGGATCGCTCAGGCGCTTGAGATTCTCGAGCGAGCCCTGGGACGGAAGAATCTTGAGCGTCACGCCCTGCCTGGCGAGGATCTTCGCGTAGCGTCCTGCATGTACCTGGAACATGCTGCCGTCCGCGCCGCTCGTCATCACGATCGTGGTCGGCGGCGCCGGGTTCACGAAATGCAGCGTGACCCACAGCACCACGATCAGCAGGAGCACGAACGGCACCAGCGTCAGCGTCGCGTCGCGCCATGAGACGGCAGAAATGCGAAAGCGAGGCACCAACACGCTTTCGATTCTACGCCGCGGGTCGCTGGCCGCAGGCGAGGGCTAGCGGAAGCCTTCGGCACGGGACCGGGCAAGCTTCAGGCCCGTTCGGGTAGACTTTCCCGCTCCTCACAGGGGGCGCTTCATGATCGCGCGTCTGGTCGCTTCTCTTCTCGTCGCCTCGGCTCTGCTTCCGGCGCTTGCCGCTGCGCAGGCGTATCCCGCGAAGCCCGTGAAGATCATCGTCCCCGCCCAGCCCGGCGGCGGGCTCGACCTGACCGGACGGACCGTCGGAGCCGAGCTGGGCCGCGCGCTGGGGCAGTCGTTCATCGTCGAGAACGTCGGCGGCGCAGGCGGCTCGATCGCGGCGATGGCGACGAAGCGCGCCGCGCCCGACGGCTACACGCTGATGGTGGGCTACGTCGGCACCCACGGCACCAACCCCGCGGTGCGCAAGCTCCAGTACGACGCGGTGCACGACTTCACCCCGATCGCGATGGTCGGCGGTACGCCCAACATCCTGGTGGTGACGCCTTCTGTGCCGGCGTCGGACCTCAAGGGCTTCGTCGACTACGCAAAGAAAAATCCGGCCAAGCTCAACTGGGGCACCGGCGGCATCGGCCTGCTGAACCACCTCGCTCTCGAACAGTTCAGGGGCGCGGCGAACCTCGAAGGCGCTGTCTATGTGCACTACAAGGGCATCGGCCCCGCGATCACCGACATGCTCGGCGGCCAGATCAACGTGCTCATGCCCGGCCTCGCCGCGGCGCTGCCGCACATCCGCGCAGGCAAGCTCAAGCCTCTCGCCGTGACCGGGCTCAAGCGCAACCCGCTTCTGCCCGGCGTGCCGACCTTCGAGGAAGCAGGTTACAAGGGCTTCGACGGCGTGCAGTGGTACGGCATCGTCGGCCCGGCGAAGCTGCCGCCCGAGGTCACGCAGAAGCTGAACGCCGAGATCAACAAGGCTCTTTCGGCGCCCGCGCTGCGCGAGCGCCTGGCGAGCGAAGCGATGGAAATCATGCCGATGACCCCGGAGCAGTTCGGCCAGTTCATGAAAGCCGACATCGCGCACTGGTCGGCGCTCGCGCGCGAGCGCAACATCCACCTCGAAGACTAGTGGAGGAGACCGTGGACAAGCCCCGGGTGCTGATCGTCGACGACTCGAAGGCGGTGCGTAGTGCGGTCGCGAAGGTGATCCGCAGCTTCTTCGACACCTGCGAAGCGGTCGACGGCGAGGCGGGCTGGGCCGAGATCGAGCGCGACCCGAGCATCGCGGTGGTGATCTCGGATCTGGGCATGCCCCGTCTCGACGGCTTCGGGCTGTTGCAGCGCATCCGCAGCTCGACTTCGCCGCGCATCCGCGAGCTGCCGTTCCTCGTCCTCTCCGGCAACGAGGACGATGCGACGCGCAGGCGCGCCCGCGACCAGGGCGCCAACGACTTCATCAACAAGTCGATCAGGGGTGTGGAGGCCGTAGCCCGCATCGATAACCTGCTGCGCCTGGTCCAGGCGAAGCACGATCTCGAGGCGAGCCACCAGGCTTTCAAGGTCGACGACGACGAGCAGATGTGGGACCGGCTCACCGGCGCCTTCACCTCCGCGTACTTGCTGAGCGAGGGCGCCAAGCATTTCGCGACCGCGCGCGGACAGGGTACGCCCTTGTCGGCGGTCAGCCTGCGCATCGACAACTACGCCGAGATCGAGGCGAAATTCGGGAAGGCCGCTGCCGGCCAGCTGCTCGGGCGCCTGGTCAAGCTGCTCCAGGGCATGCTGCGCGCCGAGGATGCGATGGGCCGTACGGGCGAGGCGCTATTTTCGGTGCTGCTGCCCGGAACCTCCGCGGAGCAGGCCGTCGCCGTCGCGCAGCGCCTGCGGCAGCGCCTCGACAGCGCGCGCATTACCCACGGCGCCGAGGCAGTGGGTATCCAGACCAGCCTCGGCGTCGCCGCGCTCGGAAACGACAACGTTGCCTCGGTCGAGGAGCTCCTCAAGGTCTCTGCCGGGCGCCTGCAGCGGGTGGTGGCAAAAGCCGAGGCGCACCGCACAGGGGCACGGGAAAATCTTGCTGCGACGCAGCCGGGCCGCGCCCCGGTTAGCGTGGCGGCTGCGCTGCAGATCCTCGAGCGCGCAAGCGCCGAGCGCCCGTCGGAACTGCTGGATAGCCTCGGCCCGCTCGTCAAGGCGACCTGCGCCCGCGTCGGCATCGACCTCCAGGAATACCTCTTCCTCCTGCAGTCGCGATAGCGCGCCGTCGGTAGCGGTCAGGGGGAAATCGAAAACGAGAGGCGCTTCTCTCCGGCAATGGCGCGCCGCAGTTCGTCCCAATGCTGCAGCACAATGATGCAGGTTCTTCGGTTGCAGACCGGCAAGCCGTCGACATGGATGCCGCTGCTGCGCGTTCCGACGTACAGAGCCGTGGCGGCATGCGAATGGAAGGCGTCGCCAGCCTCGGGGAAATCGCGGGCTTCCAGGGCGACCCGGCGGGTCACCGTCGCCCCGCGGTCGAGCTCGCCGCCAGGGAGCTCGAAGGCGTGGTCCCAGAGCGTGACCTTGCCGGGACGCAGTTCCTGTATCTTCTCCCACGCCAGAATTCTGGTGTGGTCGCGATAAACGGGCACGCGAAACGCCTGCCCGGAGGCAGTTGCCTCGAGCAGCCCGCGCCGCGGATAGAACGTGAGAATCGCAGCCATCGTCCGTTGCCTCCCACAGTCCATTCTGCAGCATCCGGGATCAGGAGGGTTTGAATGTCTTCCGCCGATATCACTGGCCGGCTGGCGCGCTACATGGTCGAGGCCCGAAGCCGGACTCTGCCGACCGAAGTGGCGCGCGAGGCCAGGCATCGCATTCTCGACACGCTGGCCGCGATGGTGTCCGGGGCGCGCCTCAAGCCCGGAGAGATGGCGATCCGATACGCGCGGGCGCAGGGAGGAGTGGCGGAAGCGACGGTCGTCGCTACCGATCTCAGGACCACGGCCGTCAACGCGGCGCTGGCGAACGGCATGTTCGCCCACGCGGACGAAACGGATGACTTCGAGCCCGTGACCAAGGCGCACCCCGGCTCGGCCGTGGTGCCCGCAGCCCTCGCCATGGCCGAGCGCGAGGGTAGCTCGGGTCTAGCGCTGCTGCACGCGGTCGCGCTCGGCTACGACCTCTGCTGCCGTTTTCTCCTCGCGCTCGGACCCGACCTCGTGCGCGGCTCGCACCGCAGCGCGGAGGGCACCAGCTCCACCATGGGAGCCGTGGGCTCGGCAGCCGCGCTCGCACGGCTGGACGAGAAGGCCATGCGGCACGCGCTCTCCTACGCCGCCCAGCAGGTCTCGGGCGTCTGGAGCTGGGTGCGCGACGCCGAGCACGTGGAGAAGGCCTTCGACTTTTCGGGCATGGGTGCACGCAACGGCGTCACCGCGGCAATCATGGCGCAGATGGGCTTCAGCGGCGTGCGGGATGTCCTCGACGGCGAGCACAACGCGCTCGTTGCTCTGTCGAGCGACCCGAAGCCGGAAGAAATGGTTGCGGAACTGGGGAGCCGCTACTTCGTGACCGAGACCGCAATCAAGCCCTATTCGGTGGGCTACCCGATTCAGGCGCCCCTCGACGCATTCCTCAGGCTCCATCGCGAGCACGCGCTCACGACGGACAACGTGGAGCGTATCGTCGTGCGGCTCCCGGAAGACGGCGCTCGCGTCGTCGACGACCGCGCCATGCCCGACGTCAACTGCCAGCACATCATTGCACTTGCTTTGGTGGACGGCACGGTCTCGTTCGAGGGCAGCCACTCCTACGAACGGATGAAGGATCCGGAAGTGCGCGCCGTGAAGGCGCGCGTGCGCCTCATCGGGGATCGGACTCTCATGGATCGCGCTGCGCCGCGGAGCGGCCTGGTCGAGGTGACGCTCAAGGACGGGCGCAGCGTCAGCCACTTCACGCGGCACGCCCCGGGCACCAGGGAAAATCCGCTGGACACCGAAAGCGTGAACGCCAAGGCGCGCCTGCTGATGGCGCCCGTTCTGGGCGCGGCGAAGACCGACGAGGTGATCCGGCGCGTGAACGCCCTGGAAGAGCTCTCCGATCTGCGCGCATTACGCCCATTCCTCGCGCACGCGACCGCGTAGCGTTTCGTAGAGCGATTCGAGCAGCGGAAATTTGTCGCCCCTCGGCGACAAGCGACAAATTTGTCGGCAGCTTTTGGCATTTCAGTCATCTACTCTTGCGAAAATACCGGCCGGGCCAAGCAACTTTGGCCTAACGCTGCTCCAAGAAAAATCTTCACAATCCCTGACACCAACACAAACGGCTGCCGCTACGTGCGTCCACCAAACCAACGTCAATCAAGGATGACTGCGCGCTATGGCGCACCGCTAGCTTTGGCGTGCGCGTTGAGTCTCGTCGCGTGTGGCGGTGGTAGTGACAGCGGCGGCGGTGGACAACCCGTCGCAGGATCGCCACCGGCGCCCACTCCGACGCCGACGCCCACTCCTACTCCGACGCCGACGCCGACACCCACTCCGACGCCGACCCCTACTCCGACGCCGACGCCTACGCCGACACCTACTCCGGCGCCGACGGTTTCGCTGACCGCAGCGCCCACCACCGTGGCACAGGGCGGTTCGACGCAGCTCACCTGGTCTTCGACCAATGCTTCGAGCTGTTCCGCCACTGGCGCATGGTCGGGCGCCAAGGCCACTTCAGGCAACCAGACGATCAATTCCATTCTGGCCGCGAGCACGTATACGCTGACCTGCACCGGCAGCGGGGGAAGCACGGCGCGTTCCGCGACCGTGAACGTGACTGGAGGAGCAGCCGGCGTGAGCGGCGCGGTGGACAGCAGCCTGCGCGATCGCCACCAGGAGAGCGGCAACCTGGTGTACGCGTTCGCCGGATTCAATACCACCTCGGGCACCCCGATCGCCACGACACCGGTCGTACAGGATGCCGGTGCATGCACGTTCCGCTACGCTCTTTCGGGCCTGCCTGCCGGCAGTTACACCATAGCGCTCACGAGCGACGGCGGCACGACCTTCAAGCGAAGTGCGAATGTGACCGTGGCAGGCGCAACCGCGCCGCAGGATTTCCCGGCGTCGCGCATCATCCGCGTCGGCCCGGGGCGGCCGTTCACCGATCCGAGCCAAGTCAGCGGCCTGGTGAGCGGCGACGTGGTCGAGATCGATGCCGGCACATACAACGGCCCCGCCGTAACGTGGTCAGCGAGCAACATTACCCTGCGCGGTATCGGCGGACGTGCGCACATGGTCGCCCCGGCGACCATCTCCAACGGCAAGGCGATCTGGGTGACGGCGGGGACCAACATTGCGGTGGAGAACGTCGAATTTTCCGGCGCGGCCGTACCGGACAAGAACGGCGCCGGCATTCGTGCCGACGGCCAGGATCTCGCCGTCTGCGGGAGCTATTTCCACGACAACGAGAATGGCGTGCTCGGCGGCGGCGGGAGAGTGCTGATCGAGTACAGCGAATTTGCGCGCAACGGCGGCTGTGTAACCGGGTTCGGGTGCGCGCACAACATGTACATCGACGCCGCCCGCTTCACGCTGCGCTACAGCTATTCGCATCACGCGAGCATCGGCCACCTCGTGAAGAGCCGCTCGCGGGAGAACTACATTCTCTACAACCGCATCATGGACGAGGCCGACGGCACGTCGAGCTACACCATCGACCTGCCGAACGGCGGCCTTTCCTACGTGATCGGGAATCTGCTGCAGCAAGGCCCGAACACCGACAACCCGACGATCCTGATCTACGGCGAGGAGGGCGCCACCAACCCCAGCCAGACGCTTTACGTCGTGAACAATACATTCGTGAACGACCGGGGCTCGGGCACGTTCGTGGAGCTCTCGGGTGGCACTGTCGCCACCTTGCAGAACAACCTGTTCGTGGGCGGCGGCAGCGTGGTCAGCGGCACGGCGACGCAAGTGACCAACCTGCCGACCAGCACGCCGAACTTCGTCAATCGAGCGGCGTTCGACTATCGTCCTACCGCGACGACGCCGGGCATCGACCAGGGGACGGCGCCGGGACTCGGCGGCGCGTTCGATCTGACGCCGGTGTTCCAGTACGTGCATCCCACCAACCGGCAGACACGTCCGACCCGCAACGCCATCGACATCGGCGCGTACGAGTTCGTCCCCTAGCGCGTCCGGCCCGCGCCTGATGCTGCGGGGTTAGGGCGTACCATTGCGTCACCCGGAGGAGGGATGACGCGCCGCAAGGATCTCGGAATCGC
>Ga0068862_100005353_pt1 | contig 10750 bp, 8 predicted proteins | sample KBSSwiS52_FD_66598 | JGI IMG/M metagenome (GOLD analysis project Ga0068862, IMG submission 66598) | Switchgrass rhizosphere microbial communities from Kellogg Biological Station, Michigan, USA - KBS Switchgrass S5-2 | ecosystem: Host-associated > Plants > Roots > Rhizosphere > Soil ... | reverse complement strand
TGTTCGTGTAAGTTCCAGTTACTTTCACCCTGGCGATCGATGAAGTTGTCCCACCACTGAGAGTTTTGGCTGGGCCGGAAAATGTGTGGGTCGACACGTCAGAAGTTGTGAATGTGCTTGCGTTGTTCGTGAAGTTGTTTTGAAAGTTGTAGGTATTGTTGGCGCCATTTCCGGTGGTGGGCTCGGTCCATACGGCACCGTTATTGAGGGTCACCGGACCAGTAAATACCATGGCACGCGCAGTTATACTGGTGGAGCTGAAGTTGATGGCCCCACTAATGGAGGTGGTCCCATTCACCGTGAAGGCCCGCGACATATTAACGGTCCCGCCGCTGTTGATGGTGAGGGAGGAAGCCGTATAAGCACCGTTCCCGGCGCCATTGACAATCCCACCATTGTTGACCGTCAGGGTCCCGAAAATGGTATCGTCCGCAGAGGTAAGGGTGCCAGCAACGGTTAGTGTGCTAAAAACAGTACCCGGCTGGGAAACGGTCAGCGTGCCACCAGAATTGACGGTCACTGTGCCTGTTTGATTTACTGCATTGGCCGCAATCGTCACGGTGTGACTGCTGGCGATCGTAACGTTATCCGCCGGACCCACGCCCTGTACGTTATAAGCGATATTTGTACGATTTGTTCCGGGTACATTCGCCAAGGTCAGAGCGGTGTCGCTTGTGATGGAGGCAACGGTCCCAATCTGAACGTTACCTGCCGTCTTGATAATATTGCCGACGCTAAGCTCAGTGAGGAATGCAGTTCCAGAACCAACCACATTTGTACTCCCCGTCGTGACTGTGATCGTGCCTGAGCGAGGTGTATTTGGCCAGGCAGTTGCCTCCCACGTACCAGACTTTTCGCTGGTAATATTGAGGCTTGCCGCACCTGCCGGAATCACCGGCAAGGCTGCGAACAGCATCATCGCGATCACAAAGATCGAAGCTGTTCTATTGATGAAAGTTTTTGCGTTCATAGTTCTCCATAGTTTTGATAGATACGGAAGGATTGATCCTTCGCCCGACGAATGAATGAGAAGTAACTGAGTTATTTTTTCGAGAATCTCCGCCAGCTCAGAGTCAAGGCGGGTTCGGCCTTTTGAACATCTACATCCAAATTAACGAGTACCACATTAGCTTGCTACATTCAAGACCAGTTTTATCGCTTTTGGTTACAAGTTTTTACAGTAGATAAAATATGAAATAGGTTGCAAAAGCAGAACAAAATTCAACTGTTTGGTACGGGTCGGGAAATCGAAGGATAGTCTGGCTGATTTTCAGGTTGGAAATGTTATTGTTTCTTTAGCTACCCATCAAAACCAGCCATCTGGAAATCGTCCGCTGGAAGGCAAGAGAACAGGAATTCAGTTATAATGTTGCGTGCCACCCCAGCTTCGCTAGGGCGCTTCACGCCGAATCAGACCGCATTCCCACATCACTGCGTGCCCGAATACAGCGGCACGTATGTTTCGACCCACTAAGCACATCTTTCCATATTAAGCGGAAGCGAAACGCTGTGTTCCCTATCGCTTCCATGTCCCTTTATTTTGGCATCCCAGCTAACGTATTAGCCTTTGAAATTCCAAACCACTTTTCCTGAGGAGGATGAGATGTACCAGTCAAAACGAAGTATCTTGGCAATTCTAGTTTCTCTCGCGCTTGTGATTTTGACAGCGTGCGGCGCGCCGGCGCCAACGGCTGCTCCTGCAGCTCCGCAAGCCACTGAGGCGCCAACGGAAGCCCCGGCTGCGACGGAGGCACCGACAGAGGCGCCCGCTGCGACGGAGGCACCGATCAGCGTAGAGAATACACTGACGATCGATAGCAATATCGATGACCTGATCACGCTGGACCCCGCTGTCGTTTATGAATACAGCGGTATCCTGATCGCTCACAATGTGTACCAGACTCTCGTCACGTTTGTGGGCTCTGACCTGCAAACCATCAAGCCCAGCCTGGCCGACACGTGGGATACCAAGGACGCCGACGACCATTGGGAGTTGACGTTTAAGCTCCACCCCGGTAACAAGTTTGCCAGCGGCAACCCCATCACCGCCGATGATGTGGTGTATTCGTTCAATCGGGTACTGACGATCAACGGCTCCCCGGCCTTCCTGTTTACCGATGTGGCCGGACTCACCGCCGAGAGCGTCACAGCAGTTGACCCCGAGACAGTCCAGATCAACCTGCCCAAGACTGCCAGCCCGTCCGCATTCCTGGCGGTGCTGACCAACACCGTCGCCAGCGTGGTAGATTCCAAGGAAGTGATGGCGAATGAGGGTAGCGACAATGGCGCGACCTGGCTGCTCGATCATTCCGCCGGAAGTGGGGCGTACGTAGTGGACCACTGGACCAAGGATGTCGAGGTGCTGCTCACGGCCAACTCAAACTTTAGTCCCAAGCCAGCCCTTGGTTCGATCCTGATCAGTCACGTGCCGGAATCCGCCAACCAACTCACGGCCCTGCAAAAGGGCGATGCCGACATTGCCTTGAATTTGACCGCCGAGCAATTGGCCACCCTCAGTGGGGATGCGACCAGCGTCAAAGGTGCCGACCTGCGCCTGTTCTACCTGGGCATGAACGTCGCCAAGCCGCCATTGGATAAAGTGGAAGTGCGCGAGGCGCTGCGCATGGCAATCGACTATGACGGCATTGTCAACGACCTGCTCTCGGGCAATGCCCAGAAGGTGCAGACCGTTATCCCCTCACCCATGTTTGGCTACAACAGCGATGCGCCCTTCCAGCAGGATATTGAAGGCGCCAAGGCTCAGCTCGAAAAGGCCGGAGTCAGTGACGTGAGCCTCGAAATGTTGATCCCGGATGGCGCTGCGCCCGGTGGCGTGCAGTGGTCTGACCTGGCTGCCAAGCTCCAGTCGGATTGGGACCAGGCTGGGATAAAGGTCACGATCAAGCAGGTCTCCTTTGCCGAGCTGCTGGATGCGTACCGGGCCCAGGGAGCGGAGTTGGCGTTGCTCTACTGGGGTCCCGATTTTGCTGACCCCGACACGAATGTGACACCCTTTACCAACTTCGAAGCCCACTCCATTGCCTGGCGTAATTCGTGGAATGATCCCATCGGGACCAAGTCTCATGATGCGGCGCTGATGACAGATCCCACGGAACGCGAGGCCGCCTACAAGGAGATCACCGAGTACGTGCTGCACAACGGTCCCTATGCTGTCCTGTACCAGCCTGCCGCCCTGTTTGGCGTCCGCAACACGGTCCAGGGCTTTGAGTGGAACCCAATGGGCTTTGCGGACTTCTGGTCTATCACGAAGATTGGATAGTTCGCTTCTACTTTTTTAAGAAACACAATTCGCCTTGGGACGCTGCGCCAGCGCGCACGATTTGCTACACCGCATGATTTGCTATGAAATGCCAAGCATTTCAAAAATCACGTACGGTGCCAGTGAGCAAACCGAGGCGAGGTTGCTCCTGGCAACCATTGAAAAAACGCTAACTTTTCGTCATTGCGAGCCGCGCGAGATGCGGCGAAGCAACCCCATAATTGATTGTGAGACACTTGCACCTGGTGCCAGTGCAGGTGTTGCTTCGGGCGGACGGCTTTGCCGCAGCGCCCTCGCAATGACGGAAGTTTCTTTTCAAGAAACGTTCCGCCTACCATGCCTCTCCTCTCTTACCTGCTCCGACGTTTAGTAGGCTTCGCAGCCGTGTTGGTCGGCGTTTCGATCATCACATTCGGCTTGTCACACCTTGTGCCCGCCGACCCGGCCATCGTGGCGCTGGGTGACCACGCCACCGATGCGCAGATTGAGGCCTTCCGCGAGAAATACGGGCTGAACAAACCCGTCCCTGAGCAATATTTGATCTATGTCACCGGACTGCTACGGGGCGACCTGGGGATCAGCCTGCGCACCCGGCGGCCAGTGGCTGCCGATCTGCGCAGTTTCTTTCCAGCGACGTTCGAGCTATCGCTGACTGCCTTAGTCCTTTCCATTCTCATTGGAATCCCGGCCGGGGTCGTCTCGGCGACGGCCCGCAATCGTCTGCCCGACCATATCGTGCGGATCGTTTCCCTGATCGGGGGATCTGTGCCTATTTTCTGGCTGGGCTTGATCCTGATCGGTTTCTTCTATGGGCGCCTCGGCTGGCTTCCAGGCGGCGCTCGCATCGACAAGTTCATTCCGCCCCCGCCGATGATCACTGGCTTGTTCACAGTCGATAGCCTCCTGGCCGGGAACTATAAAGCCTTTTGGAGCAGCGTCCATCACCTGATCCTACCGGCGCTGGCGTTGGGCTATTTCTCCACGGCGATCATCGCCCGCATGATGCGCTCGAGCATGCTCGAGGTGCTCAACCAGGCCTATGTGCTGGCGGCCCGGGCCAAGGGCTTGCGCCAGTGGCGGGTGACGTGGCGTCACGCGGCTCGCAATGCGCTGATTCCCACGGTGACGACGATTGGCGTGACCTTTGGCAGTCTACTCTCGGGCGCCGTGCTGACCGAGACCATTTTTAGTTGGCCGGGGTTGGGGCGCTATGCCACCAACTCGGCAATCAACCTCGACTTCCCAGCCGTGATGGGGGTGACCCTGCTCGCGGCTCTGGTGTACACGATCACCAATCTGATCGTGGACATGGGTTATCACTGGCTCGACCCACGGATTCGCAATGGCTGAGATCACCGTCACCACTGTCCAACCCCGCCGTCCCGCCTGGCGGCGCAGCCCGTTGGCCATGGTCGGCTTGACGTTAATCGTCCTGTTGGCGCTGATTGCGTTATTGGCTCCGCTGATCGCGCCGGCCAATCCCCTCAAGCAGGTTCTATCCACTCGACTGAAGCCGCCCTCGGCAGAACACTGGCTGGGCACAGATCAACTCGGCCGGGATGTCCTCAGCCGGATGATCTATGGCGCCCGCATCTCGCTGGTGATCGGGATCGTGGTTGTGGGCCTGGCGGCCAGCGTTGGCACGTTCGTCGGGGTTGTGGCGGGTTATTTCGGCGGCTGGCTGGACGAGGGTCTCATGCGCCTGACCGATGTCTTCTTCGCGTTCCCCGCCCTTATTTTGGCGATGGCCATCTCAGGTGCGCTCGGTCCCAGCCTGACCAATGCCATGATCGCTATTGCCGTGGTCAGTTGGCCAGTTTACGCCCGGCTGGTGCGGGCGCAGGTGCTATCACTGCGCGAGCGCGAATATGTGGAGGCGGCTCGCGGGCTTGGAGCCTCGGCCGAGCGGATCGTGTGGCAGCACATCCTGCCCAACACCCTGGCACCCCTGCTGGTACAAGCCAGCTTCGACATGGGCGGCGCGATCCTATCGGCCGCCGGATTGAGTTTCATCGGGTTCGGCACGCAACCTCCCACTCCGGAATGGGGCGTCATGATCAGCGATGGCCGCAACTATATCGCCACGCAGCCCTGGCTGTCGCTCTTTCCAGGGCTGGCCATCCTGTTCACTGTGGCTGCCTTTAACCTGATTGGGGATGGACTGCGCGATGCCCTTGATCCACGTTTGCGTGGAACCGGGTAGTATTCTAAAACAGGCTGTCCTTCATACATATCTTGCCTAACACCTCGCCGGACTGAATATAGCCCGGCGAGTTTTGTTTTGGAGGCAAATTTATCAATGCCAGCGAGGCGTTTTCTTGGGCGCCCAAGGAAGAGCAAATGTAATATTGAGTGGGATATTCTGTTCAAAATAGGGAAATGAGCAATCCACAGCATAACCGGCAATAGTATAACGATAAAAATAGTACCTTGACAGTCATAGTAATACATTGTATACTGTACCTATGGATAAGTCACTAACCCCCAACAAAATCTCCTCGGACCTGCTTAGAGGTCATACCGATACTATCATCCTGAAACTACTGCTGAGCGGTGACAAATATGGGTATGAGATCTCGAAGCTGATCCACGCCAACTCCTCGGGTGAATATGAACTCAAGGAGGCGACCATGTACTCAAGCCTGAAAAGGCTGGAGAGTGACGGTAATATAACTTCCTATTGGGGTGACGAAACCCAGGGCGGCAGAAGGAAGTATTACCGGATCACCGAAAGAGGGCAAAAGGTCTATTCGGAAAACAAAGACAACTGGGAATACGCCAAGCGCGTGCTCGATAACTTATTATAAGGAGATGTGACATTATGAACGAGAAAATAAGCCAATATTTGAACGGCGTTTTTGCACCTTACGATGGAGTAAAAAGCGTCGCCGAACTAAAGGTTGACCTGCTCTCCGACTTGCAGGAGCGGTTCCGTGAACTCAAAGCCGAGGGCAAGGACGATGAAACAGCCTTCGAGATGACCATCGATAGCATCGGCGACATTGAGCAAACGGTACAGGAGGTGGCTAATCTCTCCCGCTCACTGGAGCGGCAGGTGCTGACAAACTTTAGCGCGAGTAACCTGCCCGAGAGTGATTTTGCAGGTGTCACCGCGCGTAAAGGAAAATTTGAAGCCAGCGCGCTGCGCGGCTCCAACTTTGCGGGCGCGGACCTGACCGGCAGCTCGTTTAAGGCCAGCGATATGCGTGAAGTTAATTTTGACGGCACAAATCTGACCGACTGCAGCCTGTACGTCAGTGACCTTACGGGCGCGAGCTTCAACAAAACCATTCTTCTACGCACCGAATTCAGCACGTCCGATCTGACCGGGGCAAAATTCATCGACGTAAAACTGGTCGACACAAAGCTGAACATGACCGACCTTACGAAGACAGTCTTTGAGAACTGTACCTTTAACGGTGTGGACTTCAAATACTGTGACATGCGAGGGCTATGCCTGGATGGATTTTCCTTCATTGGTGTCAAGTTTGACAATACGTCGCTGAACGAAGCAACGTTTAAGGGCGCGACCCTTAGAAATGTGTCCTTCCTTGCACCGTTTACCTGGTCTACCTGGTCTAAGAAACACCTCCGCGCCCTCAAAACCATCAACTTTGACGGCGCGATGATGGATAAATTGACCTATGCCGCGCTCAAAGGTTTGGGCGTCGATTTGTCAAAAGTTACTGTTATATAAGGAAAGGAACGAATATGCTAAACACAGCCATCCAGGTGAAAGGGCTGCAAAAGTCCTACAAGCAGCTTCATGTACTAAAGAGTGTGGATCTTGAAGTGAAAAAAGGCAGTATTTTTGCCCTGCTAGGCTCGAACGGCGCGGGCAAGACTACGATTGTCAAGATCCTCACCACGCTGCTGAAACAGGACGGCGGAACCGCCGCCGTAAACGGATTCGACGTTACGTCAAAGCCCGACGATGTGCGGCAGTCGATCAGCCTTACCGGGCAATTCGCGGCCGTGGACGAAATTCTGACAGGGCGGGAAAATCTGGTCATGATCGCCAGGCTGCGGCACCTCAAAGATCCACGTCAGGTTACGGATGATCTGCTGAAACGCTTCGGCCTGAGCGAGGCTGCCGATCGCAGAGTTTCCACCTATTCGGGCGGAATGCGCCGCAGGCTCGACATCGCCATGAGCCTCGTGGGGAAACCGGATGTTATTTTCCTCGATGAGCCAACCACCGGGCTTGACCCCGAGGCGCGCCTCGAGGTTTGGAAGACTGTCAAAGAGCTGGCTACGAATGGCACGACGGTATTCCTGACCACGCAGTATTTGGACGAGGCTGAACAGCTTGCTGATCGAATTGCCATTCTGCATGAGGGCAGGATCATCGCCAACGGCACGCTCGCGGAATTGAAAAAGCTGTTCCCGCCCGCAAAGGTGGAGTATGTTGAAAAACAGCCAACGTTGGAGGATATATTCCTCGCCATCATCGGCAAGAAGGAGAAAAAATAAATGGACACGGTAAACAAACATTTCTTGAGCGACATGGGCGTCATGCTTGAACGTTCCATGCGCCATATTTTCCGCAGTCTGGACACCATCATCACGGTCACGATCATGCCGATTATGTTTATGCTGTTGTTCGTCTATGTGTTCGGCGGCGCCATTCAAACCGGCACGGATAACTATGTAAATTATCTGCTGCCCGGCATCCTGCTGATTGCAATTGCAAGCGGCATCGCCTATACATCGTACCGTCTGTTTATGGATATGCAAAGCGGCATCTTCGAACGGTTCCACTCCATGCCGATTGCGCGTTCGACTGCGCTGTGGGGGCATGTGCTGACCTCCCTGGTATCCAATGCGATTTCGGTCCTCGTCATCATTCTCGTAGCGCTCCTGATGGGCTTCCGCTCGTCGGCAGGCGTATTGCCATGGCTTGCCGTGGCCGGCATCCTCGCCCTGTTTACGCTGGCCTTGACATGGATCGCGGCGATTGCCGGCCTGTCGGCAACATCGGTGGACGGCGCAGGTGCCTTTGCCTATCCGATTATCTTCCTGCCGTTTATCAGTTCGGCGTTCGTGCCCACCGAATCGATGCCGGGGCCCGTTCGCGCCTTTGCCGAAAACCAGCCAGTCACCTTCATCGTAGATGCGATACGTTCTCTACTCGCGGGGCAGCCTGTTGGTAATGACATCTGGGTTGCTCTGGCGTGGTGTGTTGGGATCATGCTCGTAGCTTATGTCTTTGCGATGCGGGTATATAAAAAGCGGGTGTGAAAAGGACAGCATTTTCTGTATGGAATACCAGTGAAGGCCGTCCTGAAGCACATATATAATTCCTATTGAACCCCTGGCCGAGCTTGTTTTGGGCCAGGGGTTTCCCTATTAAATGAACTCCTTCCCGGTCGACAAAAAACACCCGGAACCATATGAAACCCTATAGTCAGATCCACAATGGAGGAGCCATATAATTCTGTTAATCGATGATAATATTGGCTCTATGGTCGATGCCACTTTTCCCGCCAGGGTGACATCGTCCCTTTAAATTACAAGACAGTGAAGAATGCCAGAGAATACCCCTCACGTCGAGGCGGTCTGTCAACCGGGCATGTAGATTCAGCGATTTGGCGCATCTGTAGCTGGATGCTTGCGCCTAAAACCGCCTCGTCGAATTACGGGTTGATTTGCTGGGCCGTTTAGGACATGCATCTACTTTCTATTCCTTGCATCGCAATGGCTGCAGTTAATTTTTATGTGGGGGCCTACTACCTGTTTTTCTACTTAAAGAGACCTCAGGTCCGTGAACATCTTCCCTTTGCCTTGCTTTGTCTAAGCGTCGCCTTGTACGATATTTTTTCTGCGGGTCTTTATAATTCGCTCTCCACTCGTGAGGGGGTTTTCTGGCAAAGACTGCAACTCGATACCGTCATTGCGATTTCCATATTCCTGATCTGGTTCACTGGCGTTTTCACAGAGCAAACAGGGAATCGGATCGTCCGTTTCTCCATTGTCTGGTTCGTGGCGATTTTACTGATTTTATTGATCGGCAATCCTGAACTTTCCTTGTCTGCAACAAATCCGTCTATAAAGCATATTGATGTCTTCAACCTGGTCAAGATCACATACTATGAGGGCACGGTCGGACTCATTTACCAGATCGAGATCCTATCGGCGGTTTTCGCCTATGTTTATCTCTGTTATCTATTCATCCGCCACTATCAACGAACTCATTATCGGACCCTCATCCTTATCCTCTCCTGCCAGATTATCTATTTCTTCGGAGTGGTAAACGATTCGCTGGTCGCCACACAGGTTTACTCTTTTATCTACCTCAGTGAATATACCTTCTTCTTTATTGTGCTTGCCATGGCGTATACATTGCTGGACAGGTTCATGAATTTACATACGGCCTTTGAAGAGTTGAATGTTACTCTTGAACATAAAGTCAGCGAAAGGACAAGTGAAATCAGGCAACTAAATGAGGAACTCAAGCATCTCGCAGAAAGAGATGGTTTGACAGGCATCTACAACCGAAGATTCTTTGACGAATACCTCGATATTGAAATGAAGCGGGTAAGAAGCTATCTGGAACACAGACCCCAGCTTTTGCCGAACCGGGGAAATGAGATGAACTTCGGGCTCGCGTTTTTCGATATTGATCATTTTAAACATATCAACGACCAGTATGGGCACCTTGTCGGAGATGCCGTCTTAAAGCAAGTGACAGATATTGTGGAGAGAAATATATTTTCTCGGGATGTGCTGTGCCGGTATGGAGGCGACGAATTTGCGCTACTTTTGACCAAGACTTCCAGCGACGGAATCCTTCAGGCCATGGAGAAAATCAGAAAGGAAATCGATGAGCAGGGGTTCGTGGCCGGTAACAGCTCTACGAACCCACATATTACGATAAGTGTGGGATTGGTCAATTTTGATGAGGCTCTGGATCAGGGAAGTGCAGAGATATTAAAACTGGTCGATGACAGGTTGCTCAAAGCCAAAAGCCTTGGACGGAACAGAATTGTCTATCGTGATAACGCCTGAATGTTTGCTATAGCCACCGCCCAGGCCTTCACGAATATTGCGTCATCAAATATGAATTTGCAAAACTCGATTAAACTAACCGCACAGGTCATTCTGTAGACTCCGATTAGATTGACAGATCCGTTGGACATTATGTTGGTATGACTACACGATCGAGACTATCGCCATCACAAATCTCAATCTTGTGTTTATTCAATCTACAATGGCAAATACTGATACAACCCGTTATCATTCCCCACTGAAGCAGGTGACTTTAGAAATCTTTATGCGATACCAGGCAGGAGAATGATATGTCAGCCAACAACAGATTGACAAGATCCGAGAAGCACACTGAATCGGATCGCTTACCGCGCAGTCCATTGCTGATCATGGCGCTGCTGGCCGCGCTGGGAGCTGCGGCAATCTACATCCTGGGACAGCCGGCCCTGTGGCGTATGTCCGGAGTCTACGGATTCTTATTCG
>Ga0068862_100005352_pt1 | contig 10750 bp, 6 predicted proteins | sample KBSSwiS52_FD_66598 | JGI IMG/M metagenome (GOLD analysis project Ga0068862, IMG submission 66598) | Switchgrass rhizosphere microbial communities from Kellogg Biological Station, Michigan, USA - KBS Switchgrass S5-2 | ecosystem: Host-associated > Plants > Roots > Rhizosphere > Soil ... | reverse complement strand
GGCATTTATTGGATTGTAACGACTGGCGGGTTATATCGGTTCGATCCCAATCCGCCAGTTTCCTCCAAACCAAATAACGTCGGTAGACCAACACTCAACGCGCAATTTGTCAGCAACGAGCGCGGCCTGCTTTTCGAAGACCACGCCGGCCAGCTTTGGGCCGGCGGCAGCAGTCTTTATCGCGTGAATTACAGTGACCAAAAGGTCTCCTTCCAGCCTGTTGATTTGAACCTGCCCAACCCTTCGTTGCCGCTTGGTATCTCTTCCATTGCCGAAGGAAAAGACGGTAGCCTCTGGCTGGTGACTTTTTCGGGAGTCTTGCGTCGGCTGCCTGATGGTAAGGAGATCTTTTACAGCGTTCCCGATCCGCGCGCGAACGCGCTTACAAATGTACTTGTGGACCACGAAGGCAGAGTTTGGATTGCTCGCGTGCTGAATCTTTATGCTCTAAAGCCCGAGGCTCCCAACGAAATGTCCTCACTCGGCATGTTGACGGTGCACGATCTGAATCAGCTTGCACGTAAACAAGCGTCCTCTTCCGAGGGGGTACAGCTGCCTGTGAAGCCGGGCGAGATTTTCGAATACTCCTCCGCTCAAGTCGCGCTCTCCGGTCGTGCTAAGGTTTTGTACCAGACCGCTGACACACACATCTGGATATCAAACGCTGACAGTTTGGTTGAATTTGACGGACGCTTCTTCAAGAACCACGAAGGCGTCAAGGGACAAGTGCAAGGGCCTGGGCATATGGTCGAAGACGCGAGCGGCAACCTGTGGCTGGGTGGAGCGAACGCCCTGGTGCGGCTCGATCGGAGCGGCCTGATTTCTTACGCAAACGGATTGCAGGACCCTTACATAGTCACCATTAACAGGACACGATCCGGCGCCCTTTACGTTGCCGGTGCTGCAATGAGTCTCAGTCTATTTGACGGCAAAAGCTTTCAGACGATTAGGCCGCGCGTGGCTTCAGATGCTCGAGTAGTTTGGACCTCAAATGCGGCCTTCCAGGACAGCCGGGGCGAATGGTGGTTCCTGACCGATGTGGGACTCTATCGTTTTGCAGCCACCGACGACTTGCAGCAGCTAGCGCGACAAGAGCCACGTGCCATTTACGATCGACACAATGGCTTCAAGGGCGATGCCATGTTCCACATTTTCGAAGACTCGCATAGCGATCTATGGATCAGCACGCGCAGCGCGAACGTCGGCGAGTTTGATTTAGCACGCTGGAGTCGAGCAACCGAAACGTTCCAGATGTTCTCCACGGCCGACGGTCTTTCCGGAAAATCGGTATCGGCCTTCGCTGAAGACAAAAATGGAGATCTGTGGGTCGGATTCAATGGGGGCGGTGTAGCGCGTTTTACGAATGGCCGTTTCACCGAATTTCCAACCGTGGGACTCGATAACGAGTTGATTACGTCATTGCTAATTGATCGACAGGGGCGACTTTGGATTGCATCGACGTCAGGCGGATTGGGACGCGTCGATGATCCCCGCGCCGCGGTTCCGCACTTTACCAGCGTCAATGTCGACAACGGACTGGCCAGTAACAACGTGCGTTCGCTGGGGGAAGATCTCTACGGCAACATTTACGCTGGGACAGCCCGGGGACTCGATCGCTTATCACCAGATGGCAGGCATATCCGGCACTACTCGATCAAAGACGGCCTTGCTGGCGATTTCGTGACGGCCGTTTTTCGCGATGCGCGAGGCATGCTTTGGTTTGGGACGCCGAATGGGTTGTCGCGGCTGGAGCCTGTGCCCGAAAAGCCTGCCGGCGTACCGCCGATTTTGATTAGCGGTTTGCGCGTCGCAGGTCAGTCTTGGCCGGTTGCGGAGCTTGGGAGTTTGGATATTGCCTCGTTCGATATAGGGCACAACCAGAACAATCTGCAGATTGAATTCTTCGGTATCGACTTCAACCCAGGAGAGTCGCTTCATTACCAATACAAACTGGAAGGCGCCGATCTTGACTGGAGCGCACCAACGTCCCAACGTGTCGTTAGCTACGCGAATCTTGCGCCCGGCGCTTATCGCTTTGTTGTGCGCGCAATGAACGCGGACGGCGTTGCCAGCACCGTGCCTGCGGCAGTCTCATTCAGGATTCTCACGCCCTTCTGGCGACGCTGGTGGTTCATTATGTTGGTGATGCTGACGGTGGGTGCCGCCGCGTTTGCGCTCGATCGTTATCGTGTCGCACGGATGAAAGAACTGGACGCCGTCAATCGCAAACTGACACTCGAATATGACGTAACTCGATTGTTGGCGGAATCAAGCTCCACACTCGAGGCTTCGCCAAAAATCCTACAAGCGATTTGCGAAACGCTGCGCTGGGAGGTGGGCGTAATCTGGGACGTCGACCGTCACGAAAACCTGCTGCGGTGCGTGACAGTCTGGCTTCAACCGGAAATTAAAGCCGCGCAGTTTGAGGAGCAGACTCGAGGGCGCACCTTTGCTCCCGGCGAAGGATTACCGGGCCGTGTCTGGGCCACCGGCGCGCCTTTGTGGATTTCCGATCTCACTGCAGACAAGAATTTTCCACGAAATGTCGGTATTTCTCACGAGGGACCCCACAGCGGCTTTGGCTTTCCGATACTAGTCGGCACGGAAGTCATCGGAGTGATTGAATTCTTCAAACGTGAGACTGCTCAAAGCGACGAAGCATTGTTGGAAATGATGACTCCAATCGGCGCGGAGATTGGACAACTGCTAGTGCGGAAACAGAACGAGCAGGCGCTGCGCGAGAGTGAGACGCGCTTTCGCACGCTGGCTGACACTGCTTCCGACGCCATTATAACTATCGACCAGCACAGCAAAATCATCTATATCAACCAGGCTGCGGAAAATATTTTTGGCTACCCGGTCGCCGAAATGCTCGGAGCTGATCTTACGATGCTTATGCCGGAATATTTACGACACGTTCATCGGGCCGGCCTTGGCAGATATGTAGAGACGGGCCACAAACACATTGGCTGGAGCGCGGTTGAATTGCCGGGGTTACACAAAGATGGACACGAGGTGCCACTCGAGTTGTCGTTCGGGGAATTCACGAAGAACGAACGGCGTTACTTCACCGGGATTGCTCGTGACATTACCGAGCGCAAGCGTGCGGACGAAGCGTTGCGCGCTGCGCGCGAGGAACGGTTTAGAGAACTGGAACGCGTGCGCAAGCGCATCGCCACAGATTTGCATGACGACATCGGATCAGCGCTAACGCAAATCTCCATTCTCAGCGAGGTGGTCCATCGCCGGATTGGCACCGACGATTCGCCGGTGGCGGAACCGCTGGCGTTGATAGCGGATTCTTCGCGCGAGTTGGTCGACTCAATGAGTGACATTGTCTGGGCAATCAATCCGCAGAAGGACCACCTTAACGATTTGCTCGGGCGGATGCGAAGATTCGCCGCCGACATGCTTACCGCGCGCAGTATCGAATTTCAGTTCCAAACCCCCGATGCTGAAAAAGATGTGCAGCTGGGCGCAAATATTCGCCGCGAAGTGTTCCTGATTTTCAAAGAGAGCATCAATAACCTGGTGAAGCACTCGGGTTGCAGCCGAGTTGAAGTTCGGTTTCAGATCGATGAAGAGACACTGGAACTCACGGTCAGCGACAACGGTAATGGATTCGATACATCCGCGGAGAGTGATGGGCATGGCTTGACCAGCATGAAAGAACGCGCGGAGGGTTTGGGCGCCGATATCGCAATAGTTTCTGAAGCTGCACTTGGCACGACCATCACGCTGAATGTCCCGTTGGGTGCAAACTCATTAGTTTCGAAATCATGAATACCGCTACTTGTTCAGGTGGTGAGGAAGTAACTAGATCAGCATAAGCTTCGGCAGGTTCGAAACCGGCCACCAGAAACGGAAGAGGCTATGCTGGAACAATTGCAAGAGTCGGAAACACCAGAAGCGATGAACGCTACACAACCACCGTTGATTATCAAGGTCGCCATCGTCGAAGATCGTCGCGAAATCCGCGACGGTTTGGCGATGCTGATTGGTGGCACTGAGGGTTTTGAATGCACTGGGACCTACCGCTCTATGGAAGAGGCACTATCCAAGATTAGCGGCTCACTCCCGGACATAGTGCTCTGCGACATCGGTTTGCCCGGCATGTCGGGCATAGAAGGCATACGCATTCTTAAAGAGCGCTATCCCGATCTACTGCTGCTGATGCTTACGGTCTACGACGATGACGAACGCATCTTTGACGCGCTGTGCGCAGGTGCCAGCGGCTACTTACTCAAGAAAACTCCACCCGTCCGCCTGCTTGAAAGTTTGAAAGAAGCAGTCTCGGGTGGCTCGCCGATGTCACCCGAAGTTGCCAGGCGCGTGATCATACTGTTCCGTGATATCCGTCCGCCCGAACGCGCCGATTATGAATTGACGCACCATGAGCTGCGATTGTTGAAATTACTGGTGGAAGGACACAATTACAAAACGGCGGCCTTCGAATTGAACGTTAGCGTCAACACGATCTCCTTCCACATGAAGCGTATCTACGAGAAGTTGCAAGTCCACTCCAAGTCTGAAGCCGTCGCCAAAGCCTTACGCGATCGGTTGGTCAGCTAAAACAAACTGAAATCCCAAAGGTCTGTCTAGGGCCTTGTCCGCAAAAAGTCGAAATCCGACCCACGGAAGTGTGTGGATCGTTTCAAGTCCAGTCTACAACGAGTATCCCCGCTTGATTCTTCAAATCCCGCCAACTGCAGACTCTGTCAAAACTCGAATTGTCGTCAGTTTCTTATTCGTTTTATTTCGTGTGATTTCGTGGATCGCCTAGTACGCTCCTAGAAAAGCGATCCACGAAATCACACGAAATGACACCAACGAAGGCCCAGGCAAATTCGAGTTTTTGACAGAGTCTCTGCCGTTAGGGATTTGATAAATCCTCAATTGGCTTTTCACTTTGCAGGACTTGAACCAATCCACCCACTTCCTTAAATAGTATTTCGACTTCCTGTTAAGCCGCCAAAAACCTAAATCCAAACTTCGCTAACTCCTCGTGTAGGGCGCGCATCCCGCCGTTGGCGCCCCATTTCGTGCGATCTACCACTCAAAAGAAAGGGCGCCCACGGAAGGACGCCCCTACAAATCTACTACCTGCGTAGGTGGTGATTGGCCTTGGCGATCCCTGTAGCTTCGTCCCGAATTTGGTTGCGCTGCCAACAAGCGCGAGAAGGAGGAGATAGACCAATGACATGGAAAGAGAAACACCTGGTGCAAGTCAGCTTCGAGCAAGTGAAACCAGTCGGCGATGTAGCTGCGAGATTGTTCTTTGGCTGCTTGTTCGAGTTCGAGCCCGAACTTGAAAAGCTGTTCGCAGGTGACGCTGAAGAACAGGGCCGCAAGCTGATGCAGATAGTCGAACGCGCCGTCGAAGGGCTCGATAGCCTTCACGAGTTGGTGCCAACGGTGATGGCCCTGGGCTCGCGGCAGGCCGCTCATGGCATTGCCGAATGTGACTACTTGTCTGCTCGTCGGGCCATGCTTTGGACACTTGAGCGTGTCCTGGGCCCAGCTTTCACACCTGAAGTGCGTGAGTCCTGGACCACCGTTTATGACCTACTCGCAGACACAGCGAGAGCCGGTGCCAGAAGGGCGGTTCGGGTCACGGTGCCTGGAGCCGATCGTTGCTACTTATATGGGTGGTGACCACTGAGTTTGAGCAAGCAATGATGCCAACACGGTGAATGACCACCGGTTGAGACGACTGAAAGAAATAAGAAGGAGAGTGAAAGAAAATGAAATCCCCGGGTTCGATGACACCAACATTTAAACTGAACACTGTGACACCTCGTCTGGCCAGTCTGGTTCTGGCAACTATCGGCTTGATGTTTGTCTTTTCCGGCGTGGCCCAGGCAAGCACATTTGTCGTTACGAATACAAATAACAGCGGTGCTGGCTCGCTCGCTCAAGCGATTCTGGACGCCAACGGCAATCCCGGTCCCGATGTTATTGCCTTCAACATTTCGGGAAGCGGCGTTCATACCATCAGTCCGACAAACCAATTACCGCCGCTCACTGATCCGGTGACGATCGACGGCTACACACAGCCAGGTGCGAACCCAAATTCACTTCCTCTTGGCAGCAATGCAGTACTGTTGATTGAGCTGAGCGGTGCCTTAGCGAATTCAGACGTCGGACTCAAGCTAACCGGAGGTAACAGCACGATTAGGGGCCTGATTATTAATCGCTTCAAGTTCCGAGGAATTGACCTTGACACAAAGGGCGGTAACGTCATTGCGGGAAACTTTATCGGCACGAACGCGAGCGGTACCGCAGACTTTCCAAAACCCAACAACGGCAGCGGCGTTTACATTACAACACCGAACAATACAATCGGTGGATTGACGCCGGGAGATCGAAACCTTCTATCGGGCAATGGCAATGCAAACGGGGGAACAGGCATTTTCATAAGAACCGCCAGTGCTACTGGAAACAAAATCATCGGCAACTACATTGGCACTACCGCGAGTGGGATGCTCCCAGTCGGAAACGCCAATAATGGCATCGCTCTCGACAATGCTAGCTCCAATGTTATCGGTGGCGTAACTGCGGCAGAGCGGAATGTGATTTCCGGCAATTCTAGTTACGGAATTTCTATCGGCGGCGGCGCATCAAATCAGATAAGCGGCAATTTCATTGGATCAAGAGCGGACGGGACCGGCAGCTTTTTCGGAAATGGCACCGGGATCAGTTTCTCAGACTCGTCGAGCGGCAACACCGTCGGCGGCACCGCGTCCGGAGCCGGCAATCTCATCGCGTTCGCCCCCGGGGGTGTGGGCGTTTTTGTGGAGATAACCTCAGCCAGGAACGCCATTCTCGGAAACTCGATCTACTCCAATACGAATCAACTCGGCATTGACCTATACAGCGGTGCGCTTGGCGTAACTCCAAACGATGGGGGTGATGGGGACACCGGAGCCAACAATCTACAGAATTTCCCCGTGATCACGTCGGTGATTTCGATTGGCGGCACGACAACTATTCAGGGCACGCTGGACAGCGCGTCCAGCTCGCAATTCCGAATTGAATTGTTTTCCAACGACGCCTGCGACCCAACTGGTTTCGGTGAAGGACAAAACTACCTTGGGTTCGCTAACCTCTCGACCAACGCTAGCGGTCACGGCAGTTTTACTTTCAATGTGCCGACTGCAAATGTTGTGGGCGGCTTCTTCACCTCCACGGCAACCGATCCAAGCGGAAACACTTCTGAATTCTCGGCCTGTGCATCTGGAGTTGTCAGTAGTCCCGGGACCTTGCAGTTCAGCACCGACTTCATCAGTCAACTTGAAAACAGCGGCAGCTACAAGATCAACGTAACTCGCACGAATGGTAGTTTCGGGGCGGTAACGGTTCACTATGCGACGACAGATAATACGGCGATGGCGCCATCGGACTACACCTCGACGTCCGGCACTCTTACTTTCAACGACGGCGAAACCAGCAAGCAAATCACCATCTTACTTGTTGATGACAGCACACCCGAAGGCACCGAGAACTTCAAAATATCGCTTACTAATCCGTCAGGTGGAGCTGTGCTCGGTAGCTTCGCCTCGGCAACGCTCAGCATTCAGGACAACGAACTGCCGACGCTTTCGATCGGCGACGTTTCGCAAGCCGAGGGCAACAACGGAACGACAGCTTTCACCTTTACGGTCACATCGTCCAACTCAATCAACAACAATGTGAATGTCAGCTACGCGACTACCGACGGCAGCGCAACGGCTGGCTCTGATTACCAGACGACGAGTGGGAATTTGACTATTCCAGCGGGACAGACTTCGAAGACCATCACAGTTAACGTCACCGGCGACACAACGAAGGAGCCGGACGAGACCTTCTTTGTCAGTTTGAGCCTGGCCGGCGGCGCGACCATTGCCAAAGCCCAGGGCATCGGCACGATCATCAATGACGATGGCGCACCTCCAGCTACGGTCCAGTTGGATCAATCGAGTTACAACGTGAAAGAAGGGCTGGGCGCGTTGACGATCACCGTCAAGCGGAGCGGCGATACCAGCTCTGCGGCTTCAGTTGATTATGCAACCAGCGATGGCACTGCCAAGCAGAAAGCTGATTTCGAGTACGCGGCCGGCACGTTGACGTTTGCCGCCGGTGAGACGAGCAAGACAGTCGAGGTTCTCATTAATGAGGATGCCCATAACGAAGGTGACGAAACCTTCCAGATCGTGCTCACCAAACCCACGGGTGCGTCGTTGGGTCAAACCAGTGTCGGTACTGTGACGATCGTGGACGATGTGCCGGAGTCACCAAACAGTCCGCTCGACGACGCGCAGTCCTTCGTGCACACGCACTATCATGACTTTCTGAATCGGGAGCCAGATCCGGACGGGCTTCAGTTTTGGACCAACGAAATCGAAAGTTGTGGTGCAGATGTTCAATGCCGAGAGGTCAAGCGTATGAATGTCTCCGCTGCTTTCTTTCTGTCCATTGAGTTTCAGCAAACCGGGTTTCTTCTTCAACTGATGCAGAAAGAATCCTTCGCTGTGATGCCAAAATACAATTCTTTCATGCGCGACTTGCAGGAGGTGGGTCGTGGCGTGATTGTTGGCGCACCCGGATGGGAACAAAAGCTGAAAGACAACCAACAGCAGTTTGCGGAGAAGTGGGTTAACCGACCGGGGTTCAGAGCGGTTTACGACAATTTGTCGAACGCCGATTATGTGAATGCGCTCTATACGAATGCGGGCATCGTGCCGCCGCAGGCAGAAAAGGAAGCGCTGGTGGCTAAGCTCGATGCCGCCAGTGAAACGCGTGCCGCCGTGCTGTTGGACGTGGCCGCGAATTCTACGTTCAGACAACAAGAGCGCAGTCCCGCCTTCGTCTTGATGCAGTATTTCGGTTATCTCCGGCGCGATCCCGATGCGGCCCCGGATTTCGACTTGAGCGGCTATAACTTTTGGCTGAACAAGCTGAATTCTTTTGGCGGCAACTTCCAACAAGCTGAGATGGTCAAGGCGTTCATTACTTCATTCGAGTACCGACAGCGCTTTGGTCAGTGACGTTAGTCGCGTGAAGAAATATTAGGTTGAACACAGGCATAAGGGGCGCACTCAAGATCTTATCGATCTTGCGTGCGCCCTTTTTTAGTTTTCGTGGGTGCAAAGCAAAAATCCGCAGCAAAAGGTCAATCGGAGATCAGGCGCGAAGTAAATCCTGAGTGGGTCCAAGAATCAAAAGCAGCAGTTTACGCTGACGGTAACTGATTGACGCTTTGGCGTCCCAAGCATTCCGAGTTGGAACAAACTATCGCTTGGCTGCGCGAGATGGAAACTCTGTGCAAAGCAGCCGCCTGGTCCATGAAGATCGACGTTATTACGGCTGTCCCACTGGCTGCCAACAATCCCAGCGTTGATTGGATCACCCAAGCATTCACCATTCCTTTGTGAGGTTGTTTGGCGGCCGCGCCTAATATCACTTAGCCCGGAATTAGATGTACTATTCGCAAGAGAAGTTAATTGGCTTGGTGATTCTAATATTAAGTACTAGTTCGGCTGGAGTTGAAGATGGCGTTATTGATCCAAAATAGGGTTTGGGCACGTGGCGTCTTAAGAATCTGCTTTACTGTATTCGCCCTATCTCTAAGTGCGACATCGCTGATTATCACGCACGCTCAGGGCCACGCCGACATACTAGTCCAGCAACTCCGCGATCTGCCGACGCCCTTACCAGCGTCCGTAAGTTCGAATGGAGTTGTAAAGTCTGAAGAACGACGGCGCCGCCAATTGTATGATCAAATCCGTCAGCTCGGACCGGAAGGTGTTCTGGCGCTATCACGTGGACTCCATGATGACGATGTTCAGCTTAGAAAGAACGCTGCTCTCGCTTTAACGGTACTCGCGGGGAATTGGTTTGAACCTTCGTGGTCTAAGCTTGACATCAAGGCTGCCCTACCCGCGCTCATCGCGGCTTTGAGAGATAGTGAACCGAATGTGCGTGGGTGGTCAGCGCAAGCAATAGGCGAGATCGGCTTTGATGCGGAGTCCGCGGTGCCGGAACTTATGACGCTGTTGTCCAATCCAGACGAAGGATCGCGAAACAGTGCGTGTATCGCGTTACGCGGCATCGGCCCACCTGCGAAGACGGCGCTACCTATGTTGCGGAATTCGCTTTCTGATCCCAGCCAGGACGTCCGCCGGTTTGCCGAACTCGCAATCAAAAGTATTCAGCCGTGATTGCTTCACTAAGCGCCGAACAACAGCGCTTGCAGCGGACCCGCCGGTGAGCGACCTTTATTCTTAGTGCGTGGGCGAGCCACTGAAGCGCAACGTTCTGCGGCTATCGAAGATGAAGTATAAGGTTCTTAAATCTATCGCGCACAACTTCTCTCATTCGTTCGTTGGGTATACGAACTACTTCGATGATGGCCACGTCATTGATGACCTTCTCCATCTAGCACGCACAGCTAACGGTGAGCGGGTTCGTATTCAATGGATTCCTGAATCTCCAATTAAAGCTGATTGGCCGGCGCGAGTTCGGAAAAGCATTGCTCATTACAGAGCTTGGTTTCCGAATCACGTACAAAACTCAGGCGCTAGTATCGATGCTATTCGAGAATTCCGTACTGATATTTATTTAAAGCCTAATAAGCAGATAGCTGTGGAGGCGTACCTTATCGATAATCGAGGGAAGGAGCATATTTCTAATGTGTTCTTCTAACCGACACCGCGGGATAACACGGGCTTGGAGCGGACTCGCCGGTAAGTAGCTTTTAGTCGTAGTTGCG
>Ga0068862_100005347_pt1 | contig 10756 bp, 9 predicted proteins | sample KBSSwiS52_FD_66598 | JGI IMG/M metagenome (GOLD analysis project Ga0068862, IMG submission 66598) | Switchgrass rhizosphere microbial communities from Kellogg Biological Station, Michigan, USA - KBS Switchgrass S5-2 | ecosystem: Host-associated > Plants > Roots > Rhizosphere > Soil ... | reverse complement strand
ATCGATTTCGATGGCACGATCGTCTGGAACGGCACCGTGGTCAGTGGCATTCCGCAGCTCGAGGCTTTCTTCCGTTCCGAACGCGACAAGGATCCGCAGCCTGAAATTCACCTGCGTCCCGATCGCCGTTCGCGCTACGAAACGACGGCCCTCGTGATGGCGGCAGCCCAGCGCAATCACATGAAGAAAATGGGCTTCGTGAACACCGCGGAGTTCCGCGACTAGCGAAGCGCCTGATTCCATTGAGAAACTTTCCGTCGCAGCCGGTATCCAATTTTATGGATGTCTTGACGGTAAGTTGATTGACACAGAGCCGCGGTCCAAAAGACCGCGGCTCACTTGTAAGGAGCGTCTGAAGTGTCCTATCGGTTGAATTTCGCAGTGGCGATTGCCGCCCTCGGAGTGTTTGCCGCCAGCCCCGTCATGGCAGCAAAGAAGAAGCCCGAAGAGGCCAAGGTGGAGGAGAACCCCGCCTGCCCGAAGAAGGTCGACAAGGCGTACACGAAGAGCTTCGACGCCATGCAAAAGGCCCGCGAAGCGAAGAGCTGGGATGAGATGCTCACCCAGGTCAAGGCGGCGACTGCACAAAGCGATCCGAAGAACGACTACGAGACGTACCTCCTGCACGAGTACTCGGGCATGGCCAACGCCAGCCTGAAGCAGTATCTCGAAGCGGCCAAGGAGCTCGCGCAGTCGCTGGATTCACCCTGTTTTCCGGAAGCCGACAAGCTGGCCCGCACCAAGGTGCTCATGCAGCTCAACTACCAGGGCAAGGACTATGGCAAGGCCATCGAATTTGGCGCCAAGCACTACGATGCGACCGGTGACCTGGACACGGGGCTGTACCTGGGCAACGCCTACTACATCAAGGATGACTACCCGAACACGAAGAAGGTGATGAGCGACGTCGTCGCCAAGCTCGAAGCCAGCGGCAAGACGCCGGAGGAATCGACCTACCGCATCCTGCAGAGCGCCTGCCTGCAGATGAAGGACAACGAATGCGTCATGCAGCTGGTTGAAAAGCTGGTCGCGGCGTATCCCAAGCCGGAATACTGGCAGAATCTGATCAGCTCGCTGCTGCAGAACAGCAAGACCGACAAGGAAAATCTCAACGTACTGCGGCTCGCCGACGGCATGAACATGATGCGCGAGGGCAGCGAGTACATCGAGATGGCTAACTACGCGATGAGCCAGGGGCTGCCCGGCGAAGCGCAGGCCATCCTGGAAAAGGGTTTCACGAAGGATGCCTACAAGGCGCAGCGATACAAGGATCAGGCCAACCGCCTGCTGGCGGACGCCAAGAACGCCGTGACGCTCGACAAGTCCACGCTCGACAAGCAGGACGCCTCGGCGCGAGCCAAGACCACCGGCGACTCAGACGTCAAACTCGGCGCGGCCTACCTGAGCTACGGCCAGAACGACAAGGCCATCGAGGCCCTGCAGCGTGGCATCGGCAAAGGCAGCGTGAAGGATCCCGACGAGGCGGGGATGCTGCTCGGCATCGCTTACCTGCGCTCGGGCAACAAGGCCGAAGCGGCCAAGGCATTCGGTACGGTGCAGAAGAATCCAGTGATGGTGCGGATTGCGAAGTTCTGGATGGTGGACGTGGGCGGAGCTGCCGCAGGTTGAGCGAAAGCTCGATGCGGGCTTCAATAGTCATTGTTATCTGAAAAATCGCGGAGCGTTTGCGTGTCAATTCGAAGTGGTTTGGTGATCGGGATCGCTGCGATCGGATTCCTCGGTATGGGGTTGTCGTCGACCGCCGCGGCACAGGGTGCGTGCCCGGCCGGCAGCAAGATCAGCAAGCAGATCGCGAAGCCGATGATCGCGGCGCAGGAAGCAATGAAGAAGCGCAACTGGCAGGACATGCTCACGAAAGTGCGCGAAGCCGAGTCCACGCCCGGCAGCAAGTCGGCATTCGACCTGTACAACATGGCGGAGTTTCGCGGTTACGCGTACCACAACCTGCATCAGGATGCGGACGCTGCGCGCGAAATGGAACTCGGGCTCAACTCGCCGTGCATGGCGGAGTCGAAGAAGTTCGAGCGCTACAAGAGCCTCGCCGGGCTGTATTTCGCGCTGCGCAACTATCCAAAGGCCATCGACTACTCCAATCGCGCTTTGAAGGTGCAACGCGATCCGGAAGTGCAGGTCACGCTGGGGCAGTCGTACTACCTCTCGGGCAACAACAAGGAAGCTGCCCGGGTCATGAAAGAGCTGCTTGCCCAATTCGAGCAGGGCAACCGCAAGCCCCCCGAGCAGCAATTGCTGCTGGTGCGCTCAGCCTGCGATCGCGCCGGCGACAACTCCTGTGTCGCGCAGGTGCTCGAGAAGCTGGTCATCTACTACCCGAAGCCCGAGTACTGGGAACACCTGATGAAGGCGATCAATCGCCTCGACACGGACGACGTGCAGAAACTCAACGCCATGCGTCTCGCCGTGCACGTCAACGTCCTCAAGAAGCCCGAGGATTACAAGGAAATGGCGCAGCTGACGCTCGAGCGCAACCTGGGCTGCGAGGCGCAGGCAGTGCTGGAAGACGGATTTGCGAAGAAGGTCTTCGTGGAAAAGCGCGATGTGGATGTGAACCAGCGCCTGCTGGCCACAGCCAAGGCGCAATGCGCCAAGGAAAAGGGCGAGATCGCCACGGCCGACGCCGCGGCGCGTGCCGCCAAGACGGGTGATGCCGATGCGGCGCTGGGCGCCCAGTATCTCGGCTTCGGCGATTCGGCCAAGGCCGTCGAAGCGCTGCAGCGCAGTGTCACCAAGGGTGTCACCGCCGAGGACGTGGCCAAGGACAAGCAGGGCGAGAAGGTGGACGAGGCGTACATGGTCCTCGGCCTCGCGCACCTGAGGAACAACAACAAGACGGAAGCCCGCAAGGCGTTCAACCTGGTGAAGCGCGATCCGACCATGGTGCGCATCGCCAAGCTCTGGAACCTGAATACCTAGTCAGGCGCACCTCTCTACAATGACGCCCCCGCGAAGCAGGGGGCGGCATTCATTGAGCTCAGATCACGCCGCGCGCGTTCAGATCGGCGAGCGCATCGCCCGACACGCCTAACAACTCGCCATAGACCTCGGCGTTGTGTTCACCCAGGGCCGGAGCGGGCCGGCGAATCGAGCTCGGGCTGGCGGAGAATCGCGGCGCCACGTTCTGCATGCGCAGGCTGCCGAAGTGCGGATGCTGCGTGCTGACGATGGCGTCCCGTGCGCGGAAGTGCGGGTCGGCCAGCATGTCCGCGGCGCGGTATATGAGGCCGGAAGGCACACCGTACTTCTCCAGCAATGCCAGCAGCTCGCGCGTTCCGAGCGTCGCGGTCCAGTTCGCGATCACCTCGTCGAGCTCCGCCTGGTGCGTGCCCCGTGCCTGATGGTCGCGAAAGCGGGTGTCCTCGGCCAGCCCCGGCGCCTGCATGGCGTCACACAGCCGCAGGAACACCGTGTCCTGGTTGGCGCCGATCATCACGATGCCATCGCGCGTCGGGTAGACGTTCGAGGGCGCGATGCGCGGCAAGATGGGCCCGCTGCGTTCGCGCACGTGCCCCAGCTGATCGAATTCCGTGACCAGCGACTCCATCATGTTGAGGACGGATTCGTAGATCGCGGCGTCGATGACCTGTCCGCAACCGGTGCGCTCGCGGTGGTGCAGGGCGGCCAGCGTTCCCATGCAGGCGTGAACAGCCGCCAGCGAATCGCCAATGCTGATGCCTACACGTGAGGGCGGACGGTCCGGCTCGCCGACGATGTAGCGCAGGCCACCCATGGCTTCGCCAATGCCGCCATAACCGGCGCGCTGCGCGTACGGGCCGGTCTGTCCGTAGCCCGAGACGCGCACCAGGATCAGGCGCGGATTGAGCCTGGAGAGCTCGCTCCAGCCGCAGCCCCATTTCTCGAGCGTGCCGGGCCGGAAGTTTTCGATGACGATGTCAGCTTTGACCACCAAGTCCTTGAAAAGCTTCTGTCCCTCGACCTGCCGAAGATCGAGGGTGATGCCCTTCTTGTTGCGCCCGATGACCGGCCACCACACCGAAGGCTTGCCCCGCGGCTGCGGGCCCCACTGCCGCATGGGATCACCCTGGCCGGGGGCCTCGATCTTGATGACTTCGGCGCCCATATCGCCCAGCAGCTGTCCGCAAAACGGTCCGGCGATCAGCGTTCCCAGCTCGAGGACGCGTAGGTCGGCGAGCGCACCGGCATTGGTCGACTTCGGCTCATTCATGGCGGCGCGTTTGTATCACAAGACCAAAGGATAGAATCCGCCGCCATGAATTCGACCCAGATTGAAATCGTCGAAGTCGGCCCGCGAGACGGGCTGCAAAGCGAGTCGCAGGTCCTGCCCACCGCGAAGAAGGTCGAATTCATCCGCCGCCTGGCGGCCTCCGGCCTGCGGCGCATCGAGGTGGCCAGTTTCGTGAATCCGAAACGCGTGCCGCAGATGGCCGATGCCGAAGATGTGCTGAGCGCATTGGGTCCCGCCGTCGCCAGCGGACGCTTCATCGGGCTGGTGCTGAACCTCAAGGGATTCGAACGCGCGCGGGCCGCGGGCTGCACCGAGGTCGGGATGGTCATCGCCGCCAGCGAGAGCTTCAGCCAGCGCAACCAGGGCTGCAGCGTGGCAGAGGGCATGAAGGCCTGGCTCGAAATCGCGCGCGCGGCGCGCAGCGCCGGGATCCGCGCGCAGATCACCATTTCGACTTCGTTCGGCTGTCCATTCGAAGGCGAGATGCCCATCGGGCAGGTGCTGAAACTTGCCGAACAGGTCGCCGAGGGTCAGCCCGATGAGATCGCCTTCGCCGATACCATCGGGGTCGCGGTGCCTTCGCAGGTCACGGATCTGTTCGGCTGCGCGCGTGGATTGTTGCCGGATACCCGACTGCGCGCGCATTTCCACAATACGCGCAACACCGGGCTCGCCAACGCATGGGCGGCGGTGCAGGCGGGCGTCGGCGCGCTGGACGCGAGCTGCGGCGGCATCGGCGGCTGCCCGTTCGCGCCGGCGGCCACGGGCAACATCCCCACCGAAGACCTCATCTACATGCTGCACCGTGCGGGTTACGACACGGGCGTCGATCTGCCCGCGCTGCTCGACACCAGCCGCTGGCTGCAAAGAACGCTCGACCATGCCGTTCCCGGCATGCTGGTGAAGGCGGGGCTGTTTCCCGCAACGACACGCAACTGATTCACAACAAGGAGACCGGAACATGGCTATCAAGGCTGGTGACAAGATGCCCGCGGGCACGTTCAAGACGATGACCAAGGACGGGCCGCAGGATCTGACCACCGATCAGCTGTTCAAGGGCAAGAAGGTGGTGCTGTTCTCGGTGCCCGGCGCGTTCACGCCGACTTGCGACGCCAAACATCTTCCGGGCTTCGTCGAGAAGGCGGGCGAGATCCGCGCCAAGGGCGTCGATACCATCGCCTGCATGGCGGTCAACGACGTGTTCGTCATGGGCGCGTGGGGCAAACACTCCAACGTCGGCGACAGGGTGCTGATGCTCGCCGACGGCAACGGCACCTACGCGAAGGCGCTGGGGCTGGAGATGGATGGCAGCGGCTTCGGCATGGGCATGCGCGGCCAGCGCTTCGCGCTGATCGTGCAGGACGGCGTCGCGAAAAGCGTGTTCGTCGAAGCGCCGCGCGAGTTCAAGGTGTCCGCGGCCGACCACATCCTGGCCAACCTGTAGTCACTTCTTCGACGCGTCGATCAGCTTCTCCAGCTCCGGCACGATGGTGAAGAGGTCGCCGACGATACCGATGTCGGCGACCTCGAAAATCGGCGCCTCGGAATCCTTGTTGATCGCGACGATGGTGCGTGCGTCCTTGATGCCCGTGAGGTGCTGGATCGCGCCGGAAATGCCGATGGCGATGTACAGCTCCGGCGCAATGATCTTGCCGGTCTGGCCCACCTGCATGTCGTTGGGCGCGTAACCCGCGTCGACCGCGGCGCGTGAAGCGCCCACCGCGGCACCGATCTTGTCGGCGAACCCGTAGATGAGCTTGAAGGCGTCGGCACTCGCCAGTGCGCGGCCGCCGGACACCACCTTGTTGGCGCTTTGCAGGTCGGGGCGATCGCCGCCCGCCGCGGCCAGCGAGACGAACCGCGTATGCGTGGGCAGTTCGGCCTTCGGCGCCACCGCTTCGACCGGCGCCGAACCGCCGGCGGCGGCCGCTTCGAACGAGGCGGTGCGGATGGTGGCGACGATCTTCGCGCCCGGTTCGACATCCACCGTGATGATGGCGTTGCCGGCGTAGATCGGCCGCCGGAAGCGCGCGGCGCTCTCGATGTGCATGACGTCCGAGATCTGCGGCGCCTCGAGCAATGCGGCGACGCGCGGCATCAAGTCCTTGCCGAAGGTCGTCGAGGGTCCGAAGAGATGCGTGAACGGCTGACCGACCTCGGCCACCTGCGGCGCCAACGTGGCGGCCAGCTGGTGTTCGTTTGCGGCATGCGTCACTTCGAGCACGCGGCTCACGCCCGCGAGCTTTGCGGCTTGCGCGGCAACCGGAGATCCGGCATTCGCGAACACCGCGACGGTGATTTCCGCACCGGCGAGCGAGGCAGCTGCCTTCACGCACTTGGCGGTGGAGACATTCAGCTTGCCGCCGGCGTGCTCCGCGACGATGAGTATGCGTGTCATACCAGGCTCCGCTTGTGGAGCTCGGTGAACAGTTCGGCGGCGTCCTTGACCATGATGCCGCGCTGCCGTGCCGGCGGCGGCTCCGTCTTGCTGGTCTTCACCCGGGAGGCGGACCCGCCGCTCTTGTCGTTGCCGATCAGGGACGCGACGGGAATCGTTTCGAGCGGCTTGGTCTTGGCCTTCATGATCTCCGGCAGCTTCACGAAGCGCGGTTCGTTGAGCCGCAGGTCGGTGGTGATGACGGCGGGCAGATCCACTTCCAGTGTCTCGAGCCCGGCGTCCACTTCGCGTGTGACCCGCGCGACGCCGTCGGTGAGCTCGACCCTGGAGGCGAACGTGGCCTGCGGCCGGTTCCACAGGGCCGCGAGCATCTGGCCGGTCTGGTTGTTGTCGTCGTCGATGGCCTGCTTGCCGAGAATGACGAGGAAGGGTTGTTCTTTCTCCACGAGTTTCAGCAACAGCCGCGCATTGGCGAGCGGTTCGAGCGCGGCGTCCGAGACCACGTGCAGCGCACGCTGCGCGCCCATGGCGAGCGCGTTCCGCAACGTGGCCTGCGCGTCGGCCGGCGCGATGGTGGCGATGACCACCTCGTCCGCGCGGCCCTTTTCCTTGATGCGCAGGGCTTCTTCGATCGCGATCTGATCGAAGGGGTTGATGCTGAGCTTGACGCCGTCGAGCATCACGCCGGAGCCGTCCGGCTTCACGCGGATGCGCACGTTGTAGTCGACGACACGTTTGATTGCGACGAGAATTCGCCGGGGCTGAGCAGTATTCATTGGACGCGAGTGTAGCGGGAGACGTGGACGTGTTCGATAGCGGATCCGCTGGCTGATGCTGGCCTACGCATTACGCCGCATTGCCGGACTCGTGCCGACACTGTTCGTGCTGGTGACGCTGTCATTCTTCATCATCCGGCTCGCGCCCGGCGGCCCGTTCGACCAGGAGCAGAAACTCTCGCCGGCGGTTCGAGCCAATCTCGACGCGGCCTACGGATTCGACCGGCCGCTGCTCGTGCAATACGGCCGCTACCTGGTGGGAGTGGTGCGCGGCGATCTCGGGCCCTCGCTGCGCTACCGCGACCTGCGGGTGTCGGAGCTCATCGCTGCCGGTCTGCCGCTGTCCCTAACTATCGGGCTCGCGGCGGCCGCGTTGGCGTTCCTGGCGGGCGTGCCACTGGGCGCCTTCTCCGCCTGGCTGGGTGAATCCCGGGTCGCGCGCGTCGCGATGAATTTTTCGCTGCTGGGAGTGATCCTGCCGGCGTTCGTCACCGGACCGCTGCTGGCGCTCGTGTTCGGTATCTACTGGCCGGTATTTCGCGTCGGCGGCTACGAACCCGGCGATCCGAGTTTCCTCGTGCTGCCCGTGATCACGCTGGCGCTGCCGGTGATGGCCTACGTGGCGAGGCTCACGCGCGACAGCATGCGGACGGTGCTGGCCACGAACTACATCCGCACCGCACGCGCCAAGGGCGTCGGCACGTGGGCGTTGCTGTTCCGGCATGCGCTGCGTCCGGCGCTGGCGCCGGTAGTGAGCTACCTCGGGCCCGCCGTGGCCTTCGTGATCACCGGCTCACTGGTGGTCGAGTCGGTTTTCGGATTACCCGGCTCCGGACGCTTCCTCGTGCAGGGGGCCATCGACCGTGACTACATGCTGGTGATGGGCATGATCCTGGTCTACGGCGTGTTCACGCTCGTCTGCAACCTGCTCGCCGACCTGGTGTATGGCTGGCTCGATCCGCGGGTGCGTTTCCAATGAACCCGCGCATGCGAATCGCGCTCGGCGTGCTGGGTTCGTTGGCCTTGCTGGCGATCGTCGCGCCGATGTTCACGCCCTGGGACCAGTCGACGCTCGACTGGAACAACCTGGCGGTTCCGCCGCAGTTGCACGATGCGCACTGGCTGGGCACCGACCGGCTGGGTCGCGACCTGTTCGCGCGCGGCACGCACGCGCTGCGCATTTCGCTGGCCCTGGGTCTGCTCGCGTCGCTGGTCAGCGTGCTCATCGGCGTCACCTGGGGCGCGACGGCCGGCTACTTTGGCGGGCGGATCGACGCGGCGATGATGCGCGCGGTCGACATCGTCTACGCGCTGCCATACGTGTTCATCGTCATCATCCTGTCGACGCTGTTTCCGCGCGGCAGTCTCGCGGCATTGTTCATCGGCATCGGCGCCGTGGGCTGGCTGACCATGGCACGCATCGTGCGCGGCCAGACGTTGAGCCTGCGGAGCCGCGAGTTCGTGCTGGCGGCCATTGCCTGCGGCGTGCGCACGCCCGCGATCCTCTGGCGCCACGTCGTGCCGAACGTGATCGGCACTGTCATCGCCTACGCGACGCTGACCGTTCCGCAGGTCATCCTGTACGAAAGTTTCCTGAGCTTTCTCGGCCTCGGCGTGCAGGAGCCGTATGCCAGCCTTGGCAGCCTCATCAACGAAGGCGCCCGGGAAATGGAATCCTCGCCGTGGATGCTGCTGGTGCCGGCGTTGCTGCTGACCCTGGCGCTCGGCGCGCTCAACTCCCTGGGTGAAGCGTTGCGCGCCCGCCTGGAGACTTCGGATGGGTGAGGTGGCGCGGCTCGAAGTCGACTCGCTCAGCGTCAGCTACGGTGCCCTGCGCGCGGTCGACCGCCTTTCGTTCACGCTGGCGAGCGGGCAATGCCTGGGTGTCATCGGCGAATCCGGCGCCGGCAAGAGCCAGGCATTTCTGGCGTTGCTCGGGCTGTTGTCGCCGCGCGCACAGGTCACGGGTACGGCGCGACTCGCGGGCGCGCCGTTGCTGCCGGCCGGGAACGTGTCACTGCGCGGCCGCGACATAGCGATGATCTTCCAGGATCCGATGACGGCGCTGACGCCGCACCTGCGCATCGGCGATCAGATCGCCGAGCCGCTGGTGACGCATCGGGGCATGGGATGGCAGGCCGCGCGTCAGCGTGCGGCGCACTTGCTCGAACAGGTACGGATGAGCGATGTGCCGCGGAGGCTGCGCCAGTATCCGCACGAGCTCTCCGGTGGCATGCGGCAACGGGCCATGATCGCCATGGCGCTGGCTTGTGAGCCGAAAATGCTGGTCGCGGATGAACCCACGACGGCGCTGGACGTTTCGGTTCAGGCGCAGCTGCTTGCGCTGCTCCGCGATCTGGTCGACGAGCGCCGCATGGGACTATTGGTGATCACGCACGACATGGGTGTCATCGCCGCGCTGGCCGACGAAGTATTGGTGATGCGCAAGGGCAGCGTGGTGGAGCGCGGTCCCATCTGGCCGTTGCTGCGCGCGCCGGTGCACGAATACACGCGCGCGTTACTGGCAGCGATTCCAACTATTGATTCGGCACGCATGGACGCGGCGATTCCGGCCGTGCCGGCGCGCACCGCGGAGGCGCCCCTGGTGGTGCGGAATCTGACTGTCCGGTACCCCGTGTACGACGGCTGGCTGCGCCCGCCACGCCAGCTGCTCGCGGTCAGCGATGTGTCGCTCGAAGTCGGCGCGGGCGAGGCGCTGGGTATCGTCGGCGAATCCGGTTCGGGCAAATCGACGCTGGCACGGGCGCTGCTGCGCCTGGGTCCGGTCAGCGGCGGCGACGTCGTCTGGCTCGGCCGGCCGATGCAGCAGCTGGCCGCCGGGACCTTGCGCGCGCTGCGCGCCGATCTGCAGATCGTGTTCCAGGACCCGTTCGCCAGTCTCGATGCGACGATGAGCGTGGAGGAGTGCGTGGCCGAACCGCTGCGCGCGTTGCGGCCGCAGCTCGACGCGGCGGAGCGGCGCGTGCGGGTGGTGCACATGCTCGAGAGCGTCGGTCTCGGTGCCGAGTTCGCCGGCCGGCGCAGCCCGACTCTTTCCGGCGGCCAGTGCCAGCGCGTGGCAATCGCGCGCGCGATGATCCTCGCACCCAAACTACTGGTATGCGACGAAGCGGTGAGTGCGCTGGACGTTTCCATCCAGGCGCAGATCCTCGAACTGCTGGCCGCCTTCAAGCGCCAGGGGACCAGCCTGGTCTTCGTCAGTCACAACCTCGCCGTGGTGCGCCAGTTGTGCGAACGCGTGGCGGTCATGTACCTCGGCAAGGTGGTCGAGACCGGGCCCACCGCATCCCTGTTCGACGCTCCGCGCCATCCCTACAC